>Ga0187776_10000190_pt1 | contig 30112 bp, 23 predicted proteins | sample 0216_BV02_MP12_2_FD_132426 | JGI IMG/M metagenome (GOLD analysis project Ga0187776, IMG submission 132426) | Tropical peat soil microbial communities from peatlands in Department of Meta, Colombia - 0216_BV02_MP12_20_MG | ecosystem: Environmental > Terrestrial > Soil > Wetlands > Peat | place...
ACATCTCGGTGGTCAATACGCTGGCGCTGAAGTGGGCGGGCATCACGCGCGCGACTCCCGATCCCCCCGGCGGCAAGATCGATCGCGACGCCGCCGGCGAGCCCAACGGCATCCTGCGCGAGACGGTGAAGGACGACCTGCTCGCGCGCCTGCCCAAGCCCTCCCTGGAGCAGCGCAAGCGCGCGCTCGAGCTGGCCTTGCAGGACGCCGCCCAGCATGGCCTCACCTCGGTGCAGGACAACTCCAACTGGGACGACTTCCTGGCGATGGAGGAATTGGAGCGGGAAGGGAAGCTGCCCATCCGCGTTTCGGAGTGGATCCGGTTCGATCTGCCGGTGGAGGAACTGGAGGCGCGGCGCGCCCACCATCTCGCGAACGATCCCATGCTGCACACCGGCATGCTCAAGGGCTTCATGGACGGCTCGCTGGGCTCGCGTACCGCCGCGCTGCTCGCACCTTACAGCGACGATCCCGGCAATTCGGGCCTGCCGCGCTATGACCAGGACAAGCTGAACGCCATGACCATCGAGCGGGCGCGCGCCGGCTTCCAGATCGGCTTCCACGCCATCGGCGACCGCGCCGCGCAGATGGCGCTCGACGCCTTCGCCGCTGCCGAGGCCGACCTGCGCAAGCGCGGCGACAAGGACCCCACCGCGCTGCGCTTCCGCATCGAGCACGACCAGGTGATCACCCCGGCGCAGTTTGCCCAGTACAGACAGTTGGACGTGATCGCGTCCGTCCAGCCCAACCACCTGCTCACCGACATGCACTGGGCGATGGAGCGCATCGGGCCCGAGCGAGCCAAGACCTCGTACCCGTGGAAGGAGTTCGAAGGCAGCGGCGTGGTGCTGGCCTTCGGCACCGATTATCCCGTGGAGCCCATCACGCCCTTCCGCGGGCTCTACGCCGCGGTGACGCGCATGGACGAGGCCGGCACTCATAGCTGGTATCCCGAACAGAAGCTGAGCATCGACGAAGCCATCGCTGCCTACACCTGGGGCAGCGCCTACGCCCAGTTTGCAGAGAAAGACAAAGGCATGCTCGCGCCCGGCTATCTGGCCGACTTCGTGGTGCTGGACCGCGACCTGACCAAGGTCGCGCCCGCCGAGATCCTCAAGACCCGCGTGCTGCGCACCGTGGTCGGCGGCAAGACGGTGTACGAAGCCAAGTGAGCGGCGCGCGTCCTCGCTGCGCCCTCGCTTCGCTCCGGGCTCGCTCGGACGCGATTCCTTTTTGACCCGTGGGCCCAGGACTGCGCGCGCCGAACGCGCTTCGTCCTGGGCTATTGTCAACCGGCCCTGCGGGCCTGGCGGTCGCTGTGCCGTCCCTGGCGGGACTCGGAATTTCTCCTTCACTCTTCCCGGCACTGACGTGCCGGGCTCACCCGTGCCGCGCCTGACGGCGTTGCCCCCCGGCTGGTTCAAATGACCCGATGACCCGATGGCCCGATCACCCGATCGGAACCTGATCGAGATCGACCATTGCTCTCCTCCGTGTCCTCTGTGTCCTCTGTGGTTAAATGACCGAATGTCCCGGAGCGCCAAAGCCCACATCCTGCTGGTGCTGGTGACGCTGGCTTGGGGTGTCACCTTCGTGGTCATCAAGGACGCCCTCCAGGACATCACCCCGCTGCTGTTCAACGTCGTGCGCATGCTGCTGGCGGCGCTCTGCCTGGCGGCCTTCTACTTCCGGCGGTTGCGGAAGGTCTCAAGCGCCACCCTGCGCGCCGGGCTGCTGGTCGGCGCCTTCCTGTGGCTGGGTTACGAGTTCCAGACCACCGGGCTGGTGCTGACCACGCCTTCAAAATCGGCCTTCATCACCGGACTCTCGGTGGTGCTGGTGCCGGTCTTCCTGGCCATCGGCTGGCGGCGCATGGTGAACCATTGGACGGCGGCGGGAGTGGCGGCGGCCTTCGTCGGGCTCTACCTGCTGACCGTGCCCGCGGACGGCCGGCACCTGCTCAGCCTGGAAGGCGTCAACCGCGGCGACCTGCTGACCCTGGGCTGCGCCGTGGCCTTCGCCTTTCAGATCATCTTCCTGGGCCGGGCCATGCGCGCGCACCACTACCAGCAGGTGGCGGTGCTGCAGGCCGCCACCGCGGCGGTGCTGATGGCCGCGACCGCGCCCCTGCTGGAGCATCCCCACGCGGTGTGGTCGGGGCGGGTGCTGGGAGCGATCGCGGTGACGGCCCTGTTCTGCACCGCCGCCGCCTTCACCATCCAGGCGTGGGCGCAGCAGTTCACGCCGCCCACCCACACCGCGCTCATCTTTTCTCTGGAGCCGGTCTTCGCCTGGCTGACCTCCTACATCGTGCTGGGCGAGCGCCTGGGGTTGCGCGCCGGCTTGGGCGCCGCCCTTATCCTGGGCGGAGTCCTGCTCTCCGAACTGAAGGGCAGCGCGGCCCAGCCTGCTACCGAAGTAGGGCCGGCGCTGCCGGAGGCCCCCTCGGAAGAGGCGTAGCCGCGCCCGTGGGCTTCCAGCTAACGTTCTCCGGCTTTTCTGCGTCTAAGAGAGAGACGGCATCTCAGGCCATGTGCAAATCCACCTGCAGTATCCCAGCATCAAACCGCGAAGGTATAATTGGCCATTCGACCCCGGGGGAGGATCCCGTATGAACGCCCGCCTGACCCAGCTCTTGGAGCGCCTGAAGGCGCGCCGCCTGGCTTACACCCTGACGATCGCTCTGACCCTGGCCGTTGGCATCCTGATCGGCACAGTGATCTCGCACGGCGTGAAAGGAAGAGCCCTCGCCGGCACGGATCCGGCACCGCTGACGGTGCCGCCGGTGCAGAGGCAGAGTTCGCAGTTCGGACAGATCGCCAAGGCGGTGGAGCCCTCGGTGGTCAACATCAACACCGACTCCGTGATCAAGGCGCCCAAGCGGCGGCGCGCTCCCGGCGGCGGAGGCGGGGACGACGATCCCTTCCACGACTTCTTCGACCGCTTCTTTGGCGCGCCCGACGGCGGCGACGGCTCCGTGCGCGAGCGCTCCCTGGGCTCGGGCGTGATCGTGGATTCGAGCGGCTACATCATCACCAACCAGCACGTCATCGACAACGCCACCCGGGTGCGGGTGAAGCTGATGGATGATCCTCCGGGGGTGCTGCACGACGCCGAGATCGTCGGCAGCGACAAGGAAACCGATCTGGCCGTCATCAAGGTCAACGTGGGCCATCCCTTGAAGGCCGCCAAGATCGGCAACTCCGACTCCGTGGACGTGGGCGACTGGGTGCTGGCCATCGGCAGTCCCTTCAACCTGGAAGAGACGGTCACCGCCGGCATCATCTCAGCCAAGGGCCGCAACATCGTCTCCCAGCGCCAATTCCAGAGCTTCCTGCAAACCGATGCGGCCATCAATCCCGGCAACTCCGGTGGCCCGCTGGTCAACATGAACGGCGAGGTCATCGGCATCAACACCGCCATCTACACCGAGTCCGCCGGCTACGAGGGCGTGGGCTTCGCCATGCCTTCCAACACCGTGGCCGAGGTCTACAACCAGCTGGTGCAGGGGCCGGACCACCGCGTGGTGCGCGGCTCCATCGGGGTGGAGTTCAACGCTCAGCCCAGCCCCGCCATCGCGCGCGTGTACGGCGGCGGCGCGGGTGGGGGCGTGACCATCGCCAACGTGACCCCGGGCGGCCCCGCCGACTCCGCCGGACTGAAGACCGGCGACACCATCGTCTCGGTCAACGGCAAGGAGGTCAGAACGGGCGACGAGCTGGTCAACGAGATCTCCCTGCTGAAGCCGGGCACCAAAGCGAAGCTGGGCTACTTCCGCGACGGCAGGGAGCGCGACGCCGAGGTCACCATCGCCGACCGCGCCAAGCTCTTCGCCGCTCGCTTGGGCGACGACAACTCCAGCGACGAGGAGTCCAAGCCCACCGACAGCAAGTTGGGGCTCAGCGTGCGCAATCTGACCCCCGATCTCGCCGACCGCCTGGAGGTGCCCGCGGGCAAGGGCGTGGTGGTGCAGGACGTGAAGCCCGGCTCCTTCGCCGACGACCTTAACTTCAGCCGTGGCGACATCATCCTGCAGATCAACAAGCAGCCGGTGAACAGCGAAGAGGACTTCCGCCGCCTGCAGGGGCAGCTCAAGAGCGGGCAGGACGTGGTCTTCCTGGTGCTGCCGCGTGCCGGCGGCCGCAATGGCGGGACCATCTTCCTGGCCGGCACACTTCCGTAACCCGAGGGGGGCGGTTTTGCGCTGGCGCTGGGACCCGCGGCGTGAAATGATGGTCTCAGCCCAGCCCCCCGGCCGGGCCCTCTGAAGCGCTCTTCGAGGTGTGGTTTGCCGTTCCAGTCTTCCCAGCGGTCGCGCATGGCCGGCGCCCTTTGCGCCGCGGCCCTTTGCGCCAGCCTGCTCTGCGCCCTGCCGGCGCCGGCAGGCGCGGCTGCGCCGACCAAGGGCAAGGCGGCGAAGCCAAAGAGCGGAAGCTCGCGGCGCAGCCGACACGCCTGGCGCGCACGCGGCCAGAAGAGCATCGATGAGGCCCGCGCCCGCGAGATCCAGCAGGCCCTGATCCGCGAGGGGTATCTGGACGGCCAGGCCAGTGGGCAGTGGGACGCACGCAGCAAGGACGCCATGACCCGCTACCAGGCCGACCACGGCTGGCAGACCCGCACCGTCCCGGATGCGCGCGCGCTCATCAAGCTGGGCTTGGGACCGGCGGACGTGACCACCGTCCCCCCGGGCCCCCCACCCGCGCCCGCCGCGACACCCTCCAGCGCCGAGAAGTCGCCCTCCACCGCCGCGCGCCAGCGCTGAATCCTCGCGCCCGGCGTTCCACCGCCGCCTACGCCCTTTTCTGCGTGTCCAGCACCGCCCGCACCTTGCGGGCCAGCGCCTCGGTGGTGAAGGGCTTCTGCAGGAAGGCGGTGCCGGGCTCGAGCACGCCATGGTGCACGATGGCTTCGTCGGTGTAGCCCGACATGTAGAGCACCTTCATGTCGGGGCGGAGGGCGGAGAGGCGGAGGGCGAGCTCGTGGCCGCTCATCTGGGCCAGGACCACGTCGGTGAGCAGCAGGTGGATGGTTCCGGCGTGCCGCTCGCACAGCAGCAGGGCCTCGCCGCCGTGCCGGGCCTGCAGCACGGTGTATCCGTTCTTGCGGAGGACCTCGTGCACCAGGGCGCGCACGCCGTCCTCGTCTTCCACCAGCAGGATGGTCTCGTTGCCGCGCTGGGTGCGGGAACTGCCGCGGTCGGGGATCTGTTCGGCGGGCTGGTCCACGCGCGGCAGGTAGACCTTGAAGGTGGTGCCCAAGCCCACCTCGCTGTACACCCAGATGTAGCCGCCACTCTGTTTGATGATGCCGTACACGGTGGAGAGGCCGAGCCCCGTGCCCTTGCCCTGCTCCTTGGTGGTGAAGAAGGGTTCGAAGACGCGGGCGCAGGTGTCGGCGTCCATGCCCACCCCGGTGTCGCTCACCGAGATGACCACGTAGGCCCCGGGCTTCACCGCCACGTGCTCGCGGGCGTAGTCCTTGTCCAGCACGACGTTGCTGGTCTCCAGGGTGAGCTTGCCGCCCTTGGGCATGGCGTCGCGGGCATTGACCGCCAGGTTCATGATCACCTGCTCGACTTGGCCGGGATCGGCCTTCACCCGGCCGATGGCGGGGTCGAGCACGGTGACCAGGTCGACGTCCTCTCCCAGCAGCCGGCGCAGCAGCTTTTCCATGTTGCTGAGCACGGTGTTGAGGTCGAGCACGCGCGGTTCCAGCACCTGCTGGCGGCTGAAGGCGAGGAGCTGGTTGGTGAGGGAAGCGGCGCGGTCGGCGGCCTTCTGCACCTCCTCCACCTCGGCACGCATGGGATCGGTGTCCTTGAGCTCCTTGAGCATGAGCTCGCTGTATCCCTTGATGACGGTGAGCAGGTTGTTGAAGTCGTGGGCCACGCCGCCGGCCAGGCGGCCCACCGCTTCCATCTTCTGGGCCTGGCGCAACTGCTCCTCCAGGAGATGGCGCTCGGTGATGTCCACCATGGTGCCTTCCACGATCTCGTTGCCATGCTCGTCGTGGAGCAGGGCCATGTTCTGGATGGCCCACATCAGGCTTCCGTCCTTGCGGCGATAGCAGAGCTCGTAGTTCGAGTACTGGCGGGCCTGGCGCAGATCGCCGAGGCGGCTGTCCCGTTCCGCCTTGCCGCCCGGATAGAGGGCGTGGGTGGCCATGTTGAAGAGCTCTTCGCGGGTGTAGCCGAACATCTGTGCGAAGGCCTGGTTGCAGTCCAGCAGGCGCCCTTCCAGGGTGCTGCGGAAGACCCCGGCCATGTTGCGCTCGAAGAGGGAGCGGTAGCGCGCCTCCGAGAGCTGCAGCGCCGTCTCGCCCCGCTTATGTTCGATGGCGCTGGCCACCTGCTGGGAGACGAAGGTGAGGATCTCCTTTTCCTTCTCGCCGTAGCGCACGTTCTCGGTGTAACTCTGCACCACCAGCACGCCGAAGGTGGTGCCGCCCTTCTTCAGCGGGACTCCCAGCCAGTCCAGAGAGGGAGCACCCACCGATTCCACCTCCCCGCTGGCCAGCAGCTTCTCGAAGACCTCCGGGGAAGCCAGCAGCGGCTCCCCGGTGCGCAGCACGTAGCCGGTGAGCCCGCGTCCGATGGCCAGGGGCTGCTCCGGGGGCTCCTTGTCCACCTCGTCCATGAAGTAGGGAAACTCGATGGTCTGCGTGGCGAAGTCGGCGAGCGCGATGTAGAAGTTGTGCGCGTGCATGAGTTCGCCCACGATCCGGTGGATGGAGCGGTAGAGATCCTCCAGGTTGCCGGTGGTGCTGGCCAGGCTGGCGATGCGGTAGAGGGCGCCCTGCAGCACCTCCGCGCGTTTGCGCTCGGTGATGTCCACGGCCGTGCCCAGCACCACCGTGCGGCCGGCGAACTCGATGCGGCTGGCGGCGAAGTCCAGCCAGCGTTCCTCCCCCTGCTGGTTGAGGATCTTGAACTCATAGCGCGAGGGCGTGGGCTCATCGCGCAGGCGCGCCCAGGCGCGCCGCTTGGACTCTTCGCGGAAGTCCGGGTGCACCAGCGTCCAGGGATCCGGGAGGGAAAGCAGCTCCTCCCGGCTGTACCCGGTGATGGCTTCGCAGGTCGGATTCACATAAAGGAAGCGGGTGCCGTCGAAGATGTAGATGAGGGTCGCTGCCGTCTCGGCCACGGCCCGGAAGATGCTCTCGCTCTGCCGGATGGCCTCCTGGCTGCGCTTGTGCACGATGGCGCTGGCGATCTGCTGCGAGACGAAGGTGAGGATCTCCTTTTCCTTCTCCCCGTAGCGGACCTGGGGCTCGTAGCTCTGCAGCACCAGGGCGCCGAAGGCGGTTTCGCCCTCCTTGAGGGGAATACCCATCCAGTCCTGGGAGGGAGCGCCGGCACGCTCCACCTCGCCGCGGCGGGTGAGGTCGGCGAGCGCGTCGGCGGTGGCCAGCAGGGGCTGGCCGCTGCGCAGCACGTACTCGGTCAGGCCCTTGCGGAACTTGTGGGGAGGGAAGGGCGGGTCCTTTTCGTCTACGAAGTAGGGGAAGCTCACCATGCCGCTGGCGGCGTCGTAGAGGGCGATGTAGCAGTTCTTGGCGTACATGAGCTCGCCCAGGATGCCGTGGATGGAGGCGTAGAGCTGCTGCAGGTCCTCAGCCGAGCTGGCGGTCTCGGCGATGCGGTAGAGGGCGGACTGCAGAGCTTCGGCGCGCTTGCGCTCGGTGATGTCGCGGTAGATGGCGTAGTAGGCGACCTGGCCTCCGCCCACGCTCACCGGCGTGCCCAGGATGGAGACCTCGACCCGCATGCCGTCCTTGCGCTGGCGCACGGTCTCCCGGCTGAAGGCCCGGCCCTCCAGCACCTGCTGGGTCAGACCCAGGGCCTCGTCGCGCAGCTCCGGGGGCACGATGAGTTCATCCACGTCCCGGCCGACGGCCTCTCCCGCGGTGTAGCCGAACAGGCGCGTGAACTCACGGTTGACGCGGCTGATGTTGCGCGCCATGTCCAGCACCACGATGGCTTCCGGGGCGCTCTCGATGAGCTGCTCCAGGTGGGCCTTCTGGATCTGCAGGTCATCGCCGGCCAGCTTGCGCTCGGTGGCGTCGAAAGCCGTGCCCAGTACGGCCGGGGCGCCGCGGTAGGTGACCAGGCTGGCGGTGAGGTCCAGCCAGCGAGTGCTGCCGTCCTTGTGCAGGAACTTCAGGAGGTAGCGGCTGGGGGTGGCTTCGCCGCGCAGCCGCGCCTGGGTGCGGGCAGCGATGAACTCGCGGAAGTCGGGGTGCACCAGCTCCCGGAAATTCATGCGCAGCAGTTCGTCGCGGCTGTAGCCGGTCAGCCCGGTCGATGCGGCGTTCACCCAGGTGAAGTGGTCCCCCTGCAGGATGAAGATGCTGGAAGGGGCGGCTTCGGCGAACTGCTCGAACCGGGGCTCGCTCTCGCGCAGAGCGGCCTCGGCGCGACGGCGGTCCGTGATGTCGCGCGCCACGCCCTGCACCCCCACCGGCCGGCCGTTCTCGAAGATGAGGCGGGTGGTCATCTCCAGGGTGAGGCGGCGGCCGTCCTTGGTCAGGGCGTCGATCTCGTACGGGGTCTGCGCCAGCTCGCCGGCCAGCTTCCGTTGCAGGGCCTGGTGCGCCATCTCCCGGTGTTCGGGAGCGACGACGTTGTCGGCCTGGCCGGCCAGGGCTTCTTCGCGGGTGTAGCCGAACAGCCGCAGCGCGGCTTCGTTGATGGAGGTGAAGCGGCCCTGCAGGTCGTGGGTGAAGACGGCGTCGTTGTTGCTCTCCACGATCTCCTGGGCGCGCTGCTCGCTGAGGCGCAGCGCCTCCTCGATGCGCTTGCGCTCGCTGATGTCGTGCACCGTGGCCAGGCGGCAGGGGCGCCCGTCGCTCTTGACGTCGGCGCTGGTGACCTCGACCAGCAGCCGCCGGCCGTCCTTGGTGACGTGCCGGAACTCGGCGCTGGCGCCGTCCAGCGTGCCGTGCACGCGCTGCCTCACTTTGTCCTGCTCGTCCTCCGGGTGCAGGTCGAGCACCGTCATGCGCAGGAATTCGTCGCGGGAGTAGCCGTAGCGCCGGACCGCGGCCTGGTTGCAGTCCAGGAAGCGCAGGCTCTCGCGGTCCACCAGGAAGACGGGATCGGGGAACTGCTGGAAGAGGGAGCGGTAGCGCTCCTCCCCGGCGGAGGGGGGCCTTGCCTTGGTCCGATGTTGGGTCCCTGCTGCTTTCACGCCCGGTTCACCCCCATACCGAAGGGCCGGCAAGCGCCGCCTTGGCCAGGATCGTGGTAAGGGGGGAAACCTCTTATATCCCAACTGCGGGCGGGGACGAAGAAATTTTTACGAGCCGGGCGGCCTAGGGCCTAGGAACGCAAGGCGGGCTTGGGGAAGTAGGGCAGGCTCTGGCCGGCGACGATGGCGCGCGGGTTGTCGAGCACCAGCGCGCGGGCGACGTCGCCGCCCACGTGCTGAGCAGCCGCGTCGCGGGCGGCGGAGAGTTGCGGCGGGCGGTGCTTCACGCTGTGCGCATCCGAGGCCAGCGCGTGCACCGCGTCGTGCTCCAGCAGCCACAGCGCGGTCTGCCGCGCCGCCTCCCCCCAGTTGCCGGTGAGCGCCGAGGCCGTCACCTGCACCGGGCAGCCGCGTTCCACCAGCCGCAGCACCTCGCCCGGGCTTCTCTGCAAGAGCAGGTTGCGCTCCGGGTGCGTGATCACGGGGAGCAGGCCGGCTGCCCGCAGGCGGCCGATCACCTCCAGCACCACCGGCGAGAGGGCGAAATCGCTGAACTCCAGCAGCAGGTACGGCGTCGCTCCGATGGTGTAGCGCGCGGGATGGGCCAGCGCGTCCTGCACGTTCTCGTAGGAGAAGTGGAAGTCGCAGCCCAGGGTGAGCTTCGGGGACTTGCCGGCGATCTCCTGCAGGCGCTCCAGGGAGGCGGCGCAGCGCGCGCGGTCGAAGCTGTACTGCTCGTCGGCGTGAGGGGTGGCCACGATGTGCTCGATGCCGTCGGCCACGGCGATGCGCAGCATCTCGGCGGCCATCTCCCAGGTGGCGGGACCATCATCGACCTCGGGCAGGATATGGCAGTGGATGTCGATCATCGCTCTGCCCGTATTCTAGCGGTCCCGCCGCGCAGCCAGGAGAACAATCGCGCCGGAGCGGAGCGGGCGGGTGGCCGATCCGGGAATGCTCCCGCCATGGGAGGCCGGGGGACGGCCCTTACAGGGCGGCGCTGATGCGGCCGGCGAAGGAGGGCTTCTGGGCGCGGCTGAGGCGGCCCACGGCGTCGGTGAGCTGCTGGTAACGGTCGAGCAGCGGGGCCGCGGAGAGCCGCGCCCCCGGCAGCAGCAGGCGCGCCCGCAGCTTGGCCCCGGCCAGCAGGGCGTAGAGGCGGAGGCGAAGGGCGTCGTCCACCAGCTCGCGGGCGGCCTCGGCGACCTCAGGCTCGGGGCTGCGCCGCGCCGCCTCCCCCAGGCGCACCAGCAGGGCGGCGTTCTGGGCGGCGCGCCCCACGTACTCCAGGGCGGCGCGCAGACGCTCCCGCTGCAAGCGGCGGAAGTCTCCGGGCGCCAATTGCGCGCGCAGGTACTCTTCCTCAGCCGGGTCGGTGAGGTTGCGGAAGGCGGGCAGATCGACCGGCTGGGTCTTCCCCGGCAGCTCCTCCAGGTCGGTCACCGCGGCGCTGTGGCCGCGCGCTGCCCACAGCAGCAACACCACCGCCGCCAGTGCCACCACCAGGAACAGCGGCACCATCACCGTTGCAGCAGATGCGATAAGGCCTGGTGCCATTGCTCCGTTTCCACCGTTCGAGGTACTTGCCGGATGGACTCGACGACCGGCTGCCTGACCAGGAAATACGCCACCCAGATCATCACCGCGCAAGTGTAAGCGCTGAATGAAACCATGCCGAGCGCCCAGTAGCCAACCGGCCCGTTCTGCGCCTGCAGAGTGGTGCAGACGATTGCCACCGCCGCATACATTCCGAACCCCGAGGCAACGCCCAGGAGGTGGGGTTTCCAGGTGATGTGCAGGTACCGGCTGGTGAGGAGCACGAGCACCAGCAGCCCCACTTGGACCACGCGCAACGTTCGCTCCAGCACCAGCAGGCCGGCGACGATCCGCAGCTGTGGGTGCGGCGAGGACAGCAATGCCCCTGCGGAACCCAGAAGGAGCAAGGTCACGCCGCACCAGCGGAACAGCGCGGGCGCCCAGCGCCGGAACGATTCGTACGGCTGGAACACCTGGCAGAAGACCTCGTAGACCGCCAAGAACCCCAGCATGATGCTTCCCGCGTCCGCCGTCCAACTGACGTAGAAGCTGGCCGATGTCACTGACCGGAGTGCTCTCGACTGAAGGTAAAGCGGCAATTGCACCAGGGACGTTGTCATCACCCAAATCGTATAGGCAAAGAACCAAGGCATCTGCCGAATCAGCGAGCGCCGTGCCAGGATCACCACGAGCACAAGTTGGCCCAACGGGGTGGCGATCCAGTTGGCCATGGTGATCGCGTGGCTTACGGACACGGACATAGGGGTATCGTCCGAGGGAGCATACCCCTAGCAGGCCGTCCTCTACAATGTCACCTCCGCAACTGCTCCGTTGCAGCCTGTGTTGGTCAGCGAGCTAACCCGGGCGGCGGCGGGCAAACCTGGCCGGTGGGGCACGCGCCTGTCGGTCCATCGGCCAGAGAGACGGTGGACAATGTTCCGGTCAGCAGAAGCGTGGCGAGTACAATGCGAAGCAGCGTCTTCATGGTGCAACTCCTTCCGTGCGGTTAGCACCGTGACAGGTTGGGGCTTTTAGGCTAGGCTGGGCGGGCGAGGGGAAACTTGTTCAGGTTTCCGAAAGCGGAACGAAGATGACTTTATTGTCCGTGGGCGACGACTTTGTGCATAGCACCCTGCGCGCAGTCCCCGGCCTGCTGGGCAAACTGAGTTATGTGGCGGACCTGCGCGAGGAGGGCGGCCGCTACACACACTGGGGGCTGGCGCGGATCTACGGGGAGCCCGCCGCCCAGCGCGCCATCCGGGAGGCGCACCTGGCGTTGTTCCTCCAGGTCCTGCGCGCTCCCCTGCGGGAGCTTCTGGAGGACGTCCAGCGGATGGCCGCCGCCAGGGGCGAGAAGCCGGCGGCGTGCGCCCACCGCCTGCAGGGCTCCCTGCCCCGGTTGCTGCCGCCCGAGTTAGGCGGGGGATCGGCCCGCCACCTCAGTTCGGTGCTGGAAGCTCTTTCGAGCCTGAGCCGTTCGAAACGGGCCGCCAGTCGCCCAAGCGCATCGCCACTCCCACCACCTGCCCGATGACCTCGGCGTCGTGAGGATGGCGCAGGATGCGCACCGCCACCGGCGAGAGCGGGTGGGGCTGCAGCACCAGTTGCTCCCCCTTCAGCGTGCACCAGCAACAGCGATAGCCCTCGCGCGTCTCCACGAAGTAGACGGGTCGCTCGTACTCGGAGCGCCACATGCCGTTGCCGACCTGGTTCTTGGACTCGTCGATCTGGAGGAACGACCCGGGCAGCAGCAGCGGGTACATGGTGAAATCCTCACTGCCGATGTAGCCGTAGGTGTACTTGGTGCTGGCGAACTGGGCCAAGAAGGCCAGCGGCACCACCCCCCAGCGCTCGATCATGCGGCCCAGGTTGGCGGTGCGGCGAGGATCGAAGCCGGGGTCGAGCTTGACCGGCATGTGCACCGCCAGCAGGTCGCCCAGGGCTTCGATGCGGTGCGAGCGCGGCGGCGCCGCCAGGGCCAGGTCGGCGGCGGTGTTGCCGGTGCACACGCCGTACCAGTCCAGCAACTCGCGCAGCTCCAGGCGATAGATCACCGCCAGGCTGTACAGGCGGTAGATGCTGGGAACCACGCCCTTGGTCTCGATGTCGGAGAGACGGCTGAGAGAGAGGGAGAAATCCGGGTTGCCGTGGCGGTTGGCGATGCGCGCGCTGGCCGCCTCCACGTCGCGGATGGTCAAGCCCAACTGCTCGCGCACGGCGCGCAGCTTCTGTCCAGCCTTCAGCAACCCTACCTCCCTGGGGAATGCTGGAACATTAGTCCAATCGGCGGCGTTCCGCAAATGAAACCCGGGTGACGCGAGAACAGGGCCGGCTCCCGGACCGGCCGTGGATCCACGTGTTCCACTTTCGGAACGCGAAGGCCTGTCCGGGCGGGCGCGGCGGGGACCGGCCCCACAATGGGAATGCGATGAAGGGGCCGCCCTTGGCCGCACCATCGGAGGGCGGGCCGGGGCGTATGGGCGTCGCGGAGCGCGGTCTCCGCGCCCACTTTGCTGCCGGAGTCGCCCATGGCGTTGGAGTATGCGCGCGGCACCCAAATCCTTCTCAAAAACTACCCGTACCTTCGGGAGAGCTGGCTGCGGGACCGCATCGCGGACGACCCCAGCATGCTGGGGCTGGGCCCCCTGCACCTGGTCGACGTCGAGCGCCGGCATGCGCGGGCCGGCCGCCTGGACCTGCTGCTGCAGCGCGGCCCGCGGCGCTACGTAGTGGAGATCATGCTGGGCCGGCTGGACGAAAGCCACCTGGTGCGGGCCATCGAGTACTGGGACGCGGAGCAGCGCGCCTCTCCCGGCCTGGAGCACGTGGCCGTGCTGGCGGCCGAGGAAGTGCCGCCGCGGCTGCTGCGCGTGCTGGAACTGCTGCGCGGCACCCTGCCCCTGATCGTCCTGCAGATGTGCGCCACGCAATGGGAAAACAAGTTCGTGCTGCACTTTGTGCGGCTGCTGGAAGGCGCGGGGCGCCTCGAGAAAGCGCCGCCCGAGCCCGAGGGCGGCGGCGAGACGCCGTGGCAGGACAAGTGGGCCGCGCCCGCGCGCGCCGCCCTGGAGGAATGCCTGGGGGCGCTGCGCGAAGTCCTGCCCCGCCTGCACCTGGAGTACCGCCGCCATTCCCTGGCGGTGCGCAGCCAAGCCCAGGCTCCGCCCCTGCTCGTCCTCTATCCCAAACGCCACTTCCTGCGGGTGGAGATCCAGGCGACGGAGGCGAGCCGCCTGTGGGAGCGCTGCCCTGTGGCCTGCTGGCAGGCGCTGGAGGCGGGACAGAGGCTGCACGCGGTCGAACTGATGCTGTTTCCGGGAGAGGTGGCCCGCAAGCGGGAGGCGCTGGAGCAGGCGCTGCGCGCCGCCCAGCGCGAGGCCCTGGCCGCGGTCAGCGATAGTGTTCTTGCAGAAACTCGCTGAGGCCCCGGAAGGCGCGGGCGAGGGTGGCCTCGTCGGGCAGGAAGACGATGCGGAAGTGCTGTGTTCCCGGCTTCTGCCCGAAGCCGCTGCCGTGCACCACCAGCACCTGCTTCTCCCGCAGCAGCTTCCTCACGAAGTCCTCATCGGGCTCAGGGATATCGATCCGGGGAAAGGCGTAGAAGGCGCCGCGCGGTGGCACGCAACTGACGCGGGGCGTGGACCGGGCCCACTCCATCACCCGGTCGCGGCGGCGCGTCAGCTTGGCCACCACCTCGGGCAGGTGGGTCTGCGGACCCTCCAGCGCCGGCGGAATGGCGCACATCATGGGATAGCTGGCGCACAGGCGCGCGCGCAGCAGCTTGTTGATGCCCTCCACGTAGGGTCGCAGGGCGGCTTCCGGCCCGCTGGCGATACCCCAGCCGATGCGCCAGCCCGGCGCCAGGTAGTTCTTGGAGACGCCGCCGAAGGTCACCACCGGCAGGTCGGGGGCGAGGGCGGCAAAGGTCTGGTGCTGGCCCTCCAGCAGCAGCTTCTCGTAGATCTCGTCGGCGAAGACCACCAGGCGGTGCCGGCGGGCGATCTCGGCCAGGCCCTCCAGGGTGCGTCGCGAGTACACCGCGCCGGTGGGGTTGTTGGGATTGATGAAGACCAGGCCGCGGGTGCGGGAGGTGATCTTGCGCCGGATATCGTCCAGCTCGGGCTCCCAGCCGTTCCCCTCGTCCAGGTCGTAGGAGTTCGGCTCCAGCCCCATCTTGGCCACCACCGCGGTGTAGAGCGGGTACTCGGGGCTGGGACAGAGGACGTTGTCGCCGGGATTGAGCAGCGCGTTGAAGCAGACGTCGACCGCTTCGCTCACCCCGCTGGTGACGAAGACGTCGAGCACGTTGTGGATGCCCTTGCGCTCGGCCTCGCCGCGGATGGCGTGCAACGCCTCGGGAGTGCCGGAGGAAGGCGCGTAGCCGTTCTTGCCCTCGCGCATGGCCCGGGCCACGGCCTCGATCATGTGCGGCGGGGTCTGGAAGTCGAACTTCAGAGGGTCGCCGATGTTGAGCTGCAGGATGGCCTTGCCGCTCTTGCCCACCTCGTCGGCGAGCACCGCCAGGTCGCGGATGGCGTAGCGGACGTTCTCCAGCCGCGTGGCGGCCGGGATTTCCCGCACTTGGGTCATTGGCATGGTGGCGCCCCCCCAGGGACTACTCGAGGTCGATCTGGGCCCGCTGCAGCTTGTCGGAGTAGTCGACGTAGACCGACTTCCACTCCGTGTAGAACTCGATGGCGCCGATGCCGCCCTCGCGGTGGCCGTTGCCCGTGGCCTTGGTGCCGCCGAAGGGCAGATGGACCTCCGCGCCGATGGTGGGCGCATTGATGTAGGTGATGCCGGCGTAGAGATCGCGCATGGCGTGGAAGGCGCGATTCACGTCGCGAGTGTAGATCGCCGAAGAAAGCCCGTAGGCGGTGTTGTTGGCCATCTCGATGGCCTGCTCGAAGCTGTCGCAGGGACTCACCGCCACCACCGGCCCGAAGATCTCCTCCTGGAAGATGCGCATCTTGGGATCGACGTCGGCGAAGATGGTGGGCGCGTGGAACCAGCCGTGGGCGTAATCGCCCTCGCTGAGGCGATGGCCGCCGCACAGCAGCTTGGCGCCCTCGTTCTTGCCGATGGCCACGTAGCTCTCGTCGGTCTCGAGCTGGGAGCGGTTGATGGCGGGTCCCATCTCCACCGTCTCGTCCAGGCCGTTGCCCACCTTGAGATGCTGGGCGCGCTCCACCAGGCGCTCGGTGAACTCGCGGTAGACGCCCTTCTGCACGAGGATGCGGCTGGTGGCGGTGCAGCGCTGGCCGGTGGTGCCGAAAGCGCCCCACACCGCGCCATCGAGCGCGAGGTCGAGGTTGGCGTCGTCGAGCACGATCATGGGGTTCTTGCCGCCCAGTTCCAGGGAGCAGCGCTTGAAGCTCTTGGCCGCGGCCTCGCCCACGATCCTGCCCACGTCGGTGGAGCCGGTGAGGGAGACAGCGCGCACGGTGGGACTGTCCAGCAGCGGCCCGCCGATGCGGGAGCCGAAACCGGTCACGATGTTGACCACGCCCTTGGGCAGGCCGGCATCCACCAGCGCCTGCACCAGGTTGAAGACCGACAGGGGCGTGTCCTGCGCCGGCTTGATCACGCAGGTGTTGCCGCAGACGACGGCAGGGAAGAGCTTCCAGGAGGGGATGGCCATGGGGAAGTTCCACGGCGTGATCATCACGCAAACGCCGATGGGCTGGCGCAGGCACATGGCGAACTTGTTGGGCAGCTCGGAGGGCATGGTGTGGCCGAACATGCGCCGGCCCTCGCCCGCCATGTAGAAGCCGGTGTCGATGGCCTCCTGCACGTCGCCCCGGGTCTCCTTCAGGACCTTGCCCATCTCCCGGGTCATGTCGCGGGCGTACTGCTCCTTGCGCTCCACCAGGATCTGGGCGGCGCGGGTGACGATCTCGGCGCGGCGCGGGGCGGGCACCAGGCGCCACTTCTGGAAAGCGCGCTCGGCCGCGTCGATGGCGGCATCCACATCGGCCTTGCCCGACTTCTGGAAGATGCCGACTACGTCGCGGGTGTCGGCGGGGTTGAGGTTTTCGAAGCTCTCGCCGGTAGCCGACTCCACCCACTCCCCGTCGATGAAGTTTCTGTAGACTCTGGGGCCGGTGGTGGCGCGCCCGGCCGAAACCAGCTTTTCTGCGGTCGCCATGGATGAGTGCCTCCTTAGCGGAGATCAGGAAACGGTTAAATCGTACCGTCCCATGGTGCGGGGCGCAAGCCAGTGCGGCAGCGGCGGGGGAGCGCGCCGCGCGCCCCGGTAGGGTCTCGGCGTCGGCCTTCTCAGCGCCGGCAGGGAAGCGCGGTTATTTACCTGTTTTCAACTAGATGCGCTTGTGGTACTCTGCCTGCAACCCGCAGAAATACGGTGATTCTCGAGCGTCGGTGCCACCCAAACGGAAATCCGAAGGCCTCATCGCGTGGACCACGGTCACGTATCGCAGCGTCCTGTTGGCGTTCTTGTTCCTGGCGATTGCCATCGCCATCGCCAGCTACCTGATCGCGCCCCAGGCCACCACCACCGCAGTCAACAAGACCGGGAATGTTCTTAGCGGATGGGCCGAGAAGATCGGCCTGACCCGGGTCGCCGTTCCCAGCAACACCATCGCCGTAGGGCAGCAGGAGGCGCACTTCACCGCCATCGACGGCACCGTGCGGGTGAAGCGGACCAGCAGCAACACCTGGGTGACCGCCGACTACAACCTGCCCCTGGAAAAGGGCGACGTGGTGCAGACCAGCTCCGATGGCATCGCCAAGGTGGTCTTCGCCGACGGCACCAACTACACCGTGAAGCCGGATTCGCTGATCGTGGTGCAGGAGAACTCCACCAACGCGCAGGCGCAGACTCAGGTGGCGGTGCAGGTGACCACCGGCACCGTGGACCTGAACACCGCCACCTTCGGCGCGGGCTCGAAGTCGCAGGTGATCGTGGCCGGCGCCACCGCCACCCTGGCCCCCGACACCGCTGCCCTGGTGCATACCGATCCGCGCGAAGACCAGCACGACATCCTGGTGAAAAAGGGCTCGGCGGAGGTGGAGCGCGGCGGCGAAACCGTGCATGCCAGCGACTACGAGAAGGTCAGCTTCAAGTCCGATTCTCCGCAGATGAGCAAGGAGAAGGAAGCCGGCCCGCCCACCCTCATCACCCCAGCCAACATGGCGCCGGTGTTTTTCTCCGGTAAGGACAAGGCCCTGGATTTTGCCTGGACGACGGTCGCGAACGTGACCGGCTATCATCTGCGCATCTCGCGCAACCGCTCGTTCTCTTCGCTGGTGTATGACCACCGGTTCACCGACCCGCAGACGCGCGCCTCGGGGTCGGTGCGGGTAGCGGGGTTGGGAGAGGGTAGTTTCTACTGGGTGGTGCAGTCCATCGTCGGCAACAAGGAATCGGTGGAGAGCGAGACCAACCGCTTCGACCTGATCCCCAAGGGGGCCCAGGATGTCTCCCTGAAGCTGGAGATCGAGCCGTTCGTGCAGCACGGCCATGTCTTCGAGATCACCGGCAAGACCGAGCCGGGGGCACGCGTGATGGTGAACGGGGAGGAGGTGCCGCTGATCAGCCCCGATGGCACCTTCCACTACTTCACGCCGCCCATGCCCAACGGGGAGAACGTGATCACCATCACGGCGCAGAACTCGCGCGGCGGGGTGGCGACGCACCAGGGGAGAGTCGTGATCCAGTAAGGCCCGGCTTCCGCGGCGGGCAGACTACGGCCGGGCGCGCCGCGCCCAGGCTGCGGCAGGAGTTGCGCGCAGCCGGCAGCGGGGCGCGTGCCTAGGGCGCATTCGGAAGAGAGTTTTGTCTCGAGGTTAAGACAAGTCAGTATGTCGTCCAACGGTTCATCCGCATCGCACGTTCACAACCTGCGCTCGCTGTTCAGCATGTTCTCCAGCGACCTGGCCATCGACCTGGGCACGGCCAACACCCTGGTCTACGCCAAGGGCAAGGGCATCGTGGTCAACGAGCCCTCCATCGTGGCCATCAACAAGGCGACCGGGGAGGTCGAGGCCGTGGGCAAGGAGGCCAAGGAGATGCTGGGGCGTACCCCCGGCAACATCGTGGCCATCAAGCCCATGAAGGACGGCGTCATCGCCGACTTCAAGGTCACCGAGAAGATGCTCAACTACTTCATCCAGAAGGCGCACAACCGCAAGATGCTGGTGCATCCCCGCATCGTGATCGGGGTGCCTTCCGAGATCACCCAGGTGGAGAAGCGGGCGGTGATGGATTCCGCCTACCGCGCCAAGGCCAGCGAGGTGCACCTGGTGGAGCAGGCCATGGTGGCGGCCATCGGGGCGGGGCTGCCCATCACCGAGCCCAGCGGCAACATGGTGGTCGACATCGGCGGCGGCACCACCGACATCGCCGTCATCTCCCTCAGCGGCATCGTGTACTCGCGCTCGGTGCGCATGGCCGGCAACCAGATGGACGAGGCCATCATGAATTACCTCAAGCGCAAGTACAACCTGCTGATCGGGGAGCGCACCGCCGAGCAGATCAAGATCGAGATCGGCTCCGCCTATCCCCTGGACAAGCCCCTGACCATGGAGATCAAGGGGCGCAACCTGATCGAGGGCATCCCCAAGACCATCACCGTGGACGACAGCGAGATCCGCGAGGCCCTGGGCGAGTGCGTCTCCACCATCATGAACGCCATCCGCGTGGCCCTGGAGCGCACCCCGCCCGAACTCTCCGCCGACATCAGCGACCGCGGCATCGTGCTCACCGGGGGAGGCGCCCTGCTCAAGAACCTGGACCGGCGCATCCGGGAGGAGACCGGACTGCCCGTCTCCATCGCCGACGACCCCCTGGCCAGCGTGGTGCTGGGCACGGGCAAGATGCTCAGCGACTTTAAGCTGCTGCGCAAGATCTCGATCGAATAAAGGTCCGCGGATGCGGACGCCCGCCGGGGCGGGCCCCGGCGGGGAAGTAGTGCAATGGAAAAGTTCATCGGCCGCTACCGCAACCTCGTCATCCTGGTGGCGGTGCTGTTCGCGCAGGTGCTGGGGCTGGCGGTGCAGGTCAAGCGGCCCGCCGACCCCAGTCATCCCGATGGCCCCTCCACCCGTCTGATCCGCCTGTGGGTGGCCGGCGCCTTCACCCCGGTGGAGAAACTCTTCGTGCGCAGCAGCCTGTGGGCGCGCGAGACCTGGCACGAGTACATCGACCTGCGGGACGTGCGCCGGCAGAACCGCGAGCTCCGCCAGCAGATCGAGGAGCTGCGCGTGCAGCAGGGCCGGTTGCAGCAGGACGCCGAGCAGGCGCGCCGCCTGCAGGCCCTGCTGGGCTTCAAGGAGCAGTTCATCCAGCAGACGGTGGCGGCGCAGGTCATCGGCTCCAGCGGCAGCGAACTCTCCCGCGTCCTCACCCTCGACAAAGGCTCGCGCGACGGCGTCCGCAACGACATGGCGGTCATCACCCCCGACGGCGTGGTGGGCAAGATCGTGCGCGTCTTTCCCGGTTCCTCCCAGGTGCTGGAGATCATCGACCAGTCCAGCGGGGTGGGCGCCATCCTGGAAAAGTCCCGCCTGCAGGGCATCGTGAAGGGCACCCCCGATGGCGATCCGGTGCTGGACTACATCATGGTGGACGAAGCGGTGGCGCCGGGCGAGCGGGTGCTGACCTCGGGCGGCGACCGCATCTTTCCCAAGGGCCTGCCCATCGGCTCGGTGACCCGGGTGGGCAAGGGCCACGACCTCTTCCACGCCATCTACCTGAAACCGGCCGCCGATCTGGCCCGCCTGGAAGAAGTCCTGATCATCACCAAGGTGGAGGAGCGGGCCCCGGCTGCGGACCAGGCAGAGTCGCCGCGCGCCGCCGACATCCTGGCGCAGCGCCTGCCCTCGGTGCCCAAGGCCGCGGACCCTGCCGCCGACAAGCCCGGTGCCCACGCCGATGCTGGCAAGAAGCCCCCGCCTCCGGCCCCGCCGGCGCAGAAGCCGCAGGATGGTCCGCAATGAAAGGCGCGCTCATCTACACCTCGCGCGAGGAGATCGAGGTCCACCGCTTCAGCGTGTGGACGACGGTGGGCGTCCCCCTGGCCGCCCTGTTCCTGCAGGCCTTCCTGCCCGTGCGGCTGCACTTTGTCTCCATTTTCGATCTGCCCTTGCTGGTGACCATCTACTTCGGCATGACGCGGCGCAGCCCGGTGAGCGGACTGGTGACCGGCGGGCTCATCGGCCTGGTGCAGGACAGCCTGACCCATCAGCCCCTGGGGGTCTACGGCATCGCCAAGACCCTGATCGGCTTCTTCGCGTCGTCGCTGGGAGTGAAGCTCGACGTGGACAGCCCCCTGACCCGCCTGCTGCTCACCGCGGCCTTCTATATCGTGCACCAGGGCATCTACTTCCTGGTGGCCCGGGGTCTGGTGCGGCAGACCCTGGACTGGCCCTGGCTCTACGCCCTGGGCGCCGCTCTGGCCAATGGCGTGCTCGCGGTGGTGCTGTTCGCCATCCTCGACCGCTTCAAGCAACGGACGTGAAAAAAGTGCCCCAAGGACCGGTGCACTACATCTTGTGCAACCCATTTGGGCTTACAATCCTGGGTACTAGATACCCGGTACCAGGGACTGCCGCTTCATGATCGGTCGCGACGACAAAGTCTCACCCGGCAAGATCACCGTCGTGCAGTACGGGATCCTGGCGATGTTCCTGCTGCTGGCCTGGGGGCTGTGGCGCCTGCAGGTGCTGGGCAGCCAGCAGTGGGAGCAGGCGGCAGAGCGCAACCGCATCCGGACCGTGCCCATCCTGGCGCCCCGCGGCAAGATCCTCGACCGCGAGGGCCGCGTCATCGTCGACAACTATCCTTCCTTCTCGGCGTTGCTGCTGCGCGACCAGGCCCGCAACCTGGGCGCCGACGTGGAGCGCATCGCCAACGGCCTGGACATGACCCCGGCGGAGGTGCGCGAGCACCTGCGCCGCGCCGGCAACCAGCCCCAGATCCTGCTCAAGGACGACATCACTCCCGACGAGCTGGCCTTCATCGAGTCCCACAAGAACGAGCTTCCCGAGCTGGAGACGGTGGTGGTGCACCGCCGCCTCTATCCCCGCAACGGCTTTCTGGCCCATCTCATCGGCTACGTGGGCGAGGTCAGCGGGGAGATGCTCGACAACCCCAAGTACGAGTTCTTCCAGCCCGGCGACGTGGTGGGGAAGTCGGGCGTGGAGCAGTACTACAACGACATCCTCATGGGCAGCAACGGCTACCGCCGCGTGGTGGTGAACAGCCGCGGCAAGGAGCTGGGGCAGCTCGCCGACCAGCCCGCCGTCCCCGGCAAGCCCCTGAAGCTCACCATCGATCTCGATCTGCAGATCGCGGCCGAGGAGGCCCTGGAAGGCAAGAACGGCGCCATCGTGGCGCTGGACCCGCGCACCGGGGAAGTGCTGGCCATGGCCAGCCGCCCCAGCTTCGATCCCAACGACTTCGCGGTGCGCATCTCTCCGCAGGAATGGGCGCAACTGGTCAACGATCCCGGCAAGCCCATGCTCAACAAGGCCATCCAGGCGCAGCTCGCTCCCGGCTCCACCTTCAAGATCGTGATGGCGGCGGCCGGCCTGCAGGAGGGCATCGCCCAGAACCTGGTGGTCAACTGCGGCGGCGGCAAGACCTTCTACGGCCACTTCTTCAAGTGTCACTCCGTGCATGGCAACGTCGAGATCCACCGCGCCATCGTGCAGTCCTGCGACTCCTTCTTCTACACCCTGGCCGAGCGCCTGGGCATCGAGACCATCGCCCGCTACGCCACCGCCCTGGGCTTGGGACAGAAGACCGGCATCGACCTGCCCAATGAGGCCTCGGGCGTGATCCCTTCTGAAGAGTGGAAGATTCGGAACTTCAAGCAGAAGTGGTACGCCGGGGAGACCATCTCGGTGGGCATCGGGCAGGGCGCGGTGACGGTGACGCCCATCCAGTTGGCGCACACCGTGGGCGGCATCGCCTCCGACGGCGTTCTGCGCCGCCCCCACGTGGCCTTTCCCGATGAGCTGCCGCCGCACTACAAGGAAGCCCTGGGCGCCTTTCCCGCCGAGATCCGCGTGCCCCTCGATCCCAAGAACTGGGAGATCATCACCGACGCCATGGCGGACGTGACCAATCCCGGCGGCACCGCTGCCGCCAGCCATCTCGAAGGCATCGATTTCGCCGGCAAGACCGGCAGCGCCCAGACCATGAGCAACGAGCTCGCCCGCAAGCTGGGGCACGCCCATTCCGTCGGCGACACGGGGTGGTTCGTGGGCATGACCCCGCGCCGCAATCCCGAGATCGTGGTCGCGGCCATGGTGGAAGAGGGCGAGCACGGCACCGTGGCCGCGCACTTGGCCGCCCAGGTCATCAAGGCCTACGTGGAGAAGCAGCGCAAGAGCCAGGTCAAGGTCGCGGCCGCTCCCGGCCTCGACCGGCCGGGCCGGTCCCGGTCGTTCGAGATGGCGGGAGTGTGGAGCATCCCCGGGGAGGACGGCCATGAGAGCTTCCAAGCCGGCCGCTTCCGCCTGCCCCTCGGCCTGCACCACCTGCCGCTGGCTTTGGCGGCTCCGGGACTGGATGCTCTGAAGCAGGAGACGAGTCACTAGGAACTAGAAACCAGAAACGAGAAACTGCCGTTTGAGCCGCTACATCTCATTTCGCGACTTCGACTGGGTGCTGCTGGGCTTCGTGCTCATCATCTCCGTGCTGGGCGTGCTGGAGATCTACAGTGCCACCTACACCACCAAGTTCGCGGGCGCGCACGTGCGCCAGATCTACTGGATCCTGGGTGGGCTGGCGGTCATGTTCCTGGTCAGCCGCATCAACTACCAGGGCCTGCTCGACAAGGTGCACTGGATGTACGTCGCCTCCATCCTCTCCCTGCTGGGGGTGCTCGTCTTCGGGCAGAAGTACCTGGGAGCGCGGCGCTGGATCCGGTTGCCTGGCGGCCAGCACTTCCAGCCTTCGGAGTGGGTGAAACTGGTGCTCATCCTGGCGGTGGCCAAGTACTTCGCCGAGCCGCGCAGCGACCACGCCACCCCCACCGACATCGTCAAGGTGGGCGCCCTGGTCGGTTTTCCCATGTTGCTGGTGCTGGCCCAGCCCGACATGGGGACGGCCCTGACCTATGTCCCCATCGTGTTGGCCGGGCTCTTCCTAGGCGGGCTGCGCCTGAAGCATGCCCTGGTGCTGGGACTGCTGGCCGCCACCCTGGCCCCCATCGGCTGGCACTTCATGAAGCCCTACCAGAAGGCCCGCCTGGTCAGCTTCCGCGACCCCGACGCCGATCCCCAGGGCTCGGGGTACCAGATCCAGCAATCCCTGATCGCCGTGGGCTCCGGCGGCATCTTCGGCAAGGGCACGGCCAAGGGCTCGCAAACCCAGGGCTTCCTGCCCATCCCCCACACCGACTTCATCTTCGCCGCCCTGGCCGAGGAGCACGGTTTTGTAGGCGCGCTGGGGGTGCTGCTGCTATACTTCATGGTGCTGATGCGTTTGGTCCACAACGCCCAGACGGCGCCCGACCGCGCCGGCTCGTTCGTTGTGATGGGGGTGGTGGCCGTGCTGGCCTTCCACGTCCTGGTCAACGTCGGCATGGTGGTCGGCTTCATGCCGGTCACCGGCATACCGCTGCCGCTGATGAGTTACGGTGGCTCGTCGGTTTTGTTCATGTTCCTGGCGCTGGGAATCGTGATGAACGTCCGCATGCGCCGCTTCGTGAACTGAGCCAGCAGGCGCCCGCGGACCTGGGGTCTGCGGCGCCGGGTTCCTGACCGGGAACCAAACCTCGCCGCCGCCTTCGGGTGCCGGCAGAAAGATCGGAAGCAAGAGATTCGTTCGGCCCTGAAACTGTCAGGGCAAACCGGCCGGAGAAGTGAGGGCCGGGCGGGAAAAAAGCACGGCGCCGTCCCCGGGCAAGCACCGGGGCAAGGCGGATGGGCAACGGCCCCGTCCCGCGCTGCGGGAGCGAGTGGCCACCATCTGCAGCAAGGCGCCTGACAGGCAAAGAGATTTGAGTTTGCACGTCAACCCAGGATTTCCACCGCCGCTTGCCGAGCGACGACCGGGCCGGGCCCGGTCCCGGCGCCGCACGTGGGACTCTCCGGGTGTGCCTCCTTCCGCCAGCCTTCCTTCGCCTTCCTGCCGGTAGATCCGCGGCCCGCAAGGGCGCGGGACCGGAGTGAGCATGAACAAGGAACTGTACGTCGCCTCGACCCCCCACGAAACCAAGGTGGCCATCGTCGAGGAAGATCAACTGACTGAGATCTACTTCGAGCGTGAGAACGAGTACACGCTCGCCGGCTCCATCTACAAAGGGCGCGTGACCCGGGTGCTGCCCGGGATGCAGTCCGCATTCGTGGACATCGGCCTGGAGCGCGATGCCTTCCTGTACGTCACCGACTTCCTGGAAGAGCAGGGCGACGACCAGGAAGAGTTCGAGGAGCTGCCCGCGTCGCAGGCGCCCGAGCACGCGCCGCGCTTTGCCGAGGGCGCCCCGGCGGTCGCTGCGGCGGAAGCTGAGGCACAGCCCGGGCCGGAGCAAGCCCCGGCGCGCGGCCCCGAGCCTGCCCGCGACGGCCGGCCGGAGCCGCGCCGCGAGGACGAGAGCGAAGAGGGCGGGTCGCGACGCTGGCGCGGGCGCCGCCGCCGCGGGCGCCGCGGCCGCGGAGGCGTTGCCGACTCCAAGTCCTCCCGCCAGCCCGGCGGAGAAGAGCCGCCGCGCCGCGACTTCCAGCGCGAGCAGCCCCAACGTCCTCCTGAAGGCCGGCGCGACGCCTTCCAGCGTCCGCCCGACTACCAGCCCATCATCCTGCCGGGAGAGTCGCTCTCCAAGTACCGCAACCGGGCACCGCAACCGCCGGCGGAACCGCCGGCCGAAGCGCCCGCGCGCGAAGAGCGCCTGGCGCCCGAGCCGCGCCCCATGCCCCGCGGCTTCGAGCCCCGCTACTCCGCCTTCGTGATCCCGCCCGAAGAGCCAGGGATGGCGGAGCCGGAACCCGAGCCCGAGCCCGAGCCCGAGATTCCCGCCTCCCACGAGGAAGAGGAGCGGTCGAACGCGGCTGCGATGGCGGCTGGCGCCATGGAAGAGGAGGAAGAGGTCGCGCCGCCCGCGCACGCGCCCGAGCCGCGCGAAGAGGCCCATGCCCGGCCCGCCGCCGAGGGCCGTCCCCAGGCTGCCTTCGCACCCGGCGCAGGGGTGATGGAGGAAGAGGAGATCGAGGAGGAGGAAGCCGACGAGGCTCCCGGCTACGGCGAAGAGGCCGAGGAGGACGAGTTCGAGGAACTGGAAGAGGAGATCCTCGACAGCGCCGAGACGCGCGAGCCCAACGAGGGCAACGGCCAGCTCACCGAGGTGCTGCGCGACGCCGAGGCGGAGCACGCCTTCGCCACCGAAGAGGGCGAGGAAGAGGAAGAGGCCGATGAGCGCGAAGCGGAGATCGCGGAAGCTCAGCGGCTGGCCGAGGGCGGCGAGCCGCAAGGCGAACCCGGCGAGGAGGGCGAAGGCCGCGCCCAGTTGCGCGCTTCCGCTTCCACTGCCGGCTACCAGCAGCGCGCCGAGGTCCTGCCCGGCGAGCGCCGCCGCCGCGACGGCGGCCGGGGAGGCCGCCGCGGAGGCCGCCGCATGCGCGGAGGCCGCCGCAACTCGCCTCGCTCCCTCCCCCTGATCAGCGAATTGCTCAAGGAAGGCCAGGAGATCCTGGTGCAGATCGCCAAGGAGCCCATGGGCAAGAAGGGCGCCCGCATCACCAGCCACATCGCCCTGCCCGGACGCTTCCTGGTGTACATGCCCACGGTCAACCACGTGGGGGTGTCGCGCAAGATCTCGAGCGACGAGGAGCGCCAGCGCCTGAAGCGCATCCTGCTCAGCGAGCGCCAGAACGGCCACGGCGGCTTCATCGTGCGCACTGCGGCGGCGGGCGCCGGCGAGGACGAGCTGCGCGCCGACATCCGCTTCCTCATCAACCTGTGGAACGAGATCCGCGCCCGCGCCGATGCCGGCAAGGCCCCCGCGCTCATCTACCACGACCTCAACCTGGTGGAGCGCATCCTGCGCGACCAGGTGGGCGCCAACTTCTCCCACATCTGGGTGGACTCGGAGCCCGAGTACGAGCGCACCCTGCGCTTCCTCAACCGCTTCCAGCCCGCCCTGGTCAAGCGCGTCAAGCTCTACAGCAAGGAGACGCCGCTGTTCGAGCAGTTCAACATCCAGGAGGAGATCAACAAGGCGCTCAAGTCCAAAGTGTGGCTGAAGTCGGGCGGCTACATCGTCATCAACCAGACCGAGGCACTGGTGGCCATCGACGTCAACACCGGCAAGTACGTGGGCAAGACCCAGCGCCTGGAAGACACCATCGTCAAGACCAACGTGGACGCCATCAAGGAGATCGTGCGCCAGATCCGACTGCGCGACCTGGGCGGCATCATCATCATCGACTTCATCGACATGGACGAGCGCCGCAACCGCCAGAAGGTGATGCAGGCCCTGGAAGAGGCGCTGCGCGCCGACCGCGCGCCCTCCAAGGTCCTCCAGTTCAACGACTTCGGCCTGGTGGCCATCACCCGCAAGCGGGTCAAGCAGTCGCTGGAGCGCACCCTCTCCACCCAGTGCGCCTATTGCACCGGCACCGGCATGGTCAAGGGCGTCACCACCGTCTGCAACGAGATCTGGGTGGAGATGAAGAAGATGGTCAAGCAGTTGGATCGCGGCGACGTGATCCTGCGCGTGCATCCCGAGGTGGCGAAGGGGCTGAAGGCCAACAACGCCCGCTGGCTGACCGACCTGGAGGACCTGACCGGCCGCACCGTCATCGTCAAGGCCGATCCCACCCTCCACCAGGAGCAGTTCGACTTTCACTAGAGCTCAGCTCTTAGCTGTTAGCTCTTAGCCTTTAGCTCGCGGCCGCGGCCCTCGCCGCGGCCGATTGTTTGCCGGAGGAGGCGCACCCCAGCCGACACTGTGCGCCGCGCTCGCGCGTCATTTATCCTGAGAAGACCGCAGGGGCGGGGCATGCCCATCGCCGACGACGTCAAGCTGGGGAAGAATGTCCAGATCCACCACCGCGATCTGGTGAATCTCTACGGCTGCACCGTGGGCGACGACACCCGCATCGGCGCCTTCGTCGAGATCCAGAAGAACGCGGTGGTGGGCCGCCGTTGTAAGATATCGTCGCATTCGTTCCTCTGCGAGGGGGTCACCCTGGAGGACGAAGTTTTCGTCGGCCACGGCGTGATGTTCGTCAACGACCGTTACCCGCGCGCCACCGCCGGCGGAAAGCTGCAGAGCGAGGCCGACTGGCAGGTGGTCCCCGTCCGGGTGAAGCAGGGAGCGTCGATCGGCTCGGGCGCCGTCATCCTGTGCGGCGTCACCATCGGCCGTGAGGCCGTCATCGGGGCGGGCGCGGTGGTGACCCAGGACGTGCCCGACCACGCCATCGTGGCGGGCGTGCCCGCCCGCGTGATAGGAGACATCCGCAAACGAGGCAAGCACAGCAAATGACCACCGTCGGCCTGTGGCTGGTGATCCTGAGCGCGGTGTGCACCGCCGTGGCCAACCTCATGATGCGCCGCGGCGTCCTCAACATCGGCCACTTCCAGCTCTCCGCCTCGGCCATGAAGACGCAGTTCCTCGCCTTGGCGCAGCAGCCTTTGTTCGTGATCGGCTTCCTGCTCTATGGCGTGGCTGCGCTCATCTGGTTCCGGGTGCTGGCCTCCGAGCCCTTGAGCAGCAGCTACCCGCTGCTGGTCAGCCTCACCTTCCTGCTGGTCACGGTGGGCGCCATGATCGTCTTCGGCGAGAAGGTGAACGCGCTCAAAGTGGCCGGACTGTTCGTCCTTCTCTTCGGCATCCTGCTGGTGGCCCGTGCCTGACCAGGGAAACATAGTGCGTGTGGGAGTGATCGGCTACGGCTACTGGGGGCCGAACCTGGTGCGCAACTTCGTGGAGTCGGGCGCCGCCCAGGTCACCACGGTCAGCGACACGAAAGCGGAGCGCCGCGCCCTGGTCGAGACCCGCTATCCCGGAGTGCGCGCCGTGGCCGGCGCCGAAGAACTGCTGCGCGATCCCGCCCTGGACGCGGTCGCCATCGCCACTCCCGTCTCCACCCACTTCGAGCTGGGCATGAAGGCGCTGGCCGCCGGCAAGCACGTCTTCCTGGAAAAGCCGCTGGCCGCCACCGCCGCGGAGGCCGCGCGGCTCATCGAAGAAGCCGAGCGCCGCCGCCGCGTGCTGCTGGTGGACCACACTTTCGTTTACACCGGCGCGGTGCGCAAGATCCGCGAGCTGGTGCAGGGCGGCCTGGGCGAGATCTACTACTACGACTCGGTGCGCGTGAACCTGGGGCTCTTCCAGCACGACACCAACGTCATCTGGGACCTGGCTGTGCACGATCTTTCCATCATGGACTACGTGCTGCCGGCGCGCCCGGTGGCGGTCTCGGCCACCGGCGTAAGCCACGTCCCCGGCAAGCCCGAGAACATCGCCTTCCTCACCCTGTTCTTCGACACTAGCCTGATCGCCCACATCCACGTGAACTGGCTGGCGCCGGTGAAGCTGCGCCGCACCCTCATCGGGGCCAGCCAGAAGATGATCGTCTACGACGACCTGGAAGCCAGCGAGAAGGTGAAGGTGTACGACAAGGGCATCACCGTCTCCGGCGACCCCGAGAGCCTCTACAAGCTGCTGGTGGGCTACCGCGCCGGCGACATGTGGGCGCCGCAGATCGACTCCAGCGAGGCCCTGCAGACCGAGGTGCGCCACTTCCTGGCCTGCGTGCGCGGCCAGGAGCAGCCCCTCACCGGCGGCGACGCCGGCCTGCGCGTGGTGCGCATCCTGGAGGCCGCCACCCAATCCATGAGCCAGCGCGGCCGCCCTGTCGAGCTGGCCCGCGACAAGGTGACGGCGTGATCCCCTTCCTCGATCTCAAAGCCCAGTACCGCTCCCTCAAGCCGGAGATCGACGCCGCCATCGCCCGCGTGCTGGAGAGCTGTCAGTTCGTGCTGGGCGAGGAGGTGGCGCGCTTCGAAGAAGAGTTCGCCGCTTACTGCGGCGCCGCCCACGCCGTGGCCGTCAACTCCGGCACCAGCGCCCTGCACCTGTCGCTGCTGGCCCTGGGCGTCGGCCCCGGCGACGAAGTCGTCACCACGCCCTTCACCTTCGTGGCCACCGTGGCCGCCATCGGCTACACCGGCGCCCGCGCCGTGCTGGTGGACGTCGACCCACACTCCTTCAACCTGGACCCGGCCCGGCTGGAGCGCGCCCTCACTCCGCGCACCAAGGCCATCGTCCCGGTGCATCTCTACGGCCAGCCCGCCGACCTGGATCCCATCTTCGAGATCGCCCGCCGCCGCGGCGTGCCCGTCATCGAAGACGCCTGCCAGGCCCATGGCGCCGAATACAAGCGCCGCCGCGTCGGCCCTCTCGGCG
>Ga0187776_10000191_pt1 | contig 30003 bp, 32 predicted proteins | sample 0216_BV02_MP12_2_FD_132426 | JGI IMG/M metagenome (GOLD analysis project Ga0187776, IMG submission 132426) | Tropical peat soil microbial communities from peatlands in Department of Meta, Colombia - 0216_BV02_MP12_20_MG | ecosystem: Environmental > Terrestrial > Soil > Wetlands > Peat | place...
AGCGCGGTGAGCCTGATCGCCTACGGCGGCACCGTCCCCAAGGCGCTCCAGGCCGCCGAACAGCTCGCCGCCGAAGGCGTGCAGGCGGAGATGATCGACCTGCGCGTGCTGCGCCCGCTCGACATGGCGACCGTCCTCGCCTCGGTGCGCAAATGCCGGCGGGCGGTGGTGGTCGACGAGACCTGGCGCACCGGCAGCCTCGCCGCGGAGGTCGTCGCGCGCATCGCCGAGGAAGCGTTCTACGACCTCGACGCGCCCCCGGCCCGCGTGTGCACCGAGGAGGTCCCCATTCCCTACGCGAGGCACCTCGAGGAAGCGGCGCTGCCGCAGCCCGAGAAGATCGTCGCGGCGGTCCGGGCCGTGCTCGGCGCCGAGGCCTGAATGATCGAGTTCAAGCTGCCGTCCCTGGGTGCCGACATGGACCAGGGCAAGCTCGTCGAATGGAAGGTGAAGCCGGGCGACGCGGTCAAGCGCGGCCAGGTGGTCGCCGTGGTCGACACCTCGAAAGCCGCGGTGGAGGTGGAGATCTGGCAGGACGGGACCCTGTTCGAGCAGCTGGTTCCGATCGGCGAGAGGGTGCCGGTGGGCACCGTGCTCGCGACGCTGCTCGCCCCCGGAGAGACCCGCGAGCAGGCGGAGCAGCAGAAGCGCGCCGCCCGTCCCGCTCCGAAGCCGGCCGCCGCGGTCCCCGCTCCTCCGCCGCCGGTTGCCGCACCCGTAGCCGGCGCGATCGCGCAGAGAAGGCCGGTGTCGCCCGCGGCGCGCAAGCACGCCCGCGAGCTCGGCGTCGACGTCGACAAGGTCGCCGGCACCGGGCCTCACGGCGCGGTGACCGTCGAGGACGTGGAGAAGGCCGCCGCAGCGCAGGTGAAAGGGGCGGCGCCCGCGGGCGGGGACCGCTACGCGGAAATGCGCAAGGCGATCGCCGCCGCGATGAGCCGCTCCAAGCGCGAGATCCCGCACTACTACCTGTCGGAGACGATCCCCATGCAGCGCGCGGCCGAGTGGCTCGCGCGCGAGAACGAGAAGCGTCCGGTGACCGAGCGCATCCTGATGGGCGCGCTCCAGATCAAGGCCGTCGCGCTCGCGCTGGCGAGAGTCCCCGAGCTGAACGGCTTCTGGCGGAACGGCGCGTTCGAGCCGGCCACGGGCGTTCACATCGGCGTCGCGATCTCGATCCGCCAGGGCGGGCTCATCCCCCCGGCGATCCACGACGTCGACAGGAAGAGCCTGCCCGAGCTGATGCGCGCCTTGAGCGATCTCGTCGCGCGCACCCGCGCGGGCTCGCTGCGCAGCTCGGAGATGTCGGATCCGACGATCACCGTCACCAACCTCGGCGAGACCGGCGTCGAGTCGGTGTTCGGCGTGATCTATCCGCCGCAAGTCGCGCTGGTGGGCTTCGGGCGCATGGAGACGCGGCCCTGGTCCGAGGAAGGCAAGCTGTTCACCGCGCCGCTCGTGACCGCGAGCCTGTCGGGCGACCACCGCGCGAGCAACGGAATCCGCGGCGCGCGCTTTCTCGCGGAGCTCCGCGAGCGGCTTCAGCATCCGGAGGAACTATGAACGAATCGGAAATCAGGACGCGCGTCGTCGGCGTCATCAAGTCGATCGCCCCTGAAGTCGAGGAAGGCGAGCTGCGCGCCGACCGGCCGCTGCGCGACCAGGTCGACCTCGATTCGATGGACTGGCTCAACGTGCTGGTGGCGGTCCACGAGAAGCTGAAAGTCGACATTCCCGAGGCCGACTACCGCAAGCTCGTCACCCTGAACGACATCGTCGCCTATCTCGGCGCCAAGCTCGCCTCCCGGGTCTGAGTGTCATGCCCTGGACGTCCTCCACCTATCCGGTCTCGATGAGGAACCTGCCGTCCGCGGTGCGCTTCAAGGCGATCGAGATCGCCAACGCGCTGCTCGAGGCGGGCCGGCCCGAAGGCCAGGCGATCCGCATAGCGATCGCCCAGGCGAAGCGGTGGGCCGCCCGCCGACGGACCGGCGGCGCAATCGCATAGTGAAGCTCGGCATTGCGCTCCTCGCCTCTCCCCCGCCCGGCGCCGCGCCGCACGAGCTCGCCGAGCGCAAGGGGCGCGGGCATCCCGACAGCCTGTGCGACGCTCTCGCCGAGAACCTGAGCGTCGGGCTCTCGCGCTTCTATCTCGAGCGCTTCGGCGCAATCCTGCACCACAACGTAGACAAGGCGCTCCTGATCGGCGGCGCCGCGCGGCCCGCCTTCGGCGGCGGCGAGCTCGTCGAGCCGATCGAGATCATCCTCGCCGGGCGGGCGACCCGGCGCTTCCGCGGCGTGACGGTGCCCGTGGACGAGATGGCGGTGGAGATGAGCCGGGAGTGGCTGCGAAAGCACATACGCAACATCGATCCGGCGCGCGACGTGCGCATCGTGCCGCGCATCCGCGAGACTTCTCCGGACCTCGCGGCGCTCTTTCTTCGCGGGGGCGAAGGCCGCGCGCCGCTCGCCAACGACACCTCGTTCGGCATCGGCTTCGCGCCGCTCGACCGGCTCGAGCGGGCGGTGCTCGAATTGGAGCGCTTCCTCGCCGCCCCGGAAACCTGCAACGCCTGCCCGGAGATCGGCGACGACGTGAAAGTCATGGGCCTGCGGAGCGGCGAGCGCATCGAGCTCATCGTAGCTTGCGCCTTCGTCGGCCGGCATATCCGCGACCTCGCCGACTATTTCGACAGGAAGGAGCGGGTGCGCTCGCTCGCCGCTGAAGCAATGAGCCGGGCCCCGGGCGGGGACGTCGAAGTCGCGATCAACGCGGCCGACGGGAAAACGGCCGACAGCGTCTACCTCACCGTGACCGGCCTGTCGGCCGAAGCGGGCGACGACGGGCAAGTCGGCCGAGGCAACCGCGTCAACGGGCTGATCACGCCGTACCGGCCGATGAGCCTGGAAGCCGCCGCGGGAAAGAACCCCGTGAGCCATACGGGAAAGCTCTACAACCTGCTCGCCGGGCGGATCGCGCGCGCATTGGCCGACGGGATACCGGGCGTGCACGAGGCGCGCTGCTGCCTGCTCAGCCGGATCGGCTCTCCGGTCGACGATCCGGCCCTTGCGGACATCGGCCTGCGCCTTGCGGACGCGGGCGCATTCGAGAGCGTGCGGCGAGGCGCCGAGGACATCGTGCGCAAGCGGCTGGCGCTTGCGCCCGCGCTGTGGCGTGAAATAATCGAAGAGCGGTGCCCGGTGGTCTAGCATGGAAAAGAGACACCAGTTCTCCCTTTGGTACTTCGTGATCGCCCTCCTCGCGATCGTGGCCATCCAGGACTACTTCTCGGTTTCGGTGCACGATCTCGCGTACAGCGACTTCAAGGCCTTGGTGCGCGCGGGCAAGGTGAAGGACGTGGCTCTGGGCGAACAGACCATCAGCGGAACCGTGACCGCCGAAGGGCTGGAGCCGGTGCTCTCCAAGGAGAGCATCGAGCGGCTGAAGCTCGCTCCGGGCGAGAACCGCTTCACGACGCTGCGGGTCAACGATCCGGCCCTCGTCGCGGATCTCGAGGCGGCGAAGGTGCATTTCACGGGGCAGACGGAGAACAAGTGGCTTCCGACGCTGCTCTCGTGGATCGTCCCCGCGGTCGTGTTCTTTGCCATCTGGAGCTTCGCGATCAACCGCATGGCCGGACAGCAGGGGCTGGGCGGCGCCATCTCCGTCGGCAAGAGCAAGGCCAAGGTGTACATGGAGACCGACACCAAGGTGACGTTCGAGGACGTCGCCGGCGTCGACGAGGCGAAGGACGAGCTGAAAGAGGTGATCAGCTTCCTGCGGGACCCCAAGGCCTACGGACGGCTGGGCGCGCGCATGCCCAAGGGAATCCTGCTGATCGGCCCGCCCGGAACGGGAAAGACGCTGCTGGCGCGCGCGGTCGCGGGAGAGGCCGGAGTGCCGTTCTTCTCGATCAGCGGATCGGAATTCGTCGAGATGTTCGTCGGCGTCGGCGCCGCGCGCGTTCGCGACCTCTTCGACCAGGCGCGCAAGACGGCGCCGGCGATCATCTTCATCGACGAGCTCGACGCGCTCGGCCGGGCGCGCGGATCGTTCGTACTCGGCGGCCACGACGAGAAGGAGCAGACGCTCAACCAGCTCCTCGCGGAGATGGACGGGTTCGACCCGAGCGGCGGCGTGGTCCTCCTCGCCGCGACGAATCGTCCAGAGATTCTCGACCCGGCCCTGCTTCGCGCGGGGCGCTTCGACCGTCAGGTGCTGGTCGACCGGCCGGACAAGTCCGGCCGGGTGCAGGTGCTGCGCGTTCATCTGCGCAAGGTCCATCTCGCTTCCGGCGTCGATCCCGAAGAGATCGCCGCGCTCACGCCCGGATTCTCGGGCGCGGACCTGGCGACGCTGGTCAACGAGGCGGCGCTGCTCGCGACGCGGCGGGGAGCCGCGGCGATCGAGCGCTCGGACTTCACCGGCGCGATAGAGCGCATAGTCGCCGGCCTGGAGAAGCGCAACCGCCTGCTCAATCCGGAGGAGAGAAAGGTCGTCGCCCATCACGAGATGGGGCACGCCATCGTCGCGATGACGCTGCCGGGCGTCGACCCGGTCCACAAGATCTCGATCATCCCGCGCGGGGTGAGCGCGCTCGGATACACCATCCAGCGGCCGACCGAGGACCGCTACCTCATGGCGCGCGGGGAGCTTCAGAACCGGATGGCGGTGCTGCTCGGCGGGCGCGCCGCGGAGCTGCTCGTCTTCGGCAGCCTCTCGACCGGAGCCGCCGACGACCTCGTCAAGGCGACCGATATCGCGCGCAGTATGGTGATGCGCTACGGCATGGACGACAAGCTGGGCAGCGTCGCCTACGACGAGACCCGGCCGAGCTTTCTCGGCCCCATCGCGGGCGCGGTGCAGCCGCGCCAGTTCAGCGAGGAGACGGCGCGCGAGATCGACCTCGCGGTCCGCGACATCGTCAAGAAGGCGCTCGATTCGGCGCTCGAGATTCTCGGCCGCAGGCGCGATGTCCTCGAGCGCGGCGCCGAGGCGCTGCTACGCCAGGAAACACTGTCCGCGGAGGACCTGCGCTCGTTGATGGACTCGCGGTCGCAAAGCCCCGGCGGCCCCGCCCTGCCGATCTCGGCCGTTCCCTGATCCGCCCTATGAGGAAGATCTGGCTGGATTCCTACCCGCAGGGCGTTCCGGCCGAGATCGACCCGCGCGGCCACGCGACCCTCGACGAGCTGCTCGAGGCGAGCTGCGCGCGCTTCCGCGCGCGCGCGGCCTTCTCCAACATGGGCGTGTCCATCACCTACGACGAGCTCGACCGGCTGTCGCGCGACTTCGGCGCCTGGCTGCAGGGGACGCTCCGGCTCGCGAGGGGCGACCGCGTCGCGATCATGCTTCCCAACCTGTTGCAGTACCCGGTCGTCCTGTTCGGCGCGCTGCGCGCCGGCATGACGGTGGTCAACGTCAACCCGCTGTACACGGCGACCGAGCTCGCGCATCAGCTCGCCGACTCCGGCGCGCGCGCCATCGTCGTCCTGGAGAACTTCGCGCGCACCCTGCAGGACGCGCTGCCGCGGACGCCGGTCCCCTTCGTCGTCACCACTCAGCTGGGCGACCTGTTCCCGCCGCCGAAGCGCTGGCTGGTGAATCTCGCGGTGAAGTACCTGAAGCGCCTCGTCCCCCGATGGCGGCTGCCCGGCTCCGTGCCGATCCGTGCGGCGCTGGCGCAGGGCGCGAAGCAGGCCCTCGGGAATCCCCGGACGCGTCCCGACGACCTCGCGTTCCTGCAATACACCGGCGGCACGACCGGCGTCGCCAAGGGAGCGGCTCTCACGCACGGCAACCTGGCCGCCAACGTGGAACAGGTCGTCGCGTGGGCGGGGACGACTCTGCGAGCGGGCGAGGAAACCGTGGTCACCGCGCTTCCTCTCTATCACGTCTTCGCGCTGACCGCGAACCTGCTCGTCTTCCTCAGGCTCGGCGGCACGAACGTGCTGATCACGAACCCGCGCGACATCGCCGGCCTCGTCGCGGAGCTGGCGAGGACCCCGTTCACCGCGATGACCGGGGTGAGCACCCTGTTCAACGCGCTCCTGGGCGCTCCGGGATTCGACGCGGTCGCGGCGGCGAGCAGGGGCACGCTCAAGCTCGCGGTCGCCGGGGGCATGACGGTGCAGCGCTCCCTCGCGGAACACTGGCGAGACGCGACCGGCGTATGGCTCGTCGAAGGCTATGGGCTGACTGAAGCGTCGCCGAACGTATGCGCCAACCATTTCGACGCCCGGGAATTCACCGGCAAGCTCGGGCTCCCTCTTCCGTCCACGGAGGTCGCGATCCTCGGCGAGGACGGCAGCGAAGTCCCCTTGGGCGACATCGGAGAGATCGGCGTGCGCGGCCCCCAGGTCATGCAGGGCTACTGGAACGCTCCGGAGGAAACCGCGAACGCCTTCACCGCCGACGGCTGGCTGAAGACCGGCGATATGGGCCGCATGGACGAGCGCGGCTATATCGAGTTCAGCGACCGCAAGAAGGACATCGTGGTGGTCTCGGGCTTCAAGGCCTACCCCACCGAGATCGAGGAGGTGGCGATGACGCATCCGGGCGTGAAGGACGCCGGCGCGGTCGGCGTGCCCGATGAGCGCAGCGGCGAAGCCGTCGCGCTCTTCGTCGTTCGCAAGGACCCCTCCCTCAGCGCCGAAGCGCTTCTCGCGCACTGCGCGAAGCACCTCACCGGCTACAAGCTGCCGAGGCGCATCGAGTTCCGCGAGCAGCTCCCCAAGACGCCGATCGGCAAGATCCTGCGCCGCGAGCTGAGGCAGGAGGCGGTCCGCCCGCATGGCTGAGTATCCCCAGCAGCTGGTGCGCGAGCACCGCCTGTCCGATGGAAGGACGGTCACCATCCGCCCGGTGCGCCCCGGGGACGCGGACTGCGTTCGCGACTTCCTGACCGCGCTCTCGGAGGAGAGCCGGTACATGCGCTTCCAGAAGTGGGTGCGCGCTCCGTCCGACAAGGTCATCCGCTTCCTGACCGAAATCGACTACGACCGGCACATGGCGCTCGTGTGCACGGTGCAGGAGGGCGGGCGCGAGGCGATCGTCGGCGAGGCGCGCTATGTGGCCGATCTCTCCGGCCTGAGCTGCGAGCTCGGAATCGTGATCGCCGACGCCTGGCACAAGAGCGGAATCGCCGGCCTGCTCATGGGTACGCTGATCGAAACCGCCCGCAAGCGCGGGTTCCCGCGCATGGAGGGGTTCGTCCTCGCGCGCAACGCCGAGATGCTGCGTTTCGTGCGCGCCCTGGGCTTCACGACCGAGCCGGCACCGCAGGACTTCAGCATCGTGCGCATCTCCAAGAGGCTGCGGGAGGGCACTCGGGAGGCTTGATCTGGGTCAAATGATTGGTGCGCCGCAGCGATACCCTTTGATAACATGAACGATTTCCCGAGCCTCGCCATGACCGACCTCAGCAAGCATCTTTCCCGAAGCCACGACCTCGCATCCAAGGTCGCGGCCGTTTTCCAGAAGCGCGCGGCCGTGGCGCTCGAGCGCTTCAACGAGCGCGTGCGCGCGGCGTGGAGGGACCAGCTCTCCGAGCTGAACCCGAAGCCCGCCTCCCCCTGGGAGATCTGGGCCGGCGGCGCGCGCTACGCGACCGATTTCGCCCAGCGCACGATCCTGTTCTGGGACGCGCTGCGTCAGCGCGGCAACGATTTCAACGAGCGCGCGCGGCTGGGGCTGCCGCCGGTGCTGCATTTCGAATACGAAACCGTCCTCGACGGCCGCGCCCTCGAGCGGCCGGTCAACTACGCGCTGGTGCGCATCCTCCCGCCCGCCGGCGTCACGGTCGACGCCAAGCGCCGGCCCTACGTCATCATCGATCCGCGCGCCGGGCACGGACCCGGGATCGGCGGCTTCAAGGACGACTCGCAGGTCGGCGTGGCGCTGCGCGAGGGGCACCCCGTCTACTTCGTGATCTTCTTTCCCGAGCCCGAGCCGGGACAGACGCTGCTCGACGTGTGTAGCGCGGAGCGGCAGTTCGTCCACCGCGTGCGCGAGCTGCACCCGGACGCGCCCAAGCCGGCGGTGGTCGGCAACTGCCAGGGCGGCTGGGCCGCAATGATGCTCGCCGCGGCGAGCCCTGAGTACACCGGGCCGATCGTCATCAACGGCGCGCCGATGTCCTACTGGGGCGGCGCGTGGAGCGAGGGCGAGGGCGACAACCCGATGCGCTACGCGGGCGGCCTGCTCGGCGGCACCTGGCTCGCCTCGCTCGCCTCCGACCTCGGCGGCGGAAAGTTCGACGGCGCCTGGCTGGTGCAGAACTTCGAGAACCTCAACCCTGCGAACACCTACTGGGACAAGTACTACCACGTGTTCGCCAACGTCGATACCGAGCCGCCGCGCTTCCTCGAGTTCGAGCGCTGGTGGGGCGGCTTCTACCTGATGAACCGCGAGGAGATCGAGTGGATCACCAAGAACCTCTTCGTCGGCAACAAGCTGTGGTCGGCGGGCGGGTTCGACCTGCGCGACATCAAGACGCCCATCATCCTGTTCGCGTCGCTGGGCGACAACATCACCCCGCCGCAGCAGGCCTTCAACTGGGTCGCGGACCTCTACGGCAGCACCGACGAGATCAAGGCACGCGGGCAGGTGATCGTCGGCCTGGTGCACGAGAGCGTCGGCCATCTCGGCATCTTCGTCTCCGGCAAGGTCGCGAAGAAGGAGCATGCGCAGATCGTCGAGGTGATGAAATCGGTGGAGGCGCTCGCGCCGGGCCTGTACGCCATGCAGATCGCCGAGAAGAAGGGCGCACACGGCAAGCCCGTCTACGAGGTGAGCTTCGCCGAGCGCAGGCTCGAGGACGTCGCGGCGCGCCTCAACCGGTTCGAGCGCGCCGACGAGAAGCCCTTCGAGGCCGTCGAGGCCGTCTCCGACTTCAACCAGCGGGCCTACGAGCTGTTTGCGCGTCCCCTGGTGGAGGCGTTCTCCACCGGGTACTCCGCCAAGCTGTCGCGCGAGCTCCACCCGCTGCGCGCCCAGCGATGGATGGCGTCCGACATGAATCCCTGGCTCGCCTGGCTGGGGCCCGCGGCGCAGATGGTGAAGGCGCAGCGCCGCGCGCTTCCGCCCGAGGACCCCGTGCGCCGCGCGGAGGCGATGCTGTCGGAGCTGACGAGCGCCTCGCTCGACTACTACCGCGCCATCCGCGACGCGGTGAGCGAGGCCGCGTTCTATCAGATCTACGGCAACCTGTTCTCGCTGTACCTCGCAGACAAGCCAGCTGAGACGCGCCCGGCCGAAGGCAAGCCCGTGGTGCAGAAGGCGCTCGCCTCGATCGAGCAGGGGGGCTATCCGGAGGCGCTGGCCCGCGTCGCGTTTCTCCTCGCGCGCAAGGGCGAGCCCCTGCCGCTGTCGCAGATCGAGCGCAAACGCGAGCTGATGGACGACTACCGCGAGTTTCTGCAGGACATCCCGCGCGACGAGCAGCGCCGCATCCGCGGCGAGCAGGAGATCATCGTCGGCCGCGAGCCCGAGCGCGCGATCGCCACCCTGCCGCGCCTGCTCGCCAAGCGCGCCGACCGCGACCGGCTGGTCGGGCTCCTCGACCGGCTGCTCGCCGACAGACGTATACAGAGCGCTGAGCCTTCGGCGGACCAGATGGCGATGCTCGAGCGCATCCGCGGCGTGCTCGGCCCGTCGGCGCCGGCGCGGCCGCACCGCTCCGCGACCAGGCACTGAGGCCGTCATGGAACAGCGCAAGCACGACAAGTACGAGCGGCTCCTGGCGATGGCGAAGGCGCTGCCACCCGTCGCCACCGCGGTCGCGCACCCCTGCGACGAATCCTCGCTCACCGCGGCGGTGGACGCGGCGAGGATGGGGCTGATCGCGCCCGTCCTCGTCGGGCCGAAGGCGCGCATCCAGGCCGCCGCCGGCAAGGCCGGCCTGAAGATCTCGGGGCTCGAGATCGTCGATGCGCCGCACAGCCACGCCTCGGCGGAGGAAGCCGTGCGCCTGGTGCGCGAAGGCCGGGCCGAATGCCTGATGAAGGGCAGCTTGCACACCGACGAGCTGATGGCGGCCGTCGTCTCGCGCGAGGCGGGGCTGCGCACCGCGCGGCGCATCAGCCACTGCTTCGTCATGGACGTGCCGTCGCATTCGGACGTGCTCATCGTGTCGGACGCCGCGGTGAACATCGCCCCGACGCTGGAGGAGAAGGTCGACATCGTGCAGAACGCTATCGATCTCGCGCACTCGCTCGGCGCAAAGGAGGTGCGCGTCGCCATCCTCTCGGCCATGGAAACGGTCAACCCGAAGGTGCCGTCGACGATCGAGGCCGCGGCGCTTTGCAAGATGGCGGACCGCGGCCAGATCAGCGGTGCGGTCCTCGACGGCCCGCTCGCGCTCGACAACGCCATCAACCTCCAGGCGGCGCAGATCAAGCACATCAAGTCCGCCGTGGCGGGCCGCGCAAACGTGCTCATCGTTCCCGATCTCGAGGCCGGGAACATGCTCGCGAAAAGCCTCACCTTCCTCGCCGGCGCCGATGCCGCCGGCATCGTGCTCGGCGCGCGCGTGCCGATCGTGCTGACGAGCCGCGCCGACTCGGTGACGACACGCCTCGCTTCCTGTGCCATCGCCTCGCTCGTGGCGCAGGCGCGCCGGCGGGAGCCGGCGAAGCTCGCCGTCTGAGGGATCCCATGGCGGACGCGATCGCGGTCCTCAACGCCGGCTCCTCGAGCATCAAGTTCTCGCTGTTCGCCCTGCGCGCAGACGGGTTGGAGCTGGATCTGCGCGGCCAGATCGAAGGCCTCTATACCGCGCCGCGCTTCGTCGCGAAGGACCGCGACGGAATACCGCTCGCGCAGAAGAGCTGGGGCGAGGGCGTGAACCTCGGGCACCCGGGCGCGCTCGACCATCTCGTCGCCTACGTGCGCGAGCGTCTCGGCGGGGACCGCCTCGCCGGCATCGGGCACCGCGTGGTCCACGGCGGGCTCGAGTACACGCGGCCGGTGCGCGCGGACTCGGACGTGCTCCGTGCGCTGGAGAAGTTCGTTCCGCTCGCCCCGCTCCACCAGCCTCACAACCTCGCGCCCATCCGGCTGCTCCTCGAGCGCGCGCCCGAGCTGCCGCAGGTGGCGTGCTTCGACACCTCCTTCCACCGCGGCAACCCGGAGATCGCACAGATGTTCGCGCTGCCCGCGGAGCTGCACGCCCAGGGCGTGCGCCGCTACGGGTTCCACGGCCTCTCCTACGAGTACGTCGCCTCCGTGTTGCCCGGACTCGACGCCAGAGCAGCGGCCGGCCAGACCGTCGTCATGCACCTCGGCAACGGCTCGAGCATGTGCGCCATGCAGTCGGGCCGGAGCATGGCGAGCACCATGGGCTTCACCGCGGTGGACGGCCTGCCCATGGGCACCCGCTGCGGCGCCATCGATCCCGGTGTCGTGCTCTATCTGATGGACCAGCGCGGCATGGACGCGCGCGCCATCGAGAACCTCATCTACAACGAGTCGGGGCTGCTGGGCGTGTCGGGCGTCTCGAGCGACATGCGCACGCTGCTCGCGAGCGGCGAGCCGCGCGCGAAGCTGGCGGTCGACCTGTATCTCTACCGCATCCGGCGCGAGCTGGGCTCGCTCGCCGCCGCGCTCGGCGGACTCGACGCCGTCGTCTTCACGGCGGGCATCGGCGAGAACTCCGCCGCGGTTCGCGAGCGCGTCTGCCGCGACGCCGCCTGGCTCGGGGTCGAGCTGGACACTGCGACGAACACCAGGGGCGGCCCGCGCATCAGCACCGCGGCGAGCCGCGTTTCCGCGTGGGTCGTCCCTACCAACGAGGAGCTGATGATCGCGCGCCACACGCGCGCGCTGCTCGGCTCGGCGCAACCTCACCTTGTCGAATCATGACTCCCGACATACCCCGCCCGGTGCTCAAGGACAGGAAGGCGCTCGTCGTCGGGATCGCCAACGAGCACTCGATCGCCTACGGCTGCGCGACAGCGTTCCGCGAGCTGGGAGCCGAGCTCGCGGTCACCTACCTCAACGAGAAGGCGAAGTCCTTCGTCGAACCGCTGGCGCGCAGGCTCGAAGCCCCGATCTTCGCGCCGCTCGACGTCTCGAAGCCCGGCGAGCTCGAGGCGCTGTTCGTGCGCATCCGCTCCGCCTGGGGGCGGCTCGACCTGCTCGTGCACTCGATCGCCTTCGCGCCGAAGGAGGACCTCCAGGGAGGCCTGATCGACTGCTCGGCAGAGGGCTTCAAGGTCGCGATGGACGTCTCCTGCCACTCCTTCGTGCGCATGGCAAAGCTCGCGGCGCCCCTGATGACCGAGGGCGGGGCGATGTTCGCGATGAGCTACCACGGGGCGCAGAAAGTCGTGCCCAGCTACAACGTGATGGGCCCGGTGAAGGCGGCGCTCGAGGCCGCGTGCCGCTACCTCGCCTACGAGCTCGGGCCCCGCGGGATCCGCGTCCACGCGATCTCCCCCGGGCCGCTCAAGACGCGCGCGGCCTCGGGGCTGAAGGACTTCGACCTGCTGCTCAACGAGGCGGTGCAGCGCGCTCCCGTGGGCGAGCTGGTCGACATCATGGATGTGGGCTTCGCCTGCGCCTACCTGGCGACGCCCTACGCGCGACGCATGACCGGCAGCACCGTATACGTCGACGGCGGCGTCAATATCATGGCCTGAAGCGCGCGGGCGGCTACGACGGCGGCAGGTCGATATCCTCCACGCTGTCGACCCGCGGTTCGTCGCGCTTGGGGTGGCGCTTGATGGCGCGCTTCAGCTTGTCGTCGCGCGCTTTTCCGCGGCTGCCTCCTTCCTGGATCTCGGGCTCTGGCGTCTCACCTGCGGGAATCTTCCTTTCCTGGGTCACGGTAGCCTCCTTTGAAATCGTTGACGTCGGTCGCTGCGCGCAAGGTCACGGCATCGAAACTTCCGGCTCCAGAGGCGGCGGAACTTCCGGAGGCGGTGCCGGGATCTCCGGCGCCGGCTCGGGCGGGGCTTCCGGCAAGGGCGGCGGAACCTCCACCGGCGGCGCGGGCGGCCATTCCTCCGGAGAAGTCGGAACGTCGGGGACGGGTCGCGGACCGACGGTACGCATAAGATCAACCGACACGAACACTTCTTGGGACATGTTGAGCCCTTCGGGCAGGCCTGCCTTGATCTAGCGCAAGAAAACTCGGGGCGGACAGGCTAGTGTGGAGTGGAATCAGAGAACTTGAACCAGTTGAAGCGAGGAAGTGCCATGACACCCGAACAACTGCGTGAACTGGAGAAAGCGCTGACGCAGCGGCGTGAGTCGCTCGAGTCGGAAGCGCACGCCGATGCCTCGAAGGCGCGCGAGGATGTCTACTCCGAGACCACGGGGCCGGTGGCCGACACCGGCGACGAGGCCTCGGCCGATCTCATCTCGGACGTCGAGAACGCCGAGTTGTCGCGCGACCTGGACGAGCTGCGCGAGATCGACTCGGCCCTGGAGCGAATCACCGCGGGGAGCTACGGGACGTGCATCGAGTGCGGCGGCGAGATCGGAATAGAGCGCCTGCGCCGCCAGCCCGCCGCGCTCCGCTGCTTCGACTGCCAGAGCGTCTTCGAGAAGACCTTTCTCCAGCCGAACAAGCCCACGCTCTGACAGCCGCGCGCGCGGGCGTCAGCGATCGGCCGGAAGCAGGAGCGGGATCCATTCGCCGATGAACTCGGCGGCCGCGACCACCACCAGCGCCACGAAGAGGTGCTTGGCGATTTCCGGGATCGGCCGCACGCCGCGCTGCCTGGCGATCATCCAGCTGAGCAGGCCCAGGAGGAGCAAGCCCCAGGCGAGCGCGGCCGCGATCGCCGCGCGATTCGGCAGCACCAGCACCAGGAGAACGAAGCTCAAGGAAACGAGCAGCCGCGAAGCGAAGTTCGTCATCGTCGCGAGAAACGCCTGCCTGGGCGCGAGTTGCTCGGATTCCTGGTAAATATGGATGCTCAATGAGTCGGTGAGATTGTCGGCGAGCGCGACGATCAGAAGGCTGCTGACGATCACCGATTTCGACACCGCGGCGGCGCCCAGCCCGACGACCAGCGCCGCGCAGGCCACGACGCCCGCGGTGCCGCCGAAGCTGAACCGGTTGACCGGAAATCGCCGCTTTTCCCCCGCGGAATCCATTTTGCGACTCTCCGATGTCGCGACGCCTTCCCTCTTGATCTGGATCAAGAGCCGGCGAACACGCTCACGCAACATTGAGAACGGCCCTCGAAGATCGAGGGGAAAGCGAGCACAGACCCATGTCCGAGGTGATCGACCGGCCGCGCACCGAGCCGTCGACCGAGGCGCTCGCGAGGAAGCTCCTCGCCGTCGTCGCCGAACTGCTGCGCGAATCGGAGCCGCACGCCCGCGAGCGCCCGGTCCGCCTGGACAGCCGCCTCGAGCGCGACCTCGGCATCGACAGCCTCGCGAGGGTGGAGCTGATCGTGCGCATCGAGCGCGCCTTCGACGTGCGCCTACCGGAGCACCTGCTCGGCACGGCCGAGACGCCGCGCGATCTGCTGCGCGCGGTGCACGCGGGAGGGGTGCGCGCGCCGCGGGCCGGCGCACCGGCCGCGCAGCCCATCGAGCAGGCCGGGCCTGCGCGCGAAAGCTCGCCCGAAGCCGCGGCGACGCTCGCCGAGGTGCTCGACTGGCACGTCGCCGCCCAGCCGGACCGTACCCACATCGTGCTCCTGGCCGACGGCGAGCGGCCGGAGCCGCTGACCTACGCCGAACTCCGCGGAGAGGCCGGGCGCATCGCCGCGGGACTCGCCGACCTCGGTGTCGATCCGGGCGACGCGGTCGCGATCATGCTCCCGACGTCGCGCGAGTTCTTCGGCGTGTTCTTCGGTGTCCTGCTCGCGGGCGCAGTCCCCGTTCCGATCTATCCTCCGGCGCGCGCGTCGGATATCGGCGATCACCTGGGCCGCCAGTCGGGAATACTGAACAACAGCCTGGCGAGGCTTCTGGTCACGGTTCCCGAGGGCGAGCGCTTCGCCGCCCTGCTGCGTGACCGCGTTCCCACCCTGCGGCGCTGCGTGACCGTGACCCAGCTCGCGCAGACCGAGCCATGCGGACCGAGACCGCGGCGCGCGGAGGACCTCGCCCTTCTCCAGTACACCTCCGGAAGCACCGGCAATCCGAAGGGCGTGATGCTCAGCCATGCGAACCTGCTCGCCAACATCCGCGCCATGGGGCGCGCGGTCTCGGCCGATCCGCGCGACGTGTTCGTGAGCTGGCTGCCGCTCTATCACGACATGGGCCTGATCGGAGCGTGGCTGGGAAGCCTGTACTTCGCGTTTCCGCTGGTGGTGATGCCTCCCGCATCGTTCCTCGCGAGGCCGGCGCGCTGGCTGTGGGCGATCCACCGCTATCGCGGCACGCTGACCTCGGCGCCGAATTTCGCGTACGAGCTGTGCGCGGCGCGCCTGGACGAGCGCGACCTCGCGGGACTCGACCTCTCCTCGTTGCGCCTCGCGTTCAACGGCGCGGAGCCGGTCAGTCCCGACACCCTCTCGCGCTTCGCCGGGCGCTTCGCCGCGCACGGCCTCGCGCCTTCGGCCCTCGCGCCGGTATACGGACTCGCCGAATGCGCGGTCGGCCTGGCGTTCCCGCCCCCGGCACGCGGGCCGCTCGTCGATCGCGTGGAGCGGCGCGCGCTCCTACTCGAAGGCACCGCCTCGCCGGCGGCCGCCGGCGACGCCGACGCGTTGCGTTTCCCGGCCTGCGGGTCGCCTCTGCCCGGCCATCAGCTTCGCGTCGCGGACGCGAGCGGGCGCGAGCTGCCCGAGCGCAGGGAAGGACGCATCGAGTTCCGCGGTCCGTCCGCCACCGCCGGCTATTTCCGCAACCCGGACGCGACGCGCGCCCTGTTCGACGGCGAGTGGGTCGATACGGGCGACCTCGGCTACATGGCCGGCGGCGAGATCTTTCCCACCAGCCGCGCCAAGGACGTGATCATCCGCGGCGGCCAGCACGTGCATCCCTACGAGCTCGAGCAGGCCGCCGGAAACGTCGAAGGCATACGCAAGGGCTGCGTCGCCGTATTCGGAGTCCCCGACCCCGTCCTGGGCACGGAGAGAATCGTGGTGCTCGCCGAGACCCGGGTGAGCGACCCCGAGCGGCGCGAAAAGGTGCGCGAAGCGCTGGCCGAGCTGGCGCTCGGGCTCCTCGGCGCGCCCGCGGACGACATCGTGCTCGCGCCCCCGCACACGGTGCTGAAGACCTCGAGCGGCAAGATACGCCGCGCGGCGAGCCGCGACGCCTACGCGCGGGGCCTTGTCGGCGCCGGGCGGCCCGCCGCGTGGCGGCAGCGGGCCGTGTTCCTCCTGGGCGCGGCGCGCGCGCGCGCACGGGCCGTAGCGCGCGGCGCCGCGGAAAGGCTCTACGCCGCCTGGCTCTGGGCGCTGTTCTCGATTTTCGCGCTGGGCGCGCTCGCCGCGCTGCTCGTGCCGGGCCGCGCGCGGCGCCGCAGCGCCGTGCGGCTTCTGTTCCGCTCGCTGATGCGCGCATCCGGACTGCCGATTCTCGCGCACGGCCTCGAGAATTTTCCCCGGGGGCCCGTCATGGTCGTCGCCAACCACTCGAGCTACATCGATTCCTTTCTGCTCTTCGCCACGCTGCCTGACGGCCTGAGCTTCGTCGTCAAGCGCGAGCTCGCCGCGGCTCCGCTCGTCGGCGCGCTGCTCCGCGCCTACGGCATGCATTTCGTCGAGCGCAGCGACGCCGAGCGCAGCGTCAGCGATTCGCGGGAGCTGTCGCGGCTCGCCGGGCGCGGCGAAGCGCTCGTCTTCTTCCCCGAGGGCACGTTCACCCGCGCGCCGGGCCTGCTCCCGTTCCACATGGGCGCGTTCGTCGTCGCGGCGGCGGCCGGGATGCCGGTCGTGCCGGTCGCGGTGCGCGGCACGCGCTCGGTCCTGCGCGACGGCGACTGGCTCCCGCGCCGCAGGGAAATACAGGTCGTCGCCGCAGAGCCGCTCCGGCCCGCGGGAAGCGACTGGGCGGCGGCGGTAGCGCTCAGGAACCGCGCGCGCGCCGAGATCCTCGCGCACTGCGGCGAGCCGGACCTCGCGGCAGCGCCGTGAGCGCCGCGCAGGAGCGGCCGGTTACGCTGTTCCTCTGCGGCGACGTGATGACCGGGCGCGGGATCGACCAGATCCTTCCGCATCCGTCCCGACCGCAGCTCTTCGAACCCTACATGCGATCGGCGCTCGGCTACGTAAAGCTCGCCGAAGAAGCGTCCGGGCCCCTTCCGAGAGCGGTCGACTTCTCCTACATCTGGGGCGACGCGCTCCAAGAGCTCGAGCGTGCGCGTCCGGACGCGCGCATCGTCAACCTGGAGACCGCCGTCACGTCCTGCGACGATGCCTGGCCGCTCAAGGGAATCCACTACCGCATGCATCCAGCCAACGCGGCCTGCCTCGCTGCGGCGAGGATCGATTGCTGCGTGCTCGCCAACAATCACGCGCTCGACTGGGGCTGGCGCGGGCTCGAGGAGACGCTCGACACGCTGCGCGCGACCGGAGTGCGGACGGCGGGCGCCGGCCGCGACGCCGCCGAGGCGGCCGCACCCGCGGTCATCGAGATCGCTGAGGATCGCCGCGCGCTCGTGTTCGCGTTCGGCATGGAGAGCTCCGGCGTGCCTTCGGACTGGGAGGCGACCCGGCACCGGCCGGGGCTGCGGCTGCTCCCGGATCTGTCGCCCGGCACGGCCGAGACCATCGTCGCCGAAGCCGCGGCCGTCCGGCGCGCCGGCGATGTGGTGGTGGTCTCCATTCACTGGGGCGGCAACTGGGGCTACGAGGTCTCGCCGGCGGAGAGGGAGTTCGCCCGCCGGTTGGTCGACGCCGGCGCCGCCGACGTGGTGCACGGCCATTCGTCCCACCATCCCAGGGCGATCGAGATCCACCGGGACAGGCCCATCCTCTACGGCTGCGGCGATTTTCTCAACGACTACGAGGGCATCTCCGGGCACGAGTCGTTTCGTCCCACCCTGGCTCTGATGTATTTCGCCACCCTCGACGCGACGACCGGCAGGCTCGCGCGCCTGTGGCTGGTGCCCACGCGCATCGGCCGGTTCCGGGTGAACCGGGCGAACGACGAGGAGGCGGGTTGGCTCGCACGGACGCTCGGGCGCGAGTGCTTGCGTCTGGGCGCGCGGGTGGAACGCGAGACGCCGGATCGCCTCGTCGTCAGCCGATTCTGACGGCGGCTTGATCTGGATCAATCGGCCGGCATTCCCCCCGGCTAGAGTTTCAGTTAGATGGAGGTCAATTGTAGGAGTCAACCATGTATACCGGAACCGTAATGGAAGCGAAGGACAAGCTTGTACAGGACTTCGGCACGGTCATCGAAGACACCGAGCAGCTGCTCCAGGCCACCGCGAACCAGGCCAACGAGAAGGTCACCGCGGCCCGGGCGCGCGTCCAGGAGAGCATCAAGGCCGCGAAGCAGAAGATCGGCGTGACCGAAGAGATGGCGGTCCAGAAGGTGAAATCGACCGCGCAGGCGGGCGATGAGTACGTCCGCTCGCATACGTGGCCGATGATCGGCGCCGCTGCAGCGGTTGGCGCGCTGATCGGAATGCTGATCGCCCGCCGCTAGCGCGTGCGACTCGCGGGCATCCGGAGGCCATCAGGCCTTCGGATAGCCTACGGTCTGCGCGAGCATGATTTGCTGCTCGGGCTTGAGCGACATGAGCTTCCCAAGCTTGGGGCGGTCGATCATTCCGCGCACGACCACGGCGAGCCCCTCGGAAGCGCAGAAGAGGTAGACGTTCTGCGCGATGAATCCGGCGTCGGGCCCGGAGTACCAGGCTTTGTCTTCCGGCGTCGCCTCGGTCATGCGGGCCAGGTCAGCGACGTACACGAGGTTGACCGGCGCCTCACCCACGAACAGCTGCATCCCCGTCTTCACTCGGATGTCCTGCGCAAGGATCTCCCTCAGCGCATGGTCGCGAGGCTCGTACAGATACAGTCCCCTCGCGGTCGCGACGTATATGTCCATCTCCTCCCAATCGTGCGCCGACGGCGCCGTGCGGCCGCCGCTCCCCGGGCGGTTGATCCCGAAGGCCGCCCACAGCAGGTTGGAGAGAACCTCCGCGGGCAGCTCCTTCCCGCTGAATTCGCGTGAGCTGCGGCGGTCCGCGAGCGCCTGCATCAGCGGCTTGCCGCCGGTCCTCCGGGGCAAGGGCAGCTTGACGACCTGCATTGTCTCCATGGCGGCCTTCGTCGCGATCCCAGACCACCGATTGTGGTGCACGGCCGCCCGGGGGTCTTGACCTGCGTCAACGAAACGACAGCCGCGCGGAAGACAATCGACGCATGGATGCCACGCCGCGACCCGCGGTCGCCCTCACCGGCTTGAGCCGCCGGTTCAATTCCCTGACCGCGGTGGATGACCTGAGCTTTGAGGTGAAGCCCGGATCGATATTCGGGCTGCTGGGCTCGAACGGCGCGGGAAAGACCACGGTCATCAAGATGCTGACCACGCTCCTGCCGCCCACTCTTGGAACCGCGTCGGTCGCGGGCTTTGACATCGTGCGAGAGCCCAGGGAGGTGCGCAGGCACATCGGCTACGTCTCGCAGATGCTGTCCTCGGACGGAGAGCTGACCGGCTACGAGAACCTGGTGATCTCGGCGAAGCTGTACGGCCTTTCCGCGGCGGAGCGCGCGCGACGCATCGAGCAGTCGCTCGATTTCATGGAGCTGAGCGACGCCGCCGGGCGCCTCGTGGGGCATTACTCGGGCGGCATGATCCGGCGCCTGGAAATCGCGCAGTCGATGCTGCACCGTCCGGCGGTGCTGTTCCTCGACGAGCCCACCGTCGGGCTGGACCCTGTGGCGCGCCATGGCGTGTGGCGCCACATCCAGAACTTGCGCGACGAATTCGATACCACGGTGTTCATGACCACGCACGACATGGACGAGGCCGACCAGCTTTGCGAGACCGTCGCGTTCATGCAACGCGGCAGGCTCGCCGGGCTCGGGACGCCTGCCGAGCTCAAGGCCGGGGTCGGCCCGCAGGCGACGCTCGACGACGTCTTCATCGAGATGACGGGAAGCGTCGCCGGAGAGGCGGGATCGTACCGCGAGGTGAGGCAGGTCCGCCGCACGGCGGCCCGCCTGGAGTGACCGTGGGAATCCTCCTCTTCCTGCGGCAGACGCTCGCGGTCGCCGAGGCCGACATCCGCAAGCTGCGCCACGATCCCTGGGAGCTGGGCTCGCGGATGGTTCAGCCGATGTTGTGGCTCCTCATCTTCGGCGAAGTGTTCGCGCACTCGCGGGCCATACCGACGGGAGACATGGGCTATCTCGACTTCATGGCGCCCGGAATCCTCGCGCAGAGCGTCCTGTTCGTGGCGATCTTCTACGGGGTCTCGATCATCTGGGAGCGCGATCTGGGCGTGTTGCAGAAGTTCCTGGTGAGCCCCGCCGCGCGCCCGGCGCTGGTGCTCGGCCGCGCGCTCGCCTCGGGCGTCCGCGGCCTGTCGCAGGCCCTGATCGTGTTCGTACTGGCAATCCTCCTGGGGGTCAAGCTGCGCGTCGGTCTTCTGTCGATCGCGGGAGTGATCGTCACGATCGTGCTCGGCTCGGCGATCTTCTGCACCTTCTCGCTCATCGTCGCCTGCATGGTGAAAACGCGCGAGCGCTTCATGGGCATAGGCCAGATCATGACCATGCCGCTGTTCTTCGCGAGCAATGCCATCTATCCGATCGCCATGATGCCGGACTGGCTGCGATCGATCGCCACGTTCAATCCCCTGACGTATCAGGTAGACGCGCTGCGCGCGTTCATGATCCAGGGCGCGCAGAGCGCGTATGGTCTGAGCGTCGACTTCGGGGTCCAGCTCGCCGTGCTCGCGCTGCTGACCGCCATTGCCACCAACCGATACCCGACGATCGTCCAATGAACCGCTGCCGTCCGCCCCTCGCCGCGCTGCTGCTCGCCATCGGCGTCTTCAACGCCGGCTGGTCCGCCGCGCAGGGCTACCCTTCTTCGGTGAAGGACCTCGTCGCGCGCACCAAGGCGCAGATCAGGACCATCGACATGGGTGCCTTCAAGTCCGCGCTCGACAAGCGCGAGGCGGGGCTGATCGTCGACGTGCGCGAGCCCCTGGAGTACGCATCCGGACACGTTCCCGGCGCGATCAACATCCCGCGCGGGGTGATCGAGCTCTCCATCTGGCCCCACGTCGGGTTCCCGGATTCCACCGACTTGGGGAAGAGGATCACCCTGTACTGCGGGGTGGGCACGCGCTCCATCCTCGCCGCGAAGAGCCTGCAGGACCTGGGGTTCACCAACGCGGTCGCCGTCGACATGAGGATCGCGGACTGGGCAAAGGCTGGCCATCCGCTCGTCGCGGAATGATCAGAAATGAGCCCATCCTCCGCGCCCGAGAACCATCGCCCGGCCGTTGCCATCGAGTACCGTCACGCGATCTTCGGTTGCGCTCGAAGGCGTCTTCATTCGGCCGATCGGGGTGATCGGAACGTCGAGGGTTCGCGATAGCCGGCCCAGGTCCTCGGCCGCCGCAGGCGGCGCGGTGAACAGAATCTCGTAGTCATCCCCGCCCGTGAGCACCGCGGCGAGGTACCCGGGTCTTGCCGCAAGAACGCCGCACGCGGCGGCCGACAGCGGCACGCGGGACGCCTCCACGACCGCGGCGAGTTCCGAGACTTCGCAGACGTGGCGCAAATCGGCGACAAGACCGTCTGAGATGTCGATGGCGGCGTTCGCAAGCCCGACGAGCCTCGGACCCAGCGCGACCCGTGGTCGCGGCAAGCGGTAGCGTTCAACGAGAAAGGTGGCGGCGACCGCGCCGACGTCGGGCAAGGCGTTGCGCAGCACTTCGATGCCCAGCGCGGAATCGCCGATCGTGCCCGTTACGAATACCGTGTCACCGGCACGCGCGCGGCTGCGTCGCAGCATCCTGCCGGTCGGCACCTCGCCAAAGGCAGCTATCGCAATGCTGACCGGGCCGGGCGTTGAATCGGTGTCTCCGCCGATCAGATGCACGCGGTATTCGTCCTGGTCCTGGGCGAGGCCGCGGGCGAAGCCCGCGATCCAACTCTCGGTGAGCGTCTTTGGAAGCATGATGTCGAGCAGGTAGGCTCGCGGGACGGCGCCCTTGGCCGCGAGATCCGAGAGGTTCACGCGCAAGGCCTTGCGAGCGATGAGATCCGGGGGATCGTCGAGAAGAAAGTGGACGCCGCCGACTATCGCATCGGTCTTCGCGACCAACTCGTGGCCCGGCGCGGGCGCGATGACCGCGGCATCGTCGAGCAGGCCGTACGCGCCGGGAAATCCGCGCGCGAGCGGCGCGAAATAGCGGGCGATGAGCTCGAATTCACCGGGAAGATTTGAGGCCACTTTCACTAGTTCACCACTCAACGACAGACGAGCACGGGGATCTTGGAATGAGCGAGGACTTTGATCGCGACGCTGCCCAAGAGCAGGCTCCGGAGGGAGCCGCGCCCATGGGAGGCCATGACTATCACGTCGCAGCGCTTCTTCCGCGCGGTGTCGATGATACCCCTGTGGACCGCGTCGGAATTCGCGCACACCGAGTCGAAGGGGACACCGGCTGATGCTGCAAGCCTTGCCATGGAGTGCAGGAATTTGTCGCCGACCTTCCTCGCGCGCTTGTCGAGATCCGCAAGCGTCGTGCGACCGATCGCATAGCCTTCTCCGAGTCCCGCCGGCCAGACGGGCTCTATCGAATAGTACCCGGTGACGCGAGCGCCGGTCTTCTTCGCCAGCGCTATGCCGGCCTTCACTGCGATGTTCGCAATGGCGGAACCGTCGGTTGGAATCAGAATGTGCCTGAACATAGCCGCTCCTCCTCGATTAGGCCTCGACCAGAATCTCGACCGGTACTGCTTCGGCCGCTTTGACGCAAATCAAGATCGACGTCGGCGAACGCACCACAATTCGCAGGGTACACTTAGAGAGTCGACCGATGACGCGCGCACGCGCCTTCGCGCTTACGCTCGGCGCTGCGGCGTTTTGCTCAGGCGGCTGCACCCCCTCCCTCGACCCGTCGCAAGGGCACGACGCGGCCGCTCGGGAGATCGTACGCTCGGACAGACCGGCTTCCCGCCATCCCCCGCCCATGGCGACGAAGAACTGCACCGTGTCCTGGTGCCGCTGCGCCTTCGACCTCGCGTAGCCCAGGCGCGCCTGCTGGTACGGCCGCTGCGATGTCAGCACCTGCAGGAAGGTCGCTTGGCCCGCGGTATAGCTTTCCTGATTCAGCTCGAGCGACGCCTGCGCGGCAAGGGCTTCCGCATCGTGCTGCAGGCCGAGCAGCGTATCGGCGATCTGACCGAAGGCCTGAAGCACCCGCAGGTCCGCCGGGTTTGATCCACGTCAATTCGGGCAATTCGCGCCGATTCTCCCCGGTTGATATGCGTCAAAGCGCGCGATGTCCGGCGCGCCAGACTTCGCTTTGAGAATTACTTAGGCGGGTGCGCGCAATACGATGAGCGCTCGAAGGATTGTGATGACGGCGGCCGCGCTGGTAGCGATTGCCGCAGTCGCGCTCGCGCTCTCGCGCCCCGGCTTCGTGCATTCCTGGCTCGGCGCCGACGGCCGCGCGGACGCGATCGTGCTCTCCGGCAACATAGAAGCGCACGAGAGCATCGTCAGCTTTCAGGTCGTCCAGTCCCGGATCGTTGAGCTGCCGTTCGACGAGGGCCAGTGGATGAAGGCCGGCACGGTGATCGCCCGCGTCGACGATTCCGACTACCGGCAGCAGGTCGCGATCACGCAGGCGGCGATCGAAGTCCAGCGGCGGCAGCTGCAGGCGGCCGAGCGCAACCTCGAGGCGGCCGAGAAGACTCTGGAGAGCGACCGGGCGGATGTCGAGCTGAAGCGCCTCAACGTGGACAGGGACGAATCGCTTTCCCGCCAGGGCTTTCTTTCTCCGTCGGCGCTCGACCAGAGCCACACTGCGCTCAGGCAGTCGTCTGCCCAGCTCGAGCGCGACATCGCTCTTCACGAGGCGTCCGCGGGTGCGGTCGCCGTGGCGCGAGCGACCATGGCCGGCGCGGAACAGTCGCTGCGCCTTGCGCAGATCGTGCTCGATCACACCGTGCTGCGCGCGCCCTTCGACGGCGTCGTTCTCGTGCGCCAAGCCGAGCTAGGGGAGGTGGCGTCTCCCGGGATGCCGATCATCACCCTCGCCGATCTCGACCATGTCTGGCTGCGCGCGTACCTAAACGAGCCCGACATCGGCAAGCTGCGCCACGGGCAGGCCGCCGTCGTCAGCACTGACAGCTTCCCCGGGAAACGCTACGAAGGCCGCGTCTCGTTCATCTCCTCCCAGGCCGAGTTCACGCCCAAGACGGTCGAAACCCACGCCGAGCGGGTCACGCTCGTCTATCGCATACGTATCGACGTCGGGAATCCGGCCCACGAGCTGGTGCCCGGAATGCCGGCCGACGCGCGTATCGACTGGCAGGAGCCCGGCCCGTGAGCGGCGAAGCCGAGATGGTCATCCGCGCGCAATCCCTGGTGAAGCGTTTTCCGGGTGTCACCGCGATCAAGGACGCGAGCTTCACGGTGGAGCGCGCCGAGTTGTTCGGGTTCGTCGGGCCGGACGGTGCGGGCAAGACCACCATGATGCGCATGCTCGCCGCGGTCATGAAGCCAGACGAAGGCGAGATCCGAATCGAAGGCGTCGACGCCGTCGCCCGCCCCGAGGACATGCGAAGGCGGCTGAGCTACATGCCGCAACGCTTCGGCCTGTACGAAGATCTGACGGTCGACGAGAACGTGCGCTTCTATTCCGATATCTTCGAAGTCCCGCGCAAGCTGCGCGAGGAACGGAGCGCGCGGCTGCTCGCCGCCTCCGGGATGCAGGACTTCCGCAATCGCCTTGCCGGGCAGCTTTCCGGTGGCATGAAGCAGAAGCTCGGCCTCACATGCGCCCTCATCCATGCCCCGAACATCGTGCTTCTCGACGAGCCCACGACCGGCGTTGATCCCGTTTCGCGCCGCGACTTCTGGCGCATTCTCCACGGCCTATGCGCGCAGGGAGTCACGATCGTCATTTCGACCGCATACCTCGACGAGGCCGAGCGTTGCACCCGCCTCGCGCTGCTTCATCGCGGAGAGATCCGGCATTGCGAAACGCCCGATGCGCTGCGGCGCAAACTTCCGGGACAGATGATCGTCGTCGCTTGCGATGCGCCGCAACTCGCGCCGGTGGTGCGGACCCTCTCGGGCCTCCCCGGCATGCTCGGAGTGCGGGCGGTCGGCGACGGAGTGCGCGCGTTGGTCGACAACCAGGAGCTCCGCATTCCCCAGATCGATAGGGCGCTCATCGCGGCCGGGCTCTCACGTGCCAAGGTCGAGCGCGTGCCGACGATAGTCGAGGATGTCTTTCTCGCCTTGCTCCAGCGCGAGGCCCGGGAAGGGTGATCAATGGGCGCCGCGAACAAGCCTGCTGTCGTCGCGGAAAATCTGGTAAAGCGCTTCGGAGACTTCACCGCCGTCGACCACGTGAGCTTCTCCATCACCGCAGGAGAGGTCATGGGCTTCCTCGGCCCGAATGGCGCCGGCAAATCGACGATCATGCGCATATTCTGCGGATTGCTTCGCCCGGACGCCGGGCGCGCGCTCGTCGCGGGAATCGATCTCGGCCGAGATCCGGAGGCGGTGCGCAGCCGCATCGGCTACATGTCGCAGAAGTTCTCTCTTTACGCCGATCTGACGGCGGCGGAAAACCTGAGATTTTTCGCTGACATCTATCGCGTGCCGTCCTCCGAAGTTGCCGAGCGGATGCGCAGGGCCATCGAGACGGCTGGGCTAGAGGAGCACGCGCAAGCGCTCGTGTCGACGCTCGCCACCGGCTGGAAGCAGCGCCTTGCGCTCGGTTGCGCGATCCTGCACCGGCCGGAAATCCTGTTTCTCGACGAGCCCACCTCCGGCGTCGATCCGCTAGCGCGCAGGCGCTTCTGGGACCTGATCCACGCTACCGCCGACGAAGGCGTCACGGTCCTAGTTTCTACCCACTACATGGACGAAGCGGAGTATTGCAACCGTATCGCGCTCATCGACCGGGGCAGGGTGGTGGCCCTGGGCACGCCAAGGGAGCTGCGGCGCGATCCGCGCATCGGGGAAGTGCTCGTCGTCGAGTGCGACGATCTCGCGGGCGCGATGACGGTCCTGCAGGGCGCGCCGTGGGTGCGCGAGGTGGCGGTGTTTGGACGGGCGCTGCACGTCACGGTCGTAGACGAGATGCGGACGCCCGGCCGGCTGGCTGCTCTCCTCCGGGAGCGTGGGCTGCAATGCTCGCGGATCGAGGTGGCGGAACCCACTCTCGAGGACAGTTTCGTCCAGCTCGTCGGCCGCGGTCCGGTTCAGGAGCGTCCGCGACCGTGAATGCAAACCGTGTCATGGCAATCGCCCGCAAGGAGTTTCTCCAGGTGTGGCGTGACCCGCGGAGCCTCGCCATCGCGTTGCTCATGCCGCTCATGCAGATGTTTCTCCTCGGGTACGGCGTAAGCCTGGACATCAGGAACATTCCGCTGTGCGTGTTCGACCAGGAAGGCAGCCAGCATAGCGAGGCTCTGCTGCAGCACTTCAGGGCGTCCCGCTATTTCGAGGTGGCGCAGCCCGTGCATACCTACGCCGCACTGCGCCATGCGATAGACGCGGGCAAATGCCGTCTTGCCATCGTGGTTCCGTATCGCTTCTCGCAGGATCTCTCCGTGCTCGGCCGAAGCTCCGTCCAAGCTATCGCCGACGCCACCGACAGCAACACCGCGACGCTCGCCGTCGGATACGCCCAGGCGGTGCTCAACGCCTTCGCGAGCGACGTCGAGATCCGCTGGTCGGGGCCGCAGCGCGACACCTTGCGCCCCCAGCCGCTCGCCGTAGAGTCGCGCGTCTGGTTCAACGAGGAGCTCGAAAGCCGCAACTTCATCATCCCTGGCCTAGTCGCCATGATCATGGCGCTCGTGGGAGCGCTCCTCACCTCGCTCACGCTGTCGCGGGAATGGGAGCGCGGGACGATGGAGCTGCTCATCTCGACGCCGGTCACCGGGACGGAGCTGATGGTCGGAAAGCTGCTGCCATACTTCTCGATCGGACTCGTCGATGCCACGGTCTGCGTGCTCCTGGCGGTTTTCTGGTTCGACGTGCCGTTCCGAGGCCAGCCCGTCACGCTTTTCGTCACGACCTTCCTGTTTCTGACCGTGGTGCTCGGCATCGGCTACGCCATTTCGGCCTCGATCCGGAGTCAGGTGGGGGCGAGCCAGGTCGCGCTGATGCTCACCATGCTGCCGACGGCGATGCTGTCCGGCTTCACCTTCCCCATCGATCAGATGCCCAGGCTCATCCAGGGCATTACCTATCTCGTATACGGCCGCTACTACGTGAGCATCCTGAAGGCGATCTTCCTGAAGGGCAGTGGCCTGGGAGATCTCGTCCTGCCGATCGGATGCCTGCTCGCCTACGCGCTGGTCATCGCGGCGATCGCGTCGCGACAGTTCCGCAAATCGGTCGAATAGGGCCATGCTGCGTCGGATCATAGCCATCCTCATCAAGGAATTCCTGCAGCTTAAGCGGGATCGCACAGCTCGCCTCAGGCTGATCGCGCCGCCGGTCATTCAACTGATCGTTTTCGGGTACGCCGCCACGTTCGAGGTATTCGGGGTCGGCACCGTGGTGCTCGATCAGGACCGGAGTCAGGAGAGCCGCGAATTGATCGCCCGCTTCACCTCGAGCGCGCGCTTCGACGTGGTCAGGGTGGCTGCCGATGCCGAGGCGGTCCGCACGGTCATCGATCGCGGCGATGCCGTGCTCGCGCTGGTCATTCACGCCGGATTCTCCGAGCTACTCGAGAAAGGCCAGACCGCGAGCCTCCAGGTGATCGTGGATGGAACGAACTCGAACAGCGCCCTGATCGCGCTCGGTTACGTGAGCCAGATCGCGGCCGTGTATTCGCGGGACTACGTCGCCGCCGCGAGCCAGCGGCTCGGCATGCCGTCCGCCCGCGCTCCGATAGAGGTCGCCCTGGAAACGAGAAACTGGTACAACGACAACCTGAACAGCCGGTGGTTTTTCGTTCCCGGGGTGATCGCGACGCTAACCATGTTCATGGTGGTGAACCTCACCTCGTTTGCGATCGTGCGTGAGCGCGAAGTCGGCACGCTCGAGCAGATCATGGTCACGCCGGCGAGCTCGAGCGAGTTCATCCTCGGGAAGACCGTGCCGTTCTTCCTCATCGGATGCGCCGAGGTTGTCCTCGTCTCCGCCGTGGCGCTGCTCTGGTTCAAGGTCCCCTTCCGCGGGAACCCGCTCGTCATGACCCTCGGCACCTCGCTCTTCCTGCTGAGCGCGCTCGGCCTCGGCATGCTTGTTTCGACGATCTGCAAAACCCAGCAGCAGGCCTTTGCCACCAATTTCTTCGTCCTCAATCCGCTTTTCACCCTGTCGGGCTTCGCGTTCCCGATCTCGAGCATGCCGGAGCCACTGCAATGGCTGACCGTGGTGGACCCGCTGCGCTACTTCCTGATCGTGGTCCGCGGCACTTTCCTCAAAGGCGTGGGGCTCGCGGAGCTCTGGCCGCATTTCGCCGCGATGGCCCTGATCGGAACCGTGCTGCTCGGCTTCAGCGTCCTCCGGTTGCGCAAATCGCTCGACTGAGATCCTGACCGCGGGAGGGCGCTGAAACGCGGACGCGACAACAAATAATTGCCGCCTCAGCGCAGAATCCAGCGTATCAGGCTTCTCGCGTCTTCCTCCTTGATCTCGACGCGGTTGTCCGGCATCCCGACCGCGCTGGTCTTGCCCGCCCAGTGCCGGTCCTCCGGCCTGACCCCGCGCATGACGATCGCGACGAGCTTGTCCTCGGCGTCCTTTTGACCCCGGTATCGCCTGGCGATCTCGCTCCAGCTGGGAGCAGGCGGCGGAACGGCGTTGTCCCCTATCGGCTGGGGACGGTCGGAATGGCAGAACGTGCATCCGCTGTCCTCCGCGAGGCGGTTCATCCGATCTTCATAAGGGTCGGCGACGGCGACCGCGCTCGACATGGCAAGAATTACCGCCGCCGTTGACAACAGTCTCGCATTCATAGGCACCTCAGGCGGGATAGCCGACCGTTTGCGCAAAGGCGACGAACTGTCCGTCTCCCAGGCGCATGGTGCGTCCGAGCTTCGCGGTGTCGACCGCGCCGCGAAACACCGTGGCGAGGCCCTCCGAGGCGCAGTAGAGATAGACGTTCTGCCCCGCGAACGCGGCGTCGACCGACCCGTACAGGCGGCGGTCCTCGGGTGAGACGTCCTTCATGCGCTCGCCGTGCACGACGTACACGAGGTTGAGCGGCGCGGCCGCGACGAAATCCTGCAGGCCCGTCTGCGCGCGGACGTCGGCGGAAAGGTGCGGGCGCAGGGCGTGTTGCTGCGGGTCGTACAGCCAGACGCCATCTGCCATCGCGCAGTAGACGTCGATCACCATGATGTGTCGCCAGTAGGGCGCGGTGCGGTCGCCGCTCGGGCGGTTCACGCCGTACGCGGCCCACAGCAGATCGGAAAGCGTCTGCGCGGAGAGCGGGCGCGGCGAGTACGCGCGGGTCGAGCGGCGCAGCTGGAGCGCCTGCATGAGCGGCTTGCCCGTTTCCTTGCGCGCGGCCGGAAGCGCCCTGGCCTCCTGCGCGAACGCGATACCCGGGATCGCCGCCATCGCCCCCGCTGCGAGCAGCGCCGCGTTGACCTGTCTTCTCGTCATGCAATCTTCCATGTTCGGCTCCTCTACTCTAGCGCATGCTTTCGAGATAGCTCAGCAGCTCCTCGAGCTGCTTCGGATCCTCCACGCGCACCGGCATGATCGTTCCGGGCACCTCGCGCGCCGGGTCGGAAAGAAAGCGGCGCAGCGAGCTGCGGCTCCAGACGATCCCCGACTCGGCCATTGCGCGCGAATGCACCCCCGATTTCCCGGTGCCCGCCTTCCTGCCGATGATGCCCGCGAGGCCGGGCCCGAGCGTTCCGGTCGAAGAGCCCGCGCCCGCGTGGCAGCTCGCGCAGCGG
>Ga0187776_10000192_pt1 | contig 29975 bp, 30 predicted proteins | sample 0216_BV02_MP12_2_FD_132426 | JGI IMG/M metagenome (GOLD analysis project Ga0187776, IMG submission 132426) | Tropical peat soil microbial communities from peatlands in Department of Meta, Colombia - 0216_BV02_MP12_20_MG | ecosystem: Environmental > Terrestrial > Soil > Wetlands > Peat | place...
AACGGCTACGCGACGAGCCTGCTCGGCCGACGGCGGCCCGTGCCCGAGCTGCGGGCCCGGAATCGGCAGACGCGCGGACTCGGCGAGCGCGTCGCGGTCAACTTCGTGATGCAGGGCTCGAACGCGGACATCATCAAGGTGGCGATGGTTGCGATCGAGCGTCGGCTGCGGGAGGAGGGGAGAGGCGCCCGGCTCGTCCTCCAGGTGCATGACGAGCTTCTGCTCGAGGCACCCGACGCCGAGACCTCGGCGGTGAAGGAGCTCGTCCGCGAGGAGATGTGCGGCGCGTACCCGCTCGACCCGGCGCTCGCGGTCGACGTCGGCGCGGGCGACTCCTGGGCGGACGCGAAGGGCTAGAGCTCAGCAGCCCCGTCAAGTCTTGTCCTCGGGGATCTCTACGGATCTCCGACTGTGCGGTCTACGGATGCGCCCCGTGGTCGCGGGATGGAGCCTATTGCCGTCGATGGCGCACCTTGCCCTCCCACCGCAGAAACCGATCGGGCTCACCCTGTTGCGGCTGGCACCGTTCGCCGTCTTCGTCGCTTGGGTCGCAGTCGCTTACTACGCGCTCGCCTACCTCATCTCCCATTGAGCGGGAGTAGGGTCGCGCTCGCCCCGTGGCTGCGATCCTCGATCAGCTCGAAGCACTCGTTGCAACCGGATTTCCGGGTGCGGTCGCGGTCGGGCATCGCCCGTCCGGCCGATTCGAGGAAGCTGTCGGCAAGGCGAACGTCGCGACCGGCGAGCCGCTGACCGCTGAGCATCGCTTCCGCATCGGGAGCGTGACGAAGGTCTTCGTTGCGGCGCTCGTCCTGCAACTGGTTGCGGAGGGGCTGCTCGAGCTGGACGGCGACGCGGGACCCTTCGCGGAGGGCATCACGATCCGCCAGCTCCTGAACCACACGAGCGGCCTGCCGGACTTCATGGACGATCCCGTGGAGTTCTTCGAGCCGTACCGGCACGATCCGGCTCACCGCTGGCAGCTGACGCGCCGGGACGAGCTCCGGCTGGTATTGGAGAAGCCGCGGCTGTTCCCGCCGGGCGAGGGCTGGGCGTACCACGGCAGCAACTACATCGTGCTCGGGCTCGTCGTCGAGGAGACGACAGGCGTGATGCTTCGCGAGGCACTGCGCGAGCGGGTGCTCAAACCGCTGGGCCTGACGCGGACGGATTTCGTCGAGGAGCCGCTCAGCGGCGACTGCGCGCGTGGCTATCTCCCGCCGGAAAATCCGATCTTGCCCGGCGAAGGGGAGGCCCTGGTGGACGTCACCGAGCTCGACCTTCCCTTCTACCGCGCCGGGGGCGGAATCGTCTCGACGGCCGGCGAAGTCGCCACGATGCTCCAGGCCCTGCTCGGAGGCAGTTTTCTTCCCGACCACCTCCGTTCGCAGATGCTCGACGCGGTCGACTCCGATTGGCCCGAGACCGACCGATACGGGCTCGGGATCGGCGAGATCACGGCGTTGATGGACCGGCAGCGATCCCCGTGCGGACCTGCGTGGGGGCATATCGGCCTCTCCCCCGGCTACACGACCGCGGCGCTCTCCAGCGAGGACGGCGAGCGCCAGGTCGTGATCTGGGCGAACGGATCGGCCGTCACCAAGGAAGCCGATAGCGCCTTCTGGGACGCTGCCGGCCGGCTTGCCTGGGAGCTGTACTGCATGTGAGGCTGGCCGAGTGAAGCACCTCGCTCTGCCGGTCTCGGACCAGGAGCGCTCCCGCCGCTTCTACGAGTCGTACCTCGGCTTCGACGCGCGCCCGGCGCGACGGTACGACGGCGATGTGCTCATGCTCTACAACGCGGACGGGTTCTCGCTGGCGCTGGGGCCGACCGACGAGCCGATCCACCTGCCTGCGTTCCTCCACTTCGGGATCGGCCTCCCGAGCCCGCAATCGGTTCGGGACTTCGCGGATCGCTTGCGCGCGGACGGCGTCGAGATCGCCGAGCAGTGGGAGGAGCCGGAGTACGTCAGCGTGAAGTTCCGCGATCCCGACGGCTACGTGGTCGAGGCTTCCTGGGAGCCGCACCACACCGGATGACGCTCGCCGACGTCAGTCGCCTCACGGCTCAGCTCGACGGCGTGGCCGAGCGCAGCCGAGACGGCCTGCTCGAGTGGCGGTACCACGGTCGACTCGTCGCACGACAGCTTGACGGGACCCACGTCGTCATTCGCGCCACCTTCGAGTTCCGGGACTTCCTGCTCCAGTCGTTTCCCGGGACGTTCTCGGCACCGGGCCGCTTCGCCAAGCACATGATGGTCGTCGCCGACCTCGAGCACGGCAACCCGGACGCGATCGAAGACGCTCTGATCGGCGCCTGGGAGCTACAGGCCGGCGCGGACGGTTAAGCCGCTAGCAGCTGGACGAGCCGGCGCACTCGCGCCGCTCTGCCGTCGCGCGGCCCCAGCTCGACAAAGCGTCGGCTGCGGCCGAGATGCCGCCGAGCCAGCAGAACAGTCCCATTCCCAGCAGGTACAGAACGGCGATTCCGATCCACGTCATGTAGAGAGCGTACCGAGGCGCTTGTTAGGCCGATATGAAAATTGAAGCGGCCTACGAGTAGCCGAGCGCGGCGAGGAGGGGCCCGGCCTCCGCTTCGACGTCGGCGAGCTGCTCCAGCGTCAGCTCGCGGCGCCAGCGGCCGATCGAAGAGTCGCGGAAGCGGTCGAGGGCCCGGTGTGTAGAAGCGACGTTGGCGTCGAGGAACTCCGCGAGCCGGTCGGCCACGGTGGCGAGCGACTCGTAGCGCACCTCGATCATGCGGTCGCCGGCGTTGGCAGCTCGCACCGCCTCGACGTAGCGCCGCCAGGCCCAGGCGCAGCGGCGGGCGTCGCTGACCTCGGCGAACTCCTCGCGCCGCTCGGGCTCGACCCAGAAGCGCGGCTGCGGTCCGTAGGGCAGGCCTGCGTCGTCGCTGCCGTCCTGGTCAGCATTGAGCCAGCCGCGCTCGAGCAGCGAGCAGACGACGTCCCGGCCGTCGCGCAGAGTGTGCACGGCGAGGGCCTCCGGGTACGCCTCGAGGGCCGCGTCGAGCACGTGCGCCGTTTCCGGCGTCTGCTCGACGCCACGTAATCCCCACGCGAGCCCGATCCGCCGGATCCGCTCGAGGATCCGCCGCAGCTCTTCCGCCGAAGGACCGGAGGGGAGCGCCGCCTTCCACGGCGTCACCTCGCCGAAGTCGACGAACCCGGGGAGGCCGCCGATCCCGCGGCCGAGGAACGTCGTCCCCGAGCGAGGGCAGCCCACCACGAAGACGAGCCGCTCCTCGTGCCCGAGCCTCGGCCGCTGGACGAGCGCGCGCTCGGCGACCCTGGCGCCGGCGGTGCAGTAGTCGAGGACGCTCATTCCCCGCTTCGGCGCCGGCAAAGCCGCCGCCTCCGCTCCTGGGTGAGCTCCGTCAAGCCTACGCTCACAATCGTTCCGGCAATGAGTCCGGCACGAGCCCGACGCCCTGACGCAACGTCTCGATCAGCTGCTGCGCGTCGGTCAGCAACGAGGCAAGCTCGTCGACCTCGCCGCGCGGCACCTCAACGGTCACGCGCACGGGAGAGCGCGCCGTGGAGGAGAGCGCGAGCGTCTCGACACCGTCGGTCGCGAGCGCGGTCACGTCGAGGTACTCGTCGCGCGCGAGCCGCCGGCCGGGCGCGAACCGCTCCGCGGCCGAGCGCAGCCGCTCCGCGAGCACGCCCGCATAGTGGCCCGGCACCCGGATCGTCGCCTCGCCGCCGCGGAGCCCGATCGTCGCCGACCAGCTTCCGTAACTCTCGCCGCTGCCCTCGTGACGCACCACTGCCACCACGCACGAGGTCGTGACGCCGATCGGATACCGCTCCTCCATCCGCCGCAGCGTAGCCCCGGCCGCCGGACGAACGGCGCTATATTGACCGGCCGCATGGCGAACGAGACCATCAACGACCCGCGCCTCGAGGAAGGGGTCTGGACGACCGATCCCGAGAGCGGCGAACTCGTCCCCGACTACGAGTCGACCTTCCCCACGATCGAGGAGGGACAGGTCGTGAACGGCACCATCGTTCGCGTCGACAAGGACGAGGTTCTCGTGGACATCGGCTACAAGTCCGAGGGCGTCATCCCGGTCTCCGAGCTGTCGATCCGGCGCTCGGTCAACCCCGAGGACGAGGTCTCCGTCGGCGACGACATAACCGCGCTCGTGCTGACCAAGGAAGATGCCGAAGGCCGGCTGATCCTCTCGAAGAAGCGCGCCCGCTTCGAGATCGCGTGGAAGGCGATCGAGACCGCCCACGAGAACGGCGATCCGGTCACCGGCCGCGTGATCGAGGTCGTCAAAGGCGGCCTGATCCTCGACCTCGGCGTCCGCGGCTTCCTGCCGGCGTCGCTCGTCGACATCCGCCGCGTGCAGGACCTGGACGAGTTCCTCGGCCAGGAGCTTCAGTGCAAGGTCATCGAGCTCAACCGCTCGCGCAACAACGTCGTCCTCTCGCGCCGTGCCGTGCTCGAGGAGGAGCGCAAGGAGCAGCGGCAGCGAATCCTCGACCGCCTCAACCCCGGCGACGTCGTGGAGGGCACGATCTCCAACATCGTCGACTTCGGCGCCTTCGTCGATCTCGACGGGATGGACGGCCTCATCCACATCTCGGAGCTGTCGTGGAGCCACGTCAACCATCCCTCCGAGGTGCTCGAGATCGGCCAGACCGTCAAGGTGCAGGTGCTCGACATCGACCGCGAGCGGCAGCGCATCTCGCTCGGTCTCAAGCAGACGCAGAGCGACCCGTGGCAGCAGGTGCTCGAGAGCTACCAGGAGGGCGACGTCGTGCAGGGGACGGTGACGAAGGTCGTCACGTTCGGCGCCTTCGTCGAGATTCTCCCGGGCGTCGAGGGGCTCGTCCACATCTCCGAGCTCGCACAGCACCACGTCGAGAACCCGCGCGAGATCGTCTCCCAGGGCGACCAGGTCAACGTTCGCATCCTCGAGGTCGACGCCGACCGGCGGCGCCTCTCCCTGTCGCTCAAGCGCGTCGAGGACGGGATGCCCGTGCAGCCGAAGCCCGGCGAGGAAGCGGAGCCGCCGGCGCTCGGGCTGTCCGACGAGGTCTTCGCCGACGAGGTTCCCGCGGCCGAGGCACCCGAGGAGCCGGTTGCGGCCGCGGAGCCTGACGCCGAGGTTGCAGCCGAGGAAGAGCAGCCTGCTCCGGAGGCCGAGATCGTGGAGGAGATCGCGGTCGCCGAGGAGCCCGAGGCTGCAGAGGCGCCCGAGGCCGAAGAGCCGGCCGCCGAGGGGCCGGTAGCCGAGCCCGAGGCGGAAGCCGAAGCCTCCGACGAGGCACCGGCCGAGTAGCGATGCAGCGGCCGCTCGCGGTCGCGCTCACCGGAGGCATCGCGGCGGGCAAGAGCGAGGCCCTGCAGGCCTTTGCGCGTCACGGTGCCGCGGTCATCTCGAGCGACGACGTCGTCCACCGGCTCTACCGCGAGGACGAGGGACTGCAGGCTGCGCTCCGCGGGCACTGGGGTGAGCGCGCATTCCGCGACGGCGAGGTCGACCGAGCGGAGATCGGCCGGATCGTGTTCGCCGACCGCTCCGAGCTGGCGTGGCTCGAGTCGGAGCTCCATCCGCGGGTTCGCGCGGCCATGGACGAGTGGCTGTCCGCGCAGACCGCCGACGTCGCCGTCGCCGAGATCCCGCTCCTCTTCGAGACCGGCGGCGAGCAGCGCTTCGACCGCGTCGTCGTCGTGACGGCGCCACACGAAGTGCGACGGGCGCGGCGTGGCGGCGTGGCCGAGAGGGAGGAACGGCTCGTGTCCGAAGAGGAGAAGGTGCGTCGGGCGGACTTCTCGTACGTCAACGACGGCTCGCTCGAAGAGCTGGACGCCTTCGTCGCCGGAGTGCTGGAGGAGCTGCGGCGAGCCTGAGCCTGAGGCGCTGGACCGTCGTGGCCGCCGTGGTTCTCGTGGGACTGGGCGCGTTCGCGTACCTGCAGCACACCGAGCCGCCCTGGTACGAGCGGCTCTGGTATCCGCTCCGCTACACGACGATCGTCCGCGTGCACGCAAACGAGAATCACATCGACCCTGCGCTGCTCGCGGCCGTGATCGAGGCCGAGAGCAAGTTCAACCCGGACGCCCGCTCCAGTGCGGGCGCCGTCGGGCTGATGCAGCTGACGCCCACTACCGCGAAGGGCATCGCGCTCTACACGGGCGGCAGCCGCTTCCGCATCTCCGACCTCACCGATCCGGACATCAACGTCCGCTACGGCGCCTGGTACCTCCGGCACCTGCTCAACCGGTACGGGAACGACGAGCGGCTCGCCCTCGCGGCCTACAACGCCGGGGAGGACAACGTCGACCGCTGGCAGAACGCCCACGTGGGGATCCAGTTCCAGGAGACCCGCGACTACGTCAACCGCGTCGAGCATCTGAGAAGGATCTACCGCAGCGCATACGCGAGCCAGCTCGGGTACTGATTCCGAGATGAAGATCAGGGCCGCGGTGCTCGAGGAGTTCGGTCGGCCCCTCGAGGTGCAGGAGCTCGAACTGGCCGAGCCCAAGGCGGATGAGGTGCTGGTGCGCCTCGTCGCCTGCGGCGTCTGCCACACGGATCTGTACACCGCGTCGGGCGCCGACCCCTCCGGCTACTCGCCGACGGTTCTCGGGCACGAGGGCGCGGGCATCGTCGAGCGAGTCGGCGAGGGTGTCGTCTCGCTCGCGCCGGGCGATCATGTCGTGACGCTCTTCTCGCCGCAGTGCCGCGAGTGCATCCACTGCCGCGACCCGCGCACCAACCTCTGCCTGGCGATCCGCGAGCAGCAGAACCAGGGCTTCCTGCCCGACGGGACGACGCGCTTGTCCCGCGGCGGTCAGCCGATCCGGCACTTCATGGGGACGTCGACCTTCGCCGAGTACACCGTGATGCCGGAGATCGCGCTGGCGAAGATCGCTCCCGAGGCTCCGCTCGACCATGCGTGCGTGTTCGCCTGCGGCCTCTCGACCGGGTTGGGGGCCGCGTTGAACACCGCGAAGGTCGAGGGCGGCTCGACGTGCGTCGTGTTCGGTGCTGGCCTCGTCGGGCTCGGTGCCGTCGCCGGCTGCCGGCTCAGCGGAGCGGAGCGGATCGTCTGCGTCGATCCGGCCGAGCAGCGGCTCGAGCTCGCGCGCGCCCAGGGTGCAACCGACACGCTCACCGGCCCCGAGGCCGTCGAGCAGATCCTCGAACTGACCCGAGGCTTCGGCGCGGACTACACATTCGAGGCGACCGGCCTCGTGGAGGTGATGCGCCAGGCGGTCGAGTCGGCACGCATGGGATGGGGCCTCGCGACCGTGTGCGGCGTCGCCGGCAGAGGGGAGACGCTCGACGTCGTGCCGCGGTTCCTGATCACGGGCCGCCGCGTCGCCGGCTCGTCGTTCGGCGGGGTGAAGGGCCGCGACCAGGTGCCCCAGTTCATCGACCGCTACCTCGCCGGTGACATCGACGTCGATCCGCTCATTTCCCACACGATCTCGCTCGACGAGGTCAACCGGGGCTTCGAGCTCATGCAGGCGCAGGACGGCATCCGCAGCGTGATCTCGTTCGACACGTGACCACCACTACGCTGTCCGTAGTGGCCGAGCTACGGACGGCTTCCGCCTACAGCCCGACCGGCGACCAGCCGCAGGCGATCGAGACGCTCGCCCAAAGCCTCCTCGCCGGCGAGCGGTACCGGACCCTGGTCGGTGCGACCGGCACCGGCAAGACCGCGACGATGGCATGGACGATCGAGAAGGTGGGCCGCCCGGCGCTCGTGATCGCCCACAACAAGACGCTCGCCGCACAGCTCTGCAACGAGTTCCGGGAGTTCTTCCCCCACAACGCCGTCGAGTACTTCGTCTCCTACTACGACTACTACCAGCCCGAGGCGTACGTCCCGCAGGCCGACCTGTACATCGAGAAGGACTCGTCCCGGAACGACGACATCGCGCGGCTGCGCCTCTCGGCGACCTCGTCGCTCTTCACCCGGCGCGACGTCGTCGTGGTCGCGTCGGTCTCCTGCATCTACGGGCTCGGCTCGCCGGAGGAGTGGCGCGAGCGGATGATCTACGTCGAGGTCGGCGCCGAGCACGACCGCGATCTCCTGCTGCGCAAGCTGATCGACTCCCAGTACGTCCGCAACGACACGATGCTCGGCCGCGGCCGTTTCCGGGTCAAGGGCGACGTGGTCGAGGTGCAGCCGGCGAACCAGGAGACGGCGTACCGCATCTCGTTCTTCGGCGACGAGGTCGAGGCGATGACGCACTTCGACCCGCTCACGGGCGAGGTGCTCGCAAAGCTCGACAACCTCTCGATCTGGCCGGCGACGGAGTACGTCACCTCGCAGCCGACGGTCGAGCGCGCGGTGGACGAGATCCGGGAGGAACTCGAGCAGCAGGTCGCTCGGTTCGAGGAGGAGGGGAAGCTGCTCGAGGCGCACCGGATCCGGCAGCGCACCGAGTACGACCTCGAGATGCTGAAGGAGCTCGGCTTCTGCAACGGGATCGAGAACTACTCACGCATCCTCGAGGGTCGTGCGGCCGGCACCCACCCGTTCACGCTGCTCGACTACTTCGCCGACGACTTCGTCGTCTTCGTCGACGAGTCGCACCAGACGGTGCCGCAGCTCGGCGGCATGTACGAGGGCGACCGGTCGCGCAAGCAGACGCTCGTCGACTTCGGCTTCCGGCTCCCGTCGGCGCTCGACAACCGCCCGCTGCGGTTCGACGAGTTCCTGCGCAAGGTGCCGCAGCTCGTGTTCGTCTCCGCGACTCCGGGATCGTTCGAGCTCCACAACTCGAACACCGTCGCCGAGCAGTTGATCCGGCCCACGGGCATCGTCGATCCCGAGGTCGAGCTTCGGGCCACGAAGAACCAGATCGACGACCTGCTCGGCGAGATCCGCGCGCGCGAGGCGGCGGGAGAGCGCGTACTCGTCACGACGCTGACCAAGAAGATGGCCGAGGACCTGACGGACTATCTGCTCGAGTCGGGCGTGAAGGCGCGCTACCTCCATTCCGAGATCGACACGCTCGAGCGCATCCAGATCGTGCGCGAGCTGCGGCTCGGCGAGTTCGACGTGCTCGTCGGCGTCAACCTCCTGCGCGAGGGGCTCGACCTGCCCGAGGTGTCGCTCGTGGCGATCCTCGACGCAGACAAGGAGGGGTTCCTGCGCGGGCGGACGAGCCTGATCCAGACGATCGGCCGTGCCGCCCGGAACGTCAACGGCAAGGTGCTCATGTACGCCGACAAGCAGACGGAGGCGATCAAGGAGGCGCTCGACGAGACGAACCGGCGCCGGGCCGTCCAGCTCGCGTACAACGAGGAGCACGGGATCGTGCCGGAGACGATCGCCAAGGGCGTCTCGGACATCGCCGAGCTGCTCCAGCTCGAGTCGCCCACGGTGCCGACGCGACGCCGGCGCGGCGCGGCGAAGGTCGAGGGTATGTCGCGCGACGAGCTCGAGAAACTCGTGGTCACGCTGGAGGAGGAGATGTACCTCGCAGCGGAGGAGCTCCGATTCGAGTACGCGGCGAAGCTCCGCGACGAGGTCAAGGACCTGCGGCGCGAGCTGCAGGCGCTCGAGCAGACCGCCGCTTAGAGGCGGCTCATCCCTTCTCGCTACGCTCCGCACATGGTCGGGGCTGTCATCGGCGCCTTGTTCACGGCGTTCATCATCGGCGCGCTGGCGCGCTTCGCGCTGCCCGGACCCGATCCGATGCCTCCGTGGCTGACCATCCTGATCGGCCTCGGCGGGAGCGCGATCGGTTATGGGATCGTCTACGGCGCCGCCGGCAAGCACGCCGCCTCGTGGGCTCCTATCGCGAGCTTCTTCGCCGCGGTGAGCCTCGTCGTGATCTACCGGCGCTTCGTCCAGAAGCGTGCGCTTTGGGGCGCCGACGCGTTTCGCTTCCCCGAGCGAGGCTTCGGGGTCGATGCCTATCGCGAGCGGCTGAGGCGCGCCGGCATCGACCCGGACCAGATCGGGATCCACGGCTACGGCGAGCGCCGGCTTCCGGCGCCGGTGCAGCCGCCGCTCGGGACCGTCCATGACGGTGACGCCGGCGACCCGACGGAGAACCCGGCTCACTACCTGGGTCTGCTCGAGGAGCTCCACGACAGGGGCGTGCTCGACGACGACGAGTACACGACTGCCCGGGTGCGCCTGCTCGAGAGCCTCCGTCCCTAGAGAACGCGATGGTGCTCTGGTTCATCCTGGTACTCGTCCTCGAGGGGCTGGTCGTCGGCGCGCTCGCACGGCTGGCGCTGCCGGGGCCCGACCCGATGGGGATCCCGGCCACCATCGGCCTCGGTCTCGCCGGCTCGTTCGCGGGCGGAATCCTCTCGTGGCTCGTCCTCGGCCACGCCGGCGGGTTGATCGTCTCGATTCTCGCCGCGACGCTCCTGCTCTACCTGCACCGGCGGTTCGTCCAGCACCGGCCGCTGACCGGGCCGGGAGCGAAACAGCTTCCGCCGCGCTAGCGGATGAAGCGGCGCTCGGCGCCGACCGTCCAGTCGTTGCCCGACCAGCGATAGGTGCGGACGACGATCGCCTCCTCGTCCGCCTCGTGGACGTGGAGACCCCGGGCCTCGCCCAGCCGCCGCGGCCGTGGCCTGCCGAGCGCGGGTGCGATCGCGACGACTGCGGTGCGCGCCTCGTCTCCGACGACCTCGAACTCGTGCCGCTCGCTCACGGCGGCCTGGTGGATGTGGCCGGCGAGGATCAGGTCGGCGCCGGCGTCGACGAGCGCCCGGAGGACGTGGTTGCGCCGCGAGACGGGCCGCTTGCGCGCCGCGCGCCACGGTGCGCCGAGCAGGTGGTGGTGGAGGACGGCGACGCGCAGCGCTCCCGGCTCGGCCGCACCGAACCGCTCGCCGGCGCGGTCGAGCTGACCGCGGTTCAGCGCGCCGCCCTGGTGCCGGAACGGCCGTGCGGAGTTGAGGCCGACGACCTGGACCCCCGGCAGCGAGAACGTCGGCTCGGTCGTGTCCCAGACCCGCTCGAACTCCGCCCACGGCCGGAAGAACCGCGCCGGCGTGTAGGGGAGGTCGTGGTTGCCGGGAACCGCGAGCACGGGTGGGCCGAGCGACCGGAGCAGCGCCGCCGCCCGCTCGAGCTGCTCGCGACGGCCCCGATGCGCGAGGTCGCCCGACGCGACGACGAGGCGCGGCTCCGTCCGCTCGACGAGCCGCCGGAGTGCCTGCTCGACCTCGCGCTCCTCATGTGTACCCGCGTGCAGGTCGGAAACATGTAGGAGCCTGGCCTTCACGACCGAACGAGGCTATAGATTGGAAGCTGTGACCGAAGACAGCGCGGAGATCTTCGACGACCTCTACCTCGGGGTGCGAGCCGGCGGAGCCTTGCGCAAGCAGCGGCGCGGCGAGGAGCTCACCGACGAGGAGCGGGAGGCGCTCACCCGCTGGCAGCGGCTTTCGACCGCGCGCAAGGCGGCGGCCATCGGCGCCTTCGCGGCCGGCACCTTCGGCCTTGGCTTCACGCTCGGCGGGCTCGTCTTCGGGCGCTGGCGCAAGCCACGCACGAGCTGACGCGGCGCTCCAGTTCGCGGCCGTGAACCTCGACGCATACGAGGGCGTCACGAGCGTCGTCGGCTCGCGTGGCGGCGAAGTAGTCGTCGAGGAGTACTCCGAAGGAGATGCCGGGACGCTTCGCGACACGCGCTCATGCACGAAGACGGTCGCCGGGATGCTCCTCGGAATCGCCATCGACCGTGGGATCGTTGCCGGTGTCGACACGCCGCTCGCCGACCTGATCGGTGAGCCGGCGCCTCCGATCCGGTTGCGCGACCTGCTGACGATGAGCTCGTGCCTCGACTGCAACGACTGGGACGCTGGGTCGCCCGGCAACGAAGAGCTCATGTATCCGCAGCGCGACTGGCTGGCGTTCGCGCTCGACCTGCCGCGTCGCCGTGAGCGGACGTTCAGCTACTGCACTGCAGGAGTCGTCGCACTTGGGATCGGTCTGGAGCGCGCGATCGGAGAGCCGCTGTCGGTCTTCGCCCAACGCGAGCTCTTCGAACCGTTGAAGATCCACCAGGCCGAGTGGCAGCGGACACCGGTCGGTCAGACGTCGACCGCAGGAGGCCTCCGTCTGACGAGCCGCGCGCTCCTCTCCCTTGGCGAGCTCTACCTACGCGGCGGCGACGGCCTCATCCCGGCTGCCTGGGTAGCCGGGTCACTGAGAGCGCATGCCCGAATCGACGCCGAGACCGAGTACGGCTATCTCTGGTGGCTGAAGTCGTTCGCAGGCGTACGCAGCTTCTACATGTCGGGCATGGGCGGGAACCGCGTGCACGTCTTCCCCGACCGCGATCTCGTCGCGGTGATCACCACGACGAACTTCCGTCGGAGCGGCGCTCAGGCGCTCAGCGACAGGCTCGTCGTCGAGCAGATCCTCGGCGCCTGACGAGCCGTCCTCAGCGCTTCGCTTCTCCCGTCTCCGCGAACAGCACGGCGGGCGCGTCCTCCTCGGCCGTCGCCGTCGAACGCTTTGCGTGCGGTTCCAGCCGGTTCCACAGGGATTCCCGGGTGCAACCAGAAACAAGCGGCCGTGGATACGCCACGGCTCGAGGCGCACCGGCACGGAATCGCGCTCGCCCGGCCGCTCTCGCGTGCGCTCGCGCTCGCGCTCGCCGGCGCGGCGTGCTTCCTCGCACCGTGGGTCGCGGTCGCCGCAGTCGGAGCGGTGTTGCTCGCGCTCGCAGCCGGCATCGCCGTGGTCGCGGTTGCGCGCTGGGACCGGACGCACCTCGTCGTCACGGCCAGCGCGTTCGTCGTCGAGTACGGGTTCCTGCGCCGCAGCAGCGCGTCGGTCGCGTTCGCCGGAACCGTGTTCGAGATCGAGCGCCCGCTGCTCGGGCGCCTTCTTGGCTACGGCACGGTCGTCGCCGGCGACCTCGAGGTCGCCGGCGTGCCCCGACGGGTGGTGCGCCTGCTCCAACAGCGCCGCTAGCCGGCACACGAACGTCCGTTCGGCCAGTAGAATGCCTTCACATGGCTGCCGACGAGCTTGTCGTCCACGGCGCCCGCGAGCACAACCTGAAGGACATCACCGTCCGCCTGCCGCGGAACCGCCTCATCTGCATCACCGGGCTGTCCGGGTCCGGCAAGTCGTCGCTTGCCTTCGACACGATCTACGCGGAGGGCCAGCGCCGCTACGTCGAGTCGCTCTCGGCGTACGCCCGCCAGTTCCTCCAGATGATGGAGAAGCCGGACGTCGATCACATCGACGGCCTCAGCCCGGCGATATCCATCGATCAGAAGACAACCTCCAGAAACCCGCGCTCGACCGTTGGCACCGTGACGGAGATCTACGACTATCTGCGCCTCCTCTATGCGCGGGTCGGGCGGCCTCACTGCCCGGTCTGCGGCAAGCCGATCGCGGGACAGAGCCTCGACGCGATCGTCGACCAGGTGCTGAAGCTCGAGGAGGGGACGCGCTTCACGGTCAACGCCCCGATCGTCCGCGACCGCAAGGGCGAGTACAAGGACGTTTTCGAGGACCTGACACGGGAGGGTTTCACGCGCGTCAAGGTCGACGGCGAGCAGTACGTGCTCGAGGAGGGCGTGCCCGCGCTCGACAAGAAGTACAAGCACACGATCGAGGTCGTCGTCGACCGGCTCGTGATGAGAGCGGACCTCCGGCTCCGCCTCACGCAGTCGATCGAGACCGCGGCGGGGCTTGCCGAGGGCTTGGTCGGGGTCGACCTCGTCGACAGCGGCGAGCAGCTGCTCTTCTCCGAGAACTTCGCCTGTCCCGACCACGGTGTCTCGCTGCCCGAGCTGCAGCCACGGATCTTCTCGTTCAACGCGCCACACGGTGCGTGCCCGCGCTGCACCGGCCTCGGCTCACAGCAGGAGATCGATCCCGACCTGCTCGTTCCCGATCCGTCGCTCTCGATCGACGACGGCGCACTCGTGCCGTGGTCGGTGGGCGGCTCCTCGGGCTTCTACGAGGCCGTGATCCAGGCGATCGCCGACCGGTACGAGATCGACACCTCCAAGCCGTGGTCCGAGCTGACGGACGAAGAGCAGGGCCGCTTCCTGCACGGGACGGACGGCGAGAAGATCTACGTCCAGTACCGCAACCGGATGGGACGGCGCCGGCAGTACATGCTCGCCTTCGACGGCATCGTGTCGAGCCTCGCGCGCCGCTACAAGGAGACGGACTCGTCCACACAGCGCGAGCGGATCGAGGAGTACATGTCGCTGCGTCCGTGCCCGGTCTGCAGGGGCGCCCGCCTGAAGCCGGAGGTGCTCGCGGTCACCGTCGGCGAGCGCTCGATCCACGAGTTCACGCAGATGTCTGTCACGCGCGCGCTCGGCTTCCTCGACGAGCTCGACCTCACGCCGACCGAGGAGCTGATCGGCCACCGGATCGTGAAGGAGATCCGCGAGCGGCTGACGTTCCTCGACGACGTCGGCGTCGGCTACCTGACGCTGGATCGCGCCGCGGCGACGCTGTCGGGCGGCGAGGCGCAGCGGCTACGGCTCGCGACGCAGATCGGCTCGCAGCTCGTCGGCGTGCTCTACATCCTCGACGAGCCGTCGATCGGGCTCCACCAGCGCGACAACGCGCGCCTGATCGGCACGCTGGGGCGGCTGCGCGACATCGGCAACACCGTCGTCGTCGTCGAGCACGACGAGGAGATGATGCGCCGCTCCGACTGGCTCGTCGACATGGGGCCCGGCGCCGGGCTCCACGGGGGCGAGGTCGTCGCCGAGGGGCCGGCGGCGAAGGTCGAGCGGGTCTCGAAGTCGATCACCGGCCAGTTCCTCGCCGGCAAGCGGTCGATCGCGATCCCCGCACGGAGAGAGGAAGAACGGGGGTCGTTCCTTGTGCGCGGCGCGTCGCAGCACAACCTCAAGGACATCGACGTGGAGTTCCCGGTCGGCAAGTTCATCTGCGTGACCGGCGTCTCGGGCTCCGGCAAGTCGACGCTCGTGAACGAGATCGTGTTCAAGGCGCTCGCGAACCGGCTCAACCGGGCGCGGGTCAAGCCGGGCGCGCACGCGGGCGTCGACGGGATCGAAGTCTTCGACAAGGTGATCGAGATCGACCAGAAGCCGATCGGTCGCACGCCGCGCTCGAACCCGGCGACGTACACCGACCTGTTCACGCACATCCGCGAGCTCTACTCGCTCACGCCGGAGGCGAAGGTGCGCGGCTACAAGCCCGGGCGCTTCTCCTTCAACGTCCGGGGCGGCCGCTGCGAGACGTGCAAGGGCGACGGGCAGATCAAGATCGAGATGCACTTTCTGCCGGACGTGTACGTCCCGTGCGAGACGTGCAAGGGCGCGCGCTACAACCGCGAGACGCTCGAGGTGCGCTTCAAGGGCAAGACGATCGCGGACGTGCTCGAGATGTCGGTCGAGGAGGCGCTGCGCTTCTTCGCCAAGATCCCGAAGATCAGGCGCCGCCTGCAGACGCTCCACGACGTCGGGCTCGACTACATCAAGCTGGGGCAGCCTGCGACGACGCTCTCGGGCGGCGAGGCGCAACGCGTCAAGCTCGCGGCCGAGCTCTGCAAGGTCGCGACCGGGAAGACGCTCTACATCCTCGACGAGCCGACGACCGGTCTCCACTTCGCGGACATCGAGAAGCTGCTCGAGACGCTGCAACGGCTCGTCGACGGCGGCAACACGATGATCGTGATCGAGCACAACCTCGACGTGATCAAGCAGGCCGACTGGGTGATCGACCTCGGACCGGAGGGCGGCGAGGCCGGCGGCGAGGTCGTCGCAGTCGGGGCACCGGAGGAGGTGGCGCAGGTGGACGGCAGCTTCACCGGCGAGTTTCTCCGGCACGTCCTGCCCGCGCCCGCGGTGGCGGCGGCATAACGGGCGTGGCGAGCGCGGAGACCCCTGCCCGGCCGTCGGCGCTCGATCGGAGCTGGTGGCTGCGCGCCCCGGCCGTGCTCGTCGCGCCGCGCGCGGTCTTCGCCTCCCTCCGCGACGAGTCGCAGGCGGCGGTCGAGGCGCGCCAGGAGCCGCTGATCGCGGTCGCCGGCCTGGCCGGGATCTCGGCGGTGCTCGGGACGCCGGTCGCGCGTCACCTCCTCAACGACGCCTCGTTCTCGGTGTCGCTGATCCCGGTCTGGGCGTTCCTGGGCGGGGCGTTCTACGCGCTCGCGGTGTACTGGATCGGCGGCGGGCTCCTCTACGGCGCCGCACGGCGGTTCGGCGGGCTCGGAAGATATCTTCGGGCACGGCACCTGATAGCGCTGTCGGGAGCGCCGCTCGCGCTCGCGCTGTTCACGCTGTGGCCGCTGCGGATAGCGATCTACGGCCAGGATCTCTTCCGCGCCGGCGGCGACGACTGGGGGCCGGGGGACCGGATCTTCGGCGGCGTGCTCTACCTCGCCTTCGCGTGGAGCGCGCTCCTGCTCGTGATCGGTGTCCGCACCGTCCACGGCTGGAGCTGGGGACGGAGCCTCGCCACGGTCGCCCTCGCCGCGGCCTTGCCGGTCCTGATCGTGCTCGCGAAGATCGTCTAGCTCGGCGGTGCCTCGAACGCGGCCTGTTCCCCCTCGGGCATCGCGTAGGTATGGCGCTCCTCGGGGAATGAGCCGCTCCGCACCTCTTCGGCGTAGTGCTCGAGCGCTTCGACGATTGCGTCGCCGAGCTCCGCATAGCGCTTGACGAAACGCGGCGAACGGCCCTCGTAGAAGCCGAGCATGTCGTGCCACACGAGCACCTGGCCGTCGGTCTCCTTTCCGGCGCCGATGCCGATCGTGGGCACCGTGAGCGCCTGCGTCGCTGCCTGAGCAACCGCGGGCGGCACCGCCTCGAGCACGACCGCGAAGCAGCCGGCCGCCTCGAGGGCGAGCGCGTCCTCGACGAGCTGTCGCGCCTGCTCGGCCGTCCGCCCCTGCGCCTTGAAGCCGCCGAGGACCGTCGCCGTCTGCGGGGTCAGTCCCACGTGCCCCATCACCGGAATCCCCGCTCCGACGATTGCGCGGGCGCGCGCGGCCGAGGTGCCGCCGCGCTCGAGCTTCACGGCGTCTGCGCCGCCCTCCTTCACGAGCCTCACCGCGTTGTGCACCGCCTGCTCGTCCGATTCCTCGTAGGAGCCGAACGGCATGTCCGCGATGACGAGCGGCCGCTTCGCGCCTCGAGTCACCCACTGCGTCATGAACACGATCTCGTCGAGCGTCACCGGCACGGTCGACTCGCGCCCGTGGACGACCATCCCGGACGAGTCGCCGACGAGGATCAGGTCGACTCCGGCCACGTCCGCGAGCCGGCCGCTCGGCGCGTCGTACGCGGTGACCATCACGATCCTGTCGCCGCGCCGCTTCATCTCGGCCAGCTCGGGAAGCGGCAGCTTCCCGGCGGTCCAGGAGGCGTAGCGCTGAGGCTTCGGCTCTTCGCTCATCTGATCTCTCCTTCCACGAGGACGTTGTCGATCAACCGGGTGTACCCGACGCGGACCGCGGCTGCGAGCACCTTGGCGTCGCCGAGGTCGAGCAGTTCGACGTACTCCGGGTCGAGGCCGTTCAGGGAGTTGCGCGCGGCGGCGACGGGATCGGGCGCGCCGGCGGCCGCCGCCAGGGACCGCGGCAGGCCGAGCGCGCGCCGGCGCTCCTCCGCGGACAGGCGGGCGTTGCGCGAGGAAAGCGCAAGGCCGTCGGGATCGCGCACCGTCGCCACCACGCGGATCTGCACGGGAACGTTCAGGTCGCGGACGAGTTGCTTGATCACTGCCACCTGCTGCGCATCCTTCTGGCCGAAGTACGCCCGCTCGGGCCTGACCAGGTTGAAGAGCTTCAGGCACACCGTGGCCACGCCGCGGAAGTGGCCGGGCCGCGAGTCGCCCTCGGCTCCCGTCTCATCCGGGTCGACCCAGCTGGCGAAGCCGCTCGGATACAGCTCCTCCCGGGCCGGTGCGAAGACGACGTCGACCCCCTGCGCCTCGGCGATCTCGAGGTCGCGCGGCTCGTCGCGGGGGTATGCGTCCAGATCGGCGGGCTCGTCGAACTGTGCCGGGTTGACGAAGAGCGACATGACCACGGTCTCGTTCTCCCGGCGGGCCGCCTGGAGCAGTGCGAGGTGACCGTCGTGCAGCGCCCCCATCGTCGGGACGAGCCCGGTGCCCGGCACGGTCTCCAGCTCCGCGATTGTGCGAATGACCTTCATGCGAGCGTCACCGTTGCTCCCGCCAGCGTCTCGTAGAGGTGCTCGAGCTCGGGATGAGCGGCACGGATCGCCCGCTTGTGCGCCTCGACGGTCGCCCAATCGCCGCGCGCGATCGGGCCGGTGAGGTCGAAGCCGTTCTCGATCGTCCGCCGCATCAGCGGCACGAGAGCCTCGGCCGGGACGCCGAGCCGTACCGCAGCCCGCTCCAGCGTCACGACGTAGTTCGACGCGAAGACGGCGCCGGCGTGGTAGAGCGTCCGGTCGCCGTCGGCGAGCTCGAACGGCCGCAGCCCGAGGATCTCGGCGAGCTCGCGCGCGACCGCGAGCGCCTCCTCCGTCTCGCCCGTTACCGCGGCCCACGCGCCGTCGAGCTGCGACGGGTCGCCGCTGCGGTCGAACGTCTGGAGCGGGTGGAGCGAGAAGCGGTGCTCGTGCGGCTCGAGCGCCGCGAGCGGCGTCGCGCCCGAGACATGTCCCACCCAGGCCCGTCCCGGCGCCAGGCCCCTGGACACGTCGGAGATGGCCGTGTCCGGCACGCATATGAGGACGACATCCGGGTCGTCCTCGTCCACGGCGACGCCCCGCTCGCGCAGGCGGGCGGTGACGGCCGAACCGACACGGCCCGATCCGATGACGTGGACTCTCTCGATCACGATTCGCGCTCCAGCTCCGAGTCGGATGCCGGGCACCGGCCATTGTACGTGTGGAGCCGCCTTGAAATGCTCCAGTCATGGCTGGTCCGTCGAAGTCGAGCGTGACGCTGCTCGGAGGGTTTGCGGCAGCAGCCGCCGGCGCCGCCGTCCCCGATTCGGCCTGGCGGCTGCGGAAGGCGAAGGACCTCGTGAAGCTGCTTGCGCTCGCCGACGGTCATCGCCTGCACCGCGAGCAGGCGATGGACGCGCTCTGGCCGGACCGGGGGCCGGATTCGGCCGCGAACAACCTGAACCAGGCCGTCCACGCGGCCCGGCGGGCTCTCGGCGCCGACGCGATCCCGCTCCTCGAGGGCGTACTCCGCCTCGAGGCCGACGTGGACGTGGACACCTTCGAGCAAGCAGCCGCGGACGCTCGGCGCGAGCGCACGCCGCAGGCCTGCCGGCGCGCCCTTGCACTCTACGGCGGCGAGCTATTGCCCGAGAACCGCTACGACGACTGGGCCTCCCTCGAGCGAGAGCATCTCGCCGACCTCCACGCGAAGCTCGAGCAACTGCTGGCCGAGCTGGGCGGAGCCAGGCCGGCGCTACGTCCGCTGCCGGTCGAGACGTCGACCTTCGTGGGCCGCGAGCACGAGCTCGGGGAGCTGGCGGCGCTGCTTGCGCACACCCGCCTGCTCACGCTCACGGGAGCGGGTGGCGTCGGCAAGACGCGGCTCGCCCTCGAGCTCGCCCGCGATCGCGCCGCTGCGTACGACGACGGCGTGCTGCTCGTCGAACTGGACTCCCTGGCCGACGGCGCGCTCGTGCCCGGCGCAGTCGCCGAGGCGCTCGACCTGCAGGCTTTGCGAGGTGAGGCGCCCGCCGTTCTCGCCGCTCTCCTCGCCGAGCTCGAGCCACTCGAGCTGCTGCTCGTCCTCGACAACTGCGAGCACCTGATCGGAGCGACCGCCGGTCTTGTCGACTCCCTGCTCCGCGGCGCGTCGCGGCTCACCGTCCTCGCGACGAGCCGCGAGCCGCTTCGTGTTCCGGGAGAGGTCGTCTTCCGCGTCCCCTCGCTCGGGATTCCCGATCCCGACCGCGAGGAGAAGGCGGAGGCGCTGTTGCGCTACGAGGCCGTGCGACTGTTCGTGGAGCGGGCCGGCGCCGTCGCGCCGGGCTTCGCCCTCGACGCAGAGACCGCGCCCGACATCGCCTGGATCTGTCACCGCCTCGACGGGCTTCCGCTGGCGCTCGAGCTTGCGGCGGCCCGCGTGGACGCGCTCACCCCGGCGGCGCTCGCCGGTCGCCTCGACGACCGGTTCCGTCTCCTGCGGGCTGGCAGCCGTGCGGCTCCCACGCGACAGCACACGCTCGAGGCGACGCTCGACTGGAGCCACGAGCTGCTCTCGGCCGAGGAGCGGACGTTGCTGCGACGGCTCGCAGTCTTTGCCGGCAGCTTCGTGCTCGAGGCCGTGGAGGATGTCTGTGCCGGGGACGGCCTCGAGACCGACCAGGTCGCGCTGGTGCTCGCGGACCTCGTCGACAAGTCGCTCGTCGCGAGCGACGACCGGCGCGGATCGCGGCGTTACAGGCTGCTCGAGACGATCCGCAGCTACGCGGCGAGCAGGTTGGCCGAGTCCGGGGAGCGTCCCGCGGTCGCCGCCCGGCACGCGGCTTGGCTCGTCGAGCTCGTCGAGGGGCTCGATGGGCAGCTCACGGGCCTCGACTCGGAGCAGGGCAATCTCCGCGTCGCGCTCGAGACCCTGCTAGAGGCGGATCCCGGGGAAGCTCTCCGCCTGAGTGCCGCAGTCTGGCCGTTCTGGCTCCGTCGGATCGAGTTGCCGGAGGCGCGACACTGGCTCGGGGAGTCACTCGAGCGCGCAAAGGGCGATTCGCCGGAGCGCATCGGCGCGCTGCTCGGCCATGCGGCGATCGAGTTCCGCTCGGGCGACGCGGGCTACGGCCTCGCAAAGGTCGAGGAGGCGCTCGCGCTCGCGCGCCGGCTCGGCGATCCAGCCCTCGAGTGGCGGACGTTCCACTTTCGCGCGGCCGTCGAGATCGCGGACGACGACGGTGCGCGGGCGGCGAGCTTCTACGAGCCTGCGCTTGCTCTCGCCCGCAAGCACGGTCTCGCAGAAGCCGAGGCGGTCAGCGCCTATTCGCTCGGCGCGGCGGCCTGGGTCGCCGGCGACGTCGCAGCGGCGGAACGCCTTTGCCGCGAGAGCTACGCGCTGTTCGGTGCGCTCACAGACTCGGATGAGCCGGTGCCGGCACTCGTCAACGTCGCTGAGATGATTCGCCCGGATCCTGCCCTGCCCGGCGTACGCCTCGCCTTCGAGGACACGCTGCAGCCCTTTGCCGACATCTCCTGCCGCGTCGCGGCCGGGTACGTCCTGATCAACTGGGCGAACGTGGTCCGCTCCGCGGGCGACGAGCGCCAGGCACGCGCCCTGCTCGCGGACGGGCTCTCGCATTTCGAGCGAATCGGCAGCGACCAGGGGCTCGCGGACGCCTGGGCGCGCCTCGCCAATCTCGAGCTGTCGGAGAGCCGTCCCAACGAGGCGGCCGACCTCTTCGAGCGCGCCCGGCGTTTGCGCGAGCAGCTGGGCGACCGGCGCGGCACGGCGCTCGCACTCGTCGGCCTGGGGCAGGCCGCAACGAGCCGCGGGGATCACGGGCGAGCCAGGGAGCTGCTCGACGAAGCTCTCGCCACCTTCCGCCGTGCCGGCGATCGCTGGGGGCTCGCGTCGACGCTCTGGCGGATCGCCGATCTCGAGCTGGCGCGCGACCGGCCGGCTGCCGCAGAGAGGCGGCTCGAGGAGGCTCTCGCCGTGGTGGGCGAGACTCGGCGCGTGCGCTGGCAGGCGGTGACATGCGCCAACCTCGCGGAGCTCGCGCTGCGCCGCGGCGACGATGCGCGCGCTCGGACGCTGCTCGAACGAGCGCTTGCAGGCTTCGAGGCGCGCGGCGACACGCGCTGGGTCGAGCACGTCCAAGCTCGCATGAGCGCTGCAAATCCGGCGCAAAGTGGGCGCTAAGACCTTCTCGATAGAACGGGCGCGACCTGTTCCACGAGAAGGAGGAACTCATGACGGAGATGCTCGCGCCCGTCCTCGGCGAGGCCACGGTGCAGGAGCTGCGCGAGGCGTTGCGCGGCGACCTGTTCCTGCCCGGCGACGACGGATACGCCGAGGCGAAGCAGCTCTGGAACGGCGCACACGACGATCGCATGCCCGCAGCCGTGGCGAGCTGCACCGGTGTCGCCGACGTGATCGCTTCGCTCGGCTTCGCCCGAGCGCACGACCTCGAGGTCGCCGTCCGCGGGGGCGGTCACAGCGTGGCCGGCCTCTCGACGAGCGACGGAGGGATGCTGATCGACCTGTCGCCGATGCGGAACATCCGCATCGACCCGGACGCGAAGCGGGCATACGTCGGGCCCGGCGCAGTCTGGGGCGACGTCGACCACGAGGCCCAGCAGTTCGGCCTCGCCACGACCGGCGGGCTCGTCTCGACGACCGGCGTCGCCGGTTTCACGCTCGGCGGCGGGATCGGCTGGCTGATGCGCCAGTACGGCCTCGCCTGCGACAACCTCGTCGGAGCCGACGTCGTCACCGCAGACGGCCGGTTCGTGCACGCGAGCGCCGACGAGAACGCGGACCTCTTCTGGGGCCTGCGGGGAGGCGGCGGCAACTTCGGGATCGTCACCTCGTTCGAGCTGGCGCTTCATCCGGTGGGGCCGACCGTCTATGCCGGTCCGATCTTCCTGCCCGGCGACGCTGCCGGCGACCTGCTCCGCTTCTACCGGGACTGGGCGCCGAATCAGCCGGACGCGATCACGACGGCGATCAGCCTCGCGACCGCGCCGCCACTGCCGGTGATCCCGGAGGAGTGGCACGGCAAGAAGGTGGCGATCGTGATTGCCGTCTGCGCCGGCCCGGTCGAGGACGGCGAGGCGCTGGTTCGCGACCTGCGCGGCATCGCCGAGCCGATCGCCGACCTCATCCACCCAATGCCGTACCAGTTCATCCAGAGCCTGCTCGACCCGCTCTGGCCGAAAGGGATCAACGCGTACTTCAAGGCGGCGAACCTCGCCGGGCTCTCGGACGAGACGATCGACGCACTCGTGGCGCTGCACCAGAACACGCCGGGTCCGCAGTGCGAGATCCACGTCCACCAGATGGGCGGGGCGGTTGCCCGCGTGGGGCAGGGAGACACGGCCTTCCCGGAGAGGTCGATGCCGTATGTGCTCAATGCGGTCACCGGCACGCCCGAGGCGGCGCTGCTCGGTGCGCACACCGAGTGGGCTCGCACGGTGATCGCCTCGACGAAGGCCGACCAGACCGGCCGCGCGTACGTGAACTTCCTCGATCCGGCCGACGGCGGAGCGGAGAGTGCGTACGGCGAGGAGACGTACCGGCGCCTCGTCGCGCTGAAGGAGCGCTACGACCCGACGAACGTGTTCCACCTGAACCAGAACGTCGTGCCCAGCGCATAGGTAGAAGCAAGCAGGGGCGATCCGGGGCGCGACCGATGCGCCCCGGAGCCGCCTCATGGGATGCTCATGCTTCAAGGGCGAGGCTCCGGTGAGAAGAGTTCGCGTGCGTCCCTCCCTCCTTTTCCTGCTCGCGGCCGTCCTGGCGGTCGCAGCGGGCTGTGCCGGGGCGAGCCGGCCCATCGCCGCGCCGGCGACCCACACCTCGGGCGACCCTGCGCAGCCGCGGAACAACGTTTCCGCCGGGCCGTTCGCGCACCCGCTCACCGCGGCGCACCTCGCGTCAGGCTCCGATCCGTCGGCGCTGCCGGGAGACGTGCTCATCGCCGACCGCTCGAACGGCCGCCTCCTCGTCGTCGATCCGCGCGGCCGGATCGTCTGGCGGTTCCCGGCGGTCGGCGGGCAGGGCCTGCCGCTGCCCGACGACGCGTTCTTCTCGCCCGGCGGCCGCCAGATTGTCGTAACCGAAGAGGACGTGGACGTGGTGAGCGTGGTCGACGTCGCAACGCGTCGCATCGTCTGGCGGTACGGCACGGTCGGCGTGCCGGCCAGCGCTGCCAACCGGCTCGCGCACCCCGACGACGCGATGATGCTGCCGGGCGGCGCGATTCTCACGGCCGACATCGAGAACTGCCGGCTCGTGCTGCTCCGTCCGCCTTCGCATCGACTCGCAAGCGCGGCAGGCAGCCCGGCCGAGGGCTGCGTCCACGGCCCGCCCCGGGCGTGGGCGAGCCCGAACGGCGCCTTCCCGCTCCAGGAGGGCGGGACGCTCGTGACAGAGATCGAAGGAGACTGGGTCGACGCGCTTTCGGCGAGCGGCCGCCTTCTCTGGTCGACGCATCCGCCCGGCGTCTCGTACCCCTCCGACTCGAACGAGGTTCGCCCGGGTCTCTACGTCACCGTGGGCTGGCAGAGCCCGGGCATTCTCGAGACGTTCGACCGGCGCGGCGATCTTCGCTGGCGCTACCGGCCGCGCGCCGGCGATCCGCCGCTCGACCACCCCTCGCTCGCCCTGCCGCTGCCGAACGGCGACTTCCTCGTCAACGACGACTTCAACCACCGCGTCATCGTCGTCGACCCGCGCACGAACCGCATCGTCTGGCAATACGGCCACACGGGCGTGCCGGGCACCGCTCCCGGGTACCTCTCGCGGCCGGACGGCGTCGACCTCGTCCCGCCGACGGCACTGCTGACACGTGTACGTGCGAGGATGAGGTTGCCGGGATGAGCTCTGCTGCCGCACGCCTCGTCGAGGTCCCGAACCTCTCGCGCCGCCGTGAACTGCTGCTCGGCGCTGCGCTTACCGCCGCCTTCGCGGGGCTCGTCCTCGCAATCGGCCCCGCGCCCGGTGACGCTCCCGTCCATCTCTATCGGACGTTTCTCGTCCGCGACGGGGCGTTGATCTGGGACAACTTCTGGTACGCCGGGACGTACCCGCTCGCGTCCTACAGCCTTCTCTACTACCTCCCGGCCGCGCTCGTCGGGAACCTGCCCCTCGTCTTCGCCGCGGCCGTCGCATCGACGGTGCTCTTCTCCTCGATCGCGCTGCGGGAATGGGGAAGGGCGGCGCTCTGGCCCTCGCGTGTCTTCGGCGTGCTCGCCGCTGCGCCGATGTTCACGGGGCTCTACGCCTACTCGCTCGGCTTCACGGCGATGCTCGCGACGCTGAAGCTGCTGCAGCTGCGGCGGCCCCGGCTCGCCGCGGTCATGGCCGCCGTCACCGTGGGCTTCAGCCCGCTGGCGTTCGTCTTCCTCTGCCTCGTCGTCGCCTCCTACGCCGTGTCGCGGCGGGAGATCGCGCGCCGTCACGTCTGGTTCGGCGTCGGCCTCGCGCTCGCCGCCGGGATCGAGGCGCTCGTGCTCGTCCTGTTCCCGGCGAGCACCGGCTTCTACCCGTTCCACTGGATCGATTTCGTCGCCGTCCTGGGCGTCACCATCCTCGGCGTCCTCGTCGCGCGCGGTGCCCGCGGCGGTGCGCCGCTCGTCGCCTTCTTCGCGCTCTGGGGTCTCGGCAGCGTCGTCGTCTTCCTGGTGCCGTCGCCGCTCGGGGACAACTGGACACGGCTGAGCGCGTTCGTCTTCCCGGTCATGCTGCTCACCGCGAGCCTCGCCGGCTTCCGGCCGCGGCGCCTCGTCGTGCTCGCGCTCGCAGCCGCCTTCGCCTACAACCTCGTGCCGTACATGCTTCTCATCCCGTCGCGGCTCGACACCCAGACGCAGCATGCGAGCTTCTGGCAGCCCGCGATCGGCTTCCTCCGTGCGCACGACCGGCCCGGCTACCGCGTGGAAGTCGTGCCGACTGCCGAGCACTGGGAGGCGTACTGGGTCCCGAGGGCCGGGCTCGCCCTCGCGCGCGGCTGGTACCGGCAGCTCGACGTTGCGGACAACCGCGTCCTTTACGAGAAGAACCTGGACGCCTCCGCGTACCGGAGCTGGCTGCGCGCGAACGCCGTCCGGTACGTCCTCCTCAGCCGCACCGCGCCGCTCGACTGGGACGGTGGCCCGCAGGAGAGCCGCGTCCTGCGGTCGGCGGGCTCCGGTCTGAAGGTCGTCTTCCGGAACAGGAACTGGACGATCTTCGAGCTCCCTCATGCGACGCCGCTCCTGACCGGGCCGGCCAGCCCCGTGGTCACCACCTTCGGGCACACCGTCATCGGCGGACGGGTCTTCGAGGCCGGCCGCTACCTCCTTCGCGCCCACTTCAACCCGTACTGGCGGCTCACGGGAGCCGGCTGCGCCGCGCCCGGCCCCGACAAGATGACGATCCTCGACCTGGCCCGGCCGGAGAGGTTCACCCTCGCGGTGCCCGGGACGCCGGCGGCGCTCGTCCGGGAGATCGTCGGCGGCAAGCAGGCCACTTGCTCGTCGCAGTAGCATCAGAGTCGTGCCCATCTACGAGTACGTCTGCATGGAGTGCGAGTCCCACTTCGAGGAGCTCGTTCGCGGCGAGGAGCGGGTCGCCTGCCCCGACTGCGCCACGACGAACGTCTCGCGGCAGTTCTCCTCCTTCGCCGTGCACGGACGGACGAAGCCGGTCGCCAGCGGCGGCGGCGGTGGCTGTTGCGGCGGCTCCTGCGGCTGCGCGCACTAGTGGCCGAGCGGGGGGACGGGGGCGAGGTCCTGACGCGCGCGGCTCACGAGGCGATCGAGGCCGAGCTGGCAGAGCTCGAGGGGCCGAAGCGCGCGGCGGCAGTGCAGGCGATCGCCACGGCACGGGCGCACGGCGATCTTTCCGAGAACTTCGAGTACCACGCCGCGAAGAACGAGCAGGGGCTGCTCGAGGCGCGGATCAGGGTGCTCCGCCACCGGCTCCAGCATGCGACGATCGTCGACGAGGAGGCGGCCGCGGCGAGCGGCGTCGTCACCGTCGGCTCGCGGGTGGAGCTCGAGCGCGACGACGGCGAGAGGATATCGGTGGAGATCACGGGCGTCGGGGGCGTCTCCCCGGACTCGCCAGTCGGGCAGGCGCTGCTCGGCAAGGCTCCCGGCGACGAGATCGAGGTCGAGGCGCCGCGCGGGCGCTGGCGGGCCCGGGTCCTGTCCGTCGGGCGGGCCTCGTAGACTCGGCTTCCGTGAGTGCCGTGCCGGTCGCTCCTGTCGAACCGCTCGAGGCGTACGCAGCTGCGACCGCGACCTGCACGCGCTGTCGGCTCGCGCAGGGGAGGACGCAGGTCGTCTTCGGCGCCGGCAACCCGTACGCCGACCTGATGTTCGTCGGCGAGGCGCCCGGCTTCCACGAGGACAAGCAGGGCATCCCGTTCGTCGGTCAGGCGGGAAAGCTGCTCGACCGGCTGCTCGCAGGCGTCGAGCTCCGGCGGGAGGACGTCTACATCGCGAACGTCCTGAAGTGCCGGCCGCCCGGGAACCGCGACCCGCAGCCGGACGAGATCGAAGCGTGCGAGCCGCACCTGTTCCGCCAGATCGAGCTGATCGAGCCGCAAGTGATCGCGACGCTCGGCAACTTCGCAACCAAGCTCCTCTCCGGCCGGCCGCTCGGGATCACGCGCGTGCACGGCCGGGGCCAGCCACTCACGATCGCCGGCCGCAGTGTCCTGCTCTATCCGCTCTACCACCCGGCGGCGGCGCTCTACACGCCCGCCATGCTGAAGGTCCTCGAGGCCGACTTCGCCCGCTTGCCGGAGCTCATGGGGCAAGGCCTCCAGCCGCCCGCCGCGGCCCCCGAGCCGGAGCCCGAGCCCGCTGTTGCCGCGCCGTCCGAGCAGCTCGGATTGTTCTAGGCGACTCTTCTCAACTCCGCCGGTGTGGCGTGGCCGCCCCCATGCAGGGGCGGCCGCCGCGGCCTCCTTGTAGCGCTCGCAATGCCCGGATGCGACCGTGCCCGGGATCGTAGTCTTGCCTCGATGGTGGAGACGCTGACGCACGCACCCGAGGAGACGGAAGCACTCGCGGCCGAGCTCGCACCGCGGCTGGGGGTCGGCGACGTCGTCACTGTCGCGGGCGAGCTCGGCTCCGGTAAGACGACCTTCGTGCGCGGCGCCTGCGAAGCGCTCGGCGTCCGCGAGCGCGTGACGAGCCCGACCTACACGATCGGCCACCGCTACCACGGTGACGGTGTGGAGGTCTCGCACCTCGACCTCTACCGCTTCGAGGGCGTCTCGCCTGCGGAGTGGGGGGATCTCGAGCCGTACTTCGAGGAGGCGATCGCGTTCGTCGAATGGCCGGAGGCGGGGGCGGGCGTCCTACCGCCGCCCCGTTACAGGGTGCGTTTGCGGCATGCTGGCGCCGGGAGAGCGGTGGAGGTCGAGGAGTGCTGACGCTGGCATTCGACACGGCGACGGGATCGGCCACGAGCGCCCTGGTCGAGGACGGGGAGGTGCTGGGGGAGCGGGTCTCGCGCGCGCAGACGTTGCTCGAGGACGTCGACGCGCTGCTCCGCCAGGCAGGCGTTCGCCCATCGGACCTCGACCGGCTCGCCGTCGGGCTCGGGCCGGGCAGCTTCACCGGCGTCCGGATCGGGCTCGCGGTCGCGCGCGGGCTCGCGCTCTCCATCGACCTGCCCGGCGCCGGCGTCTCGACGCTCGACGCGCTGGCCGCCGGCGCTCCCGACGCCGTGGTCGTGATCGACGCGAAGCGACGCGAGGTCTTCAGCCTGCTCGACGGCGAGCCGCGCGTGCTCGCGCCGAACGAGCTGCCGCTGCGAGACGGGGCAGTTTGCGTCGGCGATGGCGCGCTGCGCTACCGGCTGCTGCTGGAGGAGCGTGGCGCCGTCGTGCCCCCGGACGAGGACGAGCGCCATCTCCCGCGCGCCCGCTTCCACGCCGAGCTCGCCGGAGAGCCCGTTTCGGTCGACCAGCTCGAGCCGCTCTACCTACGCGTTCCCGACGCCGACAGGAAGGTCCGATGACCACCATCGAGCTGCGCCGGCTCCTACTGGACGACCTGAGCGAGATCGAGGAGATCGAGCGCCGCTCGTATCCGACGCCGTGGTCGCGCTCGATGTTCGCCGGCGAGCTGGCGAAGCCGAGCTCGATCTGCCTGGGCGCGTTCGAAGCCGACGCCGAGGACGGCGCGCTCGTCGGTTACCTGATCGTCTCGCGCTACGTCGACGCGTGGCACGTGATGAACGTCGCCGTCGATCCGGACCATCGTGGCCGCGGCGTGGCCACGATGCTGCTCGAGCGGCTCTTCGATCTGACCGTCGACGACGAGCGTCGGGGCTACACGCTCGAGGTTCGCGTCACCAACCGCAAGGCGATTCAGCTTTACGAGCGGCTCGGCTTCAGCTCCCGCGGCGTGCGCCGTGGCTATTACACGGACAACCGCGAGGACGCGCTGATCATGTGGAAGGACCCGGTCGCGCGCGACCTCGCTTGATTCTCGGGATCGAAACGAGCTGCGACGAGACTGCCGCTGCGCTCGTCACCGACGAGGGCGAGATCCGCTCCAACGTCGTCTCGTCACAGGCCGAGCTGCACGCGCGCTATGGCGGCGTCGTGCCCGAGGTCGCGTCGCGGCGGCACCTCGAGCTCGTGGCGCCGGTGATCCGCGCGGCGCTCGCCGAGGCGGACGCGACGCTCGCCGACCTCGACCGAGTCGCGGTGACGCAGGGCCCGGGGCTGATCGGCGCTCTCCTCGTCGGGCTCGCCGCCGCGAAGGCGATCGCGTGGTCGCGCCGGCTGCCGCTCGTCGCGGTCGACCACCTCGACGGCCATGTCGCGTCGCTCTACCTGGAGCCCGACCCGCTCGAGCCCCCGTTCCTCTGCCTGCTCGCGAGCGGCGGTCACACGATGCTCCTCGACGTCCGCTCGCACACCGAGCGGGAGCTGCTCGGGACGACGCTCGACGACGCGGCGGGCGAGGCGTTCGACAAGGGCGCCCGCCTGCTGGGGCTCGGCTACCCGGGCGGGCGGGAGATCGACCGGCTCGCCCACGAGGGCGACCCGGGCGCCCACGATTTCCCGGTCGCGCGCGTGCCCGGTCTCGACTTCTCCTTCTCTGGGTTGAAGACCGCGCTCCTCTACGCCGTCCGCGAGCTGGGCGAGGAGGAGCTCGCGGCACGGCGCGCCGACCTGGCTGCCTCCTACCAGCACGCGATCGTGCGCGCGCTCGTCGAGGGGGTGGAGAAGGCGGCCGAGCTGACCGGGCGCGACCGGATCGCGATCGTCGGCGGCGTCGCCGCGAACTCCGAGCTGCGGGCCGCGCTCCCTCACGCCACTGCGGCGCCGCTCGTCCTCTGCACCGACAACGCGGCGATGAT
>Ga0187776_10000193_pt1 | contig 29687 bp, 26 predicted proteins | sample 0216_BV02_MP12_2_FD_132426 | JGI IMG/M metagenome (GOLD analysis project Ga0187776, IMG submission 132426) | Tropical peat soil microbial communities from peatlands in Department of Meta, Colombia - 0216_BV02_MP12_20_MG | ecosystem: Environmental > Terrestrial > Soil > Wetlands > Peat | place...
CGGCAGCTCGGTAACCACGGCACCGGGCAGCAACTTCTTCCCCGACCTGGGCACGCAGTGGCAGCAGGCCGAGTTCAATCTCTTCGGCTCCTGTTGCGCGCTCCAGGCCGATCTCAACACCGGGTCGACCATGGACGTGCGCCTCGCCGTGACGAGCGGAACGATGCTCCCGCCCGATTGCAGCGTCGGGGGCTTCACCGGCGAGACGAACAACCTGACCCTGGTCGACTTGACCGGGCCCGTGATGCATACCGGCACCCCGTCGCTGCTGTTCAGGCAGAGCAACGCGCCCGGCTCGGTGCAGGCGACGTGCGCCGGCGCGATCAGCATCGGCGATACGCATATCACGACCTTCGATGGCTTGTACTACGACTTCCAGGCGTCCGGCGACTTCCTGCTGACGCAGGACGGGCCGGACTTCGTCGTGCAGGCGCGGCAGGCCTCGGGAGCGCCGACGTGGCCGAATGCGTCGGTCAACAAGGCCGTGGCAACGCGAATGGGCGGCACGCGTGTCGCCGTCTACATCGAGCCCACCCGGCTGGACATCGATGGCGCGGCCACCGCGCTGGCGGATGGAGACACGATCCTGCGGCCGACCGGCGTGCAGGTCTCGCGGAAGGGCAACGTCTACTGGATCTCGGATGAGCACGGCAACAGCGTGCGCGCGACGCTCAACAGCACGTGGATCGACGTCGCCGTGGGCCTGGGCCTCGCGCCCCACAGCGCAGTGCGGGGACTCCTCGGCAATCCCGGCGGAAACGCGCACGAGCTCGTGACCGCGGACCGGGTCGTGCTGAAGGAACCGGTGCTCTTCCACGATCTCTACCACACCTACGCCGAAAGCTGGCGCGTCCCCCCGAAAGAGTCGCTGTTCACCGGCGAGACCTCGATCAAGTTCGGCGTTCCCACGAGGCTGTTCTATTCGAGCGACCTTCCGAAGGAGCGGGCCGCGCGCGCTCTCGCGGCCTGCAAGGCGGCGGGCGTGAAGAACCCCGCCCTGCTCGACTCGTGCACGCTCGACACCACGGTGCTGAACGACAAGACGGCCGTGAAGGTCTTCGTCGGCGCGCCGGCGCCCCGCCACGTCATCAAGCCGGTCCTCGAGCGGAAACAGGCTGGTTGATCGGGATTCCAGGCGAGCGGCCGTCTGCATCGGCACGGCCGCTCGCCCGGGCTACACTTGAGGCGTCCCGAGGCGTCCGGAGGAGGGCATGAAGAAATCCGGTTCGACCGGGGGCCGGCCGGCGCCCGAGCTGATCGACGAGAGAATCGCCGAGCTCGGGGATTGGCGCGGGGAAACCCTCGGCAGGATGCGCAGGCTCATCAAGGAAGCGGACCCGGACGTCGTCGAGGAATGGAAGTGGACGAATCCGGTCTGGTCGCACGACGGCATCGTCTGCACCGGCGAAGCCTACAAGAAGGTCGTGAAGCTCACCTTCGCGCGGGGCGCGTCGCTGGAGGATCCGGCCCGTCTCTTCAACTCGAGCCTCGAGGGAAGCGTGCGCCGCGCGATCGACATCCGCGAGGGAGAGGAAGTCGACGGGTCCGCCTTCAAGGCGCTCGTTCGCCGGGCGGTCGCCCTCAACGGCTCGGGCAAGCCGAAACCTTCGAAGTGAGCGGAATGCCAGGCGTATCCGCCCACCTCTTCTGAGCCCGCATGGCAGGAGCAGCCTTCCGCGGAACCGAGGTGGTGATCGGCTACATCCCCGGCGCGATCGGGCGCGTCGCGCAGCTCCACGGCGAGTACTACGCGAGACACTGGGGCTTCGGGGCGTTCTTCGAGGGAACGGTCGCGCGCGAGATGGCGGAGTTCGTCGGCTCCTACGACGAGCGAAAGGATCGCCTGTGGCTCGCCGTCCAGGACGGGGTGATCGAGGGCTCGATCGCGATCCAGGGCCAGGGGTCCGTCGCCCACCTGCGCTGGTTCATCGTGAGCGATCGACTGCGCGGAACGGGCGTGGGCAGCGACCTGGTCGCTCGCGCAACGGCGTTCTGCCGCGACAGCGGCTTCCCGGCCGTGGACCTATGGACGTTCAGCGGGCTGCACGCGGCGAGGCACCTGTACGAAAAGCATGGATTCCAGCTCGCCGAGCAGCGGGAGGGGACCCGGTGGGGCGCAAGCGTCACCGAGCAACGCTTCGTGCTGCGGCTGTGAGCGAGGTACTCGGTGGGGCGAGGCCGGTCGCCTATTTCTTCTCGTTGATGTCGGCCTTGTTGAGGGCGCTCACGGGCGGCGTGGGCATGGTGGCTCCGACGGCATTGAGCGAGTAGCCCTTGGCCTGGTAGTACGCGAGCGCGTAAGGGCCGGCCGGCACCACGGTGACGAAGCCGTACAGGTCCTGCGGCCCGAATCCTTCGGCCGCCGCCGCGTTGCGACAGGCCTCGAAGCGCACGCCCTGCTTCGCGAGGCTCGCCGCGCGGTCCACGATGTCCTTGTACTTGGCGTAGTTCTTCCTGGCGAAGACCACGAGCTCGGGGCCGTGCGTGACGACCACGACCTTCACCGGATCGATCTCGTGCGGCCCGTAGTCGGCGGTGGCCTTGAGCAGCGCGTTGATGTTGTTGAACACCACCCCGACGGCCTTCGGATCGACGAAATTGAAATCCCACACCGTCCTGAGCTGCTTGACGCTTTCGATGTCCGCATAAGGCTCGAACTTCGAGGATCCGTAAGGCGCTTCTTGCGCATGCGCGAGCGTCGCGAAGGCGACGGACGCGAGCAGGCAGACGAGCGGCGCGGTCTTCATGTACTCCCCCCATTCGCAAATGTGATGAGCGGTGGTGCGTGCGGTCGCCACCTATACTAACCGAGTCATCGTGCGCGCGGGCTTGCTATGGAAGCCGGCCGTCGGAGCGCCGGATGGGCCGCCGCCTCGCCGCGAATTGCTACAACCGAAATCCGGATCGTGATGACGATCACAGAAGCGGGTCCGCCACGGGGCGGACAATGGGAATCGGGTCAATCGCCGAGAATCAGGAATGGCTTCGAGGAGCAGCATGGTTTCGGCCCGGGAGCTTTGCGCGGAGGTGGAGATCCGTCCGCTCCGCCGTGAAGACTCCATCGACGAGCTGACGGGCCTCCTGCATCGCGCCTATGCGCCCCTCGCGCGCACGGGCCTCAATTACACCGCGGCGGACCAGACGCCCGACACGACGAGAAGGCGGGTCGAGCTCGGGCAGTGCTTCGTCGCCGTGGACGGCGCGAGCTTCGTGGGCACGATCCTCGTGAACTCGGTGGTCCCGAACCCGTTGGGCGAGTGCTTCGGGAAGCCCAAGGTCGCGAGCATCCATCAATTCGCGGTGGACCCGGAGCACCAGGGGCACGGCCTCGGGTCGCTCCTCCTCGCGCGCGCCGAGAGCTGGGTGAGGAGGCTCGGATTCGCGGAAGTCGCGCTTGATACGGCCGAATCCGATCCTCGCCTGGTGGCCTTCTACGTTCGCCGCGGCTACCGGTCCGTCGCGCCCATCCAGTGGGCCGGGAAGACCTTCCGAAGCATCATCATGAGCAAGGGCCTGCCGGGCGCCGCCTGACCACGCTTGCGGGCGCCCGGAAGGTTCCCGGCCTAGCAGGTGACGTGCAGTACCGCGTTGGTCCGCTCGGGGTGCCGCTCGAGTTCCGCGATCGCTTCCTGGGTCGGCAGGATGACGAGCTTCACGCCCCGGCGTTTCGCTTCTTCCTTCACCTCGTCCATCACAGGCAACGCGCCCATGCCCGTGCCGATCACCAGCCGGCGGCACTTCCAGGGGATGTCCTCGGCGGCCGACAAGGGCGTATGGCCGTACCTGTCGCGGAACTGTTTCGACGGCTTCTTCTTGCGCTTGCGCACGTGGCCGCCGTCGATGACCACATCGCTGTCGTACGTGACCCCGTCGATGCGGATGGAGCCGAAGGAAAACGCGTCGATGCGCATGTGTACCTCCGCGGGAGGACTGGCCGGTCCGCCCTTGCCCGAGAGCTACACATTCATACCCCAGGACCGAACGCATGATGTTGACCAGGGTCAGGAGCCGTCTGCAAGCAAGGGGGCCGCGGGGTGTTCGCCCCTGTGCCAAGAGCAGGCCGGCGCCGGGAGGGCATAATTGCCGCGGAACGGTTCGACGACGCCAGCCTCCCCAATGCCCCCCAATCCGGCCTTCCTCTTCGATCTCGACGGCACGCTGGTCGACAGCGTCTACCAGCACGTCATGGCGTGGAAGGAGTCGCTGGACGCGGAGGGCCTCGACCTCTCCGTCTGGCGAATCCACCGCAAGGTCGGCATGAGCGGCGGGCTCTTCACGCACCAGCTCCTGCGGGAGACGGGTCTCGAGATCAGCCGCGAGCTGCTCGAGCGGCTGCTCGGGAATCACGCGGCCGCCTACCAGCGCCACGGTAGGAACGTCCGGCCGCTCCCCGGCGCGCGCGAGCTGCTCGATTGGCTCACCGATTCACGAATCCCCTGGGCGATCGCGACCAGTGGACGCCTGGAGACCGCCGCGGTGAATCTCGAGGCGCTCGGCGTCGACCCGTCCCGCGTTCCCGTGATCACCCGCGACCAGGTCCGATACGCCAAGCCCGATCCCGATCTCTTCGTTGCGGCCGCCGACCGGCTGGGCGTGCCGATCGAATCGGCCTCGGTCGTGGGCGACAGCATCTGGGACATGCTCGCGGCGAGCCGGTGCCGGGCCCTGGGAATCGGCCTCCTGAGCGGGGGCTACGGCGCCGAGGAGCTTCGCCAGGCCGGCGCAATCCGCGTGTACGAGGATCCGCGGGACCTCCTCGCGCACATCGACGAGGTCGGCGGCCGGCGATGAGCGGCGATTGCCGAATCCGCGAGAGTTCCGCCTCGCGCGGAAAGCCCAGTCGGGCCCGAACGCGCTAAAGCAGGCCGAACTCGCGTAGAGCGAGCTCGAGGTTCCGGTGGTCGTGCCCTTTGCGCGACAGCTTGAGGAGCGCGAACCGCTCCAGGGCGGTGAGCGCGCGCCAGCGTGCCGCCGAGGGCAGAGGAACGCCCTTCGCCGCCGCGGCGATCACGACCTCCTCGGGAATCTCGGCGTCCGACCACCGCGGGTGCTCGGCCGTGACGATCGCCGCCGGCTCCGTCCCGACGCATTCTCGGACGAGAGAGCACAGGATCCGGCGGTAATCGGCGACTGCGCACGCATCGTCGCAGCGGCGCTGCAGGAGGTCGCGCCGCCAGGATTGGGGCAGCCGTTGCCACTCGGCGAGCGACAGCTTGATTCCGCACTTGTCGAGCTTGAACCGGACGGCCATCGGGATGTACGTGAGATTCACCTCCAGCTCGGACTCGAAGCCGAACAGGCGAGCGTCGTCCGCGTTCGAATCCCGGACCATGGCTGCAACCCCGGCCGTCTCGAGGCCCGTCGCCGCGAGGGCGCCGCTGCCGTCAAGAAAAGCGCCCGGGGACCGGGCGCGAGGAGGAACGTCCATGTCGCACTTCCGGTTGGTTGCCCCGATCTACGCCCAGCGCCGCTCCTTGAAGCTCACCATGTCCTTGAAGTCCGGCACCGTTCCGATCCGGCGGATGCTCGCCCAGGTCCCCTTGTAGTACGGGACGATGTTCCGGTCGGTCCACGGGGTGACGACGTCCCCGGCGATGCCGTTCCAGTAGCCGAACTGCATGAACGTCTGGCCCTTCTTGATGGACGGCTCGAGGTAGGCCATCGCGTAGGTCGATCCGTAGTCGTTGAAAAGCTCGACCACGTCCCCCGAGGATACGTCGAGCGACCGGGCATCGTCCGGGTTGAGCTCTATGAACGCCATCGGCCAGCGGTTGCGCACGAAGGCGTTGTACATGTCGTGGTAGCCGGTCTGCCAGACTTCGTTGACGCGCCCGTTGTTGACCCAGAAGCGGTGCTTGGCCTTCTGGTCGGCGACCATCTGCGGCAGTCCGGGCCACGGGGAGGGCTTGAAGATCGCCTTCCCGTCCGCGGTGCTGAACTTGCCGTCCGTGTAGAGCATTTCGGTGCCGATCAGCTTCCCGTCCTTGTATTCCTTGATCGGCAGCTGCACGCCGTTGTTGCCCGCTGCGCGCAAGCGCGCGTAGGTCGCGAGATAGCCGGTGTTGCCGCCCTGGCTGTCGATCGGCGGCGCGCCGGGGGTGCCGGCGACCCGGAAGCCGTCGTCGAATGCGTCCTCCTCGGTCTTCCAGTCGAAGCCGCCGAATCGCCCCGCCATGTCGGCCTTGCCTTCGGCCGCGTACATGTCCTTCAGCGTATTGGCGATGCGGGCGGCGATCAGGCAGTCGGCCATGGCCACTCCGGGCGGGTCCATGAACTTCTCCGACAGGCGGCAGCGGCGCTCGCCGTTCATCGACGTGAGATTCGTCTCGCCCGGGTGCGCGCTGGGCAGCAGCACGTGCGCCGCCTGGGCCAGGGCAGTCGGATAGAGGTTGATGCTCGCGACGAACAGCCCCCCCTTGTTCTTCACCGCGTCGTAGATGGCTTCGACTCTTTCGGCATTCGGCGCCCCCCGCGTCTTGGCGATCGCCTCGCGGACGATGCCCGCGCGCCGCAGGATCGCGCCGCGATGCTGTTCCGCGTTGAGGGTCGTCTGGAAGGGGTTGGCGCCCCAGGCCGTGTACATGAGCCCGCGGCCCTGGATGATCTCCTGGTCGATGTAGATCTTCGTGTCGCCGGGATACGGCGGGCGCGTATAGCCTTCCTGGTGGCCGCCCATGCGGACGACCCCCGTGCCGCGCCTTCCCACGTTGCGCGTGGCGAGGACGACGTCGACGAGCGCCGACTGGATCAGGTAGTTGTCGTTGCCCCAGATGATGCCCTTCTCGTAGGCGTGCATCGTGCGCGTGCGGTGTCCGGAGGGCTTGGGCGCGTAGGCCCACTCGGCCGCCTGCCTGATCTTGGCGGCGGGGACGCCGGTGATGCGGCTCGCCTCGTCGAGCGAGAGGCTGTTGGCCTTGACGGCGACGTCGAAGTCGCGCGTGTACTGGGCGATGAAGTCCTTGTCGTGCCACCCCTGGTCGATCACATGCGTGAAGAGGGCGTTGAAGAGCGCGATGTCGGTTCCCGGCTCGATGTCGAGATGCAGCACGTTGTCCTTGCCGGCCACCTGCTCGGCCACCGCGATCGTCGGAGTGCGACGCGGGTCGACGAAGATGATCCTTCCCCGCGAGGCGGTCTCGCCGGGGAACCACTTCTTCTTCTTGTCCACCGTCCCCCCCTGCAAGTTGGGCACCCAGTGGGCCAGGAAGTAGTTGGTCTGAGTCTCGTACGAGTTGGTGCCGATCGCCATGATCACGTCGGCGAGCTCGGCGTCCTCGTAGCTGTTGTTGAGCTCGCCGATCCCCATCTCGCGAGTCGCGTGGCATTCCGAGTTGTAGGCGGGCCGGTTGTGGATGCGCACCATGGGCGTCTTGAGCGCCGTGAACATGAGCTTGCCGGTACCCCAGGTGTTCTCGAAGCCGCCACCCGCGCCGCCGTGGTCGAAGCAGTCGAAGACGAGCCCGGGCGGGCCGTCGCTGTCGAGGATCTTCTTGGCGACTCCGCAGTAGAGCGCGAGCGCGTCGTCCCAGCTCGTGTCGAACCAGGAATCGCCCGCATAGACGCGCGGGTTGCGCAGCCGCTCCTTGCCGACGCCGTCGTCGGTGTACATCACCGTGGCGAGCCGTCCGCCGCGCGTGGACGAAAGGCCCTGGTTCACCGAGCAGCCCTTGTCCGGAACGATCATGATGTTGTAACGCCGCCCATCCCTTCCCGTGATCACGTTGGTCATCGCCGGCGTCATGGTCGTCGCGAGCGGAGGCAACTGCTTCCTGAAGTCGAGCCCGAGCGCGTTCTGGTGGGGCGCTCGTCCACCCTCGGCGTCGGCGTCCCACTTGTAGACATGGTAGCCGCAGCCGACGATGCAGAAGTGGCAGGTCAGATTCGTGCGCTGCGCGTTGACAGGAGGCAGCGCCACACGGTCTTCGTTCGTGCTCATGGTGGGGGTCCCTCGCTGCGCTACAGGATGTTCGATTGCCGGCCGTACAGCAGGCCGACGATGGACACCGCGGTGACCGAATCGTCGTGGGCGTTGTACCTCAGGACGATGCGTGGCAGGTTCTCGGTGGCCTGTCCGCACACCATCTCGCCCGACTTCTCGGCGTCGAAGATGCTGAAGTGGCAGGGGCACCGGAACACCCGCTCGGCGCTGTCGTAGCTCACCGGGCAACCCATGTGGGTGCACAGGGTGCTGTAGGCGACGATGTCCTGCCCGGGGCCGACGCCGGCAGGCACGGGTCTGCCCATCTTCAGGAGCGCGCACGGAGACGATGCATCGGGAAAGGTGAAGTTCACCACCTGGTCGACGCCAAGCGAGGCCGCTTTGCCGACGACCTTCGCCTTGTAGGGAAGCACGGTGCTGCCGGCATCGGCCTCCGACGCCGCCTCCGCGTTCGTCGGCAGTGCCGCGGCGCCGGCGGCCGCGCCTCCGGTGAGCTTCAGGAATTCGCGGCGCGAGACAAGGTTGCCCATCGCTCTCCCCCTTCGTGGTTGTGTCGCCGGCCACCCCGGTCGGGGTGCGGATCCATTGCGGCGTGCAAGAAGGGTGCCGACGGGTGCGAACGACGGAGAAACATGGGGTTGCCCGAAACCGGCCGGCTCTGCGCCGCTCGATTGCTACCGGCGGGTAGCCAGGCGGCCCGGCCAGGAGCTCGCCGGCGTTACCGCCAGGTAACGCTTCTACGGAGAGCGCTTCCGGCAGGGATTCTTTTTGGTAACCTAGGATCGTCCCATGCTGCTCGTTCATGCGACGCGCTGGAGGATTCGTTGCCTCACGTCACGGGAGATCGGACGCATCGGCGGGCCTTCCTGGGTCGCGCACTCGGCGTTGCATGTGCGACGCTCGCTCCTTGCCTCGCGCGAAGCGAGGACGCGCGGTCCATCTCGATCGGCACGACGCCCGTCTTCCTCGACGACGACGTGGCCTTTCTGCACGATTGGCAGGCCTACCTCCAGCGCGAGCTCGGCCGTCCCGTCTCCTTCGTTCAGCGGCGCAGCTATCGCGAGGTGAGCGAGCTGCTGCTCGCGGAGAAGCTCGACGCGGCCTGGATCTGCGGCTTTCCTTATGTGCGCTATCGGGACCGCATGCGCCTGCTCGCGGTTCCGACCTGGGAAGGCGAGCCGCTGTATCGCTCGTACGTGATCGTGCCGGCCGGGGACCGGGCCACGCAGTCGATCGGGGACCTGGGTGGAAGGATCTACGCTTTCTCGGATCCGGATTCGAACTCGGGCTGGCTCGTGCCCAATTCGCTGCTCTTCCGGCTCGGCAAGGATGCGGCGACGTTCTTCCGCAAGACGTTCTTCACGTGGGGACATCGCCGAGTCGTCGATGCCGTCGCGGTGGGATTGGCGCAGGGAGGCTCGGTGGACGGCTACGTGTGGGAGACGCTCAGGCTTCAGCATCCCGAGGTCACCGACGAGACGCGCGTCGCCTTCCGCTCGCCCCAGTACGGATTCCCGCCGTTCGTCACACGCTCGCAGCTGCCGGCGCGTGATTTCAGGCAATTGCAGGACGTTCTCGTCGCGATGCGAAGCAACGCCGCGGGGCTGCGCCTCCTGAAGAAGCTCAACCTCGACGGCTTCCAGGTCGCGCCGGAGAGCGTCTTCAACGGCATCGCCGAGAACATGCGCATGCTGCACCTCGGGTAGCCATGCTAAACAGCGTCAGCTACCGCTACAAGATCCCGGCCAGCCTCAGCGTGGTGATCGTCGTCACGGCGCTCGCGGTGGCCCTGCCGCTGATCTACGGGGCGAACGAGACCACGAAGCGCGATCTCGTCGACCACGCGCTTTCGCTCGGCAAGACGCTGGCGGGCGCGCTGCAGCCGGCGCTGCTGCACGACGACATGTGGCAAGCGTACGAGGTCATCACGACGCCGTACGATCGCGCCCTTCAGCAGCGCCTCGGCCAGCCCACGATCGTGGTCGTCGACGCCCAGGGCGCGATCTACGTTGCGAGCGACCCCAGGCGGTTTCCGGCGACGCAGCCCCTCGCGAGCCTCGGGGCGGTATCGGCGAGGCTGTCGAGGAGGATCGTCGCCGGGCCGACCAGCGCCCCGATGGTGCTGGACGACCTCGACCCGGAATTGTCCATCATGGCCGTTCCTGTGCTTTCCAACGACAACACCCAGTTGGGCACGGTCATCCTGGAATACTCGCGCGACATCTACAGCCAGCGCGTCATGGAGACCATCCGAAAGGTGGCGGCTTCGACGGCGATCACGCTCGCGATCCTCATGCCGCTGGGCTGGCTGTGGGGCAAGCAGATCGCGAACCCGCTCCTGCGCCTGTCGAAGGCCATCCGCCAGGTCGCCCAGGCACCCGGCACGATGGTCGCGTTCAAGGCGCCTTCCGGCAAGGACGAGATCGCCGAGCTCGGGGCGACCTTCAACCACATGGTCGACGGCTTGCGGGAGCGCGAGGCGCTCAAGGAGGAGGTCCTCGCGTCCGAGCGCCTTGCGGCGATCGGCCGCCTCACGGCGGGGATCGCCCACGAGATCAACAACCCGCTGGGCGGGATGCTCAACGCGATCAGCAGCTACAAGCGGCAGCGGGGCGATGCGCCGGCGTTCGTCGACCGGACCATGTCGCTCCTGGAGCGGGGGCTCACGCAGATCCGCGGCACCGTCGCGGCGCTCCTGGTCGAGGCACGCCTCGAGAGTCGCGCGCTCACGGCCAATGACATCGAGGACGTGCACACCTTGCTGCTTCCCAATGTCCAGGGAAAGCACATCCGGCTCGACTGGCGCAACGGCGTGACCGAGCCGATTCCGCTGCCATCGACCGAAGTGCGGCAGATATTGCTGAACCTGCTCCTGAACGCGGTCGAGGCGGTCGACGAGCGCGGCGAGGTGATTTCCGCCGTGACGCCGTCGGAGGACGAGCTGGAGGTGCGCGTGGAGAACGACGGCGCGGGACTCAGCGCGCACCAGCTGCAGCACCTGTTCGAGCCGTTCGCGGAATCGCGTCGCAGGGGCAAGGGGCTCGGGCTGTGGATGACCTACCAACTCGCAACCCAGCTGCGGGGCCGCATCGAGGCGCAGAGCCGGCCCGGGCAGACGGTTTTCACGGTGAAGCTACCGATCGCGGCATGACGACCTCCGACACGGCACAAGTCTGCCTCGTCGAAGACGACGAGATCATGGGCGAGTCCCTCGTCGATCGCTTCGTGCTCGAGGGATTCGGCTGCGACTGGCACAAGTCGGCCGAGAGCGCGGCGATCGACCTGAGGGACAAGCGTTACGACGTCGTCGTGAGCGACATCCGCTTGCCCGATCGCGACGGCGACGAGCTCTTCCACAAGCTGCAATCCGATCAGCTGTACGTGCCGCCCTGGATCTTCATCACCGGGTACGGAACCATCGAGCGTGCGATCGCCCTGATGAAGCTGGGCGCGGCGGACTACGTGACCAAGCCCTTCGACCTCGACGAGCTCGTCGCGAAGCTGCGGGCCTACGTCCTTCCGGCACCCCGTGACGAGCGGCTGCCGACGCTGGGGCTGTCGCCGGGGATGCAGCGCATCGAGGAGATGCTGCCGCGGCTTGCCGCGCAGTCGACCACGGTTCTGATCACCGGCCAGTCGGGTGTGGGCAAGGAAGTGGTGGCGCGGGAGATACATCGCCTGGACCGGCAGCGGGCGGACAAGCCCTTCGTCGCCGTGAACTGCGGGGGAATCCCGGAGAGCCTCCTGGAAGCGGAGCTGTTCGGGCACGAGCGAGGAGCATTCACCGGCGCGCTGCGGCTCAAGCACGGGCTCCTCGAGCAGGCCGGCGGGGGCACGCTCTTCCTCGACGAGATCGGCGACATGCCGCTCGCGATGCAGGTGAAGCTGCTTCGCGCGTTGCAGGACCGGACGGTGACGCGGCTCGGGAGCGAGCAAAGCATCCCGGTGAGCTTCCGCCTCGTCTGCGCGACGCATCGCGATCTCAGGAAGCTGGTCGAGCGCGGCGAGTTTCGCGAGGACCTGTTCTATCGCGTGAACGTCGTCCATCTGCGCGTGCCGCCGCTGCGCGAGCGTCCCGAGGACATCCTCTGGTACGCGCGCCGGTTCCTTCGCGAGGTCGCACAGCAGAACAAGGGGCCGCAAAAGATGCTGTCGGCCGGGGCGGAGAAGGCGCTGCTCAATCATCTGTGGCCGGGCAACGTGCGCGAGCTGCGCCACTGCATCGAGCGGGCGTATGTGCTCACGCCGGGCGGCATGCTCGATCCCCAAGTGCTCTTCGACGAGGAACAGGCTTGCGGTGATTGCGCCGCCGCGGTCAATTGCTGCGGCGTGGAGCGGCCGACGCTGACGAGCTGCCTCGAGGAATGCGAGCGGCAGTACCTCCTGCAGGAGCTCACGCGGCACGACTGGCAGATGACGAAGACGGCCGCGGCGATCGGCATCAGCCGGAAGAACCTCTGGGAGCGGCTGCGCCGCCTGGACCTCGCGCTCTCGGCGCGTATCCTTCGAAACGAGGGCGACGAGACGCCACCTGTGTAAGTGGGACCCGACCGGCGATACTGCGCATCGCGCCCCGGGCCGACCCGGCCGATCGGAGGCGCACGTGCGTGAGATGAGCTGGCTGCAGAGGCTCGCGGGATGAGGCCGCCCAGGGTGACGTTCGACGCGTTCGCGGCCGCCGCGCGGTCCCAGGGCTTCGACGAGGTCGTGGAGCGGAAGTGGGCCCCGTCGGAGATCGTGGAGACCCACACCCATCCGTTCTCCTTCAGGGCCCTGCTCGTGCAGGGCGAGATGTGGCTCACGGTGGGCGACGAGGTGCGCCACCTGCGGCCCGGCGACGAGTTCGCGCTCGAGCGCGAGGTGCCCCACGCGGAGCGCTACGGCGCGGAAGGGGCGACGTACTGGGTGGCGCGCGCCCCGGCGAGGTAGCGCGCGAAGTCCTCCGCGGGCATCGGCGCGGCGAAGTGGTAGCCCTGCGCCTCGTCGCAATGGAAGATGCGCAGGTGCTCCAGGATCCGCGCGTCCTCGACGCCCTCGGCGACAGTGCGCAGGTTCAGGCTGTGCGCCATCTGGATGATCGCGCGGACGATCGCGGCGTCGTTCGGGTCGGTCGCGAGGTCGCGCACGAAGGACTGGTCGATCTTCAGCTTGTCGACGTAGAAGCGCTTGAGGTAGGACAGGCTCGAATAGCCGGTGCCGAAGTCGTCGATCGACAGCTGCACGCCCAGCACCTTGAGCCGCTTCACGGTCGCGAGGACGTTGTCGACGTGCTGGACCAGGAGGGACTCGGTGAGCTCCAGCTCGAGAAGCGAGGGGTCGAGGCCGGATTCCTGGAGCGCGGCCACCAGCGTCTGCTCCACGTCGCCGCGCATGAACTGCGCCGCGGAGAGGTTCACTGCGACCCGCAGCTCCGGGAGCCCCGCCCGGCGCCACGCCATCGCCTGGCGGCAGACCTCGCCGATCACCCACTCCCCGATCGGGACGATCATGCCCTCGTGCTCCGCGAAGGGAATGAACCGGTCCGGCAGCATGGGACCGTGCTCCGGGTGGTGCCAGCGGATCAGCGCCTCCACGCCCACCACGGCGCCGCTCGCGAGGTCGACCTGGGGCTGGTAATGCAGCACGAACTCGCGGCGCTCGAGCGCCCTGCGCAGCCCGTTGCGCATCGTCAGGTGCTCGACCGCCTCGACGTTCATCTCCTCGTCGAAGAAGCGGTAGGTGTTCCGGCCGGCGTCCTTGGCGCGGTACATCGCCATGTCCGCCTTCTTGAGCAGCGTTTCGAAATCGCCGCCGTCGTCCGGGTAGATCGCGATGCCGATCGACACTGCGGTCGAAAGGTCGTGGCCGTCGGCCCGGATCGGCTCGTGCAGCCGCTCCATGATCCTCGCGAGCACGGGCGCGATCGCCTCGGCGTCGGGCACGCCCTGGAGCACGATCAGGAACTCGTCGCCGCCGCGCCGGCTCACGGTGTCCGCCTCGTTCACGCTCTGCGCGAGGCGCTCGGCGATCTCCTTGATCACCGCGTCCCCGGCGGCGTGGCCGAGCGAATCGTTGATGCTCTTGAAGTTGTCGAGGTCGAGGACCAGCAGCGCGACCTTCGTTCCGGTGCGGTCGGCGTAGGCGATGATCTGCCGCATGCGGTCCTCGGCGAGCGCCCGGTTCGGCAGCTTGGTGAGGGCGTCGTGGTAGGCGAGGAACTCGACCTGCCGCTCGGCGGCCTTGCGGTCGCTGATGTCGGAGGCGATCGCGAGGTAGCCGTAGGCCCTTCCCGAGGCGTCCCGCAGCGGCGCCAGGGTCGTGCTGATCTCGATCGGCGATCCGTCGCGCTTGCGGCGCCGGACCTCGGCCAGGACGACCACCTCCCCGCCGAGCACGCTCTTGCGCAGGTTGTCCGACTCGACCCGGCCTTCCGGGGGCACGGTGGGCAGCGGCTCGCCCAGGACCTCGGCTTCCTGCCAGCCGAACATCCTCTCGGCGGCGGGATTCCAGCTCGTCACGAGGCCTTCGGTGTCGCGCGTGTAGATGGCGAGCGGCGAGCTCTCGATGATCGTCTCGAGCCTCTGGTTCGCTTCGACCAGCTCGGCGTGGGAGCGCGCGAGCTCGCGGTGCATCGCGTTCACGGCGTTGGCTACGTGATCGAGCGCGTCGGGGCGCCACAGGCCGGTTTCCGGGCGGTTGAGCCGCAGGTCCTTCGCGCCGGCGACCTTCCTGCCCTCCCGCCGCAGGTGCGCCGAGAGGTGCTCGAGGTGCTGCCCCACCATGACCTGGAAGATCAGCAGCATGAACGCCGTGACGAGCAGCGTCTTGACGCCGTTGCGGGCCAGCGTGAGGAGCAGCTTCGACCAGATCCGGGCGAGCACGTCGTCGACGCTCGCGACGACGTGCAGGTCGCCGATCTCGAGCTCCTTTCCGCGATGCGGATGGAGCAGCGGGATCACCTTCTCGATGTGGCGGGAGGACTTGCGCGCCCCGGCGTGCCACCGGGTCGTCCCATCGACGACGATCGCGAGGTATTCGATGTCGCGCAGGTTCCGCAGCCCGTCGAGCTGCGTCTGGATCCGCGAGCCCTCGGCGACCCACACGCTCTCGGCCAAGGCGGGCAGGTAGACGTCGCGGATCGACTCGATGCGCCGGTCGATGCCGCGGATGTCGTCGCGGTATTCGAAGTACAGCTCGGAGGCGGTGAGGACGGCGGTGATCGCGGAGCTGAACAGGATCAGGGCCAGCACGAGCCGCCGCGCGACGCCGTTGTTGCCCAGGACGGCCAGGTCGAACAGCCCCCGCGGGAAACGCAGGCGCGGGGTCATGGGCCGTCGTAGGGCTTCAAGTACGTGTCGTAGAGCTTCCGGTAGGTTCCATCGGCCTTCATCTCGGCGAGCGCCCGCGCGACCCCGGCCACGAGCGCCTCATGCTTCCTGTTGAGGTACATGAACATCGGGGTCCGCGCGAGCGCCGGCTCGATGCGCCGGACCGCGTAGCCCTCCCGGCGCGCGATCCATTGCGCCTGCCAGCGGTCCACGAGGATCACGTCCGCGCGCCCGCTCTCGAGCAAGGGGAACAGCTCCTCGATCGATGCCGTCTTCGTGATTTCGCGGGCCGCCTTGACGTGCAGGTCGTAGAAGCGGTAGCCGGTCGTGTAGGCGACGGCGTATGGCGCCAGGTCGTCCCAGGTGCGGATCCGGATGTCCGGGCTCTTGGCATACGCCGTGAATTCGAAGTCGAGCACGTCCTCGGGAACGCGCACCAGGTTCGGGAAGCTGCGCTCGATTCCCGCGATCCGGTAGATGTCGCCGTCGTCGATTCCCTCGTCGGCATTGATCATGGCCCGCTCCGGCGGCAAGGCCTCGACGTCCACGTCGATGCCGATGCGCCGGAATGCGGCCCGGGCGAGCTCGTCGAGAAAGCCGGGATGGCCGGGCGAGGCGCTCAGGGGCGGCAACGCGCCCGTCGCGAGGAGGAGCCTTCCCTCGGGCTCCAGTCCGAATGCCGTGCCGCAAAGGCATGTCCAGGTCGCGGCCCCCGCCACGAGGAGGCGATAGCGTGCGAAAGAGCAACGGCCTGTCATCTGTCTCCGGTCTCGAGCGCGAAGGGCCCTGCATCGGTTTCCTCGGGAGGAAGGTAACGCTAACGCTCGGGATTTAGCAAGCGTTAGTGACCGTCCCAGGCACCGACCGCCTCGCCCGGGCGAGATATGCGCACCACACGAGCGCGCAGGTGCACTGCGCGATGAAGATTCGCGCGCCCGATTGCCCGTCGGCGCCATAGAGGCTCGCCCAGTCGTAGAAGACCTCGCGCGCGGTCCCGGCCACGTACCCGACGAGGCCGGCGGGCGACAGGGCGAGCGACTGAGCGTCGTGGGCGAGCAGCCACGCGAACTCGAGCGCGCCGGCGAAAGCCAGGACCACCAGCGGCGCGAAGCCGAACAGCATGCAGGCGAGCGCGGCGAGGAACAGGGCGGCGCGGCGATCCACGGTCGGCTTCACAGGCACAGCCCCCACCAGCGGCCGCCGCCGGCCGCCCCTTCGCCGCGTGGAGCATCCGCGTGGACGTGATAGGTCACGCGGTCGCGGACGAAGCTCGCCCGGATCGTCGCGGGCCGGCCCGTGTGGGCGGCCACCGCGTCGCGCAGGTCCCGGACGAACATATCCCGCGCCGCATTGCGCTTCGCGTCCGGCAGGAAGGCGATCAGCGCCGGCTCGTCCACCCGGGCGTCGATGGGGAGCTTCAGCCCGCTCCGATTCCTCACCAGGGCGAAGAGCGCCAGCAGGCGGCGGTCGCGGTCCGTGTCGTGAATGTCGAGATCCTGGGTCATGGGAGCCTCCATCCGTGCAAGTCGACATCGATGGTAGGTCCCGTGATATATTCACACTACTGATGATTTGGCATATCAGATATGCACCATGCTTAACCTGCGCGCCGTCGACCTGAACCTGCTCCCGGTCTTCGAGGCGGCCTACGAGGAGCGCAGCCTCTCGAAGGCGGCGGCCCGCCTCGCGATCACGCAGCCCGCGGTGAGCCACGCCCTGGCGCGGCTTCGCGCCGCCTTCCGCGACGAGCTCTTCATCCGCCAGGCGCGCGGCGTGCGGCCCACGCCCGCGGCCGACGCGATCTACGGCAAGCTCGGAGAGGCGCTCGCGCTGGTCCGAGACGCGGTCGCCCAGAGCCGCGGGTTCGATGCGAGGACCTCCGAGCGGCGCTTCGCGATCGCCATCCCCCATCCGCTCGGCCCGACGCTCGCGGTGCGCCTCCTGGCGAGGCTCGAGGCCTCCGCGCCGAAGATGGTCCTCACCTTCAGCACGCGCTCCCGGCCGATCGAGCTCGAGCACGGGCTCCTCTACGGCCCGTTCGACCTTTCGGTGGACTGGCTGCCGCCGCGGGCCGAAGGCCTCGAGGAGGAGCTGCTGCTGAAGGACGAATTCGTCGCGGTGGCGAGGCGCGGTCACCCGGCGATCCGGGCCGCGCGCAGCCGCGCGGCGCTCGCGCGGCGCTGGCCGTTCGTCGCATTGCGCCCGCGCGTGGCCCCCGAGGAGCACCCGGTGGAGGGCGTGCGCGCCTGGGCGCGCCTGCGTCCGAACGTGGTGCTGGAGGTCTCGGAGTTCCTGGAGGTCCTCGCGGTGGCCCGCACGTCCGACCTCGTCGGCCTCGTGCCGAGGAGCCTCGCGATCGCTGCGCGCCCGTTCTTCGACATCCAGGTCGTGCCGGTCGCCTCGCCCGGCGCCACGTTCGACCTGCGCATGGTGTGGCGCTCGAGCCGCAGCCCCGACAAGGCGCACGAGTTCCTGCGCGGCGAGGTGCGCTCGGCGGTGAAGGAAGTCGTCAAGGGCTGAGGCGCCCCCGGCGCCCGCTGCTCTTCAGCCGTTCACGACGCGCCAGCCGCGTTGCTGCATGCACTCCATATAAAGGCGCTGGCGCACCGGGTTCGCATCGATGCGCGGCGGCGTGTTCATCGTGTTGCGCGGCGCGGTGGCGCCCGGTCCGGCCGAGCGGCTGAGACCGGACGAAGGCGGCGTCCTCTGGCCCGCCTGGGCGCCGCAGCTGAAGTTGTCCGATGCGAAGCCGGCCTCGGTTCCGCCTTCCTTCTCCCAGTGCGACGAGGGGCCCGTGCTCGCGCAGGCGGCGAGCACGAGACACAGGGCGACGGTCGACAGGCGTCTTCCGGGATCCATGGGCGCGAATCGTGCGGCGGGCCGGCCCGCCGTCTCCATGATCTCTCGAATCGAATCGCCCATGGGCGCAGCGGTGCACGCGGCACGGTCCTCGCTTCGGCCGATGCGTGCGACGAGCCTTCGAGCTCCTCGCGCGAAGCCGAAATGCAGCGATGCGCGGATCGCTACCTGAAGCGAAGCTGAACAAAGCGCGCGACGACGCTCGCGTTGATACGCATCAAATCGACCGGCGTCGCGCGGCGGATACTGGCAATCGCTCCGCGACGAAGAAGAGGCAGCGGTCTGTCTTGCGGAGGCCGTGGCCGGGGTCACATCGTCGCGTTCCGATGCGACTGAAGAATGAAGGGAGGATGTCATGGCTCGGGATGCGATCCTGAAGTTTGCCTTCCGCGCGGTGCTGCTGCTCGGGGGCGTGACGGCCTGCGTCGGGGCGAGCGCCGAGGTCCCCGGCGATCATGCCGATGCCGCGATGGCGGCGCGGATGAACCAGCCGTATTCCGAGGACGGCGCGCAGACCTGCCTCCTCTGCCACAACTCGCACCCGGTCGATTTCATCCTCCAGACCCCGATGGGCGACAAGAGCGATCCGCGCTCGCCCTTCGGCCAGCACGGCTGCGAGTCCTGCCACGGACCCGCCGGGGATCACGCCCAGCAGAAGACGGGCCCGGACGGCAACCTGATCCTTCCCCCGGTCCTGTTCAAGAAGCCCAAGGTTCCGTGGGCGAGCATTTCTCCGGTCTCGCAACGCAACGCCGCCTGCCTGAGTTGCCACGAGTCGGGGCTGCGCATGAACTGGAAGGGCAGCCCGCACGAGAGCAACGACCTCGCCTGCACGAGCTGCCACACCGTGCACGCGCCCAAGGACCCGGTGCTCGCGAAGGCCACGCAGCCCGAGAAGTGCTTCACGTGCCACGCGCGCCAGGAGGCCGAGTCGCTCGAGTACTCGCACCATCCGATCCGCGAAGGCCGGGTCGTGTGCTCCGACTGCCACAACCCGCACGGCTCGCCGGGCCCGAGCCAGCTGAAGGAATTCAGCGTCAACGAGACCTGCTACAACTGCCACGCCGACAAGCGCGGGCCGTTCCTGTGGGAGCACCAGCCGGTCCGCGAGAGCTGCGTCAACTGCCATACGCCGCACGGGTCGAACCAGCCGCGCCTGATGAAGGAGCCGCTGAACTTCCTGTGCTCCTCCTGCCATAGCGCGCAGGCCAACCAGAGCGGCGGCGCCTTCGGCGGGGCGGGATCGATCCCGTACCACTCGCAGGTCGCCAGCACGCGATTCAATTCGGCCCTCGCGAACCAGAGGCAGTGCGTGAACTGCCACTCGCAGATCCACGGCTCCAACAGCCCGAGCGGACCGTTCTTCTTCCGCTGAGCCGACGAGACGAGCAGATTGGGGGGATGAGATGTTCTACCGGAATACGCTCAAGGCCGCGGTGGCGGCCGCCGCCTGCCTGGCGTCGCTCAACGCATTCGCCGACGACCAGCAGCAGCAGAACAACGAGGTGGGGATCGGCTTGATGGGGGTCTGGGGCACCAACGCCAACCAGGCCGGCCGCTACAACGGGATCAACACCAACGGCGTCGATTTCGTCGGCGACTTCTCCTGCCACGCGCGTCCGCCGGGCGATTCCGGCGGAACGTACTTCGACGCCGTCGGCACCAACCTGATCCTGCAGGGCGGCAGCGCCACCTACGCGCCGACCTCTTCCAACCGGCTGGCGAACAACGGGTCGCTCAGCTTCGGCTTCGGCCGGCGGGGCACGTGGGAAGGCGGTCTCACCTACGACGCCATCACCTACACCGGCAACCTCATCGACTCGCTCTACACCGTCAACGGCGGCCAGGCGAACCTGAACACGCCCCTCACGCCGTATGGCGGCGCGACCGCGACCTCGGCCGGGTCCGTCACGAAGCCCACCCTCACCGTCCCCGTGCTCACCGCCTCGGGGGCGATGCAGCCCGTGCAGACGGGCACGCGCCGCGACATCATGGGCGGCAACTTCAAGTACTTCTACGGCGACTGGACCTTCACCGGTGCGCTGCGCCACGAGCAGAAAGACGGCTCGATGGAGGAGGCGTTCTTCGGGCCGTGGGGCGGCACGGCGTTCGCGCTCCCGATCGACTACACGACCGACCGCTACGACGCGGCGGCCGCCTACACCACGCGCGAGAACCAGGTGTCGCTGCTGTACACGTTCTCCCGCTTCCATGACGGAAACAGCTTCGTCGCCTTGCCGTATCCGTTCTCGAACACCGCAGTGCCGTACCAGCTCGCCGCCGCCTATTCGACGCCGCCCAGCAGCTCGGCCCACTACCTCACGCTCATGGCGGCGACCAACGCCGTGGCGAATACGCGCATCAACCTGAACCTGCGCGGCGGCCTCGAGCTGCAGGACGACACTTTCGCGCCGAATGCCGCCAATCCCAACCCGGCCGGCACCCCGGGGCTCGGCAACCTCACTCCCGCCTTCCAGGGCACGAGCGCCAACTCGCTCGACGCCCGGGCCAAGATCCTCCAGGGGAAGCTCAGCGTGTATTCGCGCCCGATGCCCGAGGCGGACATCAACGCCTACTACGGCTATGACCGGCGCACGGTGAGCCAGAACCAGTACCAGGTCTTCACCGGGGGAACCGGCGGGGAGAACGACGCCAACTTCACGAGCTCGTCCTTCTCCGTCCCGCAGGAGTGGCGCAAGCAGAACGCGGGCATCGACGCGGGATACCGCATCGATCCGAAGTCGGACACGAAGGTCACGGTCGGCTACCGGTACGACGACGTGAACCGCACCAACGCAGTGGTGACGGACAGCCACACCAATACCCTGTCGGCCGTCCTGCTGTCCCGGCTCGGCGACAAGTCCTACGGCCGGATCTCCTACCAGCACGAGGATCGCAGCGGCTCGCTCAACTTCCTCACGCCCTGGGCGAGCCTCGACGGAACCCAGAACGCCTCGGTCGACTATTCCGGCGCCTATTACCAGGCTCCGATGAAAGCGGACTCGGTGAGGCTCACGGGCGACTACATGGCGAGCGAGCTGACCTCCGCGGACCTGTTCGTCCAGTACCGGAAGGAGAGCTTCGACTACGGATCGGCCCCGGTCATCGGCTCGAACGTCCCGCCCCTCACCGGCCAGGCCGGGGGCGTCAAGGAGGACTCCAACGTCACCGTCTCGCCGAGCATCAACTTCCGGCCGCGCGACGACGTGCTCCTCCACGTCTTCTACACGTACGAGCGGATCTACTTCAACAACATCGGCAACGGCGCCTGCTCGACGGCCGCGCAGGCCGCCACCGCCGCCTGCCTGGGAAGCGCGGGCTACTTCCAGAACAAGTACACGAGCGACGTGAACACCGTGGGCCTGAGCGGCAACTGGAAGGTGAGCGACGCCATGAAGGTCTCGCTCGAGTACAACTTCGCCTACGGCTCCGTGATGTTCGGGCAGTACAACGGCGTGTTCGTCTCGAACCCGACGCAGTCCTACCAGAACGTCACGAACTACCCCGACATCAGCTCGAGGATGCACAACCTCGTGCTCACCGCGGACTACAAGCTGTCCCCGCAGACGGACATGCTGTTCCGGGCGATGTGGAGCTACTACAAGGACGACAACTGGTACGACACCGCCTCGTCGATCCAGGGCGCGGGCACCACCGCGGTCTCGATCCTCACGCCGGGCTACGGCTCGCCGTACTACAACGTGGGCGCGGTCCTGGTCGGGGTGAGGATGAGGTTCTAGGTCGCGGAAGGGCTCAAGACCGCCTCAGAACGTGAGCTCGGTCTTGACGATGAACTGCACCTTCTTGATCGACGGCGTGCGCTGCAGCGGCATCGCGATGTCGGCGTGCAGCACGTTGCCGAAGGCGGCGCGGTCGAAGGCGAGGCGCAGGCCGACCCCGACGTCGGAGAGCCAGCCGCCGTTCTCCGCGTTCTGGTTCACGCCCCCCCAGGCGCGGCCGCGATCGTAGAAGGCCGCCCCGCCCACGCGCACGAGGTGGAAGGGATACCAGTCGGAATAGACCCGCTGCTCGAGCGTGAGGAGCGCGCGGCGGGTGCCGCTCTGGTAGCGAAGGGGATAGCCGCGCAGCCCGTTGTCGCCGCCGAGCAGCAGCTCGTCGGGCGCCGCCGCGCCGTCGCCGATGCGATCGGCCGAGAGGGACCCGTAGAAGGCCGCGTAGCGGTTCTGCGGCGCGTAGTAGTTGAGCAGCGTCCCCACCTGGTTGAGGGGCTCGCCCGTGCTGGCCATCTGACGCTGGGCCGTGACCGTCGCGAGGAGGTCCTGCTGGCGTGGAAGCATGAATCCCCGCGACACCGAGGCCGAGTACAGCCACGCCGAGCGGCTCGCGCCCCACGCCTCCAGTGACCGGGTGACCTGCAGGGTCGAGTGCAGCCCCATCTCGAAGTACTCGGGACGCGCGATCTGGTTGCGGTTGAAGAGAGTCACGTAGCGGTCCTCGACCACCTCGTAGCGCGCGAAGAGGCCGCGCACCGCGTGATCCGCCGGGAACGGCGCCGGGGCGATCTGCCCGGGCTCGACGGCATAGGCGTCGTCCTGCAGCGCCACGCCCCCCGAGAAGCGCTGCGTCCAGCCGTTCACCAGGCCCCGGGACCAGCCGCCGAACGCCTCCGCGATCTTGCTGTGGTGCCGGTAGCCGTTCACGGTCTCGCTCGCGTTGTAGACCGAATCGATGCGGTTCCACTGGTCCCAGCTCACGCCGGCGGACCAGCGGGTCTCCAGCGCGTAGAACGGCCGGACGAGCGAGGCGGTGTAACGGTTGCCGTCGTTGTAATGGGCCTGCTGGTAGCTCGCGGCGGTCCAGCCGTCGAAGAGCTGCCCGTTCGAGACCTGGAATTCCTGCCCGTGCCGGTCCACGTCCGAGCTTTGCGAAAGCCCCAGCGAGGTGCCCGTGCCGAGGAGGTTGGTTTCCAGGAAGCCGAAGCTCGTGCTGTTGCTGCCGCCGGCGCGCCCGTATCGCCCCGTGAGGTCGAGGGTCCAGGTGTCGCGGGTGATCACGTCGATGTCGACCACGCCGTCGTGGTACGCCACGGGCTTGATCTGGACGTCGTACAGGAAATGGTTGCCGCGCATCAGGCGCTCCGTCTCGTCGATGAGGCCCGCGGAGACGCGCTCGCCGGACTTGAACAGCAGGAAGCGCTCGATCACCGCGGCCCGGGTCTTGATGTGCAGCCGGTTGGCGAGGCGGTAGAACGAGTTGTTCTCGCGGGGGTTGCTCAGGTCGAAGATGTTCTCGGGGTCGACGCGGATCCGCCCGATCGTGGCGCCCTGCGCCTCCAGCTCCTTGAAGGAGGGGATCGGCCTGTCCGCCGGGGCTTGGGCCGCCGCGGTCTGGCCCGCCGGCGCCGGGTCCGCCAAGGCGGGATCGCCGAGCCCCGGGCCGATGGCGACCAGCGCCGCCACCCCCCAGTGAAGCAACCGAATCCGGGAAGAACGCGGTGGGGAAAGTGTGCCGTTCGTACGCACCATGAAATCATATCCGGGCTTGCCGCACCTGCCGCCAGCTTTCCGCGACGAGGCCTCCTCGCGGCTGATCGGCGTCAACAAGCCTCGTCGGCGGACTCGCACAATGGCGCCATGGGGGCATCGGACATGACGAGAGTCGCCGAACGCGCAGCTTCCGCCCCGGCCATCCTCCGGCTCCCGCGGCCTTCGGGCGGCCGGAGCGTCCCGGTCCTCGCGGCCCTCCGGCGGCGGCGGACCGTCCGGAACATCCGCGCGATGCCGCTGCCCCTGCAGGTCCTTTCGAACCTCCTGTGGGCCGCATGCGGGACGAATCGAAGGAAGGGCCCGTTCGGAATTCCCGGAAGGACCGCGGCCTCCGCGAGCAACTCGCAGGAGATCGACGTCTACGTCGCGCTCAAGGGCGGCGCTTACCGGTACGACGCCGTCGAGCATGCGCTCGTCCGCGTCGCCGACGGGGACGTGCGCGCCCTGGCGATGACTCCCGGCCAGCGCGGCATCACCGCCCGGGCGCCCGTCCACCTGATCTACGTCGTCGACATCTCGCGCCTCGACCATACCGCGGGCTTCGAGGAGCCCGGCCTGCACGACCCCGAGGTCCGGAAGTCGTACTACTACGTCGACACCGGGCTCATCGCCGGCAACGCGTACGTGTTCGCCGCGTCGCAGGGCCTGGCGGCCTGGCTGCACAACTGCGACCGGCGCGGTCTCGCGCGGCGCCTCGGATTGGCGGCCGGGCAACGGGTGCTCTTCGCCCACTCGTTCGGCTACCCGGCGGGGAGGTAGGGCGGACCCTCAGCCGACCCAGCGGATCTCGGGCTCCTTGCGCGGGACGGGCGCGGGGAGCGCCTTGGGGTGCCCCACGATGATCGGCGCCACCGTCACCCAGGCAGCTGGAAGGCCGAGCGCCTTCTTTCCCTCGGCGGTATTCAGATAGCCCTGCGCGAAGCCGATCCAGCAGGTGCCCAGCCGCCGGGCTGCGGCGGCGAGCATCAGGTTCTCGGCGGCCAGCGCGCAGTCCTCCACGATCCAGGGACCCTGCGCCACGGCGGAGATCACGACCAGCACGGGCGCGTGGTAGAAGATGTGGAATGCCGGGTCGCCGAGACGCGCCCGGAAGTGATCCGCGTGCGCCGCCGGCAAGGTCGCCAGCATGTGGGTCTTCGCCGAACGGGAGATCGCGTCGAGCACGGCCTGATCGCGCACGACCGTGAACGTCCACGGCTGCTCGTTCACGGCGCTCGGCGCCCGGATCGCGGCCCCGATGAGGTCACGGATCGTCCGCTCGTCGACGGCCTCCTTCGTGTATTCCCGGACCGCCCGGCGGCTGTCGATGGCATCGGTGAGATCCATGGCGCGGTACGCCCTTTCCCGAAGTTCCGCGATCGCGGCCTTCATGCCGCGACGGTACGCCGCCGCCGGGCCCGCGTTATGACCCAGCGCAAGCGGACGGCGAAAGGCTAGGCGGCGGGCGGCGGCGCCTCCCCGCTCGCGGCGGCCGTCCGATGGTGCTCGGCGCCGAGCAGCATGTACATCGCCGGCACGACGAACAGCGTGAAGAGCGTCCCGATCGCGAGCCCCGTGAGGAGCACGAGCCCCATCGCGTGGCGGCCCGCGGCGCCGGCGCCCGCCGCGATCACGAGCGGCACCACGCCGAAGACCATCGCCGCGGTGGTCATCAGGATCGGGCGCAGCCGCACCGCGGCCGCCTCCTCGATCGCCTCGCGCTTGCTCCGGCCCGCGAGCTGGAGCTGGTTCGCGAACTGCACGATGAGGATCCCGTGCTTGCTCACCAGGCCCATCAGGGTCACCAGGCCCACCTGCGTGTAGATGTTGATCGTCGCGAAGCCGAGGTTGATGAAGAGGAGCGCGCCGAAGAGCGCCATCGGCACCGAGACCAGGATCACCACCGGGTCGCGGAAGCTCTCGTACTGCGCGGAGAGCGCGAGGAACACGATGATCACCGAGAAGAGCAGCGTCACGGCGAACCCGCCGGACTCCTGCACGTACTGGCGCGAGGGGCCGGAGTAGTCGACCTGGTAGTCCGAGGGAGCGGCCTCGGCGACCGCCTGGCGCATGAAGTCGAGGATCTGCTTCTGCGACACCGAGGGCGTGTACACGCCCATGATCGTCCCGGAGTTGAGCTGCTGGAAGTGGTTGATGCCCTGGGGCACCACCTCGGTCTCCTGGTGCGCGATGGTGCTCACGGGCACGAGCGATCCGTCGGGGGTGCGGATGTAGTAGTCGAGGACCTGCGAGGGGTTGAGGCGGTCGACCTGCAGCACCTGCGGGATCACCTTGTAGGAGCGCCCCGCGATCGAGAAGTAGTTGACGTAGCCGCCCCCGAGGGCCGCGGACAGCGCCGCCCCCACGTCCTGCTGCGTGAGCCCGAGCGAGGTCACGAGGTCGCGGTCCACCTCCACGGTCGTCTGGGGCCGGTCGATCTTGAGGTCCGTGTCCACGAAGAAGAAGAGGCCGCTCGCCCGCGCCTTCTGCAGGACCGCCTGCACGACGTCGTTGAGACGATCGTAGCTCTCGGTGGTCTTGATCACGATCTGCATCGGCAGCCCGCGCGAGCCGGGGAGCGGCGGGAACTGGAAGGCCGCGACCGTGGCTCCGGCGATCGCGCCCCACTTGCCCTGGAGCTCCTGCTGCAGCTGCGTGGCGCTGCGCGTGCGCTCGTCCCACGGCTTGAACAGCACCCCGCCGAAGCCCTGGTTGGAGAACGGCACGCCGGTCACCTGGAACATCTGCTGGTACTCGGGCAGGCTCTTCGCGGCCTCGAAAACCTGCCGCGAGTACACGTCCATCTGCTGGGGCGTCGCGTTGGGCGGCCCCAGGATCTGCGCGAGCACCACGCCCTGGTCTTCCTGCGGCGCGAGCTCGGCCTTGGAGGTCCTGAAGAGGTACACGGTGCCGCCGAGGAGCAACAGCCCCATGACGACGATCACCGGCCAGGTATCGAGCTCGCGGTGCAGCAGCCGGTGGTAGCCGCGGCGCAGGCGCTCGAAGGCGCGGTCGAGGAGCTTCACGAAGCGCCCGCCCTCCTGTTCGGCGCTGAAGATGCGCGAGGTCATCATCGGCGAGAGCGTGAGCGCGACGATCCCCGAGATCAGCACGGCGCCCGCCACGGTGAACGCGAACTCGCTGAAGAGCGCCCCCGTGAGGCCGCCCTGGAAGCCGATGGGGAGGTACGCGGCGATCAGCACGACGGTCATGGCGATGATCGGGCCGCCCAGCTCGCGCGCCGCGATCAGCGACGCCTCGAGGGGCGACTTGCCCTCGAACTTCATGTGCCGGTCGACGTTCTCCCCCACGATGATCGCGTCGTCGACGACCAGGCCGATCGCGAGCACCAGCGCGAGCAGCGTGAGGAGGTTCACCGAGTAGCCCAGCACCAGCATCACGAACAGGGCCCCGATCAGCGACAGGGGGATCGCCACCAGCGGGATCACGACCGCGCGCACGCTCCCGAGGAAGAGGAAGATCACGACGGTCACGATCCCGAGCGTGAGCAGGAGCGTCTTCTCCACCTCGGTGATCGAGCTGCGGATGAACGTGGTCCCGTCGTAGACGATCTTGCCCGTGACGCCGTTGGGCATCTGCGCGAGGATGCCGGGGAACGCGGCGTGCACCCGCTCCGCCACGTCGAGCACGTTGGCGTCGGGCGCGACCTTGATCCCGATGAACACCGAGTTGCGTCCGCCGAACGCCGTGGTGAAGTCGTAGCTCTCGGCGCCGAGGACGACCTGCGCGACGTCCTCCAGCCGCACGATCGCGCCGTTCTTCTGCTTCACCGCGAGGCGCTTGAACTCGTCGACGCTGTGCAGGCTCGTGCCCGCGGTGAGGTCCACGCTCACCATCTGGCCCTTGGTGTTTCCCAGCGCGGCGAGGTAGTTGTTCTGCGCGAGCGCGGTGCGCACGTCGCTCGCCGTCACCCCGAAGGCGGCCATCTTCCTCGGGTCCAGCCACGCGCGCAGGGCGAACAGGCGCGCGCCGAGGATCTCGGCGGTCTGCACGCCCTCGATCGAGTCGAGCTGGGGCTTCACCACCCGGGCGAGGTAGTCGGTGACGCCGTTGTTGGGCAGCACGTCGCTGGAGAACCCCATGTACATGGAGTCGATCGTCTCGCCCACCTGGACGCTCAGCACCGGCTCCTGCGCCTCGGGCGGCAGCTGGTTGCGGACCGAGCTCACCTGGGTGTTGATCTCCGTGAGGGCCTTGTTCGCGTCGTAGTTGAGCCGCAGCGTCGCCTGGATGGTCGAGACCCCCAGGGAGCTCGTCGACGAGAGGTAGTCGATGCCCTGCGCCTGCGCGATCGCCGCCTCCAGCGGCTGGGTGATGAAGCCCGCGACGGTCTGCGCGTCGGCGCCGTAGTAGGCGGTGCTCACGGTGACCACGGCGTTCTGCGTGCGCGGGTACTGGCGCACCGTGAGGCCGGTGAGCGACCGCAGGCCGAGCACCAGGATCAGCAGGCTGATGGTGGTCGCGAGGACCGGCTTGCGGATGAAGATGTCGGTGAAGTTCATGCCCGGCGCCTCACTGCTCCTGCGGGGTCGGGTTGGGGTTGTCGGCCGGGAGCACCGAGTTGTTGACGATCACGGGCGTGCCGTTCTTGAGCTTGAGCTGGCCGCTCGTGACCACCTGCATCCCCGCTTCGACGCCCTTGAGGATCGCGACCTGGTCGCCGCGCGTCGGGCCCGGCGTGACGAAGACCTGCTGCGCCGTGAGCGCGGTCTTGCCCTGCACCGCGCCTTCCTTGAGCACGAACACCGTCGTCCCGTACGGGCTGTAGGTGAGGGCGGTCTGCGGGAGCGTGAGGTAGCGCTGCTCGCCGCCGGAGTCGACCTTCACGGTGGCGAACATCCCGGGCAGGAGCTGGCGCCGCGGGTTCGGGACCGCCGCCTCGACCTGCACGTTGCGCGTGTCGGGATCGACCTTGGGGCTCACCGCGCTCACCCGGCCCTCGAAGCTCGCGCCCTTGTAGGCGTCGGCGCTCACCAGCACCTTCTGCCCCGCGCCCACCTGGGGTAGCTGGCGCTGCGGAACGGTGAAGTCGACGTAGATGGGGTCGATGGTCTGGAGGGTCACGATCTTGTCGCCGGCGTTCAGGTACTGCCCGGGGTTCACCGTGGAGATGCCGACCTTGCCGGCGAACGGGGCGCGGATCGCCTTCTTCTCGATGAGGGCGGCCTGCTGCTCGACCTGCGCGCGCTTGCTCTTGAGGTCCGCGGCGTCGGCGTCGAGCTGCGCCTTGCTGATCACCTCCGCGGCGAACTGCTCCTTGTCGCGCTCGTAGACCGTGGCGGCGAGCTCCGCGGCGGCCTCGAGCGAGTGCAGCTGGGCGATGTCCGGGTCGACGTTGAGCTGCACGAGGAGCTGGCCCGACTTGACGTCCTCGCCCGAGCGGAAATGGACGCTGCGCACCAGGCCCGCGACCTCGGTGGAGACGTCGACGCCGCGCACCGCGCGCAGCGTCCCGATCGCCGAGAGCTGCGGCTGCCACTCCTGGTAGCCGGCCTTCATCGCGCTCACGGTCGCCGGCGGAATCGGGGCCGCGGCCATGTACTTGCGCATCATGTAGCCCTTGAAGGCGTTGAAGCCGACGACGCCGCCGAGGAGCAGGCCGACGGCCGCCAGCATGATCACCATGCGTTTCTTCATGTCGAGGGTCGCTCCTTCCGGTTCCACCATCCGCCGCCCAGCGCCTGGAAGAGCGCGGCCGTGTCCGCATAGCGCGTCGCCTGGGCCACCACGAGGCCGAGGCGCGCCTGGTTGTACTGGCGCTCCGCCACGAGGAGCGCGAGGTAGCTCGTGCCGCCGAGCCGGTATTGCTTGCGCGTGAGCTCGAGCGTTTCGCGCGCGAGCGCCTCGGCGTCGGCCTGGGTCTTCACGGTCCGCGCGTCGGCCTCGAGCGAGCGCAGGACGTCGGCGACGTTGCGGAAGGCCTGCAGCACCGTCTCGCGGTATTGCGCGTGGGCGGCCTCGTAGGCGTCGGTCGCCGCGCGGCGCTGCGCCTCGAGGCTGCCGCCGTGGAAGAGGGGCTGCAGCAGCCCCGCGCCCAGGCTCCACACGGGCGGCCCGGAGAGGAGGTCGTGCAGC
>Ga0187776_10000194_pt1 | contig 29597 bp, 27 predicted proteins | sample 0216_BV02_MP12_2_FD_132426 | JGI IMG/M metagenome (GOLD analysis project Ga0187776, IMG submission 132426) | Tropical peat soil microbial communities from peatlands in Department of Meta, Colombia - 0216_BV02_MP12_20_MG | ecosystem: Environmental > Terrestrial > Soil > Wetlands > Peat | place...
AGACGCCCTGGCTGCTGGAAGAGCCGGGGCTTTCGTTTTGCCCGGGACATGTTCTCTGTTGATTCTTTCCCCCCTAAGAGGCTTGGCCAGGCCTCACACCGCAGAGAGGGAACACGCGCGAGGAAGGAGCTTGTCATGAACCGAACTCCTATCACCCGGCAGGGCTATGATCGTCTGTGGGCAGAGATCCATCGCCTCCAGCAGGAGGAACGTCCGCGGGTGCTTGAGGCGATCGCCGAGGCCCGCCGCCACGGTGACATCACTGAGAATGCCGAATTCGAGGCGGCAAAGGAACGGCAGGCGATGGTCGAGGGAAAGATCAACGATCTCTATAAGAAGCTGAGCGAGTGCGAGGTGGTGGAACCTCCGAACGCTCCGCCGGAGCGCGTGGTTTTCGGCAGTATCGTAGTGCTGGAGAACCAGGATACGGGAGAGGAGGTGCGCTACCGGCTCGTCGGGCCTTTCGAGTCAGACCTCGCGAGCGGCACCATCTCGGTGACCTCGCCCATCGGCCAAGCCGTAATTGGAAAGGAGGTGGGCGACGAGGTCCAGGTTCGTGCACCCGGGGGGATGAAGCGATTTGAGATCATCGATGTCTCCTATGCAAACTGAACCCGACGCCCCGGAGAACCTGAAGACGCTGGGCCAAATCCTGGAGACTCTGGCAGGCGAGTTGGCGCCCCTTTTTCGGAACGACTCGGCGCAGGTGGGCTACTGGCGTCGGAGCCTGGAGGCGGTGGCCGTATCCCTCCAGGAGCAGACCCTGCGCATCGCTGTGGTGGGCTCGGTCAAGGCCGGAAAGAGCACGTTCATCAACGCCCTCCAGGGCCGGGACCTTCTCAAGCGAGGAGCCGGCATCATCACCGCCTTCATCACCCGCATCCGCTCGGGCAGTGAGGAGCGCGGGTGGGTGGAGATCAAGTCCTGGGCCGAGATCAATGCCGAACTGAACGAGGCCCTTGCCCTGGTGGGGCTCCCGTCAGCCCACGAGGGCCCTGACCAGCTCGACCTCAGGCGGGAGGCGGATCGTCGCGCGCTCGAGGGGATCCTTCAGGAGGTGCGACGGAACCACCCGGCTGACCATGACACCTTCGATCCGCATGTGGTGCTCATCAACGCCTATCTGGAAGGCTTTAGGACCCTCGGCGCCCATGTGGGCGACCAGCCGGTTCGCCTTGAGTTCACCCGAGCGGATCTCCATCGTCATCAGGACCTTGTCGGTCAGGAATCGCAGGCGGTCTATCTGCGCGACATAGAGCTCCAGCTTCCTATCCCCTGGTTAGGGAAAGCTGTCGAGATCGGCGACTGCCAGGGGAGCGATTCACCGAACCCTTTGCACTTCGCCCTTCTCCAGGATTACCTCCTCAGCAGCCACGGCATCCTTTACCTCCTCAGCAGTCGGATCGGGGTGCGCCAGGCGGACGTAAAGCTCATCGAGGCGATAAAGATCCTTCGCTTGCTGCCCCAGACCCTTTTCATCCTGAATGCGGACCTGGACGACCACGGGAGCGTTGCCGATCTCGAGAGACTCCGGGAACGGGTGGAGGAAGAGCTCCATCTTCTGGCGCCGGAGGGGAAGGTCTACACCTTCTCGGCCCTTCTCCACCTGCTCGAGTCGGGAAACGGGCAGAGACATCTCTCCCCTCGTGAAGAGCGGCGGCTTGAAGGCTGGTACGCGGAGAAGGAATTGGTACAGGCCTCGCGCAGCGGGTACGAGGAATTCCAGGCCGATTTCCAGCATCTGATCAAGCGAGAGCGAAGCCGGCTCCTCTACGGCGGGATCCTGGGACACCTCCAGCGGGTCACGCAGAGCATGCGGGATTCTGTGAGCACCCGGCAAGGGCTCCTCGCCCGCGACGTGGAAGAGCTGAAAGAGCTGGCAGAGGAGCTCCGGAGGCGGCAGGATGCGGTGAACGGGGTGATTACCACGGTAAGGCACACCCTGGACGGCCTGCGCGACTCCCTGAAGGTCGCGGTGCGGAGTGCGGTGGACTCCTTCTTCGACAATCAGAAGGGCCGGATTGTCGAAGAAACCCTGGCCATGATCGCCGACCATCCGGTGGACCGTTTTGATCGGAGCAAGATGGCGGAGCCGCGACAGCTCGTGGAACATCTCCACCTTTTCTATCAGGACTTCCGCAAGGCCCTCTCGCGCCATCTCGTGGACAGGGTAAATCTGAGGGTGATCGACTTCGCCAAGACGCGGGAGGAGGAGATCGAACAGCAGCTCGTCGACGCAGTCAAGGCGTATTGGGATCTACTGGGCCATGCCCTCAGGCAGTACCAGAAGAGCCTTACGGCTCAGGGTGTCCCGGTCGCCCTCGAGACCCCGGAGAGTCTGCCCCTGCCCCGGAGACCGGCGTTGAAACCGCCTCCCTTCTCCGCCTTCCTGCAGCACTCCGAAGCCCTGGGGCGCGGGTCTCTCCTCATTCGTTTCGGCCTTGGGCGCCTCCGGCAGTTTTTTTCAGGGCTCAAGGACCGCGTCTTCAGGCGGGGACCGAAGGATGAAGCTGAGACGAGCGAGCAACTCTTCCAGGAGGCTGTCGCCCTGGTGAAGCAGGAGACCCAGAACGAGCTCCTTGCCTACTTCCTGAACTATCGGGAAAACTTCAAGTTTACCTTCCTCTTCGCCTTCGTGGACCGGTACGTGGAGGCACTCGTCCAGATATTCCGTGATTTCGGCGAGGCGACCGTGGTTGACATCGGCCACATCCAGGCGGCAGCCGAGCGAAGAGGTCTGAGCCAGCAGGATGTGTCCGAGGATGTGGCCATTCTCCTCCACCGGCTCCAGTACGCTGAGGAGCAGCTCCGCGGCCTAGCACAGAGCCTCGGCTGTTCGTCCTCCCCGGGAGCGGTGAAAGGCTAGGGATACGATTTTTCGGGCCGCTTGCGCCTGCTCTTCCGTCGAGGCTTACGATAACACGGCATTCCACTTCAATCCCCTCTTCACCCATGGTGCCTACGATTCGGACCGTACGAGTTGAAGACCTGCGGCAGCTCCTCCAGATCGAGGCGGAGGCGGCACCCAAGTCCCGGCTTGCCGCCTGGGAGCTCTTGACCCTTTCCCTGAGCTACCGCGAGACCTTCCTGGTGGCGGAGGGCGACCGGATTTTGGGGTATGTAGTCTTCAGCCCCAAGGACCGCATCATATCCCTGGTGGTGGGCCGGAAGTATCGACGCCGGGGAGTAGGGACTCTCCTGATGCAGGAGGTGATCCGGCGGTGCCCGGGAACCCGCCTCACCCTGGAAGTGCGGGTGGGAAACCAAGGGGCACGGAGCTTTTACCAGAAGCTCGGCTTTCGCGAGAGCGCGAGGATGCCGGGTTACTATCCCGACGGGGAGGACGGTCTTCTCATGGAGATGGTTGAGAGCACACCCCTCGCGCCCGTGAAGCCTCCCATCCCTTCCTAGAGACAGTTCCCGCTAAGGTCTGCAGAAATATAGGCTGGAGTCCGTTATGATCTCTCGATACTGGTCGTAGGCCTGCTCCACGTATGCGGGGAGACGGAAGAGCCCCGGGAGGAAGGCAGGGGAGAGGTAACGGAGGCGGAACGGCTGGCTCTCGAGCCGGTCTCCGAGATGGATGACTCTCGGGTCGAGGTCCTTGGAAGCGAGGATATGGGCACAGAGACTATGGAAGGAGGGCGCCAGGTAAGGATAGCTCGTCACGTGGGGGAACACCGAGGAGATCGTGTTCACCATCCTTGCATGGAGCGCCAGGCGATTGGGCTGGAGATCTTCTCCTTGAACGCAGGCGACCCCTTGCGGTGTGAGGCGAGCGAAGACGAGCTCGTAAAACTCCCGGGTAAAGAGAGAAGCAGCCGGACTTCCTTCCGTCGGATCGCCAAGATCCACCAGGATCACATCGAAAATCTCACGGCTCTCCTCGAGGTAGCGGTGGCCGTCGCCGATGCGAAGCTCCAGGCGCGGGTCCTCATAGGCACCGGCGCTCCACTCAGGGAGGTGGCGACGACATACCTCGACGAGTTCTCCGTCGATGTCCACCATAACGATGCGGCGGACCGCCTCATACTTGGCCACCTCTCGAATCGTACCGCCCTCGGCGCCGCCGATGACGCACACGCTCTGCGGCCCGGGGTGCGTGAGCATGGCCGGATGCACGAGGCTCTCGTGATAGATGAATTCATCGAGAGCCGCGGACTGGGCGATCCCGTCCAGAAAGAGCATGCGGCCGTATTCGACCGTATCGATGATGTCGATCCTCGCGTATCGAGACCGAGCGCCGTAGACCCGCTGGCGGGCGCGAAACCGGATGACGAGGTTCTCCGCGCCGTCCTCGGCAAACCAGAATTGCTCGCTCATCATGGTTCCTGGTCGGGCTTGTGACGGATCTCCGACTGGGGGAGATCGAGAATGCCGCGCTTGATCTCCATAGTGGACATGTTCTGGGCCCCGAGCTTCTCTCGCAGGAAGACGAGCGCCTCGTGCGCCTTGATCTGGTCGCCGCAGGTGAAGATATCCAGGGCGCAGTAGCCGTACTCAGGCCAGGTATGCACTGCGAAGTGGGACTCGGCAATAAGAATGACGCCGCTGATGCCGTGGGGTGCAAACTGGTGAAAGAAAGGTTGGATCGTGGTGGCGCCGGAAACCCGGACCGCCTCCAGCACGCAGCCTTCCAGCGTTTTCTGGTCGTTCAGGATAGTCGGGTCGCAGTGAAACAGCTCGATGATGAGATGTCGTCCCAGTGATTTCATCGTAGTTGATCTATCTTCGGTGATCGGCCCATTCAGGTCATAGGTACGCCCTTAATCCAGCGACCCGGGTCGGTCCTTCCGGAAAGACGTGAAGTTCCAACTATGGGATAACTCACGGAAAATTGCAAGGATTTTTCCTCCTCCCGGGGAATTCGTCTTTATTTCTCGGGTCTTGCCCGGCCGGCGCCGTGAGCGCTCTTACTCTCCAGCCAGTCGCCGTCGTGGAGGTAGGGGAGACAGATCGCCTTAAGCTCCTGCCTTTTCTCCCGAAAGCGCTCTTTCATCTGCCTCAGCCATTCGCCGTGGCGGGTGGCCCCCTCGATAGTGAGAAAGAAGTGATCCTCAGGGGCCTCTATGGAGAAGATAACCTGACCCTCCTTCACCACAACCTTTCCCGGGCTGCTGCAGGTCATGCAGCGAACCAGATCCGGGCCCAGAAAGCGGAAGGTGTCGCCGCCGCAGGCGGAGCAGCGCCAGGGCAGGGAGCACCACTCCGGAGGCGGGCCGAAGAGAGCGGCGGCGAGATCCTTCGCTACCTGGAAGTTCGCCTCGGTGAGGAACACCTCGCCGGGAAGGGCCCCGTAGACCACCGCGCTCGCCTTGAGCTCCAGGCCCATGAGCCGGGCGGCGCTCTCCAGGCAGAGCTTGGTGTATCCCTCCATGCCCGGAATGCCGGCGATTGTGATCGCCACCGCAGGCTTCCCCCACAGCCGCTCGAAATGGCGATGCAAGGAGAGGCCCCGGTCCAGAAAGCGTTTGAGGCTGGCGTTTGCGGAGAGGAGATAGGCGGGGCCCGCCAAGATGAGGGCATCGGCTTCCAGAAGGGCGTCCAGGATTCGGCGAAAGTCATCGTCCTGGGAGCAGGTCCGTTCATCGTAGAGGCAGGTGTAACATGCCCGACACGGCCTGATATCCATGTCGGGGAGGCGAATAAGCTGAAGCCGGTGCGGCTCCGGAAGCTGCCGGCTGATCTCCTTGGCCATGAGCTCGCTGTTTCCCAATCGCCTTGGCGAACCCACCAGGGCCAGAACTCGTTTCATGGAATGCCTCTCTCTTCTCAACCCGGTGGCGGCCTCATCGCGAACCCGCGCCAGGCATCCTTATAACTCCCTGCGGGACCCGGCACGCCGACGACATCTCAGCACAGGCAGCCGGGGACCTTGTCCCCCTGACATGTAACCGATTCTTCACCCGAAAGTCACCTATTGTTCACACCGCTCCACTACGATAATTGTGAGAGGGTGCCGGGAGGAACAGGGTCTTCCCGGCGAAACCCGACGGAGGATTGGGGCTGAGAGAGGGGAAGACCGGGCAATTTGTTCGGCAAGGCTGCACAGTCGCGCCATGAATAAGGTAGAGGTGGTCCGGCCCCCTGCGCGGCGAAGGTGTAAACTCGGGAGGCGCTCCGGAGATCGAAGGAGTCAAGAGGGGGCTCCAGGTGCACCTTGCTTCCCAGACCACCCGGTCTTCAGGGGCAACTGAGAATGAGAAGGGTTTTTCAGCAACCTGCTGGACGACTCAACGGCAACTAAGACTTGACAGCAAGGAGGACTATGTTCGGCTACGTGGAATCGGACCTGAGACGGAATATCGAGGCCCTTGAGGAACACGAGAGGATTTCTTCTGAATACCGTCACAACGTGATCAAGATCTTCCTCACGGTCCCCGAGGCAAGAGAGATGCTGAGGATCATCGAAGGTTATGAGACCAGGTGTGTTCCTTACAAATAAAGCCTATCGTGTCTCGGCCGCCGGGGCCGGGCTCGCGACCGTGGAGGCAAAGCCTGCTGCGCGCACCAGCGCCATGAACGCGTGGCTTGGCGTTCTCGTCGCTCTCCTCGCTCGGTCGCTTGCCTGGATGATCGGCTCTGCCGAGGCGCCGGAGATCGAGCTGGCGGAGGTGGAACAGGCCCGGATGCTCTGAAGGTGAGCCTGCTCGGACGCTGGCGCTTCGTGAGGACGGGAGTCGAGAGCGGGGACGCCGTTCTCGCCCGGACGACTCACGTCCGCTGGTATTCTCTTTGATGGCCCCAATGCCGGGAATCTGCAAACTGACAAGAAAATCCCCCCATTCCCTCCGGCTCCTCACCTAGCTCGCCACCTAGATGTACAGATGGGCATAGCTTCTCACGTGGTGGCCGTCGAGGACGTGGAATGTCCTCATCTTCTTCAGGAACACCGGTGAAAACAACCCGATGGGGAGATAGACGATCTTCTTCCGGTACCGGCTCGCAACCGTGTGGCACCAGCTCCGGGGTGGCCGGGCGGCGATGTAGGCGACCTGGGACTCCTCGCAGTAATCGATGGCCGCGACGAGCAGACGCTCAGGCTTGGTCTGGGCCACGTCGAAAAAGGGATCTTGCCAGATGTCGTACACCCGCATGGGCGGGTAGGTGAGCAAGAAGCCTCCGTACTGGCATCTGGATATCCCGGGTCCCACGAGGTTCCCGCCGGAAGGAGTGGCGTAGAAGGCCATGTCGGATTCCTGCTCGTGCTCACCCAGCCAGGTAACCCGCCAGGGGAACTGTTCCGCCTGCCCTCCCTCCGCTAGATCTTCATCGAAGATGACGACCACCGAACCCACCTTGCCCGGCAAGGGCCGATCCTCCCTGACGTAGAGACTCCTATCGTGCCAGTTGCGGATGGTCTCGCGGATGTCCACACCGTCGAGGAGGGAGGTGGTAAAGGGCACGGTGCGGCTGTTCTCCGCAGCGAGGATCTTCCCCGCCTTCTTCTTGACATGGTGACCCCAGCCTTCCACCACGAGGTCCTCCGGAGGATGGGAGCAGACCATGAGCCCTCGCCAGCGTCGGCGCCACTCACCGGCCTCTTGCTCCCGGAGCCTTTTCTGCTTGGTCGGAACCGGCAGGAGACGACGGCGCATGACCCGGAAGTGGCGGTGGAAGCGAATCTTCCTCTGGTTCAAGTAAAGGTCCTCCCCGCGAAGCTCGACAACGGGGAGCTCCGGGCTTTCCTGCTGGAAGGGGTAGCGGCTGCCCAAGTCCCAGACCTCGTAGGCGAAATTGTCATCCACGGCGCCACGGGCGGCCACGACCAGCTGGTAGAAATCAGGAGCCAGGAACCCCTGGACCAGGGCGTAGTTCCGGGCAAACTGCCGGAGGGTCCGAACTTGCAGCGGCGCGACCTCGTCCTTGGAGTTCCGGAGATGGTTCCGGCCCGCCTCCTGGAGGAGGCGCTCGTGGACCTGGAGGCGATCGAGCGGAGACGGAGCGTCAGGATCTTCGCGCCAGAGGGTGAGATGGTCCTGGCGCCTGGCCTCGTAGGTCCCTGCCAGATGGGGCAGTTCCGCCATGATCTCCCGGCTGGAGCGTTCGTGGAGGTGGGCGAGCAAGACACCTTCCCGATGCTGACGGCCGATGGGCTGGGCCAGCGGGGCCCCCAGGCGCTCCAGAATGCGGGGATAGTGACTGAGGCCGCAAACGAAGAGCACCCGCTCGTGTTCCCTGGCGAGCCGCTGCAGGTGGTAGGCCATGGTGGCCTCCCGGAGAAGGTCCTCACGGCCTGGCTCGCGGCTGTGGGCGCTCGCCGCATAGGCGCGACAGTAAGCGGTGTGGCCGATTCGCTGCACCGAGTACGGATCAGGGAGGGGCTCGTGAATTTGAGGCATCCCCTCGAGGTCGCGATCGATAAAGTAGACAGGGAGGTCGTGAGCGAGTCCGAGCCGCGCGGCCTCTACCGCGCCATCGGTGGGCTCGAGGGGAAGGTAGACGTTGGTGCCGTCTTTCTCCTCGTAGAGGACGACGGAGAGAAGGGGCAGGCGCCTGAGCCCTCTCACGAGGGGCTCCTCCAACGTCCCAGGGAATTCCACCGCCACCGCATCCGGACGCCAGCGGGCGAACCAGCGGAGCACCGCGAGCGCGAACTCGAGGCGACCGTGCACCACGGGAACGAAACAGATGTTTTCGAAAAAGATGCCTTGGTCCCGTTCCATATGCACGCCCGCCTCACGGTTTTGCCGCCGAGCCTGACGATCTGCCCGTGACCTCCACACGCGCAAGCAGCAGCCCTTTCCGTAAGGAGGAGAAAGGGTTTCCACCAGTCTGCTAATCGGCCGGAGCGGGGGGCAAGTAAGCCCGGGCGTCCGGGCCGAGGATGAGGGAAATGGCCTGATCGAGGCACTGGTGGAGCAGTTTCGGTGAGGGACGAGTGCCCCGCGGCCACCTGACCTTCCGCTGGCCGGTGAGGAGCTTGATGGCATAGCGCCCGATGTTGATGCCGTCCCGGACCGTATATCGTTCCTGGGCTGCGTGGCTGTGCTGGAGGAACTCCACCACGTAGGTGAGAATCATGTGGTCGGCGAAGGGGAGATTCCGGGCAAGGATCAGGCGCTCCTCCTCGCGTTCGGGGAACTCGATGAGAATCTGGGGCTGGAGACGGGAGTGGATGTATTCCGGAAGTTCAAAGGTGCTGGCGTCGTCGTTCATGGTGGCGCAGATGCGAAAGTCAGGGTGGGCCTGGATTTTCACCCCGGCTACGATGGACTCAACGTATCTCCGGCTGTCAAGGAGCGGCGCCAGGGAGGCCCAGCTTTTTTCGCTCATCCGGTTCCCCTCGTCCAGGATGGCGACGCCGCCACGGATCATGGCGGTGACGATCGAGGACGCCACATACTGAATCCGGTTGCTCTCGGCGATCACCGGAGTCACCAGCAGATCCTCGGGGCGGGTGTCCATGGTGGCCTGGAAGAGATAGACCTCTCGCCTCAGCTCCTTGGCCGCCGCATAGGCGAGGGTGGTCTTACCCACCCCAGGTTTTCCGATCAGGCGCGGGTTGAGGGGCAAGTCGTGCTGATCCACTACCAGCCAGGCAGCAAGCACCTGGTCCATCAACTCCCGCTGCCCCACCCATTCCAGGCGGAGCTCATCCGGGTGGCTCAGGTGCAGGGTGACATCGTCAATGGTGACCGCTTCGCTCATGGCTAATTTCCTCGGTTCGCCCTGTCTAACCGTCTCATTGTAGGGAAAGCCCGCCGCGACTTCAAGAGGCCCACCGGTTTGACATCCCCTCGGCCCGCCCCTAGAATTAAAAATAATTGCTGGTTGTTCGCACAGTTCTGGGACTCGACGCGACCGAGTCCGGAGTCCGCTGGCAGGTGCGAGGCATCCGAGCGCTTGCCAGCGAGGCGGCCGAGGAAACGGGGTCCCGGCGGCGAAGGGCCTACCTAGAGGCTTTCAGATGACGTGCAGGTGGCCTCACCACCTGCAAGGGGAGGGAGGTTCGACCATGCTGGACACGATCAGGAAGAGTCTGCTCGCCACACTCGGGGCGGCGGTGGTCACCAAGGAGAAGGTAGAGGAGGCGACTCGGGGCTGGGTGGACGAGGGGAAGATCTCTCGGGCCGAGGCGGAACGACTGGCCCAGGACCTCGTTGAGAGCGGCCAGCACCAGTGGGGCGAGATCCAGACGAGAGTCGCCGAGATGGTGCGAAAGGGCCTCGATACGCTGGATATCGGGAGCAAGAAAGAGTTCCGAGAGCTGAAGGCCAGGGTGGAAGAGCTGGAGAGGCGGCTTACTCAGCTCTAGGGCGCCAATCCCGACAAGGTCGGGACCGGAAGGGAGTAGGGGTGGAGATCAAAGCGGTCAAGCACCTGGGTAGACTGAAGGACATCATGGTCACCCTCTTCCGGTACGGATTCGATGATGTGGTGGAGCGTCTTGATCTCCCCGGGAAGGTGCTCCTGGAAAAGATCCACCGGATCGAGCCGGAGATGAGCACTTGGGAGCGCATCCGTCACATCCTCGAGGAACTCGGACCAACCTTCATCAAATTCGGCCAGCTCATGAGCCTGCGTCCGGACCTGATCCCGAACGCACTCATTCTGGAGCTGCGAAAGCTTCAGGACGAGGTGGCGCCGGTTTCCTACGAGGCCATTCGGGAGGTGTTAGAGAAAAGCCTCCACCAGCCTCTCACTGAGGTGTTCCTGGAGTTTGACGAGAAGCCCCTTGCTGCCGCTTCCCTTGCCCAGGTGCACCGGGCGGTCCTTCGGGAAAACGGCCTGCCGGTCGCGGTGAAGGCACAGCGCCCCAGAATTCGCCAGGTGATCGAAACCGACCTCTCCATCATGGAGTTGATTGCCCACCAGTTGAACGAGAGGATGGAGGCGGCCCGGATCTACGATCTGCCCAACCTGGTCCGGGAGATCAGGAAAGGTCTGCTGCGGGAGCTTGATTTCAGCCGCGAGGCCCGGCACATGAAAATCTTCCAGAAAAACCTCGCCGGGCAGGAGGGCGTTTACATACCCCGACTCTACGACGGGTACAGCACTTCCCAAGTCCTCACCATGGAGCTTGTCCAGGGGACGAAGCTCAGGGATCTTCCGCCCGGCGCGCCCGTCGACCGCGAACTCCTCGCAAGACGGGGGCTCCAGCTCACGGTGAAACAGATCCTCGGGGATGGGTTTTTCCACGCTGATCCTCACCCCGGGAACTTCATGATCCTGGATGGAAACATCATATGCCTGCTGGACTGCGGTCTGGTGGGTCGGCTGACGAGGAGCAGCCGCTACGAGCTTATCGACCTCATCAACGCGGTGGTGGAGAAGGATAGCGAGACGATCATCAGGCTCATCCTCAGCATCGCCCAACCCCAGGTCACCGTGAACCGGACCAGGCTCGAACGCGAAGTCCTGGACATCCTCGACACCTACCACAGCCTCCCCATCCGAGAAGTCAACATCGGCCACCTCCTCCTGGACCTGAGCAGCATGCTTCGGGAGAACCGGCTCCAGGTTCCGGTAGACCTGGCTATCATGATCAAGGCCTTGGTGACCGCCGAGGGTACCGCTCGCGAGCTCTATCCTGAGCTTGACGTGGTGGAGGAGGCGAGACCCTATGTGAAGCATCTGGCCCTGGAGCGCTGGAAGCCGACGGTGCTCTGGCAGAGCGTGCGCCGGAATGTGGCGGATCTCCTCGCCCTCCAGAGGGAGCTTCCCGGGCGGCTCAGCCAGATCGTGGAACGGATCGAGCGCGGCGAGCTGAGCATCCGGTTCCAGCACGCAAACCTGGGCGGCCTTCGGAGCACGCTCGAGAACATCACGAACCGGCTCACGTTCGCCATCATCATCGCGGCGCTCATCATCGGCTCCTCCATGATCATCACCACCGGGGTCAAGCCGCTTCTCTTCGGCTTTCCCGCTCTTGGCATCGTGGGTTACGTGGTTTCCGGCCTCCTCGGTCTCTGGGTCGTGATCAATATTCTCAGGAGCCGCCGGTTCTAGCCCGGCCGCAATCGTCAGCTCCGATGGGAGCGAGCGTTGTTATCGCGATTATCTATTTGACCTGCGCTCTTGGTGATCCTAATCTTCTAAGGGATCGCTAGGTCGTCGACTTGGCAACTGCCACCGCCGGCGCGGCGGCATCAGACCGAGAGGGTGCGGGAGAGACGAACGATGAAAGGGGCCTTGAGTAGAGACATGCTTGACCGGCTCGTTTCCAGCCTGCGCGGGCAGGGCGGGGATGCCCGGCTCACTCGCTTTGTGGGCAAGGGCGGTTGAGCTTGCAAGATCGGGCCGGAGGATCTGGCCCAAGCACTGCGCTCGCTTCCGCCGGTGGAAGATGCCAATGTCCTGGTGAGCATGGAGAGCGCCGACGACTGTGCCGTGTACCGGGTGAGTGAGACCCACGCGATCGTGCAAACGGTTGATTTTTTCACTCCCATCGTGGACGATCCCTTCCTCTTCGGACAGATCGCCGCGGCCAACTCGCTCAGCGACATCTACGCCATGGGAGTTGAGCCGCTTTTCGCCTTGAGCATCATGGGCTTTCCCCGGCACCGCCTGCCGTTGGCGACCATGGCCGCTATCTTCCGCGGGGGCGCGGCCAAGGCGAGAGAAGCCGGGATCTTCGTCCTCGGCGGGCACAGCATCGAGGACAGTGAGCTGAAATACGGCCTCGTCGTTACCGCCTACGCTGAGATCGCGCAGATCGTCACGAACGCCGGCGCCAAGCCCGGTGACGACCTTGTGCTCACCAAGCCCCTTGGCCTCGGCGCCATCACCTCGGCGATCCAGCGCCGGATCGCGAGTGAGGCGATCATCGAGAAGGCGTCGGTGCTCATGGCCACTCTCAACCGGGAGGCGGCCGTGGCTGTACGGGAGGTGGGCGTCCACGGTCTCACCGATGTGACCGGGTTCGGTCTCCTCGGCCACCTTCTCGAGGTGACCCAGGCGAGCAACGTGAGCGCCGAGATCTTCGCCGGCGGGGTGCCTGTACTCGATGAGGCCTGGGAATTCGTGCGCACGGGAAAGGTCCCCGCTGCAACGCAAACGAACTTGGACTACGTGGGCCCCCATCTCCGCTACTCTGACACCGTGTCCCGGGAGGTGTCGCTCATGCTCGCCGATCCGCAAACTTCGGGCGGCCTTCTCATAGCCGTGCCCCCGGAGCGGACGGAACGGCTGCTTGTGCGGCTTCGGGAATTGAAGACTCCCGCCGCAGCCCGCATCGGCCGGATCACCGAGCCCCAGGACAAACGGATCATCGTGCGAACCTGAGACCACTTGTGAAGCGAAGCCTACTTCAGGCACTGGGAATCATCCTCATTTCCGGCGCACTCGGGCTCGGAGCGAACGCCTTTCGCGCGGATGGCATTCCTCTCATCGAACGTTGGACCGACAAGCTCGCCGAGAAGCAGCAGGCGGGTGGTTTCCCGGCGGTGTCCCTGGCCGAGACGGCTGATGCTCTAGCCCGGAATGATGCCATGTTCCTGGACGCCCGCGATCCCGACTTCTATGCCCTCGGCCATATCCCCGGGGCGGTGAACCTGCCGGTCCACGATTTCGACCGGATGTTCCCGGGACTGAAAGATCGCATCGAGGCGGCACCGTTGGTCATTGTCTACTGTGACGGAGGGGGCTGCGAGGCGAGTGTGGAGCTCACCGGAAAACTGTTCCTGGAGGGAATAGATCGGATCTCGGTGTTTCCCGGCGGCTTCCAGGAGTGGAAGGAGTCTGGACAAGCGGTGGAGAAGAGAGCGGGCAGCGGGCAGTGAACAGGGGATGATCTAACCCATGGCGTCCATGAACGGCAAACGCGGTGTGCTCTGCCTGCTGACCCACCCCACTGTAGGCCTTGCCGTCCGTCTCCTCCTCGGGTGCATCTTCGTCGCCGCCAGCATTGACAAGGTCATACACCCGGAAGCCTTCGCCCGGGCGGTCTACAACTACCGGCTCCTGCCCGATGTGGCGGTCAATGTGGCGGCTCTCTGGCTCCCCTGGCTGGAACTGATGGGCGGCGTCCTTCTCGTAGTGGGAGTGTGGCTGCGCGGGAGCATCCTGGTCCTCACCGGTCTGCTTGTTGTCTTTCTCGGGGCACTGGGTTTCAACCTGGGACGAGGACTGGATGTGGCTTGTGGGTGCTTCTCTACCCGGAGCAATGATCCGGTTACCGTTCTTACCCTTCTTCGTGACTCCCTGTTTCTCCTCGTCGCCCTTTACCTCTTGTGGCTATACCAGTTCCGAGGCGTGGAGTCACGATATTCACTGAGGCGACTGTTTTCTCTTGTCCGTCTCCGCCGTTCTGACTAGTCTTCCGGCGTACCGCGTCCCATGACCAGAACCTTCACCAGGTAAGCGAAGACTACTTCGATCTTGTGCGGGCCTACCAGTTTGCGGACAAACCCCAGTCCGAAGAGGGGGTGGTGGATGGCTTGTCCGGGGAGATAAGCTTCTCTTTGATCGTAGCCGAGGGGCTGCACCTCCCCGGCGCTCTCTTTCATAGCCTGCCACTCCGGGAGGGGCGCCTTGGGTTTCGGCGTCTGGGCCTCCCGGTATTTGAGTAGAACCTTGGCTTGTCGTTCAGTAGGGAGGGTCACTCGCTTTGCACCGCGAAGAGAAGGGCGATGGCGATGCTGGCTGTTGCAGCGGGTACAGATGACCAGGTGGACACTTCTCGCCAGCATGGCAACCACCCGGTGAATGGTCTCCTCCCTGCAGCGAGGGCATCGGGAGTCGATCTCATCACCTACCGAGGGAGATTTCCAGAGCGGCATCTCATCCTCATTCAGCCGAGCTGCCCTTCCAGGTTGTTGAAAAGCCCCATGAGCCGGCCCAGGCGGCACACGGGGCTGTATGCCGGGCCGAGACCGGGCGATCTGTTCGGCAAGGCTGCACAGTCGCACCATGAATAAGGTCGGGGTGGTCCGGCCCCTAACGTGGCGAAGATACAGGTTCGGAAGGCGCTCCCGGCGTCCGAAGAGTTAAAAGGTGGCTTTAGGTGCGCCTTGCCTCACAGACCCCCCGGGGTCTCCGGCGCCCGCCTCCTCCGTGAGGACGAGAAGGGTTTTTCAGCAACCTGATAGCCTCCCCGGTGCCAGGCGGCGCACTGTAGCACAGCCCTGGATGAAAACCAAGCGATGTGTCGGTTGGCACGAGGAGCGCGAAGGTCTGCGTAGGGACAGAGGGCCGCTACTGGACGATGACGATTCCGGCCAGGGTTCCTTTGGGTATGTCACCCGGCTTCGCGGCGCTCCCGATGGGATAGATGTCCCAGCCTGCCGAGGCCACCATCCGGTAGACGTCGATCCCTACCGCTTCCATGGAAGGCCTTGCCCGGAGGGCGACCCGGCACCGGTCGCCCTGCATGGCCCGGCACGCCTCTTCCTGGCCGCAAAAGGTGTGGCGGCAGGACCCGGCGGCGAACCCGAAGGCGAGGTAGTGCCCGTCGTAGAAGGCCATGGATTCCACTTCATCGACGATCTTGAAGACCCGCTGGTAGGCTGCCACCCGCTCCTTGATGGTCGCCTTGTCGCGCACGATCACCTCGGGAGGGACGTCGAGGGTGAAGAAAACTGCCCAGGCGTACTTCTCCAGGAGCCCGCGCAGTTCTGCCGGTCTCAGGGTGTGGGGCGGACAGTGGGCCCCGACACCGTAGCCGAAGCACCTCGGGATCTGGCACTTCAGGGTGACCCGCTCATCCACGGGGATCTCGCAGGCCCTCACCACCTTGGCCCTGCTGGCCCCCAGCTTCAGGGCTTTCCTCCGGTATCTCTCCAGATCCTGGGGGAGATGCCCCTCAGCCATGTTCACGGTGATCTTTCTCACCTTTCTTGCCATACAGGCTCCTCCCGCTTCACGCTTTGCCTTGCCTCGTTCCCTTCGGCTCGACCGGATAGTTGGCTCGGAACCACTCGTGCCAAGTGCCCTTGAGAGGGTACACCCTGGTGTATCCCTTGTCGATGAGCGCTTGTGCCGGCCGACTCAAGTTCGGTTGAGGGAGCGGTCCATCGCTCTGGGGCACCAGTCTTGGCGATGCGACATTTCAAACGAACAAATCATAAGCGTCGGTACGAGTGAAGGGAAGTCTGAGGCGGCCGCCTCGCCTTGACATTCCCGAAGCGTGTGTGCGAAGCTCCCCGAAGTGCTCGGTTCCAAGAGGAAAGGCGCGGCTTGCTGTTCGCTAACTCCAGGTGGAAGAGGAGGAAGAGATGGCGGGAAAGTTCGGCTTCAAGGTGTTTGCCCTTACGGCGATCGTGGTTCTATTTGCGTTTGCTTCGGGGCTTGCCTCTGCTGCTGAGTTCTCCGCGGATATGGTTCACAGGTTCGGGGCCATGACCAAGGAGGGAAAGTTTTACGTCAAGGGGAAGCGCATGCGTATGGAAGGTACCACGGGGCAGGGTATCACCATCGTGAACGGCGACACGGGTACGGTGTGGGTGCTCCAGCCGGAGCAGAAGATGTACATGGAGATGAAGAAGGGTGCTCAGACCGCCCAACCGGCGGAGTCGGACGAGGAACTCTCGAAGATCGCAGACAAGAAGTTCCTGGGGACGGAGACGGTGAACGGCTACCCGTGTGAGAAATACCTTTACACCTACCACGACAAGGCGCTCGGAAGCATGACCCAGTGGTACTCCAAGAAGTTAGGGTATCCCGTCAAGATGATCCACTCCTCTCCGCAAGGCGAGACCGCCTTCGAGTACCGCAACATCAAAGAAGGCGGGGTGGCTGACTCTCTGTTCCAGGTTCCTGCCGGCTACACCAAGATGGAAATGCCCGGGATGCCGCCTGGGATGGGCAAAGGCATGGGCCAGGGAATGGGACCCGGCACCGGCCCGGGTATGGGCCAACCCAAGAAGTAGTAGACGAACACTCCAAGAGATCCGGAGAAGGGCGGGTCTCGCCTCGACCGAGATCGTCGCGGGCTGCAGCCGCCCTCCTAGGTTCCCGCTTCCAGAGGCCCTCCTCCCTCTTGCCGGCTTCGGCGACCCCTGCAACTGAATCTACGGGAATCGGCCAATGAAGTCGGTTCCTCTCGACGGGCAAACCGAGGGGAGGCGGTGTGGCGCATCTACTTCTGCCGGTCTCGGTGACAAAGCCGGATCCAATAGGGGAACCGGTGATGGCCAAGGGGCCGGTCAGCCATCGGCTCAACAAGAAATGGTTGAAGGCGCCAAATACCTGGATGTCGGCGTGCCGACTGAAGAGCGGGTGGCGGATCTCCTGTCTCGGATGACCGTGGAGGAGAAGATCGGTCAACTGCGCTTCGACGCTCCCGCCATCGAGCGTCTGGGAATTCCTCGGTACAATTGTTGGAATGAAGCCATCCACGGTGTGGCGGGAGCAGGGATCGCCACCGTCTTCCCGCAGGTCATCGGCATGGCGGCCACCTTCAATACCGGCTTGATCTTCCGGGTTGCCCGGGCTATCGCAGACGAGGCCCGAGCAAAGCACCACGAGGCGGCCAGGAGGGGAAAGCGCGGGCGATTTCGAGGGCTCAGCTTCTGGAGCCCCAACGTGAACATCTTCCGGGATCCTCGTTGGGGACGGGGCCAGGAAACCTACGGCGAGGATCCTTACCTGACGGGGAAGATGGCGGTCGCCTTCATCCGGGGGCTCCAAGGGGATCACCGGCACTATCTGAGGGTGGCTGCCTGCGCCAAGCACTACGTCGTCCACAGCGGCCCCGAAAGGTTGCGCCGCCGCTTCAACGCCATAGTAAGTGAAAAGGACCTGAGGGAAACCTATCTGCCGGCCTTCAGAGATTGCGTGCGCGACGGCCAGGTCGAGGCCGTCATGTGTGCCTATAACCGGGTGAACGGAGAACCATGCTGTGCAAGCCCAACGCTTCTGAAGACGATCCTGCGAAAGGAGCTGGAATTCAAGGGGCACGTGGTTTCCGACTGTTTTGCCCTCTGGCACTTCAATCGCGGCCCGAGCGTGGTCAGGCGCCTGTACGAGGCGGCCGCTCTTGCCTTGAACAGCGGTTGCGAGCTCAACTGCGGCATTGCCATGCATTTTCTCGGTAAGGCCCTGAGGAGGGGCCTTGTTACCGAGGCGAGGATCGACGAGGCCGTGAGCCGGGTGTTGACCACACGGTTCAGGCTGGGGATGTTCGACCCGCCGGAACAGTGCGAGTACCAGAAGATCCCGTATGAGGTGAACGACTGCGAACAGCACCGGCGCCTTGCGGTCGAAGCGGCACGGCAGAGTATGGTTCTTCTCAGGAATAGAGGAAACCTCTTGCCGCTCGCGAAGAACATCCGATCGATCGCCGTGATCGGGCCAAATACAGATGAGAAGAGGGTGCTCTACGGCAGTTACCATGGCACCTTTTCCAGGTATGTGACGCCGCTGAACGGGATTCGCGACAAGATCGGGAGTGTCGCGACGGTGCGCTATGTGCGGGGTTGTACGCTCCGCGGCGCCGCACGGAGAGAATTCGGCAGAGCGATTGCAGCCGCCAGCGAGTCCGATGTGGTGGTCATGTGTCTCGGCACCTCACCGCGCTACGAGGGTGAGGAAAACCCTTTTCCCGGCTTCGGTGATGATAGGTGGTCTCTTGATCTCTATCCCACGCAACAGGCCCTGCTCGAAGAGATCCACAAGACGGGCAAACCGGTTATCCTGGTTCTGTTCAGTGGAAGCCCCTTCACCATGGAGTGGGCGGACAACCACGTTCCGGCAATCATCCAGGCGTGGTATCCCGGCGAAGAGGGTGGCACGGCCCTCGCGGATATCCTGTTTGGTGACTACTCGCCTGGTGGGAGGCTCCCGGTCACGTGGGTTCGTTCACTGGATGACATTCCTGCATTTGCCGATTACTCGATGCAGGGGAGGACATATCGATACTGTGAAAAACCCCCGCTCTATCCCTTTGGTTATGGTCTGTCCTATACGGAATTCAAGTACAGAAACTTGAAGTTGGATCGATCTGAGGTTCCTCTGGGAGAGGGCCTCGGGCTGTCGGTCGAGGTCGAGAACCTCGGCAATTGGGACGGAGATGAAGTCGTCCAGGTCTATCTGCAGGATGTGGCGGCTTCTGCCCGCGTCCCGCACTATCAGCTCTGCGGGTTTCAGAGGATCAGGCTGAGGAAAGGTGAACGGCGCTCTCTTTTCTTTGTGGTAACGGCCCGACAAATGGCGTTTATCGACAAGGCAGGCGGATGTGTTCTCGAGCCGGGGGAATTCATCGTGCATGTCGGCGGAAGTCAGCCGGATCCTCGCAGCGTTGAATTGACTCGCAAGCCCGTCTTGGCCGCAACCTTCGAAGTGGTGGGAGCGAGAGGTGTGCTGAGATACTGACGTTCGCGTCCACTGGTTTTCGCCCCGGATGGGACCATGGAGATCGGCAAAGGGTTACTACCGCCTGCGATCGCCCCCCCACCCACCCCAGAAAGGATAAAGGGGGTTAAGAGGAAAATCCGCTACCGCCCTCCAGGGTCCCCGAAGAGCTAATGACTTAGTTAAGGCCGTCCCCCGCTCTCATACGTAATTACAGGGCTCCGGCGCCTTCTTCTCGGTCGAATGCTCCGACGTGAGGGTCGACCCCCAGGTGCCGAGAGATTATCGTCTCTGAACCCTATCCCGCGCAGCGGATCTTGCTCGCGGAACCGACTGATGATGGGACGGACCCCCTCTTCCGCGCGACCGGAAGCAAAACTCAAGACAAGAGAATTGAGTCCATTCGTGCTGGATCGCACCACCCGCTGCGCAAGAGGCTGATGGCGAAGAAAGGACACGGGGGCAGGACCACAAAGATGATCGTGGAGGGCACCCACCCTCAGAAATGCCGGTCCCTCGCCCCACTTCGGCGTCCCACTCTTGCTATGGCGGCAACCCGCTCCCACCTACTCGTCTGCCAGTTGTCAGCATGTCCCTCCGCCATCCAGGGGGGAAGGCTTATGTGGAAATACCTGGAAAGAGAATAGAGATAGGGTTCATACATCGCCCGCAGTTCGGCGAGGCTCTGGTCTACGGCGGCGCCTTCGCGAAGCATCAGGCCGGCCTCGGCGAGACCCTGACGCAGAGCCTGCAACACCGGGGAGGGCAGACGCTCCTGCTCCTCCTTCCCGGGAGGCGTGCCAAATATGAGGGCGAGATCGACCACGGCGTGACGTGCCATGGCGAAGGTGAGGCGGGCCTGACGTTCACAAGCGCCTTCAATTCCCATAGTGACGAGGGCGCACGCATCGAGGATCGCCGTCAGTGCGCCGAGCCAGGACTGGTTATCGTGCTGGGAGCGGAAGTAAGCCAAGACGGGATAGGAAAGGTGGATTTCCAAGAACTCCGCAGACCACTGTTCCCACTCCTTCAAGAGGTGTTGCAAGGCCCCGAGGGCATGATCATGGCTATGACGCCGCAGCATCTCGAAAGCAGTGGGCGGCGAGCCGGCGCGGGCATCCAGGAGGGAGATACTGACCTCACGGCGGGAGAAGGACTGGTTGAGGGCCGGAAGATAGGCGATGACGAGCGCCAGGAAGCCGAACCCCACACCGGCCTCAAGTACGGTAAGGGCCCTGCCCAAGGAGGTGAAGGCCCTCACGTCACCCAAGCCGAGGGTGAAGAAGGTCGAGCCGCTAAAGTAAAACGCTGCGGAAAACCCCGCATCTCCTTCCGGCGTATGGAGAGGCGTGCCGGAAGCCCAGTGGAGCAGGGCAAACCCAGTGACCAGTCCGGCAGCCCAGATGATCAAGAGAAGAAGGAGCGAGATCGGGCCGTAGACGCCAAGGTATACCTCCTGCCGCTTCGGCGACAAGATGCGAGCGACCAACCCGGACCAGAGGAGCCAGGTGGAGCGATAGAAGAGCCGGGTAAGGCGAAAACGACGGGTCACTCGGCGCGGAAAGATGACGGTCTCGAACCCCTCCCACAGTATCCCGACGATAAGGACGATACCAAGCACAGCCGGCAAGATTCTCATGAGCGCCTCCCGGTTCGACTCTAGGCCACATAGGAAGAATAACCTACCCCCGAGCGGGTTTGTTGTCTATCGGCCCCGGCAGCAGTAGGAGCGCCGCTCGATTCCTCTTTTGACGGATCGGCGCCCATCGTGATAGGGTGGATTATGCCCCCGTACAAGCTGGCATTGTATTTCCATATCACGCTCAACCGTTGACCTGTCGATGACTTCGGACGGCTCTTGAAGAAGGATGGGTGAGTTATGAAGCGATCGATGCTTCTCAACGTGGCGGTGATAGTGACTGTGGCCCTCGTCTGTCTCGGGTTGCCCGAGGGTGTCTCGGCTCGATTCAAGGGAGAGATTCGCGTCGGGGGCCTTATCGACCTGACCGGTGCCTTCGGCCTCCAGGGTAAAGAGTATGCCGAGGGGATACTGGACTATATCCGCTATGTCAACGAAAAGAGAGGCGGCATCAAACGACAGAAGTGGGACCTCCTCCTCACCGATTACCAGTATGAGATCCCCCAGGCGATCGCGGCCTACAGGAAGTTCATCTCCGAGGATGGGGTGGTGGCCATTCTCGGCTGGGGTACCGGCGACACCGAAGCAATGGCCCCCATGATCAGCAAGGATCAGATTCCTTATCTCTCAGCATCTTACTCTGTTCACCTGACCGATGCCACCAAGTTCCCCTATAACTTCATCGGCGCCACCTCCTACTCGACCCAGGCTCGGGTAGCGTGCCAGTTCATCAAACTGGACTGGAAGAGATGGACGGAACGCGCGCCCCGCGTCTGTTTCATGTACTCCGAGACCGGCTTCGGCCGCTCCCCCATCGCCGACGGCAAGGCCGAGGCGGCGAGACTCGGCGTCCAGGTGGTCACTGACCGGATCGTAGACCTCCAGGCGGCCGATGCTACCAGCCAGTTGCGGCTGATGGAGCAAGACGGGGCGGACTATCTCATTCTTCAGGCCAACATCGACAGCTCGGCTGTCGTAACCAAGGATCTGCGGCGGCTCGGGCTGAAAACGAAGCTTATCTGCCTGAACTGGGCGATTGATGAAATATGGCTGGAGATGGTTGGGGAGGCCGGCGAGGGCGTGTACGGCTGTATTCCCTATGCGCTCTGGTCCGATACGGACTTGCCGGGGGTTCGCCTCATGCACGAGGTGAGCAAGATATACCATCCGGAGATGAAGAAGGGGAACTCTAGGTATGTGCAGGGATTCGCCGCAGCGATGCTCTTGGAGGAGGCCCTCAAGCGCGCGGGTGTGAATCCGACCGGCAAGAAGATCAAGGAAGCCTTTGAGACCTTCCGGAATTTCAGTCCCATGGGCATCTTGCCGCCGGTGACGTATACGGCTACCAGCCACGAGCCGTGCAACAGCCTTCGCATCTATCAGGTACGGAAAGGCAAGCTGGTACCGATTACAAACTACATCGCCGTCAGCCGTTAGGACGGGAGCATCCACAACTCTCCGACGCAACGCCAGCGTTAAAACGGGGCGCGCGGGTCTGCCCTCAGGTGGGGGGAGATCGTAAGGGGCTCCGTCGCCCAAATCGGTATTCCGTGTCGAGGAAATTGAAACTGACTGCTAAGGAGTTCGATCGGATCGTCAATAGGGCGATCCGGCGCATTCCCAGGGGAATACGGGCCTACCTTGATAACGTATTGATCTCGGTAAAGAAGCGTCCTTCCCGGGAGATTCTGGAAGAGATGGATCTCCCGCCTGATGAGCCGCTCCTTGGTGTTTTTCAGGGCGTTGCCATGACGGAGCGGTCCGTCACCTCTCCCCCCCTGTTTCCCGACACCATCTTTCTCTTTCAGGAACCGCTCGAAAAGATGTGCGAGAGTCTGGAGGAGTTGGAAGAAGAGATCGAGATCACCGTGGTTCACGAGATCGCGCATTTTTTCGGGATCAGTGAAGAGAGGCTGGCAGAGCTCGGCTACGAGTGAACATGGGACCCGGGGGGTACGAGCAGGTTGCTGAAAAGCCCCACGAGCCGGCCCGGGCGGACCATGGGGCTGCGTGCCGGGGAGAGACCGGGCGATCTGTTCGACAAGGCTGCACAGTCGCACCATGAATAAGGACGAGGTGGTCCGGCCCCTTGCATCCCGAAGGTGCAGGTTCGGGAGGCGCTGCCGGCGTCCAAGGAGTTAAGAGGTGGCTCCAGGTGCGCCTTGCCTCACAGACCCCCCGGTCTCTTGCGGGAGGCTCGGCTGTGTGCCGGGGCGAGCCCGGGCGATCTGTTCGACAAGGCTACACAGTCGCACCATGAGTAAGGTCGGTGTGGTCCGGGCCTCCACTCTCCACTCGATTTTCCCTCCTCTTCCAAGTATCCTTGGCGGGTGCTTCACTCACCCGGTGCTCTCGATTCTTCACTGCTCCAGGCCGGGCGAAGGATTCGCCCGGCGCGAGGGGAGGGTCCATGGCGGCTGAAAAAGGCTATGCCAACTGGGATCTCACTTCCTACTTTGCTACGTTCGATGGTCCCGAGTATCGGGCTCACCGAGACGGTCTAGCGGAGGCCTTGCTTCGACTCGAAGAGGATGCCGGAGGCTTGGGGCCCCTCTCTCCGGAGCGCATACAGGCGTGGGTTCGCGTTCTCCTACGGAACGAGGAGGTGATGGCCGACTACTCGCACCTCGCTTCCTACGTTGGCTGCCTGGTGGCGGCCGATAGCCTGAATGAGGCGTATAAGGGAGAACAGGCGAAGATGGCGACCCTCGCGGCCGCCTTCAAGAAGGCGGTCATCCCCATCTTTGATGGACTGCGCCGCGCGTCGGAAGAGGAATTCGAGGCCCTCGCCTCGCGCGAGGAGCTACGGTCGGCACGGTATCATCTGGAGAGAATGCGCGAGGAGGCCCGCCGCTCCATGGAGCCGGAGCTGGAGCGACTCGCGGCCGATCTCGCGGTTGACGGCATCTCGGCGTGGGGCCGCCTTTACCACGATCTCGCCGGGCGGTTGGAGTTCGAGATGCGCTGGCCTGACGGTCGCGTGGAACGCGTACCCATGGCTCGGAAGGTGTCCCTCATGAATGACCCTGATCCAGAGGTGCGGGAAGCTGTGCTCGCGGGGTCCAACCTGGCCTGGGAAGGCGTTGAGAACGTAGCGGCTGCGTGTCTGAACGGGATATCCGGGGCGCGGCTCACCCTCAACCGGTACCGGGGCATCACGAATTTTCTGGACCCGGCCATCTTCGATGCCGGGGTCAAGGAGGCGACGATCGAGACCATGTGGAAAGTCGTGGAAAGGAACCGCGACATTCCCCGTAGCTACCTACGCAGGAAGGCAGAGATCATCGGCAAGGCCAGGCTCGGATTTCAAGACCTCACCTGTCCTCTGCCCGTCAAAGACCAGGGCCGATTTTCCTGGCAAGCGGCAACGGAAATGGTGCTCGACGCCTTTCGGAATTTCTACCCCAGCCTGGGCGAATTTGGGGAAACCATGCTGGCGCAACGCCGGGTGGAATCGGAAATACGGCCGGGGAAGCGGCCCGGGGCCTTCTGCACCACATCCCTCAAGACGAGGGAGTCGCGGGTTTTCATGACCTTCGGCGGCTCTCTCGGTGACGTCCAGACCCTGGCCCATGAACTTGGGCACGCCTTTCAGTCGTGGGTGATGCGAACGGTGAGACCCTTCTCGTGCGACTACCCCATGACCCTGGCCGAGACGGCCTCAACTTTCGCGGAGGGGATACTCTGCAAAGCCCTCCTCGCAGACGACGGCACGCCCGATCTCATGAAGGCCCAGCTCCTGAACAGCCGGCTCGACCACTCAGCCTTGTTTCTCCTCGATATCCACATGCGCTACCTCTTTGAAAAGGCGCTTTACGCGGAGCGTTTCGCCGGGGAGTTGAGCGTCTCGAGACTCAGGAAGCTCGTGCTGGAGGCGCAGCGCCAGTGCTTTGGCGAGGTCCTGGCGGAGGATGAGATGGATCCCCTGTTTTGGGCCTCCAAACTGCACTTCTACATCATCGGGGTAAACTTCTATAACTTTCCCTACACCTTCGGATACCTCCTAAGCGAGGGGCTTCAGGCGCGGGCGAAAAAGGAAGGCTCGGATTTCTTCCTGAAATACGAGCGCCTGCTTGGCCTCACAGGCAGTTATCCGGCCGAGGAGGTCGTGGCACGCTCAATCGGTGTTGACCTGACCCGGGAAGACTTCTGGCAGGAAGCCATCGACGGCATCGCCGGAGACGTCGCGCGGTTCGAGGAAGTTGCGGAGAGAGTGGTGGATCCGGGTGGCAAGTCATAGGAGGCGGGAATTTTCACAGCTCCGTAAGACGCGTCGGCTCTGCCGTCGGTCAACCCAGCCGGAGCCAACGTCGCTTCAGAAAGGTGAGTAACGATTTTACGGTAAGCTGGCCGGCGAGAAGGGTCACGTTTGCCGTTAAGTCAAGAAGACGGTTGTAGGCGTGAACGACATGCGACCTCCCTTCCCCCTCTATGTTGGGCAGCGCCGAGCCAAGCTCGTCCCGAATGGACGCCAACTCGCTTATTAGCCCCAGGACTACTCTTGGTAACTTTGCCATTCCATGCTCCTTCCGGTTACCATCCAGGTACGATTCCAAGTCTTTCCCCGGTTCACGAGGGGCCTTCCCACGAATCGCCCGCCGCAGACCAGCCACGGGGGGGAGAACCATGAGCAAGATAAGGGTCTGCCGAGACTGCGGCAAGGGAGGAGCGGTGAGGGCTCCAAGGCTGGCTGGGTACGCTTTTCTATCTGTGGGTCCTTGGGCGAGATCCATGGGTCGAGACCTTGTCAGAACTCATTCAGCACTAGTCCCGAGGGAATACACGTGTGAGTGAATTTATGAATCGATGGACTTAGCCGGCTATTTCTGGCGTGGGGCTCGAAGGTTCTTCATGTTCCTCACCATGAGGACGAGGATTCCGCCAACCGCGGAGACGAGAACAGTCCAGGTGAGGGCGCTGTGCCGCCCGCTCCAGGGAAGAATGTTCTTCTTGACACCCACGGGACGTGAGGGGCCGAGCCTGACCGTGGGCATCTGCAACTCATTCACTCCTTCGACCGCTTTGGCGAGATCATAGCTCGGTGCCGGCGCCTCGGGGTTTCCTCCAAGGAGGGTGTAGGTTCGCCCTGAGGCCGCCTCGAAGACAAGACTCGGGTCTCGCCGCCACACGGTTACCCCCTCAACCTCGACAGGTGGGTTGTCAGCGCTAACCATGCGGAGCTTCAGGTATCGATAAGGGGCCGAGACTCCCTCGACGTCCAGCGATTCTTCGGTCCGGGTCTGGAACTTCATTCGGTAAAGTACTCCCCTCGAGACGGAAGTCCAAGGGACGTCACGCTCCACCGTATCCCAGCCTGTCGCCGTCTGTCGCGGCAGTTTCTCTCGGGCAGCGTTGCTACCTAGGAGCTCATAGCCTCGGTGGAAATAGGGAGCCCGGATCGTGCACCGCAGAGTCACGACAGGTAGATTGCGAATCCCAAGGTCGAGGTCAATGCTCGACTGGTTGCTCTTCTCATCGAGGGATGTGGTCATCCCTTTCACCGGGACCTGGACCAACTCCCCCTCGCGGTCCGGCCGCTGAATCGCTCCCTCGAAAGACTGGACGGCAAAATGTCGGAAGTCGTCAAAGATATTGAAAACCGTTAGGCGAAGGTAGCGGAACTTGTTGGGGGGGAATTGCAGGGTGTCCATTCTGAAATTCTGACCCTGGAGGCTCACATCGATGAGCCAGAGCCCCTCGGCCACAACCTCCCAGTTCTTGCCGTTGTCGCTTCCCTCGAGGAGCGCCCGCCGTCGATAGTTGCTCCCGGAGAGGTTCACCCTTATCTGGTCCTTTTCCGCCGGCTCCCCGAAATCCGCAACTACCCGTCCGTATCGTCCCGGCGCATAGGCTTGGTTGAGAAGCCGCGCCGGTCGCCACTCGACCTGCCGGACCTCATGCGCCCGCCCCCACTGGATCACGTAAGGGACCAACACGCCTTTGTCGTCCACTATCCTGAGGTCGTTGAGGGTCGGCTGGGCTTCATCGAAAACTTCAGGAGGTATGGGGAGTCGGACGGCTCCGGAACCGGCGGGAAGTTCGAGAGAGCGCTGCCACGTCCACCCGGTTCTATCGAAGGCGGCATCGGCGCTGGCGCAGGTGACAAGAAGAATCATGAGGGCCGTGAAGACTCTCATTCACCTTGCTCCTCTTCAGGCTGTCGGAGAAGAACGCCGCTACACCGTCGATAGAAATAGCCAGCCGCCACCAGGAACACCCCGGACGCGGCCCCCGGTCATCCCCCTGCGGGTGGGGGTTGCGACAAAGAGATCGATGCACTTTGACAAGCAATCAACGTACCAGAATAGGGACACGGTCTGATTGTGATCGCTGCTGAACTTAACCGCTCCCGAATAGGAGGGTGAAGGTTCCGGCTTTTTTCGAGCCCCTACTTCTCGGGCCCGGGAGCTGGACTAGGCCTGTCGGGCGGCGCGACCGGTCGTTCGACCCGAGTTCGACCGGGTCGAGTTCAACGGGTGAGATCCTTGACCACGGTTTCAAAATCGCCGACAATCCCTCCCGTCATCGCTTGGAGAGAGCAGCGACCATGGTGATACGCCAGGGAACCCGGGATGATGTGCCGCTCCTCGCCGCCGTCATCCGGGCCGCGTTTCGTGATGTGGCCGATCGTTTCGCCCTCACAGCCGAGACGTGTCCCACTCATCCGTCCAACTGCGCCACGGCATGGATCGGGAAAGCACTGGACAAGGGGGCGAGATACTATATCGGCGAGGAAGGCGGTAAGGCCTGCGGCTGCGTTGCCCTCGAGCGAGCGAACCCCGAGGTTTGTTACCTGGAGAGACTGGCAGTGCTCCCGGAGTTCAGGAGGAAGGGCTTCGGCAAGGCCCTCGTTGATCATGTTCTTGCAGAAGCGAGGGCTCTCGGAGCCAGGCGGGTTGAGATCGGGATCATCGCGGAACAGCGGGAACTGGGGGCCTGGTACGAGAGGTTGGGATTTCGCCCAATGAAAACCGCTCGCTTCGATCACTTGCCTTTTCCGGTTCTGTTCATGTCTCGACCCGTCGGCGGCTGATGAGCGCAAGGAGTGTAGCCATGGAGATCCGAGTGACCAGATCCACCAGAGTCGGCCAGAAACCCCGCCCGAAAGATACAGAGCTCAAGTTCGGCAAGTACACAACGGATCACATGTTCCTCATGGATTACACCCAGGGGAGGGGGTGGCACGATGCGCGCGTCGAGCCCTACCACGCGCTTGACCTCGATCCGGTTGCCATGGTCCTCCATTACAACCAGCAGGTCTTTGAGGGGCTCAAGGCCTACCATCTGCCGGACGGCGGCATCGCCCTGTTCCGCCCGGATAAGAATATCGAGCGCATGAATGCCTCCGCCCGGAGAATGGTCATGCCGGTGATCGAGCCGGACCTGTTTCTCCAGGCCATGAAGGACCTCATCCTTCTCGAGCGCCACTGGGTTCCCACCTCCGAGGGCACCTCCCTCTACGTCCGCCCCACCATGATCGCCACGGAACCGGCGCTTGGCGTGAGGCCTGCGGAACGATTTCTTTTCTACATCGTCCTCTCGCCGGTGGGCGCCTACTACGCCGAAGGCTTCAACCCCACGCGAATCTATGTCTCGGACGAGTATGTCCGGGCCGTACGGGGCGGCGTCGGCGAGGTAAAGACTTCAGGCAACTACGGTCCCACCCTGTTCGTCTCCCAGCAGGCCGGGAAGAAGGGCTACACTCAGGTCCTCTGGCTTGATGCCATTGAGCGGAGGTACGCGGAGGAGGTCGGCACGAGCAATGTCTTCTTCTTCATCGACGGTGAGCTTGTCACCCCGCCCCTCGGGGGTACCATCCTTCCTGGGGTCACGAGGGATTCGGTGATCCATCTTGCGAGACGATGGGGGATGCAGGTATCGGAGCGACCTATCGCGATCGACGAGGTCATCGAGGCATGCCGGAAGGGTTCGCTCAAGGAGATGTTCGCCAGCGGCACCGCCGCGGTTATCTCTCCGGTGGGAGAGGTCTGCTACCAGGGAAAGGACTACAAGGTCGCCGACGGGAAGACGGGTGACCTAGCCCGGAAGCTCTACGACGAGGTTACCGGCATCCAGTACGGCCGCAAGGAGGATCCCTTCGGCTGGCGGGTCCGGATTGCCTAGTAGCTCGCCGAGAAACCCACGAACCGGCTCTGCTGACAAATGTTTTCGCGATGTGATACCCCGAGACCGGATGATCTATTCGGCAAGGCTGCATAGTCGCGTCATCGATAGTATAGGGGCAGTCCAGTCCCTTTTGCAGCGTGGTGGTGGAAAGTCCGGGAGGCGTTCCCGGAGGCGAAGGAGTAAGAGGTGGCTCCAGATGCACCTTGCCTCGTAGACCAGCCGGTCTCCCGTGGCAGCCTCGTCTGTGAGCATGAGAAGAGTTTTCAGAAGCCTGCTCGTGTGGGAGTGGCACCGTGGGAGTGAAAATATTTCAGGTTGATGCCTTTACCGATGAACCGTTCACTGGCAATCCTGCCGCGGTTTGCATCCTGCCAGGCCCGTGCGAACCGGACTGGATGCAGAAGGTGGCCCGCGAGATGAACCTCTCGGAGACCGCCTTCCTGTGGAAACTCGAAGAAGGATTCAGCCTTCGCTGGTTCACCCCGACGGTGGAGGTGGAGCTTTGCGGGCACGCCACGCTGGCGAGCGCCCACATCCTGTGGGAGATAGGTTTGCTGGCCCCAGGGGAGGCCGCGAGGTTCCATACCCTGAGTGGGCT
>Ga0187776_10000195_pt1 | contig 29336 bp, 26 predicted proteins | sample 0216_BV02_MP12_2_FD_132426 | JGI IMG/M metagenome (GOLD analysis project Ga0187776, IMG submission 132426) | Tropical peat soil microbial communities from peatlands in Department of Meta, Colombia - 0216_BV02_MP12_20_MG | ecosystem: Environmental > Terrestrial > Soil > Wetlands > Peat | place...
CGGGGATACGAACGTCGTTTCCACGCCGAAGCGCGCCAGGATTCCGGAATAGAGCTGCACGGTTGCGCCGAACACGGCGCGCGAGCAGACCACGTGATCGCCCGCCTTGAGCAGCGCCATCGACAACGCGAGGATCGCCGCCATGCCGGAAGCCGTCGCAATGCAGGCCTCGGCCCCTTCCAGCGCAGCCAGGCGGTCCTGCAGCATGCTGACGGTCGGGTTCGTAAAGCGCGAGTAGACGAAGCCTTCCTCGCCGCCCGTGAAGCGCGCCGCCGCCTGCTGGGCGCTGTCGAACACGAAGCTCGAGGTGAGGAACAGGGCCTCGGAATGCTCGCGGAAATCGCTGCGCACCTGACCGGCGCGCACACCCAGAGTCGCAAGCTCGAATGATTCGCTCATCGCATCACATCCTTTGCTCGCGGGCACAAAAAAACCCGGCTGCGCGGACCGGGTTTGCGGCACGCTTTAGCAGCATTTTTAATGCGCCCGCAAGCTGTGGTTTCAAATCGGCGCAGCAGGAATTCTAGCCTCGCCCAGCGCGCGGGTAAAGGCCCCCGGCCGGGCGTGTCCTCAGTCGGAGGTCACCAGGTTCAGGTCCAGCTGTGCGCCGTCCGACTCGTCCCCGGAATCGCGCGCCGCGTCGCGCCGCGACTCGATGGCGCGCAAGTAGTCGCTCGTGACGTCGCCCGTGATGTAGCGCCCGTCAAAGCACGACGTCTCGAAAGTCGCGAGCTTGGGGTTGACGCGCCGCACGGCGTCCTCCAGCTCCGCCAAATCCTGGTAGACGAGTGCGTCCGCGCCAATCTCGCGCGCCACTTCTTCTTCGCTGCGGTGCGCGGCGATCAGCTCGGCGCGCGTCGGCATGTCGATGCCATAAACATTCGGGAAGCGTACCGGAGGGGCGGCCGATGCGAAGAACACCTTGCGCGCGCCGGATTCGCGCGCCATCTGGACGATCTCCTGGCTAGTCGTGCCGCGCACGATCGAATCGTCGACCAGCAGCACGTTTTTGCCGCGGAACTCCATCCCGATCGCGTTCAGCTTCTGGCGAACCGAACGCCGCCGCACGGCCTGGCCAGGCATGATGAACGTGCGGCCGATGTACCGGTTCTTGACGAAGCCTTCGCGATAAGGAACGCCCAGGCCGAGCGCAAGTTGCAGTGCCGAAGGCCGGCTCGAGTCCGGGATCGGGATTACGACATCGATGTCGAGATGGTGGTATTGGCGGCGGATCTTTTCGGCCAGCTTCTCGCCCATGTTCAGGCGCGCTTCGTAGACCGAGGCGCCATCGATGAGCGAGTCGGGACGCGCAAGGTACACGTACTCGAAGATACAGGGATTCAGGCGTGCCTTCGGCGCGCACTGCTGGCTGTAGAAGTTGCCGTCCTCGTCAATCAGCACCGCCTCGCCGGGGGTCACATCGCGCAGCACGCGGAAGCCTAGGGCGTCAACAGCCACCGATTCCGATGCGACCATGTACTCGGTGCCGAGCGCGGTCTCGCTGAAGCCGATCACAGCCGGCCGGATGCCATACGGATCGCGGAACGCGAGCACTCCGTAACCCGCGATCATCGCGATCACGGCGTACGCGCCGCGGCACCGGCGGTGGACATTCGAAACCGCGGTGAAAATCGTCTGCGGGTCGAGCCTCAATCGAACCGACGTGCTCTCCAGCTCGTGCGCCAAAACGTTCAGCAGCACTTCCGAGTCGGAGTTCGTATTGATGTGCCGCAGGTCCTGGCGGAACATCTCGTCCTTGAGCTGATCAGCATTCGTGAGGTTGCCGTTGTGGCCGAGCACGATTCCGAACGGCGAGTTGACGTAGAACGGCTGTGCCTCGGCGGTATTGAACGCAGAACCGGCGGTTGGATAGCGGCAATGCGCAATACCGATGTTGCCCGGCAGGGAGCGCATGTTTCGAGTGCGGAACACATCGCGCACCATGCCGCTGCCCTTCTGCATGTGGAACGTCTTGTGCGCGCTGGTGACGATGCCGGCCGCATCCTGGCCGCGGTGCTGCAGGAGCAGCAGCCCGTCGTAGAGCAGCTGGTTTACCGCCGTGCGCGCAACGATTCCGAGAATTCCACACATAGGAGAGCTGCCTGCCCGTCGTCAGGGCTCAATCATATCGCAGGCGTGACGCCAAGGCCCGGGGCAGCCAGGGTTCAAGCATTTGCGCGGTGCGTGCGAGAGGCGGCCCGATAAACGAAGCGCGCCACGCCGGCTGGCGCGGCAGCGCCGTCAAGCCGGCAAGAACCGCAAAAGCCACCGCAATCAGCACGCCGCGCGCCATGCCGAACAGCGCGCCCAAAAAGCGGTCGAGCCCCTCCAGGCCGGCGGTCTTGACGAGTCTTGACACGAACGATCCGACCAGCGCCGCGAGCGCGAGCACGACAATGAATACGCCGATGAATGCCAGCAGCATGCGCAGTTCGGCAGACGGGATCGCACGCGGCAGCGCCTCTCCCAGCGGCACGCCGAGAATGTTCGCCGCCACGAATGCGAGAACCCAGCCGCCAACGGAGATGACCTCGCGCACCAGTCCGCGCCAGATCCCCCACGCCACCGACACGGCCATGACGCCGAGCGCGGCGTAGTCCAGCCAGGTCATCCGGACTTCGTGGCGACGTTGCCGGGCTTGAGGCCCAGGCTCTTCAGCTTCTGTGCCGCCTTGTCCGCGGCTTCACGGCTCGTGAACGGGCCGACACGCACGCGTGTGACCTGACCGCCCGCCGTCGCGATCGGCTCGGTGTAATACGGAAGCTTCGCCGCAGCGAGGCGTTGCGTGAGCTCCTTGACCTTGTCGCGGCTGGATAGCGCGGCAACCGGCACGACGTACTCGACGTCCGCCAATGCCGCTTCCGCCCGCTCGCGCTCGGTTTCCGCGGGGGTCTTCCTGCTCGCTGTAGCGTGCGGCTCCGCCGCGGCGGAGGGTTTGGCGGTAGGCTTCGCCGCGGGCGCGGGTTTGGCCACTTCGGCCGGCGGTTTCTGGGCTTCGACTGCCGGCGCGGGAGCGGGCTTCGGCGGCACCGGGGGCGCGAACGGGGTATCTTCGCTCGGAATGCGGACACTTACCGGCGCGCTGCTCTGCCCAGGCTCGGTATCGAACACCATCGGCAGCACGATGACCGCCAGAAGAACGAGCGCGATCGCGCCGACGAGTCGCCTGCGGCCGCGGCGCTTCAGCGTGTTGACATCGGGCGTCTCAGTCATGACCGCCCGCTCCGCCGCGTTCCGCCTCTAGATACGCCATCACATTGCCGACTGTCACAAACGATCCAAACACGACGATTTTATCATCCTGCTGTGCGCGTTCCCGCGCTGCGATGAATGCGTCGACCGGCGAGGCATACTCGCTCACTGCGCCCTCCACGCCGGCTACACGCAGGGTCGCAGCCAACTCGCCGCTCGCGCAGCCGCGCGGACCCGGGAGACTCGACAGATGCCAGCGCGTGATGCGCGGTGCGGCCTCGTGCACGACTGCGGGGATGTCCTTGTCCCGCATCATGCCCAACACGGCTATGATTTGCGGCGCGTAGCCGCTGGCGCCCAAGTTCGCCGCAAGCGTGCGGGCGGCCTCGGGATTGTGCGCGACGTCCAGGATGACCTGCGGCCGGCCGGGAAGCGTCTGAAAGCGGCCCGGAAGCGTGGTGCGCGCAAGTCCTTCGCGTACCGCCTGCATTCCGAGCGGGACCCGGTCGCGTAGCGTGCCGAGGGCGCACAGGGCGGCCGCAGCATTGCGCAGTTGCACTGCGCCGCGCAACGCCGGATGTGCGAGACCCGAACGCGCTCCACCGTGCCCCCAGTAGCGCCACTGGCCGTTCTCGCTCGCGTAGCCGAAGTCGCGCCCGATCAGAAGTGCCTGCGCGCCAATGCTCGCCGCATGCTCCAGAACCGACGCGGGAGGAGATCGATCGGCGATCACCGCAGGGCGGCCGGGGCGAAAGATGCCCGCCTTTTCACGCCCGATCAACTCACGCGTTGAACCCAGATACTCGACGTGGTCGATGCCGATGCTGGTCAGCACGGCGCAGTCGGCGTCAATCGCGTTCACTGCGTCCAGGCGACCACCCAGGCCGACCTCGAGCACGAGTGCGTCCAAGCCGGCGCGCGCAAATAGCCATGTCGCGGCGAGCGTGCCAAACTCGAAATAGGTGAGCGGTGTGGCGCCGCGCGCCCGCTCCACTTCGGCAAACGCTGCGCACAACTGTTCGTCACTTGCCTCGCCGCCGTCCAGGCGCACGCGCTCGTTGTAGCGCACCAGATGCGGCGACGTATAGAGACCCACGCGGTAACCGCCAGCACGCAGCATCGCCTCGAGCATCGCGCACACCGAGCCCTTGCCGTTGGTGCCCGTGACGGTCACCACCGGGCACTCGGGTCGGGCATCAAGCCGTTCAAGAACCGGCAGCACTCGCTCGAGTCCGAGCGCAATCGACTGCGGATGCAAGCGCTCGATGTACTCGAGCCAGCCGGAAAGGGTACTCAGCTACTCTGCTCCGCGGGCAGGTCCTGCAGCATCGACAGCAGCGCGGCGAGCTTGTCACGCATCTGGCGTCGATCCACGATCATATCGATCGCGCCTTTCTCAAGTAAAAACTCGGCCCGCTGGAAGCCCTCGGGGAGCTTCTGGCGCACGGTTTGCTCTATGACGCGCGGCCCCGCAAAGCCGATCAACGCCTTGGGCTCGGCGAGGACGACATCGCCGATCATCGCGAAACTCGCCGAAACCCCGCCCATGGTCGGATCGGTCAGTATCGAGATGAACGGCAGCCTGCGCTCCGCGAGTTCGGCCACCGCGGCGGTCGTCTTGGCCATCTGCGCCAGCGACAGCAGCCCTTCCTGCATGCGCGCGCCGCCGGACGCGCACACGCACACGAATGGAAGCTTCTGCTCGATCGCAACGCGCACGCCGCGCACGAAGCGCTCGCCGACCACCGAGCCCATCGACCCGCCCATGAATTCGAATTCGAACGCTGCGCAAACCACGCCGATCGAGTTGATCGCGCCCTGCATCGTCACCAGCGCGTCGGTTTCGCCCGTCTGTTCCTGGGCCTCCGAGAGTCGTTCCGGATAGCGGCGCGAATCCTTGAACTTGAGGCTGTCGACCGGCAACACGTCCGCTCCAATCTCGAAGCGGCCATCGGCGTCGAGCAAGGCGTCCAGCCGCGCGCGCGCGCCCAAGCGCTGGTGAAAGCCGCACTTCGGGCATACGTTCAGGTTCTTTTCGAGGTCCGTGCTATAGAGCACGGCATCGCATTCCGGGCACTTTGTCCACAGACCCTCGGGCACCGTCTTGCGCCCGCCGCCCGCGGTGCGCTGGATCTTCGGCGGAAGGAGTTTCTGCAGCCAGCTCATGGACGTCGGTCGAGCGCGCTGCGGATCGGGCGTAACAGGTCTTTGACCCGCGCGACCGCGTTCGCGGGGCCCGCCGCCTCGATTTCCTGGATGATCCGGCTGCCGATCACCACGGCGTCCGCAACTTCTGCCACACGACGCGCCGATTCCGCATCGCGAATCCCGAAGCCGACGCCGATCGGCAGCGTCGTTGCGGCCCGAATCGCGGGCAAGTGCGAGGCAACGTCGTTCATGTCCAGATGCCCCGCGCCGGTAACGCCCTTGAGCGACACGTAATAGAGATAGCCGGTTCCTATGCGCGCCACTTCCTTGATTCGCGCCGCGGTGGACGTCGGCGCAAGCAGGAAAATCACGTCCAAACCGCCGCGCCTGGCGAGCTCGGCGAACTGCGCGGCTTCCTCCGGCGGGCAATCGACGACGATCACGCCGTCGACGCCGGCGGATGCCGCCTGCGCCATGAAGGTCTCCGCCCCCATCGCCTCCACCGGGTTCGCGTACCCCATCAGGACGACCGGCGTCTCGGTGTCTCGGGTGCGGAATTCCCGCACCATCTCGATGACGTCGGAAAGTCCGACGCGATTCGCTAGCGCGCGCTCAGACGAGCGCTGGATGACTGGACCATCCGCCATCGGATCCGAGAACGGCACGCCCAGCTCGAGGATGTCCGCCCCGGCTTCGACCAGCGCGTGCAGCAGCGGCACGGTGAGTGACGGCGCCGGATCGCCCGCCGTGATGTACGGGATCAATGCCTTGCGCCCAGCCTTGCCGAGCGCCTCGAAGCGCGATCGTATGCGCGACATCGTCAGAACTGGATTCCGGAGCGCTCGGCCACGGTGTGCATATCCTTATCGCCGCGCCCGGACAGGTTCACGAGCAAAATCGCGTCCTTGGGCAGATCGGGGGCGATTTTCGCAGCGTAGGCCACCGCGTGGCTCGACTCGAGTGCCGGAATAATTCCCTCCAAGCGGCACAACTCGTGAAACGCTCTTAGCGCCTCGTCGTCCGTCACCGCCACGTATTCTGCGCGGCCGCTGTCCTTCAGCCACGCATGTTCCGGGCCGACGCCCGGATAGTCCAGGCCGGCCGAAATCGAGTGTGTCTCCATGATCTGACCATCGGCGTTCTGCAGAAGGTAAGTGCGATTGCCGTGCAGCACACCCGGTCGTCCGGCGACGAGCGATGCCGCATGCTTGCCGGTTGCCAACCCCTCGCCGGCGGCCTCGACCCCGATCAGCCGCACCTTGTCCATGCCGAGGTAGGCGTGGAAGATCCCAATCGCGTTCGATCCGCCACCGACGCAGGCGATCACCGCGTCCGGATGCCTGCCAGCCATCTCGGGCACTTGCTGCAGGCATTCATTTCCGATCACGGCCTGAAAATCGCGCACCATCATCGGATAGGGATGCGGGCCGGCGACCGTTCCAATGATATAGAAGGTGTTCTCGACGTTCGTCACCCAATCGCGCATCGCCTCGTTCAGCGCGTCCTTCAGCGTCTTCGAGCCCGACTCCACCGGCACTACGCTCGCCCCGAGAAGCTTCATGCGATAGACGTTGGCCGCCTGGCGCTTGACGTCCTCCGATCCCATGTACACGACGCATTGCATGCCGTAGCGCGCCGCGACCGTCGCCGCGGCCACGCCGTGCTGCCCCGCCCCCGTCTCCGCGATCACGCGCGGTTTGCCCATGCGCCGTGCCAGCAGCGCCTGGCCCACGGTGTTGTTGATCTTGTGCGCTCCGGTGTGATTCAGGTCTTCGCGCTTGAGGAAGATCTGCGCGCCGCCGTACTTCTGCGATAGGCGCTTCGCGTGGTACACGGGGCTCGGGCGGCCGACATAGTGTTTCAGCTCGTAGCGCAACTCCGCCTGAAATTCGGGGTCGGCGCGCGAGCACTCGTACGCCGCGCGCAGTTCGTCGAGCGCGTGCATGAGCGTCTCTGCAACATAAACGCCGCCATAGGGGCCAAAGTGTCCCCGGGCGTCCGGTAACTCAACCATCTGCATTTCTGACCTCTTCGATGAACGCGGCGATCTTGCCGGCGTCCTTGATTCCCTTGGCCGATTCGACGCCGCTCGAAACATCTACGCCCCACGGACGCACAATGCGAATTGCGTCGCCGACATTGTCGCAGGTGAGTCCCCCCGAGAGGACCAGCGGCAGGGGTCGCTGCCTTGGCACGACCGACCAATCGAAGCTCGTCCCGGTGCCCCCGAAAGCCTCGACGTAGGCGTCTGCGAGCCAGCCGCTCGCGCCGCCGTAGGGGCGCAAGTATTCTAGCAAATCGACGCCTTGCCTCACCCGGCACGCCTTGAGGTAGGGCACCCCGAAGCGCTCGCAGAATTCGGGGGGCTCTTCGCCGTGGAATTGTAGGGTATCGGGCCGCACCAAATCGAGCACACGCTGCACCTCATCGACGGACGGATTGACGAACAGCGCAACGGCGGTGACGAAGGGTGGCAGCGACCGGCGCAGCGCACGTGCCTGTTCCAGGCCCACGAATCGCGGGCTCGGCCGATAGAACACCAGCCCAATCGCGTCGGCGCCGGCTCGCGCGGCCGCTTGCGCGTCGGGGACTCGCGTAATGCCGCAGATCTTCACTCTGGTACGCATCACTCAGTACCAAAGCGGCAAGGTCGCGTGTTCGCTGCGCTCAACATCCAGCCCCCACGCGGGCGCATAGTCGATTGCCTCGAGGTACAGGCCCTCGGCGGCGAACGTCGGCGCCGCGCGCGCCCGGTCGCGCGACTCGAGAACATCGCGCACCCATGCGGCCGGGTGCTTGCCCTTGCCTACATAGACGAGGCTGCCCACGAGGTTGCGCACCATGTGGTGCAGGAACGCATTCGCGCTGATGACGAAATCGATGCGCTCGCCGCGACGCTCGATGTCAAGCCGATGCACGCTGCGGCGTGGCGACTTCGCTTGGCATTCAGAGGACCTGAAGGCCGAGAAGTCGTGCTCGCCCAGCAGCAGCGCAGCGGCCTCGCGCATCGCGAAGGCATCGAGCGGCAGATGAAACCAGCCGACGTAGGCCGCGGCGAGCGCAGGGCGCACCGGTCTGTTCAGCAGCACGTAGCGGTACGTGCGTGACTGCGCGCTATAGCGTGCGTGGAAGCTCGCGGGCACAGGCCTGGCCCACCGTACGGCGACCGACCCCGGGAGCACCGCGTTGACTCCCCGCACCCAGGCCGCGAGCGGACGTTCGGCTGAAGTATCGAAATGCACCACCTGCTCGCGCGCGTGAACGCCGCGATCGGTGCGCCCGCCGCAGGTTACGCCGACGGGCTCCGCGGCGATCGTCGTCAGAGCAGCTTCCAGTGCGTCCTGCACGGTGCCGCCGCCCGGCTGAGTCTGCCAGCCCAGAAAGCGGCTCCCGTCATATTCGAGGCCGAGCGCGATTTTCATCCCGGAAAAAGTTTAGCCACGGAGCCCGCAGTTGTCGCGGCCGGTCCGTGGCTACGTGTGATTTTCGACGTCAGCCGAGGCTGGAGAGCATCTGCTGCGCCTGGCCTTTCTGCGCGGCGTCGCCTTCCTTCAATACCTCGTTAAGCAGCTCGCGGGCACCGTCCTTGTCCCCCATGTCCTCATAGGCCTTCGCCAAGTCGAGCTTCGTGGCGACCTCCTGCCACTTCGGATCGGTTTGCGTCGCAGGCGCCACGGACTCGCCAGCGCCCCCGAGATCCAGGCTGATGGAGGACAGGTCGATCGGCGCCTGTGCGGCGCCAGAAACTGATGCTTGCTTTGGTGCCTCGCTATCGAGATTGAGATCGAAATCGATGCTGCCGGCCTTGTCGGCCGCCTGACCCTTTGCGGCGGGCTGCTCCACGGCCTGAGTCACGGCTGGAAGCTCGAAGTCCAGGCCAACATCAGGCGGCATGGTCTTGTCGCCTCCCCCCAGATCGAAATCGAGCCCCCCGCTCGCGGTCCGCTCTTCCTCCTTGTCCATCTTCATCTTCAGCGTCCCGCCTGCCGAAAACGCGCTCTGCTCCGCAGGCAGTGCTTCGTGCGTTCCGGTATCCAAATCGAAGTCCACATCCGCCTTTGCGGCCTCGTTACTCTGAGCGGAGTCGAGATCGAAGTCGAGCGTCGGCGCCGCAGCGGGCGTCGGCCGCAAGGAGGTGTCCGTCTGCGCGGTTTCGGCAGCGCCGCCACCGTACAGGCCGTTCTGGGGATCGATCGAGCGACCGAGCGCGGCCGCCTTCTCCCAATCCGCGCCAGTGCCGCTCGTAAGTCCTTTCAGTTTGAGCGCAGTCTGCTCGAAAGCGTTCGTATCACGGCGCCCGGAATAGATCTCAAGCAGCTTGGCGTGCACGGCTACGCGGTTGGGATCCTTTTGCAGCGCTTCCTTGAGGATCTCCTCCGCTTGTGCGTCGCGCCCGTAGGCCATGTAGACGTCCGCCTCGGCGATCGGGTCGACCTCGTCGGCGCCCAATTCGCCAACGCCCGCCTGGCTCACCGAGACCTGTGACGGGATGCCCCCCGGCTGCTGTTCCGGGCCGCCCGGTGCCGCGCCCCCTTCGGGCCCCCCGGAACCGCCAGCCGCTACACTTTCCTGAAAGCTGGTGCGCGTTGACTTCTTGCGCTGCCATGCCCACGCGCCATACCCGAGCAGCAGGGCTACGACCGCACCTATGCCGCCCAGCGCAACCGGATTCTCCAGCACTTCATCGACTAGGCTAGGTTCCGGCGGTGGGGGCGGCGGCGCGACCTTCTTTGACTGCGGCTTGGGCTTCTGTGCCTCTGGGGGAGGAGCCGGGCGTGTGGGCGGCTGCGGCAGCGACGGCGCTGGCTGCGCGCCCTGCTGAGACGGTTGCGGCGCGGCTTGAGGGGCTTGCTGCGGCGGTGGGGGTTGGGGGGATTGCTGCTGCGCCGGTGCGGGCGTCGGGGCGGGACCTTGTTGCGCTGCCGCTTGCTTACGCAGTTCGGCCAGTTGCTCGTTCCTGACTTCAAGCAACTTCTGCAGATCGGACACATTTTTCTCGAGCTCGTGCACGCGCGATTGAGCCTCCGCCAACGCGCGCTCACGCGCAACCGCGTCGTCGCCGCGAGCTGCGAGGTTCGCGGCAGAACCCGCCTTTCCTGGCTCCGCCTTCGAAAGCTTGAGCTGATCCTGCGTCGCCTGCGGCGTCGGCTCGGCCGGCTTCTCGGTGATGTGGCCCGCAGCCGTCTGCTGTCCGGTCGATTCACCCTTCGCCAGCTGCGCGGCTGCGGCGGCGGCGGCGAGCTTGCGCCGATATTCGGCGAATTCGGCCATATTCGCGCGAACCTGCTCGCGCGCCTCTTCCGGATCCACTGCGGAAGCCTCGTCCTGGCCGGGGATCTTCAATATGCCGCCCGCCTTGACTAGGTTGACGTTGTCGCGAATGAATGCCTCTCGGTTAGCGCGGAACAACGCGATCAGCATCTGGTTATAGGTCACGCCCTTCAACATGTAGCGGTGCGCGATCTCGCCGAGCGTGTCACCCTTTTTGACCTCGTAGGTCTGCTCCTTCGCGGGCTCCTTGAGCGGCTCCTTCACCTCTTCCTGCGCAGGCGCCTTCGCGGGCTCCTTGATCGGCTCCGTCACTTCTTCCTTCGCGGGCGTCGGCGGCTGCGCAGTCGCCGCCGGCTCCGGCGCCGGCGCGATAGGCTTTTCCTCAACCGGCTGAGGCGCCGGCGCGGCCTGCTGCGTCGGACCCTGCGTGGGAAGCGAAACAGGCGGCGCCGGTGGTGGCGCAGCGGCGATCGGCTGCGGCCCCTTGTACTCCGCAGGATCCAGCAGGAAGGTGTACTCGCGCATCAGCTTGCCGCTCGACCACTGCAATTCCACCAGAATGTCGAGGAACGGCTCGTTTACTGGTTGCGTGGTGCGCAGGCGCAGCACGGCCTTGCCGTCAGCGCGCTCCACATCGAGCTTCATTCCAAGTAGCACGGGGTTGTATTCGATCCCCGCTTTCGCGAATGCGTCCTGCGACGCGACGTGCGCATTCAGGGAGTCGAGTTCTTCGCCCTGCTCCGAAACTACGGCGATCTCGGCGTTGAGCGGCTGCCCGAGAGCGGAGAGAACGGTGAGCTTGCCCAATCCGACGGCATGTGCGAGCAGCGGCGCGAGGAGCAGCGCTGCTGCGAGCATTCTTCCGGCGATGGATTTGCCCACTATCCCACCCTGAGTCTTTCTTGGATCGCCAAGTAACATAACATCATGGTGTTAGGCTTGCAAGCTGAGAGATTTTCTGCGGTTTTGCGCCTTCCAGCCGGAACTAGCTATGAATTTGTACCTCGAGTTCAGGATTCGCTCGTCAGCCTCCAAGTCCGCACGCCATCATGGCGTCAACCCTTCACGCCGCCCTCAAGGAGCAGCCGGAGCATGCGGCGCAGCGGCTCGGCCGCGCCCCACAAAAGCTGGTCGCCGACGGTAAAGCCGGTGAGATACTCGCCCCCCATGGGCAATTTGCGCAGACGACCGACAGGAACCGCAAGCTTGCCGCTTACCGCTGCGGGCGTCAGCTGCGCGAGGCTTTCCTCGCGGCGGTTGGGAACCACCTTGGCCCAGTCGTGTGCCTCGGCGAGCATGCCTTCGATTTCGTCGAGCGGCACGTCCTTGCGCAGCTTGATGGTCAGCGCCTGGCTGTGGCAGCGCATCGCGCCGATGCGCACACAGACACCATCCACTGGCACGGGCCGTCCGTTGCGGCCGAGTATCTTGTTCGTCTCCGCCTGACCCTTCCATTCCTCCCGACTTTGGCCGTTGCCAAGGTCTTTGTCGATCCACGGCAGCAAGCTCCCAGCGAGTGGATGCCCGAACTGGGCGCGCGGCAACGCCGGGTCGCGCAGCGTTTCCGTGACTCGCCGTTCAATGTCTAGCGCGCTCGAGCCGGGGTCCTCCAGCAAGCGCGTCGCGTCCTGGCCGATATGCGCGATCTGCTCGACGAGCTCGCGCATAGTCGCCGCTCCGGCACCTGACGCCGCCTGGTAGGTCATGCTGGTCATCCACTCGACGAGGTCGTGCTGGAACAGCCCTGCGATGCCCATCAACATGAGGCTGACGGTGCAGTTTCCACCGATAAAGTCCCTCTTGCCGCTGGCGAGTGCGTTTTTGATGAGGGGCATGTTTACCGGATCGAGCACGATCACCGCATCGTCGTTCATGCGCAGCGCACTCGCCGCGTCGATCCAGTAGCCTTTCCAGCCGGCCGCTCGCAGACGCGGATACACCTCGTTCGTATAGTCGCCGCCCTGACAAGACACGAGCACCGGCAGCGACCGCAAGGCATCGAGATCCTTCGCATCCTGCACCGGCTCAATTTCGCGGCCGATGGCGGGGCCTTTGCCGCCCACCTGAGAGGTGGAAAAGAACTCCGGCTCGAAGTGCGCGAAGTCATGCTCCTCGCACATGCGCCGCACGAGCACGGAGCCCACCATTCCGCGCCAGCCGATGATTCCGACCTTCAACATGGTTCGATTTCCACGACTCGATTCTTCCGCTAGCTTAGCGCCGCCAGCACTGCGTCCCCCATCGCGGCCGTCCCGACCTTCCGCGTCCCGGGAGTGTATATGTCGGCAGTGCGTACGCCCTGCTGCAGCGCCCTTTGTACGGCTCGCTCGACTCGGTCTGCCGCTTCTTCCTGCCCAAGAGAGTAGCGCAGCAGCATTGCCGCGGACAGGATCGTCGCCAACGGATTGGCCACGCCCTTGCCCGCGATGTCCGGCGCAGATCCGTGAATCGGTTCGTACAGTCCCTTGCCACGCTCGTCCAGAGAGGCGGACGGCAGCATGCCGATGGAGCCCGTCAACATCGATGCCTCGTCGGAAAGGATGTCGCCGAACATGTTGCCAGTAACGATCACGTCGAACTGCTTCGGATCGCGCACCAGTTGCATGGCGCAGTTATCCACATACATGTGCGATAGAGCTACGTCCGGATACTCCCCGGCGCAATCCGTCACGACCTGCTTCCACAGCTCAGTGGTCTCAAGAACGTTCGCCTTGTCGACCGAGCAAAGGCGCTTGGCGCGCTTGCGTGCGGCCAGGAACGCAACGCGGGCAATGCGCCGGATTTCGCTCTCCCGGTAGCGCATCGTATTGACGCCCTCGCGTTCGCCTCCCGCGAGAGTATTGATGCCGCGCGGTTCGCCGAAATAGATGTCTCCGGTGAGCTCGCGCACGATCAGGATGTCGAGGCCCGTGACCACCTCGGCCTTGAGCGACGATGCTGCCGCAAGCTCGGGGTACACGCGCGCCGGCCGAAGGTTCGCAAACAGTCCGAGCTCCTTGCGCAGGCGCAGTAGGCCGCGCTCTGGCCGCTTGTCGCGTGGCAGCGAGTCGTATTGCGGACCACCGATGGCGCCAAACAGTATCGCGTCGGCCTGGCGTGCCAGCGCAAGCGTGGACCCTGGCAAGGGATCGCCGGCAGCCTCGTAGCCGGCACCGCCGACCGGCGCTTCTTCGAGCTCCAAACGCAGGCCGTCCTCTCCCAGCCTTCGCAGGACGCGCAACGCCTGGGAAATGATCTCGCTGCCGATGCCGTCACCGGCGAGGACTGCGACTTTCATGGGGCGCCTAGCTGAAAATCCAAGGAAACTGATCGCGCCGCCGCGCTTCGAACACCCGGATCTTGTCGGCGTGACGCAGCGTGAGACCGATGTCGTCGAGGCCGTTCAGCAGGCAATATTTGCGAAACGCCTCGACGTCGAAGCGCGCCAGAAACGCTTCGTCCAGCGTAGCGACCGTTTGCCGCTCCAGGTCGACCGTCAGCTTGAATCCCGGGAACGAGGCCACCTCGTAAAACAGCCGGTCGACCTCTGCTTCCGTGAGCACGACTGGAAGCAGGCCATTCTTATAGCTGTTGTTGAAGAAGATGTCGCCGTACGAGGGAGCGATGACACAGCGGATGCCATAGTCGAGCAGCGCCCACGGCGCATGCTCGCGCGACGATCCGCAGCCGAAATTCTTTCGTGCAAGCAGGATCTGCGCGCCCTTGAAGCGTGGTTGATTGAGCGCGAAATCCTCCCTGAGCGGTCGCTTGCTGTGATCCATGCCGGGCTCGCCATGGTCGCTGTAGCGCCAGGCGTCGAACAGATTGGGCCCGTAGCCGGTCCGCTTGATCGACTTCAGGAACTGCTTCGGAATGATTGCGTCCGTGTCGACGTTCGCTCGGTCGAGCGGGACGACGATGCCTTCCAATCGGGTGAATTTCTGCATGCCTGCCAGCGCGTCTGCCGGTGTATTGACCTAAAAGCTCGAGCGCACGTCGACGAAGTGGCCCGCAATCGCCGCCGCCGCCGCCATCGCGGGGCTGACGAGGTGCGTCCTGCCCCCGTCGCCTTGCCTGCCCTCAAAATTGCGGTTCGAAGTCGAGGCGCAGCGCTCGCCCGCCTCAAGGCGGTCGGCATTCATCGCCAGGCACATCGAGCAACCTGGCTCGCGCCACTCGAATCCGGCGTCGCGGAAGATGCGATCCAGCCCTTCCCTCTCGGCCTGCGCCTTCACCAGCCCGGAGCCCGGCACGACCATCGCCAGTCGCACGTTAGGCGCCACGCGCCGGCCCTTGACCACGACCGCTGCGCTGCGCAAGTCCTCGATGCGCGAATTCGTGCAGGAGCCGATGAAGATCTTGTCCAGCTTAATGTCTGTAATGCGGGTGCGCGGCTTCAGCCCCATATAGGCCAGCGCGCGCTCCATCCCCTCGCGTTTAATGCCGTCCTTTTCACGCTCCGGATCCGGCACTAGGCCGTCGACCGGCACCACCATCTCGGGCGAAGTGCCCCAAGTCACCTGCGGCTTGATCTCGCGCGCGTCGAGTGCGACCTCGCGGTCAAAAACCGCGTCCGGGTCGCTGCGCAAGCTGCGCCAATAGGCTACTGCCTGACTCCAGTCGGGGCCGCTCGGCGAGAACGGCCTGCCCTTCAGGTATTCGATGGTCGCGTCGTCGACCGCGACCATTCCCGCGCGCGCGCCGGCCTCGATCGCCATATTGCACAGCGTCATGCGGCCTTCCATCGACAGCGCGCGGATCGCGCTTCCGGCGAACTCAATCGCACTGCCGGTGCCGCCGGCGGTCCCGATGCGGCCGATGATCGCGAGCGCAACGTCCTTTGCCGTCACGCCGCGCGCCAGCGGACCCTCCACCAGCACGCGCATATTGCGCATCTTCCTGGCGATCAGGCACTGCGTGGCCAGCACATGCTCGACCTCGGAGGTACCGATGCCATGCGCCAAGCAACCGAACGCGCCGTGCGTGCTCGTATGAGAGTCGCCGCACACCACTGTCATTCCAGGCAGCGTGGCGCCGTTCTCCGGTCCGATCACGTGGACGATCCCCTGGCGGCGGTCGAGAAACGGAAAATACGCCTTGGCGCCGAACTCGCGGATGTTCACGTCCAGAGTCTCGACCTGCAGGCGCGAAATCGGATCGCGAATTCCGTCTATGCCGCGCTCCCAGCCCGTCGTCGGCGTGTTGTGGTCGGCGGTCGCGACCACCGATCCCGTGCGCCAGGGCTTGCGCCCTGCCGCCTTGAGCCCCTCGTAGGCCTGCGGGCTGGTGACCTCGTGCACGAGGTGGCGATCGATGTAAAGCAGCGCGGTGCCGTCCTCCTCGACGTGCACCACGTGCGCGTTCCAGAGTTTGTCGTAGAGCGTCTGTCCCATACGAAGGGTGAAATTATGGCACACCGACGGCGCGCCACGACGCGCTCACCGCGCGCTGCGAGTCTGCTCGTAGAGCGGCACGACGCGGGCGGCGCAGACCCTCAGGTCGTCGATGCGCGAGGCGTAGGAGGGATACGTGAAGAGGAACTGCGGCGACTGTGGATCGCCAAGGCTGGTCATTTTCTGCCACAGGCTGATCGCAGCGTTCGGGTCGTAGCTCGCGCGACAGGTCCTGCGCGGCGCCCCGCACGCGCGGTGTGACAAGCGGCTATCGGCGCAGGCAGGCCGCAGCAAACGACGGTCGCCGCCGCTCGCTTCATGCGGAATCTTGGACGCTATTCTAGATCCGCGCGCGCTTGAGCTTGTGTGCTAGATAGGCCCCCGCCAGAGCGGCGGCCGCGGACAGCGAGAACGCCGCCGGAGCGCCGTACCACCCCCACGCCCAACCGGCGAGCAGCGTGCCGACGGCGCTTCCGGCGCCGTAGCTCAGGCTGGAAAACAGCGCTTGCCCGCGCGCCTGCGCGGAGCGGGGGAACAGCCGGTACACCGCAGCCACGGAAGCGGAGTGAAACGCGCCGAAGGTCGCCGCGTGCAGGAGCTGGGCCAGAATCAGCACAGCCACATGCTCGGCCGCCCAAGCGATCGCCAGAAACCGTAGCACCGCGGCGAGAAGGCTCGCCTGCAGGATGGTAGACAGTGCAAAGCGCCTGAAGATCGCGGGCAGATACAGGAACACGCCAATCTCGGCCAACACGCCAAGCGTCCAGAGTGCGCCGATCGCCTTGCCGCTGTAGCCCAGGTGCTCCAGCTGCAGACTGAAGAACGCGTACAACGCGCCGTGCGCGACGGCCATGCAGAAGCCGGCGGCAAGCAGCGCCCGCACGCTGCCGTTCGCGAAGCGCCCGCGGTCCCCCTCGTCGGCTGGTGCCGGGGCGTGCGTGCTCGCGCCGGGCAGGGCGAGCGCCGCCGCCAGCGCAACGAGCGCGAGACCAAGCAGCACGGCGGGCAGCAGGCGCACCGCGGCAGCGTCCAGCCAGGCACCCGCGCCGAGTACCGCGCCGATGAAGCCGAATGATCCCCACAGCCGGATCGGCCCGTAACGCCCGCTCTGTCCGGCGAGCGACGCCAAGGTGATGGCCTCCACGAGCGGCATCGCGCCCGCGGACAACACGCTCATCAGCGCGATGAGAGCTGCGATGCCGGCGAACCCATGCGCGACCGGCAGCAGCGCGAGGCCCGCTGCGAGCGCGCTACAGGAAAGCACCACGACCGCGCGTTGCGCACGCCAGCGATCCGCGACCAAGCCCCAGAGTCCCGGGGCGAAGACGCGCGCCATCTGAGGAAGCGCGAGCACCACGGCGATTCTGCCGGCGTCTAGCCCGCGTTCAGCCAGATAAAGCGGAAAATACGCCATGAACGCGCCGGCGTAGGCGAAGTGCGCGAAGTAATAGATCGCGAGGCGTGCGGCGACTGGCATGGCGGCCCGGGTCGTGGCGCTACGCGGTAAGCCGAGAGGCGTGCGCGCGCAGGCTGAAGCGCAGCGCGCCGAGCACGTCGTCGACAAAGCGCTCGTCGGCGCTCCCGTCGCCCGTCGCTGCACCAAGGTGCCCGTCCAGCAGCAGTTGTGCGAGGCCGTGCACGAGGCTCCATGCGGCCGCCGCGGCGCGCTGTGCATCCTGCGCTTCCGCCAGATCCGAAAATGCGCGCGCAAAGGCGCGCGTCGTATCCTGCAGCGTGTCGCGCCAGGCCTCCGCGCGCCTGGCACCCGCCGCGAGCGCGAACATCAGGCGGAAGCGGTCCGGCTGGGCGAGCGCGAAATGGATGTAGGCCCGCGCCACCGCTCGCCCTCCGCGCGGCGCTGCCGCATTGAGCGCGGCCGCCAGGCGCGCGAACCCGTCGCGCGCAAGTTCCGCAAGCAGCGCCTCGCGGCCGGCGAAGTGCCGATACGGTGCGCCATGCGACACCCCGGCGCGCCGCGCCGCCTCACGCAACGTCACTCCGCGGACGCCGCGCTCCTCCAGCAGTGCGGCCGCCGCCTGCGTCAGAGCCGCGCGCAGGTCGCCATGGTGATATCGCTGCTTCTGACGGGGATATGTAGGCATCGACAACATTATGGCGCCAATCATGTTTCTGATGTCAACATAAACTCTCCGGAGTTAGCCCCGACGCGCTTGCCGGCGCCCGAGGAACGGGTTGCCGTGCGTACGGAACTCCACCGAAAGCGGCGTGCCGCGCAGGGAAAACGCCTTCCGAAACCTAGCCTCCAGGTAGCGTCGATAGCTGTCGGGCACAGCGTCGAGCGCGTTGCCATGAATGATGATGCGCGGTGGATTCATCCCGCCCTGATGCGCATAACGAAGCTTGGGCCGCACCAGGCCCTTGCGCGGAGGGGCCTGCTGCTGCACGGCGGCGATCAGCGCTCGGGTAAGCCGCGGCGTCGACAGCTTCGCCATCGCGGCAGCGTAGGCCGCGTCCACGGAGCGCATCAGCTCGCTCAATCCCCTGCCACCGCGCGCGGAAATGAAATGCGCATCGGCGAAGCCGAGAAACCCTAGCTTCCAGGCGAGTTCCTGCTTCACGCGATCGCGCTGCTCGCGGTCCGCCGCGTCCCATTTGTTCACTGCGATCACCACCGCGCGCCCCCGCTCGAGAATGTAGCCCGCGACATGCGCGTCCTGGTCGCTCACGCTCTCGAGCGCGTCCAGCATGAATATGGCTACGTTCGCGCCCTCGATCGCCTGCAGCGTCTTTACGATCGAGAAGCGCTCCACCGCTTCGCCCTGCTTGCCCCGCTTGCGCAGGCCGGCGGTATCCACCAGCGTGTAGCGCTTTCCGCCGCGCTCGAATGGCACGTCGATCGCGTCGCGGGTGGTGCCGGGCTGGTCGAAGGTGATGACCCGCTCTTCGCCCGCCAGCGCGTTGACCAGCGTCGATTTGCCGACGTTCGGCCGACCCACGATCGCGACGCGCGGATGCCGTTGCGCGCTTTCCTCGAGCTCGGCCTCCTGTGGCACGCCGGCGAGTACCGCTTCGAGCAGATCGCCCACGCCCTCGCCGTGCGCAGCGGAAATCGCGGCGGGCGCGCCGAGCCCGAGCTCGTGAAACTCGGCGGCCGCCGCCTCGGGCGCAAGTCCCTCGCACTTGTTTACCGCGACGTGCACGCGCTCCTTCAGCTTGCGCAGCCGCACCGCGATCTCACGATCGGCGGCGGTCAATCCTGTCCGGCCGTCGACCACGAGCACGACTGCGTCGGCCTCCGTGATCGCCTGCTCGGTCTGGCGTGCCATGGCCGCAAAGATCGCGTCGGCCGCTCCTGGCTCGAGGCCGCCGGTATCGATGACGATGAAGGAGCGGTCGTCGAGCCGGCCTTCGCCGTAATGCCGGTCGCGCGTCACCCCCGGGACATCGACCACGATTGCATCGCGGCTGCGGGTGATGCGGTTGAACAGCGTCGACTTGCCGACGTTCGGGCGCCCGACGAGGGCGATGACCGCCTTCATTGCATGCCGCGGCGCTACAGAGCCAGCGCGAACAGGCCGCCGCTTTGCGTCTGCACCAGGCAGCCTTCCGGCAGGCGGATGGGCGCCGCGCGGATCGGCGAACCGCCGGTCGCCATGCGTGCAACGAAGGCCCCCGAATCGCGCGCGAGGAAGTGCACGTAACCTTCCAGGTCGCCGACGACAATTTCCGAGCCGACCGACAGCGGCAGCGACAACTGCCTGTTGGCCAGTCGGTCCTGCTTCCACAGGCTGCGGCCGCTGCGCCGCTCGAACGCGTACACGGCACCACCGTCGTCGCTCACGTAGACGTTCGTCTCGTCGACGCTCGCCCCGTTCACGGATGACATCTCGCGCGACCACAGCAGATTTCCGCTCCCCGTGTCGAAGCACGCGACGCGGCCCTGGTAGGCCGCGGCGCAGACCTCGCGCCCGCGCACGACAGGACTGCCGAGCACCTCGGTGATGCGCTCCAGCTCGGTCGCGCCGCGCGGCACCGCCACGCTTCCCTCCCAGCGGGCGATGCCGTTGTTCAACGCGATGGCGACTAGCTTGCCGCCGGAAAAGCCTGCGTACGCGGTGTCCCCATCGATCGTGACTCCTGCCGGAGAACGCACGATGAGCGAGGAAGGCGCCCGCTGGTACACCCAGACGCGCTTGCCGTCGACGGCATCGAACGCGAAGATACGGCTGTCCTCGCTGCGCACCAGCACCAGCCCCGCGCCAACGGCCGGCGCCGCCAGCACTTCGCTCGAAACGCGCGCGCGCCAGCGAACCTTGCCGCTTTGTGCATCGAGGGCGAACACCTCGCCTTCGTCGGTCGCGACGGCCACCTGCGCGCCATCACTGCCCACTCCGCCCGAGAGACGCGCTTCGAGCGACACGCGCCAGCGCTGCCGCCCGCTCGCCGCATCGAACGACGCGACCGCTCCGTCGCGGTCGGCAGCGAACACGCCATCGCCTGCGAACACCGGGCTGAAGGTGAAGCTGCCGCCTCCGCCCAGGCTCGCCGACCAGAGCACGCGCACTGCCTTGGCATCGGCGATGGGCGTGAGCGGCGCCGGCGTCGGGCCGGACGGGCCGCTGAACCAGTTCATCGGGTTCAGGCTCGAGCAAGCCCCCAGCGCGAGACCCGCGGCGAGCAGCACGAGCAGCGTGCGCATTCTCATCCGCCCAGAGCCTCCAGCCGCATGCGTACGCTCTCGCGGAAAGCGCCTTCCTGCGCGCCCGCCTTGTCCAGCGCCAGCTGGTACGCCGCGCGCGCAGCGGCTATCTGGTGCTGAGCAGCCAGAATGTCGCCCTTGAGCGCGGCGTACTGCGCCGCATAGGCCGCACCGTGCTTCGCGTCGACCAGCTTGAGCGCCTCGTCGTAGGACTTCCTGTCGAGCAAGATCGCCGCGAGGCGCAGCCTCGCTATGTCCTTGAAATTGTCCGACGGCGAGCGCTCGAGCACCCAGCGCAACTGCGCCTCGGCGCTCTTGTCGTCGCGCCGGTCGAAATAAAAGCGCGCCGAGACGAGGGCCGCCATCGACGCGTAGACGGTGCCCGGATACTTTTCGGCCAGCTCACCGCCAGCGTCGCGCATCGTCTTCGCATCGCCAGTCGCTACCGCCTTGGTGAGCGCCTCGTAAAGCACGCTCGCCTGCACTGCCTCCCTGCGCTGGTACCAATCCCAGCCGCGCCACGCCGCGACGGCGATCAGTACGGCCGACACGACGAGCAGCACCCGGTTGCCGTTCTCCTGCCACCAGGACTTCAGCGCTTCAATTTGTTCCTGCTCTTGATGATCGAGTGCCATGCTATGACTTTGTCCTCTGCAATGCGTCGCCGAAGGCGGCCACCGCCTCCTCGCGTCGGACGCTGAATTGTGGTTCCGTTCGGCGCAGCAGCTTGACCGCGACCTGCCGCGCCCGTACTTCGTCCTCGCCGACGATAAGCGCCATAAACGCGCCGCTCGCATCGGCCTTCTTCAACTGCGACTTGAAGCTGCCGCTCCCGGCGTGTTGCACCACCGCGTAGCCGGCCGCACGCAGCTCCTCGGCGAGCACCAGCGCATAGGGCTGCGCGCCCTCGCCCTGCGCGACCACATAGGCGTCCGGAACGCGCGACTGCAGTGCCGCGCCCGCTTCGCGCAGCAGCGCGATCAGGCGCTCATTTCCCATGGCGAACCCGGCTGCCGGCGCCGGCTTGCCGCCAATCTGCGCGAACAGGCCGTCATAGCGTCCGCCGCCACACACCGTGCCCTGCGCCCCGAGGTCATCCGAGACCCATTCGAAGACCGTGAGATTGTAGTAGTCGAGGCCGCGCACCAATCGCGGGTTGAGCATATATGGCACGCCGGCGGCCTCGAGAAGTCTCTTCAGCTCTTCGAAATGTGCGAGCGACGCCTCGCCGAGGTATCCCATCAGCGGCGGCGCGCCCGCCACCACTTCCTGCACCTGCGGGTTCTTGGAATCGAGCACGCGCAGCGGATTCGTGTGCATGCGGCGTTTGGCGTCGGCGTCCAGCCGGTCGGCGTGCGCCTCCAGATGGCGCACCAGGTCTGCGCGATAGCGCGCGCGCTCCTCGGGCGATCCAATCGTGTTCAACTCGAGCCGGATGCCCCGCAGGCCGAGCTCGCGCCACAGGGACGCGCACATGACGATCAGTTCGGCGTCCACGTCCGGCCCCTCGTAACCGAGCGCCTCGACACCATACTGATGGAACTGTCGGTAGCGACCCTTCTGCGGTCGCTCGTGGCGGTACATCGGGCCCGCGTACCAGAGGCGTTTCGGTCCGTCGTACAGCAAGTTGTGCTCGATCGCCGCGCGCACGCAGGAAGCCGTGCCCTCCGGGCGCAACGTCAGGTCTTCTCCGTTCAGCTCGTCGCGCCAGGCGTACATCTCCTTCTCGACGATATCGGTCACCTCGCCGATGGCGCGCCGGAAAAGCTGCGTATGCTCGACCAGCGGCATGCGGATGTTGCGGTATCCGTAGCGCTCGAGCCACGACTCGACGCGCGCCTCGAAGTCGCGCCACCACGCGGCCTCGTCGGGCAAAATGTCGTTCATGCCGCGAACGGCCTGGATGCCTTTGCTCATGCGCGCAGCGGCGGTCAGGAAACCGCCTTGATCCTGATTTGTTTCGACTCGTTGTTTACTGGGCGGCGGCGTCCGGCCCCCGGCGAGAAGTTGCGCCGCACGTAATCGGCGATGAGCGCCTGGAATTCCTCGGCGATGCGGTCACCCTTGAGCGTCACCGTCTTCTCGCCGTCGACGTACACCGGCGCCACCGGATACTCGTTGGTTCCCGGCAGGCTGATGCCGATATCGGCGTGCTTGGATTCGCCCGGTCCGTTGACCACGCAACCCATCACGGCGACGCGCATGTCCTCCACGCCCGGGTACTGCTCGCGCCACACGGGCATCTGCCCGCGCAAATACGCCTGAATGCGCTCGGCGAGCTCCTGGAAATAGGTGCTCGTGGTGCGGCCGCAACCCGGGCAGGCGCTCACCATCGGCGTGAAGCTGCGCAGGCCCATCGTCTGCAGAATTTCCTGCGCGACCTGCACTTCACGCGTCCGGTCGCCGCCCGGCTCGGGCGTGAGTGACACGCGGATGGTATCGCCGATGCCTTCCTGCAGCAGCACGGCGAGCGCCGCAGTGGAGGCGACGATCCCCTTGGAGCCCATGCCCGCTTCCGTGAGGCCGAGATGCAGCGCGTAGCTGCAGCGGCGCGCGAGTTCGCGGTACACGGCGATCAGATCCTGCACCTGGCTCATCTTGCAGGAGATCACGATGCGCTCGGCTGGCAAACCCCAGGCTTCCGCCTGGCGCGCAGAATCGAGCGCGGATCGCACGACCGCCTCGCGCATCACCTCCTGGGCCGACAGCGGCTGCGCGCGGCGCCCGTTCTCATCCATCAGTCGGCCGAGCAAACCCTGGTCGAGACTGCCCCAGTTGACGCCGATTCGCACCGGCTTGCCGTAACGCATCGCGCATTCGATCATGGTCGCGAACTGCTCGTCGCGCGTGGTAGGCGTGCCGACATTTCCAGGGTTGATGCGGTACTTGGCGAGCGCCTGCGCGCATTCCGGAAACTGCGTGAGCAGCTTGTGTCCATTGAAATGAAAGTCCCCCACCAGCGGCACGCCGCAGCCAGTCGCGTCCAGGCGTTCCCGGATGTGCGCCACTTGTGCCGCTGCCTCCGCATTGTTCACCGTGACGCGTACCAGCTCGGAGCCAGCAAGCCACAGGTCGCGCACCTGCGCGGCGGTCGCGACTGCGTCGGCAGTGTCCGTATTGGTCATCGATTGCACGACGACCGGGGCGTCTCCGCCCATGGCGACGCCGTCGACCATCACCTGAGTCGAGCGGCGCCGTTGCGCAGCGTTCGTGCCGGTGCTCATTTCAGGGTAAAGCGCGCCACGTCGACCCTGGTGTGAGGCTTCAGGTCAAACGGTTGGTCCTGGTACGTGACCTGCACGTGCTGCGCATTGCCGATGACCATGTCGAACGGCGGCTGGCCGCTGACGACGCGCTGGCTACCCGCGGGAACCAGCTGCTCGAGCAGCGTGTGTCCTGCCGCGTCGCGTACTTCCACCCAGGACTCCTCATCGAAGCGCATGACGATGCGCCGCGCATCAGGGCCCACCGATGGCGCAGCCTTGGCGGCGGGAGGCATCTGCGGCTTGGCGATGCTCTGCGCGCTTTGCACCGGTGCCGGCGCCTGGGGCGCCGCGGGCACGACGCTCAACTGCACGGCTGTCGCGGGCTGCGCTGGAGGTGCAGGCGGCGCGGGTTCGGTCGGCGCCGCAGCAAGCGGCGCGCGCGGTTCCTCGGCCCGCGCCGGGGCGGACGCGACGGCCGCCGCACGCGCGGCCTTGGACCGCTCCTGCTTCCATTCGATCAGCACCCCGGCCACGGCTGCCAGGATGAGCAGTGACAGAATCCCGTAAACGACGTTCGAGCGCCGCGAAGCGTTGGCAAAAGGCACGGGTTGCCTGAAGCGCTCCGCGAGCTGGCCGGGATCCGGAACCTCGAGTTTGCCCTCCATCCGCGCCAGCAGGGACTCGGCGTTGACCTTCAACAGCCTGGCGTAGCTGCGCACCATGCCGCGCGCGAACGTGCCGCCAGGCAGAAGATCGAAGCGGTCTTGCTCCAGGGCTTCCAGCTGGCGCGCACCGAACTTGAGCTGTTGGGCGACGTCATCGATCGTAAGCCCGTGCGCAACGCGCTCGCGGGCGAGGATCTCGCCGATGCCTTCCTCGCGCGACACTTGCAGCTCGCGCCCGTCGACCATGCTAGTCATAGGCGCCGCGCTGCAAGAGTTGATATTCGCGCGATCTTGGAAAGTCCCGGCGCAGCTGGTTGGCATAGCCCGCTTCCGCGACGGTATCGCCAAGCTTGCGCTCGACGCGCAGTGCCAGCCAAAGCGACTCTGCGGTCGGCGGCACGTTCTGGTTGTAGCGCAGCGCGTACTTCCTCGCCTCCTTCATGTCCCCCTGCCGGTAGCGGATCTCGCCCATCTGCAGCATTGCGCCCGGATCGTTCGGCTGCAGGCGCAGCGCCTGCTGGATGAACTTCTCCGCGTCATCTAGCTTGTTTTCGCGCAAAGAGCAGATTCCCGCCGCGGTATACGAGCGCCATGGCGTCGGATAGAGCGGATTTCGGACCGCCCTCTCGAAGTAGCCGATCGATTCGGCCTCGCGCCCTGTCTGGCACAGGAACCAGCCGTAGTTGTGGTTGATGTCGGGATCGTTCGGTGAGATTTTCAGCCCGCGCTCGAAGTTTTCCTGCGCCAGCTTGTTCTCCTTCAGATCCATGTACACCAGCCCGAACACGCTGTAGGCAGGCGCGTAGTTCGAATCCGCGGCCGTGGCGCTGCGCAGTTCCTCGAGTGCGACTGCCATGTTGCCGCGGCGATAGTAGAGCGCGGCGAGCTCCGTGTGCAGTCTCGCCCTGTTCTGCGGATCGCCGACCTCTCCGATGATCTGCCCGGTGTCGACGCTCGGCGGCGGCGGCGGCTGGGTCGCGCACGCGCTTGCAAGCAGCACCAGGGAAGCGCCTACCAGGCGTCTCACGCGCGCAGCTCCGTCAGCCTGTGCAGAACGCGCCGGGAGCGCCGCGTGCGGTCGGCAACGTCCCCGGCGAGCTGGCCGCAGGCCGCGTCGATGCCCTCGCCGCGCGTCTTGCGCACGGTGGCCGTGATGCCTCCGGCGCGTAGGATTTCCGCGAAGCTGCGGATGCGCTCTGGAGACGAGCGCCGGAACGGCGTGTTCGGGAACGGATTGAAGGGAATCAGGTTGAACTTGCAGCGCACGCGCCGTGCGATCCCGAGCAGCTCCCTGGCATGTGCATCGGAATCGTTTACGCCCTCGAGCATCACGTACTCGAAGGTGATGAAATCGCGCGGCGCCTTGTCCAGATAATGGTTGCACGCCTTGAGCAGTTCGCGGATCGGGTACTTGCGGTTGAGCGGCACCAGCTGGTCGCGCAGGCTGTCGTTCGGTGCGTGCAACGACACCGCGAGCGCAACCGGACATTCGTCGCGCAGCCGATCGATGGCCGGAATCACCCCGGAGGTGGACACGGTCACTCGGCGGCGCGAGAGGCCGTAGGCATTGTCGTCGAGCATGAGGCGCAGCGCCGGCAGCACGTTGTCCAGATTGAGCAGCGGCTCTCCCATACCCATCATCACGACGTTGCTGATGACCCGCTCGCCCCGCGGATCGCGCCCGAGCTGGCGGTTGGCGATCCACAGTTGTCCGACGATCTCCGCGGTGTCGAGATTGCGGTTGAAGCCCTGCTTGCCGGTCGAGCAGAAGGCGCAATCGAGCACGCAGCCTGCCTGGCTCGATACGCAAAGCGTGCCCCGCCCCTGCTCCGGAATGAACACCGACTCGACCGCGTTCGCGCCGTCGACTTTGAGCAGCCACTTGCGCGTGCCGTCGGATGCCGTCTGGTCGCCGACGATCTGCGGCACCCGGACCTGCGCATGCCGGGCGAGCTTCGTGCGCAGCGTCTTGGCGAGGTCGCTCATGCGCGCGAAATCCGACTCTCCGAACTGGTGGATCCAGCGCAGGACCTGGCGCGCACGGAACGGCTTTTCGCCGAGCGAGGCGAAGTACCGCTGCATGGCCGCAGCGTCGAAAGCGAGCAAATTCTTGGTCATCGTGAGTAGATTTCGCACGCCGGAAAGAAGTACGCGATCTCGGTGCGCGCCGTGTCCGGGCCGTCCGACCCGTGCACGGCATTCGCGTCGATGGAATCGGCGAAATCCGCACGGATCGTGCCCGGCGCCGCCTTCTTCGGATCCGTCGCACCCATCAGTTCGCGGTTCTTGGCGATCGCGGCTTCGCCCTCTAGGACTTGCACCAGCACGGGGCCGGAGATCATGAAATCGACCAGTTCGCGAAAGAACGGCCGCTGCCGATGCACTGCGTAGAAGCCCTCGGCCTGAGCGCGCGAGAGATGCATCATGCGTGCCGCAGCGATCTTCAGCCCCGCGGCCTCGAAGCGCGCACAGATCTTTCCCACGACGTTCTTTGTCACCGCATCGGGTTTGATGATGGACAAGGTCCTCTCGACCGCCATTATTCGCTCCGTAACCAAGGCTCGCGTATGAAAGCTGAAATTCTATCACGCACCCCGGTCGAATCGCGTAAAAACAAGGGCTTAAGCTCGCGCATGACCCGCGTCCGGGCGCCACTCCGGGAGCAGCCCCGGCGCCCCGGGCGCGGCGCGATAACGCGCATCGATGCCCAGCCCCGGCGCCCAGACCAGTTCACCGTCGCAGTAGATGAGCGGTAGGCGCCCGCGCCACCAGGGCGGCACGCCCGCCTCCTGGAACAGGTTCTTGAGCGTGCGGCGCGGCCGCCCGGGATCCAGCTGCAATCGCTCCCCGCCGCGGCGCTGGCACACGCGCACCTCGCCGGCCTCGAGTCGCGCCCGATCGATGCCGGCGCCGCGCGCCGGCCGCATGCGCAACTCGCCGGCAGGCTCGGGCAGACGCAACCTGCGCTCACCCGACCACCTGACCGGCGCAAACTGAGCCGGTGGCGCCGCGCGCTCGAGCGTGACCTGCCCGCGATACGCGCGCAGCACCGCGCCATCGTGCCGGATCTCGGTACGCGCACCGTGCCCGCTCAGCTGGCGCAGCATGTCCGCCAGGCGTCGTTCCGTCGGCGCACGCAGGCCGTGTGCCGCCAGATGCTCGCGTAGCGCGAGCGCGGGGGAAGCCGGCGCGCGACGGTGCAGCAGCTCATCGGCCTCGGCAAAGTGGCGCGCTGCACGGGCCAGCGCCTCGCGCCAGCGGGGGTAGCGCTGCTCGAGCAGAGGCAGGATCTGCCGGCGCAGGTAGCCGCGCGTCAGCGACAAGTCGTCGTTCATTTCGTCCTCGACCCACTGCAGACCGTGGGCGCGCGCGTAGCGCACGATCGCCGTGCGCGGCACCGCGAGGAGCGGTCGCACGACCATCTTGCCGCCGAGCGTGCCGCGCACCGGCATGCCGCTCGCGCCGCGCAGACCCGTCCCGCGCAGGAGGTTCATGAGCACCGTCTCGGCCTGGTCGTCGAGCTGGTGCGCGAGCGCCAGCGCGTCTGCACGTACGCGGCCGAGGGCCGCGCGGCGCGCAGCGCGTGCCGCGGCCTCGAGGCCGATGCCGCGCCTCTTGCCGACCTTCACGCGGCGCACTTCGAGCGGCACGCTCCACTCACGGCACAGCCGTCGACAAAAACTCGCCCAGCTACCGGAGCTCGCGCTCAGCCCGTGGTCGACGTGAATCGCGCGCAGCGCATAGCCGTGGCGCGGCGCCAGGTGCGCGAGCAGATGCAGCAGGACTACGGAGTCGACTCCCCCCGAGAGCGCCGCCGCGAGGGTCTTGCCCCGCAGGTCGGTCTCCACCAGGACGTGCTCGACCGCCGCAGCCACGCCGCCGAGGCGTTCGCGCGGCTCAGCTGCGCTCCGCGAGATCCTTGAACTTGCCATGGTCCATGAGTCTTTCGAGGCGTTCCTCGACGAGCTCTTTCGGCTTTTTCCCTTGGACCTGCTTGAGCGCTTCGGCAAGCGCCTTCTTGAGCGACGCAGCGGTCGCCTGCGGATCGCGATGCGCACCGCCGAGCGGCTCGTTGACGATCTTGTCGATCAGGCCGAGCGTCTTCAGCCTTCCGGCGGTGATGCCGAGCGCCTCGGCCGCCTCGGGTGCCTTGTCGGCGCTACGCCAGAGGATCGAGGCGCAACCTTCCGGAGAAATCACCGAGTACGTGGCATATTGCAGCATGAGAACCACGTCCCCCACCGCGATCGCCAGTGCCCCGCCGGAGCCGCCCTCGCCGATCACGCTGACGATGATCGGCGTCTTGAGTCCCGCCATGGCATACAGGTTGCGACCGATCGCTTCGGACTGACCGCGTTCCTCGGCATCGATTCCGGGATATGCACCAGGCGTGTCGACGAAGGTGAACACGGGCAAGCGGAACTTCTCCGCAAGCTGCATCAGGCGCAGCGCCTTTCGATAGCCTTCGGGTTTCGGCATGCCGAAGTTGCGCAGAATCTTTTCCTTGGTATCACGCCCCTTCTGGTGGCCGATCACGACGCACGGCGCGCCATTGAAGCGCGCCAGCCCGCCGACGATCGACTCGTCGTCGGCGAAGCTGCGATCGCCGTGCAGTTCCTCGAAGTGCGTGAACAGCATGCCGACGTAGTCCAGCGTGTACGGCCGCTGCGGATGGCGCGCAACCTGAGCCACCTGCCAGGGGCTGAGCTTGCCGTAGATGTCCTTGGTGAGCGCCTGGCTCTTCTTGGTAAGGCGGCCGATCTCCTCGGAAATATCGACCGCGGAATCGTCTTGCACGAAGCGCAGTTCCTCGATGCGCTGC
>Ga0187776_10000196_pt1 | contig 29245 bp, 25 predicted proteins | sample 0216_BV02_MP12_2_FD_132426 | JGI IMG/M metagenome (GOLD analysis project Ga0187776, IMG submission 132426) | Tropical peat soil microbial communities from peatlands in Department of Meta, Colombia - 0216_BV02_MP12_20_MG | ecosystem: Environmental > Terrestrial > Soil > Wetlands > Peat | place...
ATGCGTCCGAAGGTCGCGATCTCCTCGCGCTCTTTCTTGGTGAGATCGCCTTGCGCGCCGGGCTGGCGGAAAGCCTGGCCCGAAACGTGGTAGTGAATCGCGGCCATGCCGTTGCACACCTCCGCCGCGTGACTCGCGCTGCGCCGCTCCTGAACGCGCGGCGGGCGCGGCTGGTACCACTGGCGATACAGGAACACCAGCAGTTGCTCGCACGAGGGCTGCACGCAGTCCTCGCCCAGCGCGAGCTTGGCCGGGGACTCGCCCTTGCGCAGCAGGCCGATGCGGTTGCGCAGGCTCTTGGCAAGCCGCCGCGCGTCCAGGTAACGCGGCTCCTTCATCGGCGCGACCGCTTCGTCGCGGGCGAAGCGCTCCGGGCAGCGATCCGATAAGAGGTCCACCACCAGCTCCGGCACATCGGCCTCACCCACCGGGTGCGCGAGGATTTCGACGCGCTCAGCCCAGCGCTCGAGCAGGTACGCGACGAACGTGAGCTGGCGCTGCCCGAGCTCGTTCGGATTGCACATCCCCATCAGGATTGCGCGCAGATAGGCGGTGCGCGGCGAGGTGTCGTGCACGTCCCGGTTCATGTAATCCTTGACCGGCTCGTTGGACACGCCGAGCGCTTCCGCCCGCGCATACACCCGATGCAGCACGGCCCATTCACGCGGCGGCACCTGCCGGTATGCGCGGTAGTGATGGAACATCTTGAGGCCGGAATACGCAAGGGCGCGCTGGCACACCAACGCCGCCTGCGCGCGCATTCCGGGCTCGCCCTCGCCCACGGCGTCGAGGCAGCGCAGGTAGCCGATATGCATTCGCTGCCACAAGGCGACCGTGTCCTGGAACACCTGGGCTTCGTTCTCGACCATCGGCAGAGCGCGATTGGTGAAACGCTTGGCCTGCTCCATCTGCACGAAATGCACCGGCTCGCGCAGCGTTTCCATCACCGCGAGCCGGTTGGTCGCCTTGGTCGGGAAACGATTGAACTCTTCAACGGCCTCGAGCAGCTGGCTCTGCGCAGCGGGTATGTTCGAAAGCGGCACGTTCTCGACCCATGCCTTGCAGGCCGCCCCGTCTAGGAAATCGGGCGACGCGTTCGGCGCGAGCTCGGGAAGGACGATGTCGTTCATGGCCGGCGCCTCATGCCGCGTGCTGCACGAGCAGCGCAGCGAGGCGCGCGCCGAGCCGCGCGTCGGAAACCTCTTTGCGCAAGGCGCGGGCCGGGACGCCTGCTCGCCGCGGCGCGGCCCAGATCGGATCCGGGAAATGCGGGTCGTCCGCGTGGCGCGCTATCACATGCCAGTGCAGGTGCGGCACCACATTGCCCAGGCTCGCCAGATTGATCTTGTCGGGATCGAACAGCTCGCGCAGCGCCGACTCGCAGGCGAAGACCGCATCCATCAGGCGTACGCGCTCGCCAGGCGCCAGGTCGGTCATTTCGCGCGCGTGCCGATTGAGTATCACGCGGCAGAAGCCCGCGTAGTCCTGCGACGGCGCACGCACGATGCGGCAGAAGCCGTCGCGCCACAGCACGGGACCACCGTCTCCTTCACAGAACTCGCAATCCATCAGAGCAGCACTCGCTCAATGCCGCCCGCATTCGCCCGGGCGACGAATTCCGGCAGCCAATTCTCGCCCAGCAGGCGGCGCGCCATCTCGACCACAATATAGTCGGCCTGCGCCTCAGTGTCACCAGAGAAGCGCGCCAGTCCCTGCAGGCAGGACGGGCAGGATGTGAGAATTTTCACGCTGCGGCGTGAATCCCCGGCGCGCAGGGCGGCGACGCCCGCTTCCAGTTCCTCCTGCTTGCGAAAGCGCACCTGCGTGGAGATGTCGGGCCGCGAAAGCGCGAGCGTGCCGGACTCGCCGCAGCAGCGCGGCGAAAGTGCGACCTCGGACCCGGTCAGCGCGCGCGCCACGGCGAGCGGCTGGTGCTGCTTGATGGGGCTGTGGCAGGGATCGTGGTAGAGATAGCGCTCGCCGGACACGCCGTCGAGCTTCACGCCCTTCTCGAGCAGGTATTCGTGGATGTCGAGCAGGCGGCTGCCGGGAAAGATCTTGTCGAACTCGTAGCTCTCGAGCTGATCCAGGCAGGTGCCGCAGGAAACGATCACCGTGCGGATGTCCAGATAGTTGAGCGTGGTCGCCAGGCGGTGGAACAGCACGCGGTTCTGCGTGATGATGCGCTCGCCGCGCTCCGCCTCGCCCGCGGCGGTCTGCGGGTAGCCGCAGCACAGGTAGCCAGGCGGCAGGACGCACTGCACGCCGGCCCGATACAGCATCGCCTGCGTAGCCAGTCCGACCTGGGAGAACAGCCGCTCCGAGCCGCAGCCCGGAAAGTAGAACACCGCTTCGCTGTCCTCGCTCACCCTGGCCGGGTCGCGCACGATCGGAACGACTTTCGGATCCTCGATGTCGAGCAGCGCGCGCGCGCTTTTTTTCGGCAAGCCGCCTGGCATCGGCTTGTTTACCAGATGGATGATCTGCGTCGCGGCCGACCGCCGTCCGCTGCTCGCCGGGGGATGCGCGCTTTGCGCGCGCGCCAGGCCGAGGCCGCGCGCCATGCGGTGCGCGGCGCGCTGCAGGCCGTAGCCCCAGCCGATCAGCGCCGCGCGCGTCAGCTTCACCGTGCGCGGGTCGGTCGCGCTCAGAAACATCATCGACGCGCGCGTGCCGAGATTCGCCCGGCGCTTGCCGCTGCGCCGCAAGAGATTGCGCATGGCGATCGACACGTCGCCGAAGTCGATGTCCACCGGGCAGGGGCTCTCGCACTTGTGGCACACGGTGCAATGGTCGGCGACATCGCCGAACTCCGCATAGTGCGAGAGCGCGACGCCGTGGCGCGTCTGCTCTTCGTACAGGATCGCCTCGATCAGCAGCGACGCGGCCAGGATCTTGTTGCGGGGCGAATAAAGCAGGTTGGCGCGCGGCACGTGCGTCGCGCACACCGGCTTGCACTTGCCGCAGCGCAGGCAGTCCTTGATCGAGTCCGAGACACGGCCCAGGTCGGACTGCTCCAGGATCAGCGATTCCGCCCCGATCAGCGAGAAGCTCGGCGTGTAGGCGTTGCTCAAGTCGCTGCCGGCGAGCAGCTTGCCGGCGTTGAAGCGCCCCTGCGGATCGACCGCCTGTTTGTAGGCGCGGAATGCCTCGAGCTCGCCCGGCTCTAGGAACTCGAGCTTGGTGATGCCGATGCCGTGCTCGCCCGAGATCACGCCGCCCAGGGACTTCGCCAAGCGCATGATGCGCGCGACGGCCTGCGTGGCGCGCCCCAGCATCGCGTAGTCGTCCGAATTCACCGGTATATTGGTGTGCACGTTGCCGTCGCCCGCATGCATGTGCAGCGCGACGAATACCCTGCCGCGCAGCACGCGCGCATGCACCCCATCCGCCCCTTCGAGGACGTGGCGGAACGCGATCCCTGAGAAGATGCGCTGCAGCGGCTCGCGCACTTCGGTCTTCCACGAAAGGCGCTCGCTGCGCGCCTGCAGCGCCGCGAAGCGCGCATCGAGGTTCTCGCCGAGCTCGCGCCAGCGCGCGCGCACCGCGCGGATCAGCTCCAGCGCGCGCTGCGGCCGCTCGCCGAGCACCTCGGCCGCCGGCACGGGCTCCTCGAACTTGTAGAGGGGCAGCTCGCCCGAGAAGTACTCTTCCAGCGCATCGAGCAGCTCGAGCTTGTTGGCGATCGAGAACTCGATGTTGAGGCGCTCGACGCCGTCGCTGTATTCGGCGAGGCGATCGAGCGGAATCACCACGTCTTCGTTGATCTTGAACGCGTTGGTATGCTTGGCAATCGCCGCGGTGCGCGCGCGATCGAGCCAAAAACGGCGCCGCGCCTCGGCAGACACCGCGACAAACCCCTCGCCGCCGCGCGCGTTGGCGATGCGCACCACGGCCGAGGCAGCGCTCGCCACCTCGTCGACGCCGTCACCGACGATGTCGCCGATTAGCACCATGCGCGGGCGCTGGTTGCGGCGCGACTTGGTGGCGTAGCCGACGGCCTTGACGTAGCGCTCGTCGAGGTGCTCCAGTCCGGCGAGCTTCACCTGCGCATGCCCGTCGAGGTAGGCCTTCACCTCGACGATAGCCGGCACGGCCTCCCTGGCGCTGGCGAAGAACTCGAGGCACACCGTGCGCACCTGCGCCGGCATGCGATGCAGCACGAAAGTGGCCGATACGATGACGCCGTCGGTGCCTTCCTTCTGTACCCCGGGCAGGCCCGCGAGGAACTTGTCGGTGACGTCCTTGCCGAGCCCACGTTTCCTGAAGCGCGCACCCTCGATCTCGAGCATGCGCTCTTCCAGCAGGCGCTTGCCGTCGGCCGCGTAGCGGCGCAGCCGGAAGCTCGCCGTCGCCGCATCGTGGATCTTGCCCAGGTTGTGGCCGATGCGCTCGATGTCGAGCCATTCTGCCTCCGGCGTCACCATGCGCCAGGAGGCGAGATTGTCCAGCGCGGTGCCCCACAACACCGCCTTCTTGCCGCCGGCGTTCATCGCGACGTTTCCGCCGATGCAGGACGCGTCGGCCGAAGTCGGATCGACGGCGAACACCAGTCCCTGCGCCTCGGCCGCCTCCATCACGCGGCGCGTCACCACGCCCGCGCCACAGCGTATCGTCGGCACGCGGCGTCGCGTGCCGGGCAGCTCGGCCCACTCGACCGGCCCGAGAGCCTCCAGCTTTTCGGTATTGAGCACCGCCGAGCGGCGCGTGAGCGGCACCGCGCCTCCCGTATATCCGGTGCCGCCGCCGCGCGGAATGATGGTCAAGCCGAGCGCGATCAGGGTTCTGACCACCGGCAGCACTTCCTCCTCGCGGTCGGGCGTGACCACGACGAAGGGGTATTCGACACGCCAGTCGGTCGCGTCGGTAACATGCGAGACGCGCGCGAAGCCGTCGAAACACACGTTGTCGCGGCGCGTGACGCGCGCCAGGCGGCGGCGCACCTTCGCACGCAGCGCGCGCGTTTCCTCGAACCCGGCCTCGAAGCGCTCGAGAGCTGCGCGCGCTTCGCTCAGAAGCTCGGCGACGCGCTCGCTTTCGCCGCGCCTCGCCTCGATCTCGTCCAGCCGCCGGCGCATCCCGGCCAGCACCTCGGCGCGGCGCCGCAGGTGCGCGATCAGGTCGTCCTCGAGGTAGGGGTTGCGCAGCACAACCCACATCTCGCCGAGCACTTCGTAGAGCATGCGCGCCGAGCGGCCCGTGCGGCGCTCGGCGCGCAGCTCGGAAATCAGCTGCCATGCGCGCGGCCCGAGCAGGCGCGCGACGACCTCGCGATCGGAAAACGAGGTGTAGTTGTACGGAATCTCGCGCAGGCGCGCTTGCATGGGCGGATTCTAGCCGTCTGCTGCGACGCAGCAACCGCTCCGGCGAGAGGGGCTTAGGCCGCCTCCGGCGAGCCGAAGATCTCGCGGTAGCTGGCGTAGAAGCTCGCGAGTAGCGTCGGCAGGATCACCAGCAGCAGCGGAAGCAGCAGCGCGTCGGCCTGCGCGCGCAGAGCGCCGCGCGATATCCAGTCGAGCGCGGTTAGCGCCGCGAGCGGTGCCGCGGCGGTCATAAGCGTGGTGGCCACGCCGTACGACAGAAATGCGCGCCAGTTCATCAGGCAAGCGAACAGGCTGAAAAACAGCGCCTTCGCGACACCCATGCCGTGCCAGGCAGCCAGCACCGGGGCGAACCAGAAGGCGAACATGACCGGCAGGTAGAGCGCCGCGGCGCTCGCGAGCGCCAGGAAAAACGCTCCCGATTGCAGTGCCTCGGCCGCGGGCCGCTCGCCCCTCAGCAGCCACTGCGCCAGGGCGCCGCCGTCAGCCAGCGTGCTCGCTGCGAGCAAGAGCGCGAGGCACGCGAGATAGACACCGCCGAGCAGGAGTTGCGTTTGCGGGCGCTCGCGAAAGCCTGCGAAGAGCAGCGGCAGCGCGAGCGGCGCGCGCCGCGCCGCGGCGCGGCTCACCGCCATGAAGCCGACCGAGAACGGTGGCACGAGAATCGAGGCGAGCGCGATGCCCACGACGGGCAGCATCGACACCATGATCATCAGCATCCAGTAGCCGAACACCAGCGCGATCCAGGCGAGCGGCGCGACGCGAAACAGCCGCCAGCCATCCGCGAGCCAGCGCGCCCCGCGCAGCCACGGAACCACGCGCGCGCTGGTGGTCGTCATGCCAGCCAGGGCGCTTCGCCGCTTCCGGCGCGCAGCGCAAGGACGTCGCGGAAGTGCTCCGGATCGTGCGCGTGCACCAGCACCCCGGGGCGCGGCAGGTGCAGATCGTGCAGGCGCGACAGCCAGAAGCGCAGCCCCGCGGCGCGCAGCAGCACCGGCCACGCACCGCGCTCGAGCGGTGCGAGCGGGCGCAGAGCGGTGTAGGACCCGAGCAGCGCGTGCGTCTTCGCCTCGTCCAGCCGACGGTCGTGTCCCGCGTCGACCAGGCACCAGTCGTTTGCGCACACCGCGAGGTCGAACAACAGGCAATCGACTCCGGCAAAGTAGAAGTCGATGACCCCGGTGATGCGCCCGTCGTCGAACAGGGCGTTGTCGCGGAACAGGTCGGCGTGAATCGGCCCGCGCGGCAGGTCCGGAAAACGGTACAGCGACTGGAAGCGCAGCTCCTCGTCGAGCAACGCGAGGGCCTGCGCGTCGAGGAACGGGCGCACCGCACGCGCGGCGGCGCGCCACCACTTTGGTCCCCGAGGGTTGTCGAGATATGCACCGTAGGAGCGGCCGGCGAGGTGCATGCGCGCCAGCAGCGCGCCAAGTTCGGCGCAATCGCGCTCGTCCGGCCGTTCGACCGACTTTCCCGGCAGGCACGTGACCAGCGCTGCGGGCTTGCCGTTCAGCCGCGACAAGTACTGGTCGGAGATATCGGCGATCGGCGCCGGGCTGGGGATGCCGTGCCGCGCCAGGTGCGCCATGAGTTCGAGATAGAACGGCAGCTCGCCCGCAGGCAGCCGCTCGAACAGTGTCAGGACGTAGCGACCCTGGCTCGTCGTGACGAAGTAGTTCGTGTTCTCGATGCCGCTCTCGATCGGCTCGAGCGCAGCCAGCGCACCAATCGAATAGCCGCGCAACCACTCTGCGAGCTGCGCTTCGGTTACAGGCGTGTAGACGGACATGGGTCGGGTGCGAGTGTGCGCCGGATCGCTCAGCGCGCCGGCGCGCGCGCAACCCGCAAGCTCATTCCCAGGTCTTGATCGGCCACATCGGCACGCTCACCCCGCTGTCTAGCGAGTCGCGCCGCATCCAGTTGCCGTTTCCGGTAGTGTCGATGAGGTAGTAGGTCGGCCCGTCCTTGGGCGTCACCTTGAGCATCACCACCTGACCGCCCACCCGGATCGGCTCGACCTTGTCCCCTTTCTGCACCGGGATGCGCACGCTCGGCTCCTGCAGCGGATTGGTGGCGCCGGGCGGCGGAGGCGGCGGCCCGGGTAGCGGCTCGAGCTTCGGCGGCGCGTCTCCCTGCGCGAACGCCGGGAGCGCGATGGCGACCAACACGATGATGACGGTTCGGCGCATGGACCGGGCTAATGAAATTCTAACAGAGCGCCGCTGCTGACACTTACATGCCGGCGCCTACAGATTGAGAAGCACCTCGCGTTCCTCGGGCAGCGGCTCGAAGCCGCGCTTCTCGTAATGCGCGAAGATCGCATCGACCACCCGCTGCGGCTCGTCGATGACCTGCAGCAGCCCGATGTCGCTTGCATCGATCATGCCGTCCTTCACCAGCCGCTCGCGCAGCCATGTCAGCAGCCCCGCCCAGTAGTTGCTCCCCATGAGCACGATCGGCATGCGGCGCGTCTTCCTGGTCTGCACCAGGGTGAGCGCTTCGAACAGCTCGTCAAGCGTGCCGAAGCCCCCTGGCAGCACGACATACGCGGTCGCGAACTTCACGAACATCACCTTGCGCGCGAAGAAGTGCCGGAAACGCAGGCTCACGTCCTGGTAAGGGTTGGCGCGCTGCTCGCGCGGCAGCTCGATGTTGAGGCCCACTGCGGGGCCGCGCCCGAAATATGCACCTTTGTTGGCCGCTTCCATGACGCCGGGACCGCCGCCCGAGATAACCGCGAAGCCGGCGTCCGACAGCAGCCGCGCGGTCCGTTCCGCGAGCCCATAGTCAGGCGAGTCGGGCGCGGCACGCGAGCTGCCGAACATGGACACCGCCGGCCGGATGCCGGCCAGCCGCTCGGTGCCCTCGACGAACTCTGCCATAATGCCGAACAGCCTCCACGCTTCGCGCGAGGGGATCTCATAAGCCGGGCCCGCGGGCTTCGGCAGCTTCTCGTTCATCATCGTGTCCGGGAACAGCCCTGATAAGTTGCTCCTGCTCGTGGACGGCTCGTCGTACTTGTATCGCGCCTTCCACGCGCTGCCGGAGCTGAAGAGCCCGCGCGGCGAGCCCACCGGCGCCATCTACGGCGTGCTGAACATGCTAAGGCGGCTCGCCGCGGACTACAAGGCAGGGGCGCGCGCCTGCGTCTTCGACGCCAAGGGCAAGACGTTCCGCGACGCGGAGTATCCCGAGTACAAGGCGCACCGGCCGCCGATGCCGGACGACCTCGCGGCGCAGATCGAGCCGCTCAAGGAGGCGATCGAGGCGCTCGGCTGGCCGGTGCTCTCGGTCGAAGGCGTCGAGGCGGACGATGTCATCGCAACGCTTGCCGAGCAGGCGAAGGGGCGCGGCTGGCGCTGCGTCATTTCAACCGGCGACAAGGATCTCGCGCAGCTCGTCGGCGAGGGCGTGACGCTCGTCAACACGATGTCCAACGAGACGCTCGACGCGCCCGCGGTGCAGGCCAAGTTCGGCGTCACGCCGGAGCGCATCGTCGACTATCTCGCGCTCATCGGCGACAGTGTGGACAACGTACCCGGGGTTCCCAAGGTCGGGCCGAAGACCGCCGCCAAGTGGATCGCGCAGTTCGGCTCGCTCGAGGGGGTCATGGCGCATGCCGGAGAAATCAGCGGCGCGGTCGGCGAGAGCCTGAGAAACACGCTCGACTGGCTGCCCAAGGGACGCAGTCTGCTCACGGTCAGGCGCGACGTCGCGCTGCCGGTGAGGCTCGATGCGCTAATCGACGGCGAGGGCAATCGCGCGCGCCAGCGAGAGCTGTTCCGGCGCTTCGGCTTCCGCTCCTGGCTCGCCGAGCTCGGCGACGCGCCGCGCGCGGGCCAGGAATCACCCGCGCAGAGGCAACGGCGCAGATATTCCCCCGTGAGCGACGAGCGCACGCTGCGCGAGCTCGTCGCGCGGCTCGGCGAAGCGCCGCTCGTCGGCTTCGACACCGAGACCACGGGCCTGGAGCCGATGCTCGCGCGCCTCGTGGGCATGTCCTTCGCGTGGGGCGATACCGCGGTATACCTGCCGCTCGCGCACGAGTATCCTGGCGCGCCCGAGCAGCTTGGCGTCGAGCGCGCGCTCGCGCTGCTCAAGCCCTGGCTGGAGGATGAGGCGCGCGCCAAGGTCGGCCAGAACCTGAAGTTCGACGCGCACATTCTCGCCAACCACGGCGTGCGCCTGGCGGCCATCGCGCACGACACGCTGCTCGAGTCGTACGTCTACGAGGTGCACGAGCGCCACGACCTTGATTCGCTCGCGCAGCGCCACCTCGGCTGGAAGACGATCTCCTACGACGACGTTACCGGCAAGGGCGCGGCGCGCATCCCCTTCTCGGCGGTCGACGTGCAGCGCGCGACCGAGTACGCAGCGGAGGACGCCGATTGCGCGCTCGCGGTGCACGACGTGCTTTTCGCGAAGATCTCCGCGGACGAAAAGCTGAGGTTCGTGTACGAGAGAATCGAGTTGCCGGTGCTGCCGGTGCTGCTGCGTATGGAGCGCAACGGCGTGCTCCTCGACGCGGCCAAGCTCGAGCGCCAGAGCCACGAGCTCGGACGCGAGATGCTCGAGCTCGAGCAGAGGGCCTACCAGGCGGCCGGCCAGCCGTTCAACCTGAACTCGCCCAAGCAGATCCAGGAGATCCTGTTCGAGCGCCAGGGGCTGCCGGTGAAGAAGAAGACGCCTTCGGGTGCGCCCTCGACCGACGAGGACGTGCTCGCGGAGCTCGCGCAGGACTATCCGCTGCCGAAGATCCTGCTCGAATTCCGCGCGCTGGCAAAACTCAAGTCGACTTACACCGACAAGCTGCCGCGCATGGTGAACGCGCGCACCGGTCGCGTGCACACCACCTATTCGCAGGCGACCGCGGTGACCGGCCGCCTCGCCTCGATCGACCCGAACCTGCAGAACATTCCGATCCGTACGGCTGCGGGCCGCCGCATCCGCGAGGCCTTCGTGGCGCCGCCCGGCTGGAAGATCGTCTCGGCGGATTATTCGCAGATCGAGCTGCGCATCATGGCGCACCTGTCGCAGGACGAAGGCCTGCGCCACGCCTTCGCGCACGGCCACGACGTACACCGCGCGACCGCCGCCGAGGTGTTCGGCCGCCCGCTGGCGGAGGTCAGCGCCGACGAGCGGCGCACCGCAAAGGTGATCAACTTCGGCCTGATCTACGGCATGTCGTCGTTCGGGCTGGCACAGAATCTCGGCATCGAGCGCGCGACGGCGCAGGCGTACATCGATTCCTACTTCTCGCGCTACCCCGGGGTGAAGCGCTACATGGACGAGACGCGCGAGCGCGCCCGCAGCCAGGGTTACGTCGAAACCGTGTTCGGGCGCCGCCTGTGGCTGCCCGAGATCAGGAGCGGTTCGCCGCAGAGGCGCCAGGCGGCCGAGCGCGCCGCGATCAATGCGCCGATGCAGGGCACCGCCGCCGACCTGATCAAGCTCGCGATGGTCTCGGTGCAGGATTGGCTAGACGCGAGCGGGTTCGCGAGCAGGCTGATCATGCAGGTGCACGACGAGCTTGTGCTCGAGGTGGCTCCGCAAGAGCTGGAAGTCGTGACCGAGGGGCTGCGCGCGCGCATGCAGGGCGTCGCCGAGCTCGACGTGCCGCTGATCGTCGACGTCGGCGTCGGCGACAACTGGGACGAGGCCCACTAGTCGCGCGGCGCCGTCAGCGCAGCGCGCCGAAAACCTTCTTGATGATGCTCGAGGCCGAGCCGAGCGGATCCTGGCGGATCTTCTTCTCTTCCTCGGCGATCATGAAATACAGGCCGTCCAGCGCCTTTTGCGTCACGTACTGATCGAGATTCGCGTCCTGCTCGGTGATCAGCCCGAAGCGCGCGCCGACCTCCGCATACTGGTCGTACTTCTCCGCGAGTTGCACCTTCCTCGTCGCCTGCTGCACGATCGGCAGGAACTTCTTGCGCAGCGGGTCCTGCGTCGTGCGCCGGAAGTACTCCGTGCCCGCGGTATCTCCGCCGGTGAGGATCCCCTTGGCGTCCTGCACGCTCATCTTCTTCACCGCGTCGACGAGCAATGGTTTCGCTTCCGCCACCGCGGCTTCCGCGGCGCGGTTCATGGTGAGCTCGAGTTCGTCGGCGTAGCGGCCCATGCCCAGCCGCCGCATCAGCCCTTCCGCGCGGCGCAGCGACTCGGGCAGCGGGATCTTGACGCGCGCATCGCCGAAGAAGCCGTCTTGCCGGCCGAGCTGCGCGACCGCGGCCTGCGAGCCCTTTTCGAGCGCCGCCTTGAGGCCGGCCACCGCATCCTTGTTGCTGATGCGCTCGAGCTGCGCAGCAGCGGGCACTGCTGCGAGGAACGCGGCGCAGGTAAGCAGCCATGCCGCCGCCCGTCCCATGAGCCGGTGCTCAGCCGCGCTTGTAGACGATCTTCTTGGTACCGCCGTCGCAGGTGCCGACCACCTTGCCGTCGGCTTCCTGGTCCTTCGGCACGATCTCGAGCGTGTATGTCTGGACACCGTTCGCCTTGATCTTCGCGTCGATCTCCGACTTCAGCTCGTTGCAGTCCTTCCGCGCCAGCGCCGGCGTCACCGCGAGCGTCAGCAGTGCAAACACCACCATTCCTTTCATGATTGTCCCCCCTTGCAAAAGGCGCATCATGCGCCTGGGCCCCCCGGCGTCACCAGGAACTATCTGGCAGGCAGTCTGCCGAGGCCAGCATCGTGCGCCTGCCGGTCGGCATGATACGACGAGCGCACCATGGCACCCACCGCGGCGTGGCGAAAACCGAGCGCCCCCGCCTCGCGCGCGAACAGCGCAAAGGTGTCCGGATGCACGTAGCGCTCGACCGGCAGGTGATGCGCGGACGGCTGCAGGTACTGGCCGACGGTAAGCATATCCACTTCGTGCGCTTTCAAGTCGCGCATGACCTGCAGGATTTCCTCGTCCGATTCGCCCAATCCGACCATTAGCCCGGACTTGGTCGGCACACCGGCGTGGCGCCGCTTGAATTCGGCGAGCAGCGCGAGAGAGTGCCGGTAGTCCCCTCCGGGGCGCGCCTTGCGGTACAGGCGCGGCACGGTCTCCAGGTTGTGATTCATGACGTCGGGCGGAGCGGCGGCAAGGATCTCCAAGGCCCGCTCGACGCGGCCGCGGAAATCCGGCACCAGCAGCTCAATGCGGGTGCGCGGCGAGCGCTCGCGCACGGACCGGACGCATTCGACGAAGTGCTGCGCGCCGCCGTCCTTCAGGTCGTCGCGATCGACGCTGGTGATCACCACGTATTCGAGGCCCAAGCGCGCGATCGTGTCGGCCAGATGGCGCGGCTCGGCGGCGTCAGGCGCGAGGGGCCGGCCGTGTGCGACGTCGCAGAACGGGCAGCGGCGCGTGCAGATGTCGCCCAGGATCATGAACGTCGCCGTGCCTTTGCCGAAGCATTCGGCGATGTTCGGGCAGGAAGCCTCCTCGCACACGGTGTGCAGCTGCTGCGCGCGCAGGATGTCCTTGATCTCGTAGAAGCGCGACCCCGGGCTCGCCGCCTTGACGCGGATCCACCCGGGCTTGGCGAGCAGCTCGCGCGGAACGATCTTCACCGGGATGCGGGCGGTCTTGGCTGCGCCCTTCTCCTTCACGCCCGCTTCACGCATGCGCCAGCCTCGCGAGGAGGATCTCGGCGAGGCGTTCGCCCGATTCGGCGCAGGATTGCATGACGCCGAGGTCGCGCAGGCGCGTCACGCGCAGACCCGGGTAACCACAGGGGTCGATCGCCGCGAAGGGCGCGAGATCGACATCGACGTTGAGCGCCAGGCCGTGAAAGGTACGGCCGCGCGACACGCGCAGGCCGAGCGCCGCGATCTTGGCACCGTCGACGTAAACGCCGGGCGCGCCGGGCTTGCGCACGGCGCGCACGCCGTGCTCGGCAAGCAGGTCGATCACCGACTGCTCGAGCATCGCGACGAACTCGCGCACGCCGAGGCCGCGGCGCCCGATGTCGACCAGCGCATAGAGTACGACTTGTCCCGGTCCGTGGTAGGTCACCTGCCCGCCGCGCTCGACGCGCTGCACCGCAATGCCGTTGTCGGCGCGCGGCCCGTGCGCCGGATCGGCGCCCAGCCCGAGGGTGTAGACCGGCGGATGCTCGAGCAACCACAGTTCGTCGGGCGTGTCGGCGCCGCGCCGCGCGCTGAACTTGCGCATCGCTTCGACGGTGGGAAGGTAGGGCGCGAGCCCGAGCCGCTCGAGGCGCACGCGCTGCATCGCCGGCGCCAGCACTCCGGGCATCACAGCACCATCACGACCGAGGGGTGATCGCACAATTCCCGGTAGAGCCCGTCGAGCTGCTCGCGCGAGCGCGCCTGCACGGTCACCGTGAGGCTCAAGTAGCGCCCCTGCCGGCTGGGTCGCATCTCCATCGTCGCCGGCTGGAAGTCCGGCGCGTGCTTGAGCACGATTTCCATCACGCTTTGCGCGAAGCCCGCCTCGCGGCGGCCCATCACCTTGATCGGGAAGTCGCAAGGATAGGTGAGCGTCGACTCGCGCACCTCGCCCATTCTCACGCCGCCACGGTCTGCCTGCCGACGCGCATCACGCGCCGCTTGAAGTCCTGGTAGAGCTGGTACATGCGGCGGAACACCGCCCCGGGTCGGCCTTCCCCGATCGGACTGCCATCCAGCTCGACAATCGCCAGCACTTCCTTGGAGGACGAGGTTACCCAGATCTCGTCCGCCGCGCGCAGGTCGCGCACGCTCACCTCGCCGATGTCGAGCGGTATGCCCGCCGCTTGCGCCAGCTCGATCACGACGTCGTACGTGATCCCGGGAAGAATGAGATTCGACTTTGCCGGGCCGCGGATGACCCCCTGCTTCACGATGAACACGTTGGAAGCGGACGCTTCGGTCAGTTTGCCGTCGCGCAGCAGGATCGTTTCGACCGCGCCGACGTCCGCGGAGAGCTGGCGCAGCAGGCAGTTGCCGATGAGCGAGATCGACTTGATGTCGCAGCGCAGCCAGCGAAAATCGGCCGCGGTCACGGCGCGCGCACCCGCTTCGACCAGCTCGGCGGGCGGGTTGACGAGCGGATTCGACATGATGAAGACCGTCGGCTCCACTCCTTTCGGAAATGCGTGGTCGCGCTTGGCGACGCCGCGCGTGACCTGGAAGTACACGCCCTGGTCCTCGTAGGGCTGCTGCGCGACAAGCTGCGCGATGATCTCGCGCCAGCGCTCGCGCGAGTACGGATTGCGGATTCCCACCTCGTGCAGGCTGCGCTCCAGACGCGCCAGGTGCTCGTCGAGGCGGAACGGCACACGCGAATAGACCGGCACAAGCTCGTACACGCCGTCGCCAAATATGAATCCTCGGTCGAGCACCGGTACCGTCGCCTGCTCGATCGGCATGAACTTGCCGTTGAGAAAGATCATCTGGCCCTCGCTACTTCATCCACAGTCGCAGTGTATCCCATGCCCTGCCGAAAATCCCCGCGGTGGCCACCGGCTGGAGCGCGACGAGCGGGTATTCGCCAAGCAGGCTGCCCTGCAGCGTGACGCGCAACATGCCGACTTGCTGGCCCTGGGCGACCGGCGCCAGCAGCGGCCGCTGCGATACGAGCTGCGCCGACAGCTTGTCGGAGTCGCCCTTCGGCACGGACAGCATGAGGGCGCCGCCGAAGCCCGCGTTGACGGTCGGCTCGGCGCCTTTCCACACCTGGATCTGCTTGACCGTTTGCCCTTTGTCATACAGCTTGACGCTGTCGTAGAACTGGTAGCCCCAATTGAGCAGCTTGAGCGATTCGCTCGCGCGCGCCTGCTCCGAGGGCGCGCCGAGCAGCACCGACAGCAAGCGCCGCTCGCCGTGCTTGGAGGAGGCGACCAGGCAGTAGCCCGCGGCCTCGGTATGACCGGTCTTGACTCCGTCTACGCTCGGATCGAGCCACAGCAGGCGATTGCGGTTGCGCTGCGTGATGCGGTTGTAGGTGTATTCCTTCTGCGAGTAGTAGCGTGCGTACTCCGCGGGGAAGTCGCGGATCAGTGCGGTAGTGAGCAGGTATATGTCGTGCGCCGTGCTGTAGTGTTGCGGGTCGGGCAGGCCGGTGACGTTGGCGTAGTGCGTGTTCTTCATTCCCAGCCGGACCGCCTCGCGATTCATCATCTGAACGAACACGTCCTCGGATCCCGCGACGGTCTCGGCGAGCGCAGTGCACGCGTCGTTGCCCGAATCCACCTCCATTCCCTGGATGAGCTCCCCGACGGTGACAGGCATACCCGGCTGGATGAACATCCGCGATCCGGGCGCCTTCCAGGCGCGCGCCGACACCTGGACCGGCTGCTCGAGCGAGATCTGCTTCTCGTGCAACGCGCGGAAGACCAGATACGCGGCCATCAGCTTGGTGAGCGAGGCCGGCTCGAAGCGCACGTCGGCTTTATCCGAGGCCAGTATCTGGTTGCTAGACAGATCGGCGAGCAACCAGGAATGACCGTCGATGCCGGGTGGCTGAGGCGCCGCGGCGCGCGCGCAGGTGGTGACGAGGGCGAACAGGAGGGCGATCGAGGAACGTAGCATGGTGTCGTTTCTTTCTTTCTGGAAAGCGCCCGCCCCGAACCTGCGCGGGCGTGGCGTTGGACCGCTATCGGACAACGAACACGGGTTTCAGGTTCATTTCGGTTTCAATGCGCGCCGCAATCGCGCTCGCGTCTGCCTCGCTCGGATACGGGCCCAGATGCAGCTTGTACAGGCTTCCGCTCGCGAACACGTAAATCTGATCGGTCAGCCACGCGAGCCGCCTATAGATCGCGGCACGGTAACTTTCGGCGCTGTCGCGTGCCGAAAACGCGCCGAGCTGCAGGTACACGCCGCTCGGCTCCGCGGCGGCGACGGGCTCCGCGGCGGCCGGGGCCGCCTGCGCGGATGCCGTCCGCTCGGGCTGCTCGCCCGGGATGATGCTCTGCAGCTCGACCGTCGTGCTTCCGGCCGCCGTGTAGCCCAGCTTGTAGGCGGCGGCATAGGACAGGTCGACGATGCGGTTCGAATGGAACGGTCCGCGGTCGTTGATGCGTACCACCACACTCTTGCCGTTGGCGAGGTTGGTCACGCGCGCGTAGCTCGGGATCGGCAGCAGCGGGTGCGCGGCGGTCATCGCATACATGTCGTAAGCCTCGCCGCTGGAGGTCTTCTGGCCCTGGAAGCGCCTGCCGTACCAGCTCGCGACGCCGCGCTGGGTGAACGGCCGCAGCTCGGTGAACGGAACGTAATGCTTGCCGAACACGTCGTAGGGCTGGTTCGCGCCCCGCATGAGCGGCTCGCGCCGAGGCTGAGCGTCGGCGAGCATGGCGGGGTCCGGCGCGCGCTCGCCCGGCCCGTCATCCTTGTAGTACCCGCCGCGCGCGGCGCCTTCGCCTGGCCGGGTCGGCGCACCCGCGCAGGCCGCGAGGCCCAGCACGGCCAGGGAAGCGAGCGCAAGGCGCAGGTTCATACGCTTTCGTACACCGGTTTGCCCGCGACCAACGTGTAGCGCACGCGGCCCTCGAGCTCGTAGCCGAGGAACGGGGTGTTCTTGCCCTGGCTCCTGAGCATTCCCGCACTTATCCGGACCGGCGCCCGCGGGTCGAACACCACCACGTCGGCCGGCGCCCCGGTCGCCAGGCGCCCGGATTGCACCCCAAGAATGCGCGCGGGGTCGCTCGTGATGCGCGCCAACGTTCTGGCGAGCGGCAGATTCCTCTGCTCACCCCACTTGAGCGCAAGCGGCAGCAACAGCTCGAGGCCCGTCGCGCCGGGCTCGGCCTCGGAAAAAGGCAGCTGCTTCTGGTCCTCGTCTACCGGGGTATGGTCCGAGCACATGCAATCGATGGTGCCGTCCGCGAGCCCGGCGGAAAGAGCCTGCCGGTCGCGCTGGCTGCGCAGCGGCGGAGTGAGCCTGCAATGCGAATCGAAGTACCCGAGATCCATGTCGGACAGGTGCACGTAGTGCGCACCGACATCGCAGCTGACCGGCAGGCCCTCAGCTTTCGCCGCCCGCATCAGCTGCACCGCCCCGGCGCTCGACAGGCGGCACACGTGCAGGCGCGCGCCGGAGGCGCGCACCAGCTCAAGCAGCGCACCGAGCGCGATCGTCTCGGCGAACGCCGGGATCCCAGGCAGGCCGAGGCGCGTGGCGACCTCGCCGTCGTGTGCGACTCCGCCGCGCGCCAGGCAGTAGTCCTCGGCGCGCAGCCACACGGGGAAACCGAAGGTGGCCGCATATTGCAGCGCACGCCAGAGCACCTGCGTATCGGAGAGCGGCGAGTTGGCCTGCGAAAAGGCCACGCAGCCGGCCTCCGCCAGCTCGGCCATTTCGGTCAGACGCTCGCCTGCGAGCTGCACGGTGAGCGCGCCCACCGGATATACCCTCGCGCGCGAAAGCGCCTTGGCGCGCCGGCGCAGCATGTCCACGAGCCCGGGCTCGTCCAGCGGCGGATCGGTGTCCGGCGGGCAGGCGAGGCTGGTCACTCCGCCCGCGACCGCCGCGTCCATCTCGGATTCGAGCGTCGCCTTGTGCTCGTATCCCGGCTCGCGCAGGCGCGCAGACAGGTCGATGAGGCCGGGCGCGACCACCAGGCCACGAGCGTCGATGACGCGCTCAGGTTCGCCTGCGAGCGACTCGCAGATGCGTCCGTCGGCGATCGCCACATCGCCGACGGCGTCGCGCCCGCTCGCCGGATCGACCACGCGCCCGCTACGAATCAGGATCTTCACGACGTTCCCGCAACCATGCTCATGACCGCCATGCGCACCGCAATGCCGAAGGTAACCTGGGGCAGGATCACCGAGTGAGGTCCGTCGGCCACGGTCGAGTCGATCTCGACGCCGCGGTTCATCGGTCCGGGGTGCATCACGATCGCGTCGGGCCTGGCAAGCGCGAGTTTCTCCGCCGTCAGGCCGTAGTGCTTGAAATACTCCTGAGCGCTCGGCAGCAATGCGCCGCGCATACGCTCGCTCTGCAGGCGCAGCATCACGGCGACGTCGGCGCCGCGCAGGCCCTCCCGCATGTCGTGGAATACGCGTACGCCGAGCGATTCGACGCCAGTCGGCAGCAGCGTCTGGGGGCCGATGACGCGCACTTCCGGCGTGCCGAGCGTGGTGAGGCCGTGGATCAGCGAGCGCGCCACGCGCGAATGTAGCACGTCGCCGACCACGGCCACGGTCAGCCGGGAGAAGTCCCGCTTGTAGTGGCGGATCGTGTACAGATCGAGCAGACCCTGCGTAGGGTGCGCGTGCCGCCCGTCGCCGGCGTTGATGACGTGTTCGTGCGGCTTGACATGCTGAGCGATCAGGAAGGGCGCGCCCGACGACGCGTGGCGCACCACGAAGACGTCGGCCTGCATCGCCGAGAGGTTCGCCACGGTGTCGAGCAGCGACTCGCCCTTGGTCTGCGAACTCGCCGCGATGTTCAGGTTGATGACGTCGGCCGAGAGGCGTTTGGCGGCGATCTCGAACGTGGTGCGGGTGCGCGTCGAGGGCTCGAAGAACAGGTTGAACACGCTCTTGCCGCGCAGGATCGGCACCTTCTTCACTTCGCGTTCCGTCACGCCGACAAACGACGCCGCAGTGTCCAGGATGCTGAGCAGCACTTCTCGCGGCAGGCCTTCGATCGACAGGAGGTGCCGCAGCTCCCCGTTGGCGTTCAGTTGCGGGTTACTCTGCACGTTCAAGCTCAAGCCTGAGTTTTCCGTCGTCGCCGCGGCGCAGGCGCAGGCGCATGTCGGCAGGCACGTCCACCTTCGCTCCGCAGTGCTGCGCGCAGATCGGCAGTTCCCGGCCGCCGCGGTCGGCGAGAACGACCAGGGAAATCCGCGCCGGCCTGCCGTAGTCGAACAGCTCGTTCATCGCCGCGCGCACGGTGCGCCCGGTGTAGAGCACGTCGTCGACCAGGAGCAGGTCGCGTCCCTCGACCGTGAAGGGGATGCGCGTGCGCTTGGGATCGCGCGCCAGGCCCTGCTTGTGGTAGTCGTCGCGGTAGAACGCAATATCCATCGTGCCAAGCGGTTCGGCCAATCCGAGCTCCGCGTGCAAGCGCTCCGCGAGCCACACTCCACCGGTGTACAGGCCGATCATCGCCGTGTTCGGTCCGACGAGCGGCTTCAGCTCGGCGACCAAGCCGGCGCACAACTTCTCGGCGTCAGGCAGCGGCTTCATCGAAATACTGCTCGAGAATCAACTGCGCAGCGTAGGAGTCAAGCTCGCGCGCGCGCGCAGCCCTGGCGGTGCGGCGCGCGCCCGCCGCCTCGCGCATGCGGCTCTCGGCCGCGGTCGAAGTGTAGCGCTCGTCGACGCGCACGACCTGGATGCCGTAACGGTCCTCCAACTGGCGCGCGAAGCGCTCGACGCGCGGCGCGAGCGGATGGGGCCTGCCGCCGTCTGCGACCGGCCATCCGACAACCAGCCGCGCGGGTCGCCACTCCGCGAGCAGTGCGCCGATCGCCCTGAGGCGCGCGGCCCCGATCGCCACGATGGGCTTCAGCGGGTGCGCGGTGCGCAGCCGCGCGTCGCCGACGGCCACGCCGGTGCGCCGTTCGCCGAAGTCGAACGCCAGGATCGTCGAATCCCTTTCGGAAGCGGAAATGCTGGACTGAGGGGGAAGAGTGGCGCTTGCCGTGCGGGATATGCGCCGCTCAGGCATGACCAGCTTCGTCCTGCAGGCGGGCAAAATCGATGCCCAGCAGCTCCATCGCCGCCGGCAGCCGCTCCTCGACCGGGGTGTCGAAGATGATCGCGTCCTGGGCCTCGACCGTGAGCCACGCGTTCTGCGACAACTCGTGCTCGAGCTGGCCGGCCGACCAGCCGGCGTAGCCGAGCGTCACCAGGATCTTGGCGGGGCCTTCGCCGCGCCCGACGGCCTCCAGAACGTCCTTGGAAGTGGTCAGTCCGATCGCCTCGCGCACCCTAAGCGTGGACTGCCAGTTGCCGGCCGGCGCATGCAGCACGAAACCGCGGTCAGTCTGCACCGGTCCGCCGAAGAAAACCGGCGCATTTGCTAGCTCGCTCTGGCGCAGCGTGAGCGAGAGGCGCTCGAACAGCGCCTGCATGGTCATGTCGATCGGGCGATTCACCACGACGCCGAGCGCGCCTTGCTCGTTGTGCTCGCATACGTAAGTCAGCGTCCTCGCGAAATGCGGATCGACCATGTTGGGCATGGCGATCAGGAAGTGATGCGTCAGATTGATCGAGGACATGCTTGAGCATATTTTAGCCCATGCCGTCGCATTCCGGCGCGCTTTGCAGCGCCTAAGGGGGCCTGAAAACGCTCAGCGGCCGAGGAAGCCGGCGATGTGGCCGAGCAGCTCCTGTTCCTGGTACGGCTTGCCGAGAAACACGTTCACGCCGAGCTCCTGAGCGTAGGCGCGGTGCTTGTCCGCAGTGCGCGAAGTGATCATGATCACCGGAATCTTGGCCAGCTTGGGGTCCGCGCGCAGGTTGCGCGTCAGGTCGAAGCCGTCCATGCGCGGCATCTCGATGTCGATGAGGATGACGTCGGGGATCCCGAGCGAAAGCTTCTCCAGCGCCTCGACGCCGTCCTTGGCGGTCGTCACTTGGTAGCCTTCGCGCTCCAGCAACCGGCCGGTGATCTTACGCACTGTGAGCGAGTCGTCAACTACCATCACCCGGGGCCGCGCCGGTTCGACCGCGGGCGCCGGCCCGAGTTCCGGCTGCGGCGCCGGCCGCGGCCGCCTGACGAGCGGCAGAGGGTTCAGGATCAGCACCGTCTCGCCGCTTCCCAGGACTGTAATCGAGGATATCCCGGACACGCGCGCGAGCTGCGGTCCGAGATTCTTCACCACCACCTCCTGGTTTCCGATCATTTCGTCCACGAGCAGCGCAGCCGCCTCCGCGCCCGAGCGCAAGAGCAGGACTGGCGCATAGCGCCGCTCGGCGTGGTCCGGCGCGCCGGCCTCGCCGAGCAGCTCGGGCAGATAGGCGAAGGGATAGCGTCTGCCCGCCCATTCGACGTGGCCCATCGCGCGCAGCTTCGTCAGCTGTTCCGGGCGCAACTGCTGCACCTGCTCGACCATCACGCCGGGCAGGGCATAGGTCCGAGCGCCCGATTTCACCAGCACCGTCTGCGTAACGGCGGTCGTCAACGGCAGGCGAATGACGAATCGCGCTCCCTGCCCGGGCGAGGATTCCAGCTCTACGCGCCCGCCGAGCGCTCCGACTTCGTCCTTGACCACGTCCATCCCGACCCCGCGGCCCGCGATCTCGGTGACTTGCTCGACGGTGCTGAAGCCCGGCACGAAGATGAGGTCGGCCAGTTGCTGGTTGCTCGGTGCATCGGCCGCCGCGAGGAGGCCCTTGCTGACGGCGGTGGCGCGTATCTTCTCCAGATTAAGGCCGGCACCGTCGTCGGCGAGCGCGAGCACGACCTCGTTTCCTTCCTGGCGCACGTCGAGGTGTATTTCGCCGCTCTCCGTCTTGCCGCGTGCCGCGCGCTCGGCCGGCGCCTCGATGCCGTGCGTGAGCGCGTTGCGCAGCAGGTGCTCGAGCGGCGCGGTGATCCGCTCGAGCACCGAGCGATCGAGTTCGACGCCCACTCCGCGCAACTCGAGGCTGGCCCGCTTGCCGAGCTCCTTGGCCGTCTGGCGCACCAGGCGATGCAGGCGCTGTGCGAGCGTGCCGAATGGCACCATGCGCACGCGCATCAGGTCCTGCTGTAGTTCGCGGTTGAGGCGCGCCTGCGCGGAGAGCGCGGCGTCAGTGTCGTCCACTACGCGCGTGAGGTTCTGCTGCACCGTCGCGACATCGTTGACGCTTTCGGCCATCATGCGCGTCAATTCCTGAAAGCGCGTGAAGCGGTCGAATTCCAGCGGATCGAATTCCAGCGCAGCTTCCTCCGCCTGCCGCACGCGCGCCTGCATCTGCGATTCGGCCTGGATCTCGATCTCCCGCAGCTGGCCGCGCAGGCGCGCGACGTTCTCCGTGAGATCGGCGAGCGCCGCCTTTAGCGTGCGCATCTCCACCTCGATGCGCGAGCGGGTGATCGCAACTTCGCCGGCCTGGTTGACCAGCTTTTCCAGCATGTCCGCGCGCACCCGCAGAAGCCCGCGCGCAGGCCCCGGCTCCGGCGAAAGCGCGGGGGCCGCCGTCGGCTCGGCACTTGGGCGCGCGAGCGCTGCCTCCTCGAGCGGCTTGTGCAGCCTCTCGAGCAGCACGCTGACGCGGTCGAAGGAAAGATCGAGATCGTCGAAAAGCTGCGCCGGCGAGAGCTTGAGCGCGATCGCGTTCTCGACACGCGTCTCCATGTTGTGCGTCAGCTCCCCCAGGCTCATGACGCCTGCCATGCGCGCGCTGCCCTTAAACGTATGCAGCACGCGCTGCAGGGCCTTGGCGCGCTCGAGGTCGGCCGGATCTGCGCGCCAGGCGCGCAGCAGCTCGCCCGCCTGCGGCAGAAGCTCGGTGCCTTCTTGCAGGAACAGCGGCAACAGCTGGGCGTCGATGTCGTCGTCGATGCGCCGCTGGCGGCGTTCATGCGCAGGCTGCTCGCTAGGTGCCGGCGCGGCCGCTGGCGCCTCCGTGGCGCGGCCCGGGATCGCCTCGAGCGCCTGCGTGAGGTCAGCACGCGCCGCGGGCGCGCGGCGCGCAATCGCCGCGCCGTACATCTCGCGCAGCGACGCGTTGCCGCGCGCGAGCAGCGTCAGCTCCGCGGCGCCGGGCGGAGAGGTGCGCGCGCGCAGGCGCGCGAGCGCAGCCTCGAGCGCGTAGCCGAGCGCATGCATCGGCTCGATCTGCACCGTGCCGCTTATGCTTGCAAGCGTGTGCGCGGCGCGCACCAGCTCCTCGCCAATCGTGCGCGTCGCGGCCGCGGAGGCGAGTTCGCGCTCGAGCACATCGAGGTGCTGCCGAGCTTCATTGCCGAACACCGCGAACAACGACGCGGAAATCGTCTTGCCGTCGATGACGACTTCTTCTTCCTGCGCGGGCGCGGTGGCAGCCGGCGCCGGCGGCTCGGCAGCTTCACCCCGCTTGACCCGTTCGGCCATCGCCAGCACGCCGCTCGGGTCGGGCTGCTGCTCGCCCGCTCGCAGACGTGCGATCCAGTCGACGAACGCGCGGTGGGCCAGCTCGATCAAGGCGTGCAGTTCGGGCGTGGCGCTGCGCTCGTCCTGCAGCCACAGGTTAAGTACCTGCTCGACCGCCAGCGCGACCTCGCCAAGCCGCGCCAAGCCCACCATGCGACCGCTGCCCTTCAGAGTATGGAAGCCGCGTCGTATGGTCACCAGCTGCGGCAACAACGCCGGCTGAGCACGGCTTTCGCGCAGGCTGTCGGAGATCGCGGCGAGCACGCCGTCTGCCTCCTCCAGGAAGATCGCCAGCAACTCGTGGTCGATCGCTTCGTCGCTCGCGTCCCTCAGCCGCTCCGCCTGGTCCGACGGCGGCGGCGGCGCCGCAGCCAGCTCGGTTATCGAAAGCGCCAGCCGCTGGCCGCGGTCTGCGGACGCGGAATCCAGCTGCGACAGCGCTTCGTTGGCCTGCTTGCGCAAGTCTGCGTCAGCCACGAGCTCCGCGTCGTCGCGGATTTCGACCAGCTTGTCCTTCAGCTCGCTTCGGAGGCGTTCGTCTTCAGGCGCCTCGCGCAGCGCCTCATAGAGCGCAAGCGTGCTGCGCGCCTTGCCGCGCAGCACGGACTCGAGGCTGCGCGCCGCAGTCTGGTCGGCCTCGGCAGCCGCTTCGCCGGCGCCCACCGGGCGCATCGCGGCCGCGAAGTCCGCCTTGCCGTGCTGCAGCGCATCTATGTAGAAGCCGAGTCCCGACAGGATTTGCGCAACTTCCTCGAATTCTGCGAGCTGCGGGCGAGCCTTTGCCGCGGCGAACTCACGGATGCGCGCCGCGCATCGCTCGAGTGCCGCGCGCGCCTGTTCTTCGCCAAGCACACCGAGCGCGCCGCTCACCTGGTGCACCAGCGGCTCGAGTGCCGCGAGCTCGCCGGCGCGCGCCGGATCGCGGAAATACGCGTCGAGCGTCTGTTCAATTCTGTGAAGGTTGGCCTTCATCTCGGCGAGCGCGCTCACTGTGGCGAGCCGTTCCTGCGCGCGTCGCGTCATCTCGTCGATCAGGCCGGCCGTGGGCAGGACGCCGGTCGCTTCGGCACCGAACACGGCCACCGCCAGGCGCGCCTGCATCGCCTTGACCTCACGATCGAAATCGATCGGCAAGTCACGGTAGTTCTCGGCTGCGCTCTCGGCCAGTAGCAGGGCCGTCGCGACCTCCATGGCCACGGCCTCGGTCAGCGCGTGGCGCGAAGCCCCTTCGAGATGGTCGGCGACGCGCGAGATCTCGAGTGACAGCGCAGCCAGGTCGGCGTTGCCGAGGCGGCTGCCGCGTTCCGCGATTGCGCGCGCGTGTTGCACGAACGGCGCGAGAGCGCTGTCGATGCCTGCCGCGTATTTGGTCCAAGCATCCTTTGCGCTCGCCAACGATTCGCGCAGGGCGAGCGCCATCGACATGCGCTGGGAGACGTCCGGCTCCGCGCCTTCCTGTGGCAGCGAACCTTGCAGCCGGTAAGCCTGGCGTGCTGTCAGTACGCGAGAACTGGCTGCTTCGTGCGCGCCAGCTCCACCCACCCCGCCTGCCCGCGCGACCCAGTACAGCACCTCGCGCAGCACACGCTCGGCCACCGACGGCGAGCCCTCGACCAGCCGGCGCAATTGCTGCTCGACGTGCGTAGCCACCTGCCGCACGCCCGGGTCGGGCCCCAGATCGCCCTTGGCGAGCGCGTCGATAAACGCTCCCGAAGCCCACCAGAATGCACGCTGCGCCGGAACGCTTTGCGCCTGTTCCACCGCGTCGATCGCAGCCAGCATGTCTTCGAGCGCGTCCCGTTCGGACGGCTGACGCAGCCACTTCACCAGTGCGCGCTGAAAGCGCGCGCTCTGGCTGCGCAGGTACGCGCCGGCCTCCTCGCGTGACAGGCGAACGGCCGGTTTCTCACGCGGCGGTGGCGCAAGTGACAGATCAGGATAGAAGAGATCCGCCTCCGCAGGACGCGGCGCGCCACGCGCTTCGCACAGGGCCTCGAGCGTCGGGAACAGCCTGAGCGGCTGGTCCGGCGCGCCTTCCATGAGGTCGGACAGATACGCCCCGATCGCAGTGAGCGCGCTCTCGAGCGCACGCACGGCGCACTGCTCGTCCGCGATGCGGCCAGCCTCGAGGTCTGCGGTAAGCGCCTCGGTTTCCTCGAAGAAGCGCGACACGCCCTCCAGCCCGACGATCTGCACGGCGCCCGCGGCCTGGTGCAGCTGTGCGCGGCAATTGCGAAGCTCGCCGCGCGCGTCGGCCCTGCCTCCGTAGGCCTGCAGCGCGGCGCGCGCCCGCTCGAGCGAGGAGTCGATCTCGCTCTTGACCCAGCTGAGCGGACCGATGTCGAATGTCGCGCTCATCGCATCGCCGGCGTGCGGTTCCGTCGTCTCAGAGCTTGAAGTTCGCCACGGAACCGCGCAGGTCCTGCGCAAGTCCGGCGATCTGGGTCACGGAGGCGGCAGTGCGCTTGGTGCCTTCGGTAGCCTGTTCCGTGATGCCGAGAATATTGCGCATGCTGAGCGCCACCGAGCCGGCGGCCTTTGCCTGGCTCTGCGTCGTGCGCGAGATATTTTCGATCAGCTGGGCCAGCCGCCGCGAGACTTCGCCTATTTCTGAGAGTGCCTGGCCGGCAGCGTCGGACAGCTTCGCCCCCTCGACCACGCCCTGCGTGCTTTTCTCCATCGCGCTCACCGCATCCTGCGTGTCGGTCTGAATCGTGCGCACGATCGCGCCGATCTGCTTGGTGGCTTCGCCTGAGCGCTCGGCGAGGCGCTGCACTTCCTCGGCGACCACCGTGAATCCGCGCCCGGCCTCGCCAGCGGAGGCGGCCTGAATTGCGGCGTTCAGCGCCAGCACGTTGGTCTGCTCGGTGATGTCCGATATCAGCTCGACGATCTCTCCGATTTCCTGCGAGGACTCTCCCAGGCGCTTGATGCGCTTCGCGGTCTCCTGGATGTGCTCGCGGATCTCGTTCATGCCCGCTATGGCATTGTGTACCGCCTCCTGGCCCTTCTCGGCCGCAGCGAGCGAGGCGCGCGCGACTTCCGCCGACTCGGTCGCGCTCGCGGATACCTGGTTGATCGCGCGCGCCATGCCGAGCACCTGCGTACCCGTGGTGCGGATTTCGCTCGACTGTCGCTCCGCGGCGGCGAGCAGCTGCGTCGAGGTTTGCTGCGCAGACTGGGTCGCCGAGGTGACCTGCTCGGCCGCGGTATTGATGCGGCCGACCAGCGTCTTGAGCTCCTCAATGGCGAAATTCACCGAATCCGCGATCGCGCCGGTAATGTCCTCGGTCACGGTCGCTCGCACCGTTAGATCGCCCTCGGCGAAGCTCTGCATCTCGTTCATGAGGCGCAAGATCGCTTCCTGGTTCTGGTCGTTCAGGCGCTTGAGCGACTGCTCGTGCACCTCCGCCTGCTCACGACGGGCGCGCTCCTGCTGCACGAACACATAGGCGATCGCCGCGAGCACCGCGGCCATCAGCACGGCCAGAAACACGATCACGTAGACCGTCTTGTCCTGCGCGAGGTCCGTCTCGTATGCGGTGGCGAGGCGCTCCGTGGCTCCGAGCAGCGGCTCGGAATCGTTGAATACGGAGAACGCCGCGCGCTTGGCGGAGATCAGGCGCTGCATATTGCCCAGGATCGAGGCGACCGCTTCCTGGTAGCTCTTGAATGCCAGGGCTAGCTCCTCGAGCTTCGCGGACGTGGCCGGGTCGCGCGTCGCGACGATGCGCTGCGCAGTGCTGCCTTTCTGCAGCGCGAGCAGGGTGGAGCGAAACTGGTTGGTGTCCTTGCCGAGCAGGAACGCGACCTCCGGATCGACAGATTCGCCCGCCAGCAGCGCGTTGGCGTTCTTCGCCAGGCGCTGCGTGAGCATGACCAGCTCAGCAGCCGCCGAGATGTCGCGTGCCGGCGCGGAGGATTCGAGCTTGAGCGTCTGCACCTGCTCGGCCAGGTCAAGCAGGCGCGGGTTCGCGCCGTTCAACTGGCCCACCGCGTTGCCCAGGCCGACCAGGATCTGCTGTTCCCTGAGCAGCGTGCTCGCATTGCGCTCGGTTCGCTGCCATTCCTTGAGCAGGGCCTGAAGCGCGGGTTGCGCGCTCGGCGGGCTCGGCGGAAGCTGCTCGCCGCCCACCGTGCCGCCGCGCTGCAGCCGGTCGAGAATGGTCGCGAAGGTGTCACGGCTGTTTTGCACCTGCCTGAATGCCGACGGGTTGCCGAGCAGCCCCTGCAGGGAGGCCTTCGCGAGGCGCTGCGAAAGCATGCGCAACTGTCCCGCGTCGGCGATGTACTGGGCGCCGTGCTTGGAAGACTGGTAGTTGTTCCAAACCAGCACCGCGGTGATGATCAGGAGCACGACGAACGTCGGCAGCAATATGGTGAGCGGCCTGCGCTGCGCGCCGCCCGCAGCGTGCGCGAGCCGCCCGGCAAGAGGCGGGGGCTTCTCGGTGAAGCCTGCAGCCTCTTGCCGGCCGAATCGGATGGGCATCTTCAATTCCATGGTCCCTCCCACGATCTCTCAAGGTGCCGCGACGTCGAGGAAGTCGCGGTGCGCGAGCAGCTTCGCTGTGTCCAGTTCGCGCCAGATGCGCCCGTCTCTATCACGCCAGGCGCGTTCGCCCCACTGCTCGCCGCACCCGCCTTGGTCCTCGAGCGGCTCGAATTCGGCCAGATTGTGCAGGCCCGTCAGGCGGGTCACCAACAGGGCGGCGTTGATGCCGTGCGGCTGGCCCACAAGCAGAAGCCGGTTGTTGTTGCCACGCCTGGTTGGTGCGCCCGAGATGAATGCGGAGAAATCGGTGACACCGAACAGCACGCCGCGCACATTCGCCACGCCGAGGAACCATGTCCGCGTAAGCGGCACGCGATCGATCTGCGGCACGGGCAACAGCTCGCCCGAGTTCTCCAACCGTAGCAGCCAAAGCGTTCCCTCCGCCTCGAACGAGAGCCGCGCGCTGGAGGCGGGCTCGCCGGCCGCGGCCTTCAGGCGGCTGGCCAGGTTTTCCTGGAATTCCCGCAGGCTTACGCGTTTCGCCATGCCTCAGCCCAGGGCAGTGATCTTGGCCGCGAGCTCGGCGATGTTGACCGGCTTGACGACGTAGTCCCTGGCCCCTTGGCGCATCCCCCAGATACGGTCGGTCTCCTGCGACTTGGAGGTGCACATGATCACGGGAATGCCCTTGGTCGCCTCATCGCGCGCGATCTGTCTCGTGGCCTGGAAGCCATTGGTCCCCGGCATGACGACGTCCATCAGCACCAGGTCGGGTCTCTCCGATTTCGCTTTCGCGATTCCCTGCTCGCCACTCTCGGCGAGTACTACCTGATAGCCGAGCTTCGACAACCCCTCTAGCAGGAATTGCCGGTCGGTTGGCGAATCGTCCACCACCAAGATCTTCTTGATTGGCATGGGAATATCCTCCGTGCTGTCAGGCGCCCCCGGTGCCGGTGGATTTGGCGTGCGCGGGCGCGTGCGCGCTCACCGCACCGACGAGGCTGTCCCGCGTGAACGGCTTGGTGAGGTACTCGTTCGACCCGACGATGCGTCCGCGCGCGCGGTCAAAGAGCCCGTCCTTGGACGACAGCATGATCACCGGCGTCGCGGCGAATTTCGGATTCTTCTTGATCAGCGCGCAGGTCTGGTAACCGTCCAGGCGCGGCATCATGATGTCGACGAACACGATGTCAGGCTGATGATCGGCGATCTTGGCGAGCGCGTCGAAACCGTCCTCCGCCAAGATCACGTTACAGCCGGCCTGCAGCAGGAAAATCTCGGCACTGCGCCGAATGGTGTTCGAGTCGTCGATCACCATTACCTTGACGCCAGCCAGTGCCCCCGTGCCCGCCATGTCCTCCCCACCCCAACTTCAGAGTGTAGTTGAACTAGCCTCGCTTGGCCCGTGAATTAGTGC
>Ga0187776_10000197_pt1 | contig 29231 bp, 29 predicted proteins | sample 0216_BV02_MP12_2_FD_132426 | JGI IMG/M metagenome (GOLD analysis project Ga0187776, IMG submission 132426) | Tropical peat soil microbial communities from peatlands in Department of Meta, Colombia - 0216_BV02_MP12_20_MG | ecosystem: Environmental > Terrestrial > Soil > Wetlands > Peat | place...
GAGCCGGATCGCGTCCGGCCCTTCGACGGTGCCCGGAAGCAGGTTCGAGACGCCGAGGAAACCGGCGACGAACGCCGTCCGCGGCCGCTCGTAGAGCTCCTCGGGCGGTCCGAGCTGCTCGACGTGGCCCTGGTTCATCACGGCGATTTGGTCGGCCATCGTCATCGCCTCCTCCTGGTCGTGCGTAACGTGGACGAAGGTGATGCCGACGTCGTGCTGGATCGCCTTCAGCTCGAGCTGCATCTGCTTCCGCAGCTTCAGGTCGAGGGCGCCGAGGGGCTCGTCGAGCAGGAGCACGCGAGGCCGGTTCACGAGCGCGCGGGCGAGCGCGACACGCTGCTGCTGGCCGCCGGAGAGCTGGCGCGGCTTGCGCTTCTCCAGGCCGGCGAGGCCGACCAGGCGCAGGATCTCCGTCACGCGGCCGCGAACGTCCTGCCCGCGGATGCCCCGCCGGCGGAGCCCGAACGCGACGTTCTCGAAGATCGAGAGGTGTGGGAAGAGGGCGTACGACTGGAAGACGGTGTTGACATCGCGCTTGTAGGGCGGCCGGCCCGTGACGGGCTCGTCGCCGAGGTAGATCGTGCCCTCGGTGGGCTCCTCGAAGCCGCCGATCATCCGCAGCGTCGTCGTCTTGCCGCAGCCCGAAGGCCCGAGCATGGCGAAGAAGCTGCCGCGGTCGATCTCGAGCGAGATGTCGTCGACGGCGACCACGTCGTCGAAGCGCTTCGTGATCCGGTCGAGCCGGACGTCGACCGTCACGGCGGTCGCCGGAGCTCCTGTCTCGGGCGAGCGCTCGGCGCGGCTCTCGACCGCCATTACCCGGACCCCACGCTGCGAATGGTGCTCTCGGTGCGCGCGCCCCAGTCGTAGAGCTGCTTCCAGAGCTCGAGGTAGAGGAAGCTCTCGGTAGAGACCACGCCGCCCAGCGCCCGGATGCGGTTGGTCAGCTCGAGGAGGTGGTGCCGGTCGGCGCAGACGAGCTCGACGAGGATGTCGAACTGGCCGGCCGTGACGACGACGTAGCCCGCCTCCCCCCACTTGGCGATCTCGTCGGCGATCGGCCCGGGCGCGCCGGCGGTGCGGATGCCGACCATCGCCTGGCCGTCGAAGCCGAGCCCGAGCGGGTTGGTGACGGCGGTGACCTGGAGGATGTCGTCCTCGCAGAGCCGCGAGTAGCGCGAGCGCACCGTTGCCTCGGAGACGCCGACCTGGGCGGCGATCCGGCGGAAGGGCTCGCGCCCGTTCTTCTGCAGCGCTTCGATGATCGACCGGTCGACCTCGTCGATGCTGCGGTCCCGAGAGACCGGGCCCCGCCGCATGCGCTCGATCACCCTGCCTCGCAATGCGAGGCGATTCGTACCACGCGGCCGCGCATGTCGTCAACGGGGAACACGCGGCGGGTCGGAATTCGCGGTCTCAGCTCAGTCGGTCTTCCCCGGCACGACGAGCAGCGGGATCTTTGACAGGTGCAGGAGCTTGTGCGGGACGGAGCCGAGGATCGCGCCCGTGAGCGGATGCTCTCCCTGCGTTCCGATCGCGATCATCTGCGCGTTCTCCTCCTCGGCGACGTCGAGCAGCGCGTCGACCGGGCGCTTCGGGACGAGCTTCACCTCGTACTCCAAGCCGGTGTCGCGGATCTGCTCGACGGCTTCGTCCGTCGCGTTCTCTGCGATCTCCTTGAGCGCGCGGCGGTAGTCGCCGGTCTCGCCGCCGCCGTAGGCGGCCGGGATCTCGTAGGCGAAGACGATCACGAGCTTCGCTCCGGAGCACTTCGCCAGGTCGGCGGCTTCCAACAGCGCGGCCCGCGCGCCCGGCTCGGCGATGTAGCCGACCACGATCGGCCTACTAGGCACTCGCGCCCTCCCTCGCGGCCTCGAGGACGCCGGGCTTGGCCACCTCGGTCTTGCGCCGGAAGAACGGGTCGGGCGCGAAGATCCGCTGCAGTACGAGCAGCACGATTCCGAGGGCCAGCGAGAAGATCGCGATCGCGAGCGCGGTCGAGATGCCAAACGTCGAGCTGCTGTAGTTGGCCGAGCTCGTTTGCAGGTCGACGCTGTAGCCCAGGATCGCGAAGAGGATGATGCCTCCGAGAAGCGGCAGGAGGCCCACGTAGCAGAAGTTGCGCCAGTTCTTGCTCAACTCGTGCCGGAAGTACCAGGTGCACGCGAATCCGGTCAGCCCGTAGTAGAAGGCGATCCCGAAGCCGGTCGCGGTCACCGAGTCCTCGAGGATCGAGCTGCTCAGGGAGTTGAGCGTCACGAAGCAGATGATCGAGAGGATGCACATCCAGATCGTCGAGGCGCTCGGCGTCAGGAAGCGCGGGTGGATGCGCCCGAAGTACTTGGGGATGGCGCCGTGCGCGGCCATCGACAGGCTCGCACGGGTCGTCGGCAGGATCGTCGTCTGGGTGGACGCAGAGGCCGAGGTCAGCACCGCGATGATCAGGATCTTGTCGAGCCCCCAGGGCAGGACGGAGCTGCCAAGTGCGCTCAGGATGTCGTCCTGGTTCTTGTTGAGGAAGCCGACGCCGTGGTAGGCCTGGGCTGCGTACGTGACGATCACATAGATGCCGAGCAGGAGGAACGTGCTGACCACGGCGGCCCTACCCGGCGTCCTGGTCGCGTCCTCCGTCTCCTCGTTGACCGAGACGGCCGTGTCCCAGCCCCAGTAGATGAAGATCGCGAGCAGGAGGCCGTCGGTGAGCGCGCCGAACGACTTGATGTCGAACGGGTTCAGCCAGCTCAGCGACGGGTGGACGCTCCCGAACGGGTCCTGCGTGTAGACACGTGCGATCGCAACGACCGCGAACAGCGTCAGCGCGCAAATCTCCATGGCGAGCAGGAACCACTGCGTCTTGGCGGACGCCTCGACGCCGACGTAGCAGATCAGGCTCATCAGCACGATCCAGATCACGCCGGCAACGCCGACCCAGAACCTGTTCGCCGCGAGCTTGTCGGCGCCGAACAGCAGAAAGGTGTACGCGCCGGCGATCTGCGACAGGCTCGCCATCACGAGCACGTCCGCGTAGATCACGCCCCAGCCGCCGAGCCAGCCCGTGATCGGCCCGAAGGCCCGTGTACACCACGAGAACGTCGTCCCGCAGTCGGGGTCGGCCTGGTTCAGGTACTTGAACGAGAGCGCGATCAGGAACATCGGGACGAACGCGACCACCATCACGACCGGCGCCTGGTACCCGATGCCGACGACGGCGGTGACGAAGCCGAGCGTGGCCGCGAGGCTGTACGCCGGAGCCGTCGAGGCGACGCCGATGACGACGCTCGAGACGAAGCCGAGCGCGTTGGCCTTGAGTCCCTTCTCGCCCGGGGCGTCGCGCTCCCCGGGCCGCGTTGAGACCTCTATCACGGCTTCGCCGGCCACCGGTCCTCCCATCCTCGCCTGCGCGAAACGTAGTTAGACACGTCTCTAGCCACGCAATGCGGGGCGTTTCCTACCATGGAACCCCGCATTGCGTCAAGAGCGAGCGGAAAATCAGTCGATCTTCGCCGTCACCTGCTTGATCTGCGTGCAGTCCCCGAGCGAGTAGGCTCGCGAGCTAGGAGCCGGCCGCCTCCAGCGCGTCCTCGAGCAGGTCGAAGCCGTGCTCGAGCTCTTCGTTGGAGACGACCAGCGGCGGGAGCAGCCGCACAACGTTTCCGTACAGGCCGCAGGCGAGCACGAGCAGGCCGCGCTCCCGCGCCTCCGCGACGACCGCCGCCGCGAGCCCCGTCGCAGGCGCCCGCGTCTCTCGGTCCTCGACGAGCTCGATTGCCTGCATCGGCCCCAGGCCGCGCGCCTCGCCGACCGCTTCCACGCGCTCGGCGAGCACGGCGAGCCGCTCGCCGATCCGGCGGCCGAGCTCGTCCGCGCGCCCACGGAACTCCTCCGTGGCGACCTCGTCGAGGACGGCGAGCGCCGCCGCGCACGAGACGGGGTTACCTCCGAAGGTGCCGCCGAGGCCGCCGGGCTCGGGGGCGTCCATCACCTCGGCGCGCCCGGTGACCGCGGCCAGCGGCATCCCGCCGCCGAGCGACTTGCCCGAGACGAGCAGGTCGGGCTCGACGCCGTAGTGCTCGAGCGCCCACACCGGCCCGGTTCGCCCGACGCCGGCCTGCACCTCGTCGTCGACGTAGAGGATGCCGTGCCGCTCGCAGACCTCCTTCAGCCGGCCCGGGAAGTCGGGCGGCATCGGCACGAACCCGCCTTCGCCCTGCACCGGCTCGAGCACGACGCACGCCACGGACGCCGGGTCGACGTCCGCCTTGAACAGCCGTTCGAGACCCGCGATCGCCTCGTCCGAGCCGATCCCGCGATACGGATACGGCGCAGCCGTCGTGTAGACCTCAGCCGGGAACGGGCCGAAGCCGTGCTTGTACTTCATGTTCCCCGTCATGGCCATGGTCAGCAACGTCCTTCCGTGGAACGAGTTGTGGAAGGTGACCACCGCCGGCCGGCCCGTCGCGGCGCGGGCGATCTTGACGGCGTTCTCGATCGCCTCTGCGCCCGAGTTGACGAGCATGCTCTTCGCCTCTCCGCCGCCGGGGAACAGCTCGGCGAGGCGCCGGCACACCTCGACGTACGGCTCGTACAGCCCGACCATGAAGCACTGGTGGAGGTACCGGTCGGCTTGCTCGTGGATCGCCGCCACTACCGCCGGGTTGCCGTGGCCGAGGTTCTGACACGCGATCCCGCCGGCGAAGTCGACGTACTCGGTGCCGTCAGCGTCGACGATGCTCGCACCCTCGGCGCGAGCGACGACGAGCGAGGTCGTCGCAATCCCACGCGGCACGTAGCGCGCGCGGGCGGCGACGATCCGTTCCGACTCGGCCTTCGGCTGGACGGCCATCAGTCGATCTTCGCCATCACGTGCTTGATCTGCGTGTAGTCCTCGAGCGAGTAGGCCGACAGGTCCTTCCCGTAGCCCGACTGCTTGTAGCCGCCGTGCGGCATCTCCGAGACGAGCGGGATGTGGTCGTTGATCCAGACCGTCCCGAACTGGAGCTTGCGGGCCGCGTTCAGCGCCCGGCCGACGTCGCGCGTCCAGACCGAGGCGGCGAGACCGTAGTCGACGTCGTTGGCCCACGCGAGCGCCTCGTCGTCGTCGGCGAAGCGCTGAACGGTCACGACCGGGCCGAACACCTCGCGCTGGACGATCTCGTCGTCCTGGGCGACGTCCGTGATCACGGTCGGCGTGACGAAGAAGCCGCGGTGGCCGTTCGTCCCACCGCCCGTCAGCACCTTCGCACCCTCCGCGCGGTCGAGGAAGCCGAGCACGCGCTCCTGCTGCGCCTTCGAGATCACCGGGCCCATCTCGATCTCGTCGCCCTCGGCCGGGTCGCCGACGTGCAGCGACTCGACCATCGGCACGAGCTCGCCGAGCAGCTCGTCGTAGACCTTCGGGCCCGCGACGACGCGCGAGGCGGCCGTGCAGTCCTGGCCCGAGTTCCAGTAGCCGGCGATCTTGATGGCCTCCGCGACCGCGGCCGGGTCGGCGTCGTCGAAGACGATCACCGGGGCCTTGCCACCGAGCTCGAGGTGCACGCGCTTCAGCGTGTCGGCCGCAGTGCGCGCGATCTCCTTCCCTGTTGCGACGTCCCCGGTCAGAGAGACCATGCGCACGTCCGGATGCTTGACGATCCCCTCGCCGACCGGCACGCCGTCGCCGGTGATCACGTTGAGGACGCCGGCCGGGAGGATCTCCGCGGCGAGCTCGACGAACCGCAGCGTCGTCAGCGGCGTCTGCTCGGACGGCTTCAGCACCTGCACGTTGCCGGCCGCGAGCGCCGGCGCCATCTTCCAGACCGCCATCATCAGTGGGTAGTTCCAGGGCGCGATCCCGCCGACGATCCCGACTGGCTCGCGCCGGATCATCGACGTGTAGCCGCGCATGTACTCGCCCGCCGACTTGCCCTCGAGCAGCCGCGCGGCTCCCGCGAAGAAGCGGAAGTTGTCGGCGCAGACCGGTAGCTCGTCCTTCGCGTACGAGAGCGGCTTGCCGACGTTCTGCGACTCGAGCTCCGCGAGCTCGTCGGTGTTCTCGTCGATCGCGTCCGCGAGCGCGAGCAGCGCCTCGGCGCGCTCGCCCGGAGTCGTCTCGAGCCACTCCGGCAGCGCCTTCTTCGCCGCCTCGACGGCCCGGTCGACGTCTGCCTGCGTGCCGCTCGGGACCTCGGCGATCGTCTCGCCGGTCGCCGGGTTCAGGACCTCCATCGTCCCGCCCTCGACCGCGTCCACCCACTCGCCGCCGACGAAGTTCTTCTGCTGGGACACCGTCACACTCATCGGAAACCTCCCGGTCGCGTCGGGGGCCAGCCTACCGTGCCCCCGGCCTCAGCGACCGGCGCTCCCGACCGTGCTCGGCCGCTCGGCCGTCACTCGCTGCGCGATCCAGACCGGGATGAGCGAAATGACGATCACGAACAGCGCGACCACGTTGACGACGGGCTGCTGGATCGGACGGAAGAGGTTGGCGAAGATCCAGATGGGGAGCGTTTGCTGAGCGCCGGCGGTGAAGATCGTGACGATCACCTCGTCCCACGAGAGCGCGAAGGCGAGCAGTCCGCCCGCGAGGAGTGCCGTGCGCATCTGCGGAAATGTGACAAAGCGGAAGGTCTGCCACGAGTCCGCGCCCAGGTCGGACGACGCTTCCTCGAGCGACCCGGAAACGCGGCGGAGCCGGGCCAGGGAGTTGTTGTAGACGATGACCACGCAGAACGTGGCATGGCCGATGATGATCGTCAGGAGGCCGTACTTGACGCCGACGGTCGAGTACGTGGTGCGGAGCGCGAGCCCGGTGATGATCCCCGGGAGCGCGATGGGAAGGAGGATCACGAGGGAGACCGCGTCCCTCCCGAAGAACTTGAAGCGGGACACGGCAAGGGAGGTCAGCGTCCCGAGCAACAGCGCGACGAGCGTCGCCCCGAACGCCGCGCGCACCGAGAGCCAGAGAGCGCTGCGAACCCCGCTGTCGTGGTACGCCGTGGAGAACCACTTGGTGGTGAACTGGTGGATCGGCCAGCTCTGGGTCACGCTCTTGTTGAAGGCGTAGACGGCGATCAGGATCAGTGGGAGATAGATGAAGACGAGCGTGAGCCCCGCGCCGAGCCGCAGCAGCACGCGCGTGAGACGGGACTCGATCATCAGGCCGCGCTCACAGGGCCTCGAACGCCTTCAGCTGCTTGGCCACGAGCAGGTACACGATCATCACGGCGATCGGGACGAGCGTGAAGGCCGCCGCGACCGGCAGGTTCGTGCCGTAGTTCGAGTAGATCAGCGTCCCGATGAACTGCTGGCTGGTGATCAGCGTCGGCGCGATGTAGTCGCCGAGCGTGAGCGAGAAGGTGAAGATCGAGCCCGCGACCACGGCGGGAAACGCGAGCGGCAGGGTCACCCGGACGAAGGTGCGCAGGGACCTGCCGCCAAGGTCCGCGGAGGCCTCCAGCAGGGACTGCGGGATGCGCTCCAGGCCGGCGTAGATCGGGATGATCATGAACGGAAGCCAGAGGTAGGTGAAGACCAGCCAGAGGCCGGCTGTCGAATACCCCTTGAAGGACAGGCCCAGCGGGCCGAGCGCCCAGTTGAGGACGCCTTCGCCGGAGAGGATCGTCCGCCACGCGTAGGCCTTGACGAGGTAGCTGGCCCAGAGCGGCATCAGCACCGCGACCACGAGCAGGTTCCGCGTCCGCGGGGAGGCCACGCGCGCCATGTAGTAGGCGATCGGGAAGGCGAGCACGGCGTCGGCGACCGTGACGAACGTCGCCATCTTGATCGTCCGCCAGGCGACTGTGCGATAGACGTCCTCGTGCACGAGCCGGCTGAAGTTGTCCAGCGTGAACGTGTGCACGACCTGGGACGTGAACGGGTCGACGTTCCAGACGGACGCCATCAGCAGCACCGACAGCGATCCCAGGTACACGACGACGAAGAGGCCAAGAGGGAGCGCCAGCAACAGCGCGAGCGCGACCCGTGGATGCCGGTAGAAGTAGGTCGAGAGCCGCCGCCCCAGGGTCTCCCGGGGCGGCGGCTCCTCGTACGGGACCGAGGTCACCGATGCGGAACTAGCCGCGGATTTCCGTCCACGCGTTCACCCAGTCCTGCTGGGTCTTGCAGGTTCCGCCCTTGCCGCCACAGTCGGCCGTGGGCGTCGTCCAGTAGTAGACGTTCTTCCACCAGCTCTCGTCAGAGGCGTGGTACTGCGCGCAGAAGTTCTTGTCCGTCGTGTACGAGCACGCCTTGAGGTTGGCGGGCGCCTCGCCGAAGAACTCCGCCACCTTGGCCTGTGCCTGCGGCGACTCGATGTAGTTCATCCACAGGTACATGCAGTTCGGGTGCGCTGCCTTGGAGTAGATCATCCAGGTATCCGACCAGCCCGTCGTCCCTTCCTTCGGCTTGATCGCCTGCACGGGCTGCTTGTCGGCCTTGAGGATGTTCTCCTGGTAAGGCCAGGTCGTCCCGACGACGTCGTCCTTGTTGGCGTAGGACTGGATCTGCTTGGCGTAGTCGGCCCACCACTCGCCCACGTTCGGCTTCAGGCTCTTGAGCAGGTTGACGGCCGCGGAGAACTGCTTGTCGTTGAGCTGGTACGGGTTGGTGATCCCGAGGTCGGGCTGCGTCGCCTTGAGGTACAGGGCGGCGTCCGCGATGAAGATCGAGTCGTCGTAGATCGAGATCTTGCCGCGGTACGGATTGTTCTTGTTCCAGATCACAGCCCAGCTCGTCGGAGCCGGCTTCACGACGTCGGTCCGCCACATCAGCAGATTCGGCCCGCGGCCGTGCGGAACGCCGTACGGCTGGCCGTTCAGGGAGTTGTAGTCCTGGTTCTTCAGGCCCGGCGCGACGTCGGCGTAGTTCGGGATCAGCTTGGTGTTGACGGGCGCGACGTCGCCGCGCTTCATCAGGCGGACGGTCGCGTTCCCCGAGGCCGAGACACCGTCGTACTGCCCCGTCGAGACGAGGTCGATCATGTCGTCCGAGGTCGCACCGTCCTTCGTGTTGACCTTGCACCCGGTCTGCGTCGTGAACTGCTTCGCCCAGGACTTGTCGGCGTAGCCGGGCCAGATGACCAGGTTGACCTGGCCCTCCTTCTTCGCCTTCGCCTGAATGTCCTGGAGCGACGTGCCGAGGCCCTTGACCTGCCAGCTCGCGCTCTGGCTACTGCTGCTGCTGCCGCCGCTGCCGCAGCCTGCAGCTGTGAACGCCAGCGCCCCGACCAGGGCCGCCGCGGCTGCCAGCAGCGCCTGCTTCCTGCGCACCTTCCTCATTCGTTGTCCTCCGTTTCCCGTCGCTCGATGATGTACGTGTGCTCCGGCCGCCAGGCGAGCTGGACCGAGCGGCCGCGATCTTCGTCCGCGTCTCCCCGGAAGCCCTCGAGGTTCTGACTGACGACGGTCAGGTTGCCCCCGTCGGCGAGGTCGACGATGTAGCGCGTAATCGACCCGACGTAGACCACGTCCCGGATGACCCCGCGTTCGACTTCGTCGCCTTTCTCCGCCGCCTCCTTCTCCCCGAGCATGCGGATCTTCTCAGGTCGCACGGTGAACCGCCGCCCTCCACGCTCGAGCAGATTCGAGACGCCGACAAACCCGGCGACGAACTCCGTCGCGGGATGCTCGTACACCTCGACCGGGCTGCCGATCTGGTCGACCCGGCCGCGGGCGAAGACGGCGATTCGGTCGCTCATCGTCAGCGCCTCTTCCTGGTCGTGCGTGACGTAGATGAAGGTGATCCCCACCTCCTGCTGGATGCGCTTGAGCTCGATCTGCATCCCCTGGCGGAGCTTGAGGTCGAGCGCGCCGAGCGGCTCGTCGAGCAGGAGCACGCTCGGCCGGTTGACGATCGCTCGGGCGAGCGCGACCCGCTGCTGCTGGCCGCCGGAGAGCTGCGTCGGCTTGCGGCCGCCGAAGCCCGAGAGCTGAACGACCGCAAGCGCCTCGTCGACGCGTGAGGCCCGCTCCTCTTTCGGAACGCGCTTCACCCTGAGCCCGTACTCCACGTTCGCGGCGACGGTCATGTGCGGGAAGAGCGCGTAGTCCTGGAAGACGGTGTTCACGTCGCGCGCGTAGGGCGGCTGGTCGGTCACGTCGGTCCCGCCGAGCGCGACCCGGCCCTCATCGGGGCGCTCGAAGCCTGCGATCAGGCGCAGCGTCGTCGTCTTGCCCGAGCCCGACGGCCCGAGCATCGTGAAGAACTCGCCGGCGCGGACCTCGAGGTCGAGATGCTCGACGGCCACGACGTCTCCGTAGGTCTTCCGAATCCCGGAAAGCGTCACTGCGGCCGCAGCCGAAGCCTCGGCCGGCCGCTCTTCGGTTCGCGCCTGCATGGACACGGCGGCGATTATCTCGCGGCGTCGGCAGGCGGCGCGCAGGACTGCGGCTCACCCTCGCAGCAGCCGAGCTTCAGGCGGCAGACGGGGCACTGCCAGGTGCCGTGCCGCCAGTCCATCGTCGCCCCGCAGCGCATGCAGAACTCGGCGTGCTCATGCTTCGCGTCCAGGGACGCGACTCTAGCTGCGGGGGCTGACGGCTACTCGCGCGCGGCGGCGGCGAGATCCTCGCTCAGCTCCGGCGCCTCGATCTGATCGCCGGTGCTCCGGAGCTCCGTGAGCCGCTTGACAACGGCCTTGCGGCGCTCCGTGCCGTTGTCGGGGTCGAAGAAGTAGGCGAGCGCGGCGCCGAGTGCGATCAGCCGGAGGCGCCGCACCTCAGTCGCCCCAGTCGAAGTCGCGGGAGCGGCTCCAGAGCCCTTCCTCCGAAGGCTCCTGCTCCTCCGTCGGCCACGATTCGGCCGTCAGCATCTCGTCGGAGACGGCCGGCTCCTCGCCGTCCATCGTCTCCTCGACCCGGGCCTGCTCCTCGGTCTTGAAGAGCGGGTGGTTCTCGAACGGGTCCTGGTCCTTGTAGCGATCGAGCGGCTTCTCGGACTCGAGCTGCGAATTGCGTTCCTTCAATTCCAGGTGATCCTGGATGACTTGTGCAAACAGCGATTGCGTCTCCACCGGGTAGATCCTCCCCTGATCTCGCTCTGACGGCGGACGATTCTAGCCTGCCTCGGTCCGGCGCGCGCGCGGCCTGGCCGTGACGACCCGGTTCTTCCCGGCCCGCTTGGCCTCGTAGAGCGCACCGTCGGCGGCTGCGACGAGGTTGTCGGCATCGGCCGCCTCCGGGAAGGCGGCGACGCCGAAGCTGACGGTGACCTCGATCCGCGTGCCGTCCGGAGCGAGGATCGTCCGGTGCTCGAACGCGGTGCGCGCCCGCTCGGCCAGGCGGGCGGCGCCGTCCAGGTCGGTCCCCGGGAGCACGATCGCGAACTCCTCGCCGCCCCAGCGGGACGGGAGGTCGATCTCGCGCACGCACTCCCGCAGCGTCTCGGCGAACTCGACCAGGACGCTGTCGCCGACGGGGTGCCCGAAACGGTCGTTGATCGACTTGAAGCTGTCGAGGTCGGCGAGCGCGAACGCAACCGAGCCGCCGAATCGCTCGGCGCGCAGCAGCTCGCTCGCGAGCGCCTCCTCGCACTGGCGCCGGTTGGCGACGCCGGTGAGCATGTCCACGAGCGCCTGCCGGGTGACGATCCGGTGCAGGCGGGCGTTTTCGAGCGCGATCCCGGCGTGGGCGACGAGGCTCGCCGCCGTGCGCCGCTGGTCGACCGTGAACCCGCGCCCCGAGAGCGTGAGCGTGCCGACGCTCTGGCGGCCGGCGGTCAGCGGCAGCTCGAAGCGCTCGCCCCGGTCGGAGATCGAGCCGGACTGCACCACCTCGCCGCCGAGGCCGACGACGAGGCCGCCGGTCGCGCCCGTCGCCTCGACCACGGTCTCCACGATCACGCGCAGAAGCTGGTCGACATCGTGGGTCGCCGCGAGGGCCTCGCCGAAACGGACGGTCGCGTCGCGCAGCCGCCCGCGCTCGGCGTCGAGCTCGGCCAGCCGCGCCTCGAGCTGGTCGGCCATCTCGTTGAAGGCGATTCCCAGGCGAGCGAACTCATCGCGGCCCTGGACGGGTACTCGCCGGTCGAGCCGGCCGTGGGCGATCGCGTTCGCGGCGTCGGCCAGCCGACCGAGCGTGACGACGATCGAACCACCGATGACGTAGGCGACCAGGCCGATCAGGACGAGCGTGCCGAGGATGCCGAGCAGGAGGCGCTTGTCGGCGGCGGAGACGGAGCTGTCGATCATGCCTTGCGGCGAGAGCAGCCCGAGCGAGGTTGGACTGCTCTCGAGCGAGCTGGCGAGAACGCGGTACCGGCCACCGGCGACCTCGAGGGTTTGCGCGTGCGAGGCGGGTGCCAGCCGGGCGCCGCGAAGGCGAGCCGGGCCTGCGCGCACGAGGCCGGCCTGGGCAACGACGAGCGTGTCGCCCTGGGCGATCCCGGCGCGGTTGCTGAGGCCCGAGACCGAGGCGGCGCTGAGTGGAACCCCCGCCGACAGCGTCCCGAGAGGGCCGAGCGGGCCGAAGACGGTGATCGCCTTGGCCGGGCCGATCGTCTTCGCGGGGCCGGCGGTGAGCACCTGCGAGCGGAGCCGAACCCCGGGGTTGGCCACCAGGATCCGGCGCAGCACCCTCTGGTCGCCACGCTGGAGCGCCTGCTGGAAGCGGGGACTCGCCGCGAGGGCCTCGGCACGGTTGCCGGCCCGCTCGAGCTCGTCCTTGTACGAGCCGAAGACGGCGCGCAGGCCCGTCTCGAGCCGCACGTCGACGCGCCGCGTCTCGCTCCGACGGGCGATCGCATGCAAGCCCCACGCCGCCGCGCCGAGGGGGAGCAGCGAGACGAGCAGGAAATACGCAACGAGTTTGACCTTGAAGCTCATACGGACCCCCGTAATTTAGGTTCCGGCGGCTCCTCGCCGATACCACGCGTAAAGTGGATCGGCAGCTGGAGGGGATGCCCTGAGCAGATTCGTCTCAACCGTCGTCGTGCTGGCGGCTCTCGCCGCGGCCGCGCTGGCCGCGGTCAAGCTGCCGCAGCTCGTCGTCCGCGGCGCGCAGCCGAAAGCGCCTCGTCTGGCGCTGGCTCCGGGCGCAGTGCGGCCCGGGGTGGTCGATGCCGCTCCGCTGCCGCGACCGGCGCCTCGCCGGCGTGCGCCGGCGGCGGCCCCGGTCAGTAGCTTCGCCCCGGCCCCGGTCGTCGCGCCGGTGACGGCGCACGTGGGGGGTGCCTCGCGCCCGGCCCCCGCGCGGAGGGCGGTGCGCCCTGTTCCCCCCCGCTCGACCCCTCCCCCGCCTCCCGCGCCCCCACCGGCCCCCCCACCGGCCCCGCCGCCGCCCCCGCCGCCGGCCCCGCCGCCACCCCCGCCGCCGCCCCTCGCGCCTCCGGCGCCCCCGCAGCCGGACCACGGCCACGGTCATGGACGCGGCCGCGGACAGGGCCAGGACCGCGGGCACGACGGCGATCAAGAGGGCGGGCACGATCACGGGACCGGGCACGACGGCGGTCACCGGGGCGGGCACGACCACGGACAGGGCCAGAGCCACAACCGCGGGCACGACGGCGGTCAGGGGCGCGGGCACGACAACGGGCACGGAGGAGACCAACACGGCTCCGGTGGCCGGCACGACCACGGGCACAACCACTAGCATCCGGCCGTGGCCCGTCTCCGTCCACTCCGTTCCCCCGGTGCAGTCGGCCTCGCGCTGGCCGCGTGGGACGTCTGGCGGCGCATCCCGCCGCACCATCGCAAGCTGATCGTCAGGCAGGCCCGCAAGCACGGCCCGCGGATCGCCTCGAGCCTGCTCGAGGCCCAGCAGCGCCGGCGCCGGCGGCATTAGGCCGCCAGGACGGGCTCCTAGCTCAGCGCTTCGCGGAGGATCCGGTCCTGTTCGCGCAGGTGCGCGGTCGGGTAGCCCTCGCTCGGGCTCGCGCGCCAGGGCCTGCCGACGAAGCGGAGAGACACGCCCTCAGGCAGCCCGCCCTCGAGGCGATGCCGGATCGAGCGCCAGGCGCCCATGTTCTGCGGCTCTTCCTGCGCCCAGACAAGCTCCACGAGACTCGGAAACGACTCGATCAGCCTGGCCGCTGCGGCAACCGGGAACGGATAGAGCTGCTCCAGCCGCCCGATCGCGACCCAGTCGGCGTCGCGTCGCAGGTCGTGCCCGGCGAGGTCGAAGTAGATCTTGCCCGAGCAGAGGACGAGCCGCCGCACCTTCTCCGGCGAGGCCTCCGGGTCCGGCAGCACGGGCCGGAAGGAGCCGCCCGACAGCTCCTCGAGGCGAGACGACGCCTCCTTCAGGCGCAGCAGCCCCTTGGGCGTCATCACGACCAGCGGCCGCGCGCTCGGGTCGAGCGCCTGGCGCCGGAGCAGGTGGAAGTGCTGCGCCGCGGTCGTGCAGTTCGCGATCCGGATGTTCTCCTGCGCCGCGAGCTGGAGGAACCGTTCGAGCCGCGCGCTCGAGTGCTCGGGGCCGTTGCCCTCGTAGCCGTGCGGCAGCAGCAGGGTCAGGCGAGAGGTCTGTCCCCATTTCGAGAGGCCGGAGACGATGAACTGGTCGACCGCCACCTGCGCGCCGTTGACGAAGTCGCCGAACTGCGCCTCCCAGAGGACGAGCGTCTCGGGCGCGGCCACCGAGTAGCCGTACTCGAAGCCGACGCACGCCGCCTCTGACAGCGGCGAGTTGTGCACCTCGAACGACGCGGCCGACTCACGCAGGCTCTGGAGCGGCGTGTAGATCTCCCCGTTCTCGGCGTCGTGGAGGACGAGGTGGCGGTGGGAGAAGGTGCCGCGCTCGGTGTCCTGGCCGGTCAGGCGCACCGGGATGCCCTCGGCGAGCAGGCTCGCGAATGCGAGCTCCTCGGCCTGGCCCCAGTCGATCCCGCCCTCGCTGAGCGTCGTGCGCCGGCGATCGAGCTGCTTGGCGAGCTTCGGGTGGACGGTGAATCCCTCCGGGAAGGTCAGCAGCTCGTCGTTGAGCGCACGCAGCCTGCTGTCGGCCACCTCGGTCACGATCTCGTGGTCGGTCGAAGCCGGGATGCGCCCTTCGTACGCGACGGCCGGCATCGCCTCGCCGAAGGTCGAGCGCAGCCTCTCGTGGGCCTCCTTGAGCCTCGCTTCGGCCTGGCTCGACAGCCCGTCCACCTCGTCCTGCCCGAGCACGCCCTCCTCGATGAGCTGCTCGGCGTACTGCTCGCGCACGCTCGGCTGGCGCTCGATCCGGGCGGCCATCAGCGGCTGCGTGTACGCGGGCTCGTCCTGCTCGTTGTGGCCGTGACGGCGGTAGCCGACGAGGTCGATGACGACGTCGGTGCAGAAGCGCCGCCGGAACGCGAGCGCCAGTCGCACCGCTGCGAGCGCCGCCTCGGGGTCGTCCGCGTTGACGTGGACGATCGGGATGTCGAAACCCTTGGCCAGGTCGCTCGAGTAACGGGTCGAGCGCCCGTCGGCCGGATCGGTCGTGAAGCCGATCTGGTTGTTGGCGATCAGGTGCAGCGTGCCGCCCGTCGAGTAGCCGGTCAGGTCGGAGAGGTTCAGCGTCTCGGCGACGACCCCCTGGGCCGGGAAGGCGGCGTCGCCGTGGATCAGCACCGGCATCGCGACCGACGAGTCGACGTACCCGTCACGGGTCGAGCGGTCGGTCTGCTCCGCGCGGGTGCGGCCCTCGACGACCGGGTCGACGGCCTCCAGGTGGCTCGGGTTCGAGGCCAGCGTGAGCGTGATCTCGCCGGCATCGGTGCGGCGCGTGCCCTCGGCGCCGAGGTGGTATTTGACGTCACCGGTACCGCCCTCCGGGTCGGAGGCGACCGCCTCGAGCGTGCGCTCGCCCTCGAACTCGCGCAGGATCGACTCGTAGGGCCGGCCGAGCACATGCGCGAGAACGTTCAGCCGGCCGCGGTGCGCCATCCCGAAGACGACCTCGTGCGCACCCTCGTCTGCGCCCAGCTCGATCGCCTCGTCAAGCATCGGCACCATCACGTCGATCCCCTCGATCGAGAACTGCTTCTGGCCGAGGAACGCGCGGCGGAGGTAGCGCTCGAAGCCCTCGACCTCGGTGAGACGCTCGAGCAGCCGCCGCTTCTCCTCCGGCACGAGCGGCCGGCGGTAGCGGCCGGACTCGATGGCCGCCCGCAGCCAGAAGCGCTGGTCGTGGTCGGAGATGTGCTCGATCTCGTAGGCGATCGTGCCGCAGTAGATCTCGCGCAGGCGCGGAAGGATGTCGGCCGCCGTCTCGCCGGGGACGTGGACGCCCAGCAGCTGGGCAGGGATGCGCGCCTGAAGCTCGGGCGTCAGCTTCGGCGTGAGGCGGTCCGCCTCCAGGGCCGGGTCGCCGACGGGCTCGGAGCCGAGCGGGTCGAGGTGCGCGGCGAGGTGGCCGTGCCTGCGGATCGCGCCGACGAGCGCGACGGCGGCGGCAACGCCGCCCAGCAGCTCCTCATCGACCGCGGGCGCCCGGGCCGGAGCCTCGGCGGGAGCGGGAGCGGCGGGAGCGGGAGGAACGGCGACCTGGCCGTTGCCTTCCTCGTGCTCTTGCACCAGCTCCACGAGGCGCGCGAGCCCCGGGTGGGTGGCGACCAGCTCACTCGAGCCGCTCTCGAACAGCTCGCGCCACTCCTCGGGCACGGCCTCGGGATTCTCGAGGTACTCCTCGAGAATCGCGCTCGCAAAGCCCGCATTGAGCCCGTCGACGTCGTGCATGCTCACATCTTTGTTGTACCAGCGCCGTTCCCTCTCGCGCTGGCCGCGCCTGCTCCTAAGGCGCTCGCTTGCGACGCCGACCATAGAGGCCCTACCGGCCTCGACGGTAGGGCCGTCCAACGCACCCCGTTGGGAACGGGAACATCAGCCCCAGCTGCCGCAATTCTCAGAAGATCGGGTGGTTCGTGATCACCGCGATCGCGAGCCCGCCGATGAAGCAGATGCCCCCCGTGAGGACCGCGAGCTGGGCCAGGCGGGCGTGGCTGCCGCCCATCGCCGTAGCGACGAGCGCGAGCAGGATCGCGAAGGGAATCAGGCGAACCGGCCGGTAGACGAGCCCGATCAGGCTGGCGAAGATGGCGAGGGCGGCCAGGAAGCCGGCAATCGAGTCGGCGGGGCGGCTCTCGACGACGGGCGGCGTGCTCACCCGGCCACCGGCCGCGCGACGCGGGCGACCCTGCGCCGGGGCGAGCCGTGCGGGCCTGGCCGGGGCACGCGGCCGCGGGGCCGCCAGGGCTCGCGGGGCTCCGGCCCGGGCAGCGCGGCGTGCACCACCGCCGGCTCGGGGGGCTCCGGCTCGGCCTTCACTGCCCAGTAGACCACGCAGCCGAGGTAGGCGATCGGGATCTTCAGGATCACCATCATGAAGACGAACTCCCAGACCATTCGCGCCAGTGTAGAAGAACGGGTCGCGGGCCGGGGCGGTCCCGGCCGCCCCGGCCATGAGGCACCTGCCCGTCAGCCCGTGCTCACGTTGCCCCGCGCTGCGTGATCGTCGGCCCGTGGGCCGGAGGCGAGCTCCCGGAGTCGAGCAGCACCCAGGGCACGATGATGCCGAGCAGCACGAGAACGAGCACGATCGCCGCAATCGTCGTCGTCTTGGCACTCATCGCCTACCCCCACGCGATGGCCGTGGAGTAGCCATCGGGGAAGAACCGGATCTGCATCCAGCGGTGCTTGTGGATCGTGACCCAGGGAATGGTCGTGGGACACGAGAAGTAGGCCCCGCCCTCGATGGTGATCTGCGAGTAGCCGACGCCGCCGGAGACGACGTTCGCGTAGTCGCCATAGCCGCTGCACAGGTTGCCGTTGTGCGTCGTCCACATGTTCCGGTACGTGATCGTCCCGGAGCGACCGCCTTTCCCGCACCAGCTGACATGGAGATACGTCTCCTGGTTGTAGGGCCAGGTCCCTCTGTGGAGATGCCAGACCTGGTTGTACCTGCTACCGGAACAGGTGGCATCGAACCCGAGGCTCGAGCTGTCGTCCAGCACCGCGCCACCGCCCGAGTCATAGTCGGAGCCGCACTGATCGCTGCCCTCCACCACGCAGGTCGGGACCGCCAGGTAATCGTCGGCCATCCCCGCCGACCGGGCCGCGCCTGGGAGCAGCATCGCCAGCGCCGCCAGCGCGAGGACGAGCCCTGCGGCCGCCGCGGCCGTCCACCTCTTGCCTGTTTGCATGTTCCACCTCCCGTCGACTCCTCTCGACGGTAGGCCTGTCCGGCGCACACGTGTGAAACGGAGACGTGTCGAATCTGCAACATCTTCTGGTGGGGTCCTACCGGAGCCGGGCGGCGCTGCCTAGTGGCCGTTCTGGCCATGCCCGAGAGAGCCTCGCCGGGCGTCGACAGGGCTCCCAAGCTGCAAGACTTGCGGAATGCGGCTGCCCGACAGCGCGCAGGAGCTGATCGAGTCCGGGACGCTCGCGCACCTGGTCACGCTCAACCCGGACGGCTCGCCACAGGTGACCTGCATCTGGGTCGGCGTCGACGGGGAAGACCTCGTGTCAGGCCACCTCTCCGGCGCCCAGCGCAAGCTCGCCAACGTCCGGCGCGACCCGCGGGTGGCGCTCTCGTTCGAGGGTACGACCGTGCATCCGCCGGGGCTGAAGGAGTACCTCGTCGTGCACGGGCGGGCGCGGCTCGAGGAGGGCGGCGCGCCCGAGCTTCTTCAGCGCCTCGCGCGCGTGTACCTGGGTCCGGAGGTGAAGTTCCCGCCGATGGACGACCCGCCGCCCGGTTACGTGATGCGCATCGCCGTCGAGCGAATCGGCGGCGTCGGCCCCTGGCGGCCGCGCGGCTAGGGCATGAAGCCGCTCCCGCCCGGAGGGACCATCGGCGTCGCCGCCCCGGCCAGCCCCTACGACGCGCGCTCGGAGATCCTGCGCGGGGTCGAGTGGTGGGAGGCGCAGGGCTACCGGGTGAAGCTGGCCGAGCACGGCTACGCGCGGGACGACTACGTCGCCGGCGACCCGCGCGACCGCGCCGAAGACCTGAACGCGCTCTTCGCCGACCCCGGGGTCGACGCCGTTCAGGCGCTGCGGGGCGGCTACGGCTCGGCGCAGGCGATCCCCCATCTCGACTTCGACCTGATCGCGTCCAACCCGAAGCCGTTCGTCGGCTTCTCGGACATCACGGCGCTCCACGTCGCGATCCGGCAGCGCACCGGGATGCCGACGATCTACGGGAGCGGCCTCGTCGGCGTCGGCGACCCGGAGTGCAGCGAGTTCACGCGCGAGCGATTGCTCGCCGTCCTGCGCGGCGAGGCAACCGGCCCGGTGCCGCCCAATCCGGACGACCCGTACGTTCGACCGATCCGCGGCGGGACCGTCAGCGCGCCGCTCGTCGGCGGCTGCCTCTGGCTGCTGCTGCAGACGATGGGCACGCCGTGGGAGCTCGACCTCGAGGGCTCGATCTTCTTCTTCGAGGACGTGAAGGCGCCGCCGTACCACGTCGACGGGATGCTGACCCAGCTCCGGCACGCGGGGAAGCTCGACGGCGTGGCCGGCGTTGTCGTCGGCGAGATGAAGGACTGCGACTGGGGAGACCTCCGCCCGGCCTCCGACTGGGCCCGCTCGCGCTCGCTCGAGGACGTGCTCGATGAGCATCTCGAGCCGCTCGGCGTCCCGGTCCTCTACCGCCTCCCACTCGGCCACGGCAAGCACCTGGCCGCGCTCCCGCTCGGCCTTCGCTACACGCTCGACGCCGACCGGCGGACGCTCTCGCTCGACGAGTCTCCGTTCGCCTGATGGCCCGCTGGTCGGCGGAGGTCGAGCTCAGGGGCGCCGGCGGCGAGCCGGTCGACCTCTGGCGGACACTCTCGTCCCACGGGGTTGCCGACCTGCCGCCGAACGCGATCGACGAGGAGACGCGGTCCCTGACGACGACGCTCGCGCTCCCACGCGGGCGGGCGCGCACGATCCGCATCGGCCCGGGGCGCCCCGGCTTCGCGCTCGTCGAGGCCGAGAGGGTCCACGCGCGCGACGCCGCCGTCCTCACCAACACCGCGCGGCAGATACTGCGGCTCGACGCCGACCTCTCGCCCTTCTACGAGCGGGCGCGCGACGATCCCGACCTCGACTGGGCCTGCGAGGGAGCCGGGCGGATGCTGCGCAGCCCGACGGTCTTCGAGGACGTGGTCAAGACGATCTGCACCACCAACTGCGCCTGGTCGGCCACGGTGCGCATGGTGACGGCGGTCGTCTCGGAGCTCGGGCCGGAGGCGCCCGCGGGGCGGCGCGCGTTCCCCACTCCGCAGGCGATGGCCGAGGCCGGCGAAGCCTTCTACAAGGACGTCGTCCGCGCCGGCTACCGCGGCGCCTACCTGCGCTCGCTCGCGCGCGACGTCGCGGACGGAAGCCTCGACCTCGAGGCCCTGAACGACCCGGAGCTCCCCGACGACGAGGTCGCCGACCGCCTGCTCGCCCTCCCCGGCTGCGGGCCGTACGCAACCGCGCACATGATGATGCTGCTGGGCCGCTACTCCCGCCTGATCCTCGACTCGTGGACGCGACCCAAGTACGCGCGCCTGAACGGCCGCAAGGCGAGCGACAGGACGATCGAGCGCCGCTTCCGCCGACACCGCGACTACGCGGGCCTCGCGTTCTGGCTCTACCTCACCCGCGACTGGGTAGACGAACCGGCCGGCTAGGGCACGGAAATCACCCGCGGAATCACTCGTTCGAGCGTCCGAGGCGAGTTCGGCATCAGCCGATGCACCTCTCGATGCGGCGGTTCAAGTCTGCTACCCCTGCGCGCACCACGGCGAGTGTGCGTTCGGGGCCCCTTGCGCGCCTGCGTGCGGAAGAGCGCGGGATGGCGCTGATCGCCGCGCTCGGCATTCTCGTCGTGCTGACGATCGCCGGCACGGCGGTGACGGAGTACGCGACCCGGAACTTCGTGGCGAGCGGCTCCACGAAGGCCTCGACCAGCTCCTACGGGCTCGCGGAGGCCGGGATCAACGATGCGCTCTCGATCCTCGCCAACCAGCTCGACGACACGGGCGCGATCAAAGCCGGTGGAATCGACCCGCGCACCTCGACCCTGCTGCCGCAGACGACGGTCAACTACCCGTCGCTCGGCGGCTCGGTGGTCTATTCCGGCACGATCAACTCCAGCTACGTCTGGACGATCACGTCGACGGGGTCGGTCAAGGTCGGCAGGACCGCACGTCACAGCACGATCACCCGGAAGGTGTCGGTCGTGGGCCTCAACGACGGAGCGGACAGCAGCTCCTGGAGCCGCTTCTACCAGGACAGCACGGGCTCGTGCCTGACGATCGACGACACGACCTTCGTGACGAACGTCGGCACGAGAGGCGACCTCTGCATCCGCAACAACGGCGCGATCACCGGCTCGAACGTGAACGTCGACGTCGGCGGCAACGTGAGCATCAGCGGCCCCGACGCCACCTCGACCAAGTACGGCACGGGCGCGAACTCGGGTGCCTCGAACACGTGGTCGAACCCGACCAGGACGAGCGCGAACGACTCGAGCTACACGACGAGCGCGATCGCCCCCGGCACGAACGGCGGCAACAGCGCGATCCTGAACGTCACCGGCTTCGGATTCTCGGTTCCCTCGACGGCCATCGTTCGCGGCATCAGCGTCTCGATCGAGCGCAAGTCGAGCAGCAACAGCGGCACGAACAGCAACTACCTCAGGGACAACACGGTCCAGCTCATCAAGGGCGGCACGGCTACCGGGAACAACAAGGCGGCGACGGGCACCAGCTGGCCGACGTCCGACGGGGCCGCCAACTACGGCAGCGGCAGCGACCTCTGGGGGGTGACGCTCGGCGCATCGGACGTGAACAACGCGAACTTCGGCGTGAAGATCATCGTCCACAACTACAGCACCAACAGCACGAGCATCACTGCGTCGATCGACTACGTCACCGTCACGGTCACGTACTCGAGCGACACCAACGGGATCGGCACGTCGGGCTCGCCGATCGCGAACGCGAACATCGGCGGCAGCTGCACCTACAACGCGCAGTCCGCCCACACCCCCTGCACGTCGACCGACCACGTCTACGCGGGCACGATCACCAGCACGCCGGCGGCGTCCAACCCCGCGCTCAAGATGCCACAGGTCGACTACAACTACTGGTGGGCGAACGCGAAGCCGGGGCCGAAGCACTTCTGCACCAATGCCAACCCCGGCCTCTCGAGCACCTTCTTCGACAACGACGCCGGCTCGACCACCGGCCCGAACGGCAGCATCACCATCAACGGCGAGATGGCGCCACCCACGTCCGACTACGACTGCGAGGTCTGGGAGAACGGCCAGATGGTCGGCGAGCTGAAGTGGAACCACACTACCCACCGGATGGACATCAAGGGCGTGATCTTCGTCGACGGGAACTTCCGCTTCGACTCTGACGGCGAGATCGTCCACTACTACGGCCGCGCGAACATCATGTCGTCGCGCGACGACGAGATCGACGCGCTCGTCTGCGCCGGCGGCGCGACCGACGCGAACGGCAACCCGACCGGCAACACCTACGCGACGAGCTGCTATCCGAACATGACGAGCTGGGACCCGACGCAGAACATGATGGTGCTGATGTCGGAGATGCCGAACGAGTACGACCAGGGCTCGACAACCTGCAGCGGCTCGTACCCGGACTGCATGGACGGCTACAAGCCCTCGGGGTTCCAGGGGATCATGTACTCCACCTCCGACTGCCTGATCCACCAGAACTTCAGGGACAGCGGGCCCGTGATCTGCAACACGATCACGCTGCCAAACGAAGCCGGCGGGGACCCGACCTTCTACACGTTCCCGTACACGGGCAACCTGACGGACGGGCAGAAGTACCACGACGTCGCCACCGCGACGCACTTCGAGCTCGACGTCGGCCAGCAGAGCGGCTGACGCTGCTCAGTGGTAGCCGCGGGTCGCCCCGTACTCCTCGGCGACGTACTTCGGAACCGCCCGCGACCACGCTTCCTCGACGAGGTCGCGCATCTCGTCCGCGTCGATCGCCGCGAGCGAGACGTGAATCCAGTTGAAGCGCAGATCGGACTCGGCGGGCCACGCGAACTTCCCCGGCTCCGCGTCGACCACCCCGGGGCGGAGCTCTCGCAGGAACCCGCAGCCCATTCGCGAGCCGTCGGCGGCCAGCGCCGGGTAGACGATCTGGCCGACGCGGAACTTCAGGGATCCGCCAACGTGCGCCTCGTAGCTCCGGGGCAGCGAGCCCGCCAGCGCCCGAACCTCGTCGACCGTCACTGCCACGCCCGTGAGGATAGGTCGGACCTTGCATTCAACCAACTCGCCGCCGCGGCCGACATGTGCGGCCGCGGCTCAAGAACGACGCGATTCCAGAGGATAAGTCGTTCGAAGTCGTCATGCCTCCGCGGAGCGGAGGCGGACTTCGAACGACGAATGGAGCCAACGGGATTCGAACCCGTGACCTTCTGGCTGCCAGCCAGACGCTCTCCCAGCTGAGCTATGGCCCCTGGTCGACCCGGATTGTAGCTAGGCCGTCGCCGAGGCGAACTCGACGCTCGGGACGTCGCCCCACAGCTCTTCGAGGCGGTAGTACCCGCGCGCCTCGGGAGTGAAGACGTGGAAGACCACGTCCAGGTAGTCGGCGACGATCCAGCGGCCCTCGGGCTCGCCGGCCACCGACGCGGGCAGCGAGCGCTCCTCCTGCTTGAGCCGCCCGTGCACCTCGTCCCAGATCGCCTTCGTCTGGCGCGGGTTCTGCCCGGTCGCCAGCACGAAGAAGTCCGTGTAGCTGCACACGGGTCGCATGTCGAGGATGAGGATGTCCTGCGCCAGCTTCTCCTGCGCGAGGCCGGCGATTCGGCGGGCGTGTTCGATCGGTGTCAGTGGCTCGTGTGGTTCCTAGTCGGAGTCGCGGTCAGTGTAGCCGCGGTACAGGCCGAGGTCGCGGATCGCCTCGGCCACCGCCGGCGGAACCAGGTCGTCGATCGGCTCTCCCCGCGCCACCCGCTCCCTGACCTCGCTCGAGGAGACCGGCGGCGAGGCGAGCTCGAAGGGGACGACGCGGTCGCCATAGCGCTCGAGATCGGCGGGCGGGTAGCCCGAGCGCGTGCCGACCGCGAGCCGCACCCAGCGCAGCACCTCGTCCGGCTCCTTCCAGGACGGGAAGTCCGCACCCTCGTCGGCGCCCACGACGAAGAGCGCGTCGCCGAAGCGCCCGCCGCGGACGGCATCGACGGTGAAGGCGTTCTCGTCGAGCTCGACCTCGGCCGGGGTATCGCAGAACGCCGACCGGGCCAGGCGTAGGCGGGCGTCGACGTCGGCGACCACCCGGCGATGACCGGGCCGGGCCGCCACGAGGACGAGCAGGCGTTCGATCGGCAGCTTCTCGAGCGCCGCCCGCGCCAGCGCGACGTGCCCGTTGTGCGGCGGGTCGAAGGTGCCACCGAGAATCCCGATCACCGGATCACCTGAATTCGAGCGCCTCGCCGGCGACCTCGACGTCGTCGCCCTTCTTCGCACCGGCTTCGCGGAGAGCGCGCTCGAGCTCCTCCTCGCTCGGCGGGCGGCCGACGACGCGAAAGCCGCGGTCGGTCCTGAAGATCCGGTAGCCGCGCCGCGGGTCGGGCTTGGGCCGGTAGACCAGGAAGTCGGCGAGGCCGTGGTCGTCGTGCCGAGGCTCGGGCGCGGGCGCGCAGAGCTCGAAGAGCGCCCGCCGGAAGCCCTCGACCCCTCCGCCGGTCGCGCACGAGACGGCGAACACCCGCTGCACGCGCGGGTTCACCGGCTTGAATGCCGGAACCTCGGAGACGAGGTCGATCTTGTTGAGCACGACCGCCTGCGGCAGCTCGTCGAGGCCGTTGCCGTAGGCGCGCAGCTCGCGGTCGATCTCCTCGAAGCGCTCGGCCGGGTCGCCCTCGGAGACGTCGATCACGTGCACGAGCAGGCGCGCGCGCTCGAGATGCGCCAGGAACTCGTGACCGAGCCCGGCCCCCTCGCTTGCGCCCTCGATCAGACCCGGCACGTCCGCGACGACGAGCTGGCGCTCATCCGTCTCGACGGTGCCGAGCACCGGCTGGATCGTCGTGAACGGGTAGTCGGCCACCTTCGGCTTCGCGTTCGAGATCCGCCGCAGCAGCGACGACTTGCCGGCGTTCGGCAGCCCGACGAGGGCGGCGTCGGCAAGGAGCTTGAGGCGCAGCTCGTATTCGCCCTGCTCGCCCGGGAGGCCGGTCTCGGCGAAGCGCGGCGCCTGCCGGGTCGAGGTGGCGAAGCGGCGGTTGCCCCGGCCGCCGGGGCCGCCGTGCGCGAGCACTGCGCGCGCGCCGGCGTGGGCGAGATCGGCGACCAGTTGCTCGTCCGAATCCAAAACCTGGGTACCGGCGGGAACGCGCAGCTCGATGCCGCTGCCGGTCGCGCCGTGCCTGCCCGACCCACCGCCGCCTCCGCCGCGGCCCGCCGCGAACCGGCGGCGCGAGCGAAAGCCGGACAGGTCGCGCAGGTCCGGGTCGGCAACCACCACGACGTCGCCGCCCGGTCCGCCGTCACCGCCGTCCGGGCCGCCCTTCGGCACGTACTTCTCGCGCCGGAAGCTGAGCGCACCGTCGCCGCCGCGCCCCGCCTGCACCTGGATGCGGGCGCGATCCGTGAACATAAGAGCGCTAGCTGTGCTGGTCGACTACCGCGATGAGCCGGCGGCCGCCGGTCGTCCGGAACACGACGCGGCCGTCGCGTTTGGCGAAGATCGAGTCGTCGCGGCCGATGCCGGCCCCAGGGCCCGGACGGAAGCGCGTGCCGCGCTGGCGGACGATGATCGTCCCCGCCGTCACGCCCTGGCCGTCGAAGACCTTGACGCCGAGCATCTTGGGCTTCGAGTCGCGCCCGTTCCTCGACGATCCGAGTCCCTTCTTGTGAGCCATCAGTGCTCCTTCCGGTGATGATGTTCGGGATCTCGGTCGCTAGCACCAAGCCAGAGATCGCACTCGTCCGCGGCCCAGGCTGAATGCCTGGGCAAGGGCGAGGGTGGGCTCTGGCGCCGCGTGATAGCGGGCGAGAGCCGGGCGATCATTGCCGGGAGGAGCACTACTCCTGCGCTTCCAGCGCGGCCAGCGCGCCCTTGCGCTTGCCGTGCGCCTGCTCGTACTCCAGCGCCGCCGCGACCTGATCGGCCGGCCAGCCGCCGGCCTTCTCGGCGATCTCCTTGACGGTCATGTCCGCATACCCGGCGGGAAGCTTCGCGGGCGCCGCTGCGGGCTCCTTCCTCGCGGGCTCCTTCTTCGCCGCCGCCGGCGCCCGGCCCGAGCCGATCGACTGGATCTCGATCTGCGAGAGCTTCGCGCGAAAGCCGGTGTGGCGGCGGTAGCCGGTCTTCGGCTTGTACTTGCCGATGCGGATCTTCTGGCCCTGCGCCGAGCCGACGACCTTCGCGGTCACCTGGACACCCTTCGGGGCCAGCTCGAACGCGCCGTCCCCGCCGAGCATCAGCACCTCGGGATGGAAGGTCTTGCCCTCCGCCGTCGGGACGCGGTCCACGAGCAAGCGCTCGCCCTCGCGGACGCGGTACTGCTTGCCGCCCAGTGAGATGATCGCGTAGCTCATGGCACCAAAACGCGGGCTGAGCCGCCCGCGGATCCGGAAGTCTAGCTGCTCGTCGCGCTTTCCGAGCCCGAGCCCGAGGCCGCAGCGGTGCCGCTCTTCCGGCGCCTGTTACGGCCACCGCGCGAGCCCCGGCGGGTCTTCTTCTTCGGCTTGGGCTGCTCGCCGTTCTCCGAGGCCGCGGCTTCCGGCGCCTCCTCGGGCTCGTCGGTCCCGAGATCGGCGGCCGGCACATGGATCTTGGGGCCCTCGCCCTCGGCCGCGGCTGCATCTGCGGGCTTCTCGGCGGCGGCGCCGGCCGGCTTCTTGCGCCGGCGGCGGCCGCCGCGCGAGCCGCGCCTCGTCTTCTTCTTGGGCGGTGTCTCGGCAACCGCTACCGCTTCCTCCTCCGCCTCGGGCTCTTCGGTCTCGGGCTCCTCGACCACGACCTCTTCGCGCTCGCCCTTCGGCTCCGGCTTCGGGCTCGCCGCTTCGCCGGGGGAACCTCCCGATTCCCCCGAGGCCCCTTCCACCGGTCCGGCTTCGCCGGACGAGCGCTTTCGCGCCGGCGGCTTGCGGGTGGGCTTCTCGGCCTCGCCCTCGGCGGTGATCGGCGCCTCGGGCTGCTTGCCGCCGGCGACGAGCGTCGCGTAGGCGGTGCCGTTGAGCACGCGCTCGATCCGGACCTTCGCCTTCTTGCCGACCAGCGGCGCAGCCCCGCCGACAGAGACCGTGAGCCCGTCGAGCTTGCCGATGCCGGCATTGACGTCGTGCTTGCCGACCTCGACCAGCTTCAGCTCGAGCTGCTTGCCCTCCGCCACCGGCGGGGGGTTCCCGTCGAGGCTCTCGAGCGTGCCCTTGCCGAGCACCTCGAAGTGAGCGACGGAGACGTCGTCGCGCGGGACGATCAGGAATCGACGCCTGGTCTCCTCCTCGATCGCCATCAGCCGCGACGCGCCGGGCCCGATCAGCATCGAGGCGACCTTCGCCTCGAGCTCGACCTTGAACGCCTTCGTCCGTGGCGCGCTCGCCGCGAGCGCCCGCAGGTGCCGCTCGGCGTCGACCGCGGCGGAGGCCTCCGAGAGGACGACCCCGTCGCCGCCGCAGATCGTGCACTTGCGGGTCAGGATCTCGCGGGGCCCGTCCGTGACGTTCTGGCGCGTCATCTCGACGAGCCCGAGCGGCGAGATCTCGACCACGTAGGTCTTCGTCCGGTCGCGCTCCAGCTCGTTCTTCAGTGCCTCCTCGACCGTCGCCCGGTTCTTCGGGTTCGCCATGTCGATGAAGTCGATGACGATGATCCCGCCGATGTCGCGCAGCCGCAGCTGGCGCACGACCTCCTTGACGGCCTCGAGATTGTTCTTCGTGATCGTGTCCTCGAGCCGCGAGCCGGACGACTTCGAGCGCGAGCCGACGAAGCGGCCCGTGTTCACGTCGATCACGGTGAACGCCTCGGCGTAGTCGAAGATCAGATAGCCGCCGGAGGGCAGGTCGACCCGGCGCGAGAGCGTCGAGCGGATCTCCTCGTCGACGCCGAGGGCTTCCATCAGCGGCGTCTTCTCGCGGTGGCGCTGGACGCGCTCGACCATGTGCGGCGAGGTCTTCTTCAGGTAGCCGACGATCCGCTTGTAGGTGCGCTCCTGGTCGACGAGCGCACGCTCGAAGTCGTCGGTGAACAGGTCTCGGACGACTCGCAGGGGCAGCTCGGACTCCTGGTAGACGAGCGCGGGCGACTTGGCCGACTTGGCGCGCGCCTCGATCGTCTTCCAGAGCCGCTGGAGGAAGACGAGGTCGCGCTCGATGTCCTCGGCGGAGGCACCCTCGGCCGCGGTGCGAACGATCACGCCGCCCTTCTTGACGTCGAGACGCTTGACGATGTCGCGCAGGCGGATGCGCTCGTCGTCCTCCAACCGCCGCGAGACGCCGAGCCCCTCGCCGTGCGGCACGAAGACGACGAAGCGGCCCGGCAGCGAGATCTCGGTCGTCAGGCGGGCGCCCTTCGACTTCATCGGGTCCTTGACCGCCTGGACGAGCACGTCCTGGCCGCGGCTGAGCAGGTCCTGGATCTTGCGGCCGTGCGAGCGGCCCTCGAGCTCGGGGCCGACGACCTCGTCGACGTAGAGGAAGCCGTTCTTCTCGAGGCCGATCTCGATGAACGCGGCCTCCATCCCGGGCAGGACGTTGTCGACCGAGCCCTTGTAGATGTTGCCCGCGATCGAGCGGCGCTCCGGGCGCTCGAGGTAGGCCTCGGCGACCCGGCCGTCCTCGAGGACGGCGACGCGCTGCTCACTGACGTCGACGGAGATGAGGAGCTCGCGCTTCGCGGGCGGCAGCGGCGGGCGGCGCTCCGGGGCTCGGCGCCTCGGCGCACGCTGCTTGCGGGCGGCGGGACGCCGGTCGGGGCGCGAGCCGTCCTTCTTCTGGACCGGCTCGGCCTTTGGCTTGGCCTCGGCCGTCGCGCCTGCGTCCGTGGCCGGCTTCTTGCGGCCGCGCCCGCCGCGGCTGCCGCGCCGGCGGCGCTTGCGTGCTGGTGTCTCTTCGGTCCCGCCCGCGTCGGCGGGCTTCGGGCTTACGGTCTCGTCAGGGGTAGTCGGCGCGCTCGCAGCGGCGGCGCGCTCGTCGATGGTCGGCTTGCGCCGACGGAACAATCGCAACAAGTGAAAACTCCTTGGTTGGTCGCGCGCGCGCTGCCGTCTTCGAATCGGAGCGCGCGCTGCAGCAATAGGTCAAAACTCATTACCCACAGGCTAGCAGCGCGACCCGTCGAGGCCGCACGAGCAAAGCCCGCGCGTCCTGAGGGCGGCA
>Ga0187776_10000198_pt1 | contig 29216 bp, 26 predicted proteins | sample 0216_BV02_MP12_2_FD_132426 | JGI IMG/M metagenome (GOLD analysis project Ga0187776, IMG submission 132426) | Tropical peat soil microbial communities from peatlands in Department of Meta, Colombia - 0216_BV02_MP12_20_MG | ecosystem: Environmental > Terrestrial > Soil > Wetlands > Peat | place...
TCGCCGTTGCGACAGAGGCTCCGCCGCTGGGCTGGGAGAGAGATCTCCAGCCGCGTCGGGTGACCAAGGCGTATCGGCAGCCGGTAATAGGGGTCATCAGGGATAGTGCCTTTCAGTTCTACTATCCGGAAAACCTCGACGCCTTGAAGGCACGGGGGGTCCGGGTGGTGGAGGTGAACTCCCTGCGCGATGAAGTATTGCCGGCCCTGGATGCTCTGTACATTGGCGGTGGTTTTCCGGAGACCCACGCTGAGCAGTTGGCCGCCAACCGACGGTTCAGCGAATCGTTGCGATCGGCCATCGAGCTGGGTCTACCCGTTTACGCCGAGTGCGGTGGCCTCATGTACTTGGGGCGAAACCTGCTGGTGGGTGACAGGACTTACCCCATGGTCGGCGTGCTGCCCATGGACTTTCGGCTCATGGGGGTCCCGCAAGGTCATGGCTATACCGTGGTAGAGGTCGTCCAGCCCAACCCGTTCTATCCGGTTGGTCTTACCCTGAGAGGACACGAGTTCCATTATTCACGGGTAGACAACCTTGATCCGGCCGGTCTTTCCATGGCCTTCGCGGTCAGGCGAGGTATTGGCATTCTGGACGGAAAAGATGGAGTGTGCTATAAAAACGTCATAGCCACGTATACGCACATTCACGCCATCGGATGTCCAGAATGGGCCGAGGGTTTGGTACAGAAGGCGCTGGCATATCAGCGCGAGCCGAAAGGCAACTCCAGACCAGACAAGAATGGCATGGAGTCTCATTCGAATGCCGGTGATGGTTTTCATTAACTTCAACGTAGGAGGTAAATTTCATGGCAACCGTTGATTTTTCTGGGAAGACGTTTGCGGTTGACGAGGACGGCTTTATCGACTCCTTCGATAATTGGAGCCCTGAGTGGGTGCAGTACGTGAAGACCACCGAGGGCATCCAGGAGCTCACGCCTGAGCACTGGAAGGTGATTGGCGTTCTCCAGGACTACTATAAGAAGCACGGCATCGCTCCCATGGTGCGGATCCTGACCAAGGTGACCGGCTTCAAGCTCAAGGAGATCTACGAGCTCTTTCCGTCTGGACCGGGCAAGGGTGCTTGCAAGATGGCCGGGCTTCCGAAGCCGACGGGCTGCGTATAGCGACAGACTCTCAGTTCTGTCCGTCTCTTGGGGTGGAGAGAGCAAAATGAACTCTCTCCGTGGAGCGGATGGGTATGTGCGCGAGGGCCGGATGAAATCCGGCCCTTTTTGTTTCCTCGCCCGATCAAGGTTCTTTGTCGCTGAGGAAGAACATGGGGGCAAGGCTTGCGTCCGATAATAGATATTATGTAAACTTTATACCGAATCTCCCCAGCGTTTAGGCTCCATCCTTCTCATGCCGCCGTCCTTCACATGCGGAACACCTCTTTACCCTTCCATCGTTTGACCCCTTACTATACGTGACGTCATAAATAATTGCGCATATTTAAATTGGAAATACGGTCCTGGCGCGGTTTTTCGAATGCTCTATGCGCTGATTTATTCGCCGCTATGTATAGAACAAGTAATCTTATCCCGAGTAAGCCGGCTCGCGATTTCTGCTAACGAGTCATGAGAGCGCTCTGCCTTCAGTCAGAAATGTCGGGCCGATCTCGGCTGCGAAGTGTTCGTCGATCCACGCCAGCAACACTATCGCAGATCCTTTGCTAAAGGCGTTCACGGACTGTTGTTCGTAAGGCCGTCCATACTTTTTTCCTATGCCTGGACGACGTTAACTGAAGTATAATAATGGTTAAACCATTACCAGTGAGGTCTTCACAGGCCATGTTTCGTCAGGCACGACAGAATCGAGTCTATCAAGATGTGGTTGACCAGATCCAGAAGGCTATTCTAGAAGGGAGACTAAAGGTCGGAAATCGCCTTCCTGCAGAACGCGAACTCACAAATCTGTTCAAAGCCAGCCGGGGCACCATTCGTGAAGCCCTGCGGGTGCTGGAACAGAGAGGGCTCATAGAAATCAAGCTGGGCGTAGGCGGAGGCGCCGTGATCAGGGGTGCGAGCACCGACAAGATGAGTGAAAGTCTTGCCCTGCTCATCCAACACAGGCAAGTCTCTCTGAACCACCTTGCCGAGTTCCGTGAGAGCGTGGAGGGTGTCGTCGCCGGTCTGGCGGCGGAGCGGGCCACGAAGGGAGATGTGGATGAGTTGCGAGGGCTTCTGGCTCGGGCAGAGGCCTTGGTGGGACAAGGTGTTGCTCGCTGGGAAAGTTTCATCAAGCTTGACGAGCAAGTACACCTGGCGCTCAGCCGGATCAGCGGAAATCCCCTTTTCGTATCGGTGCTGAAGACGATTCACGAAAATATTCATCGCTATTACGAGAGCTTCCTTCCCGGAAACGAGAGGGTCATGCAGGAGAATTACCAGGATCTGTGCGACATCGTCGGAGCCGTGGAGCGCGGCAAGGCCACCCAGGCCGTGAGGTTCGCCCAGAACCACGTACGCCGCTTCAACCGCCCCATGAAAGACAAGCAACAACGCAACTCCAAGGAGGACACCCGCCATGGAGAAGAGAGAGCTTGAGACAAGGGTCAAAGCTCGGGGCAAAGAGTTCTTTGCCAGTATCACGGGCGAGGCGCCGTCGATCTTTAACAAGGGCTGGTGGAGCGGGAAGGTCATGGACTGGGCGATGCGAAATGAACAGTTCAAGGTCCAGCTCTTCCGGTTTGTGGACGTCCTCCCCTATCTCACGAGCGGAGAGTCGTTGGGAAGACATATCGAGGAGTACTTTGCCGCCCAGGATCAGGATATCCCCGCTGTGCTCAAGTGGGGCGCCAAGGGTGTAGGCCTCGGGGGCGGGCTCACCGCCAGGGTGTTCGCCAAAACCATCAGGTCCAATATCGAAGGCATGGCCAAGCAGTTCATCATCGGGGAAAACCTCAAAGAGGCGCTGACGACGCTGGGCAGGCTGAGAAAAGAAAACTTCGCCTTCACCGTTGACATCCTCGGCGAAGCCACAGTGAGCGCGGAGGAGGCTGACCAGTATCGCAAGGCCTATCTCGGCCTTCTGGAGGAGCTGAGCCGCGAGCAGAGGAGCTGGAAGAGCCTCGGCGCGCGCGACGCCGGCCCGGACTGGGGTAACGCTCCCAAGGTGAACGTTTCCATCAAGCCATCCGCCCTGTACTCCCAGGCCAAACCAGCCGACTTCGAAGGATCGGTCCAGGCCATCTGCGCCCGCCTCGAGCCCATCGTGGAGAAGGCGAAAGGCATGGGAGCCTTCGTCTGCATTGACATGGAGCAGTTCAGATACAAGGACATGACCCTTGAGATCTATCGCCGTCTCCGTTCCGCGCCCAAGTTCAGAGATTACCCTTATCTGGGAGTGGTGCTCCAGGCCTATCTGCGGCAGACGGACCGCGACCTGGAGGGCCTCCTGAGCTGGGCCAGACGGCAGGGTCTTCCCATCTCCATCCGCCTGGTAAAGGGCGCCTACTGGGATTACGAGACCCTCATTGCCAAGCAGAACGGCTGGGAGATTCCGGTCTACACAATCAAGGCGGAAAGCGACGCCGCCTTCGAGCGCTTGGCGGAGAAGATCCTGCAAAACCATGACATCTGCCACCTTGCCTGCGGTTCCCACAACATCCGAAGCATCTCGGTGGTGATGGAAGTGGCCCGAACCCTGGGGGTTCCCGAGGAGAGCTACGAATTCCAAGTCCTCTACGGCATGGCGGAACCGGTGCGCAAGGGGCTCCTCAATGTGGCAGGGAGAGTGCGGCTTTACTGTCCGTATGGAGAGTTACTTCCCGGGATGGCGTATCTGGTCCGCCGCCTCCTCGAGAATACCGCGAACGAATCATTCCTGCGCCAGAGCTTTGCCGAGGGAGCCGAGGTGGAGAGGCTCCTCGAGAGTCCCCTCTCCCGACTCGATGGCGATCGACAAAGGTCACGGCCTCCGAGGGCCGAGGCGGTGCAGAGGCCGGCGGCAACACCGCGGTTTGCGAACGAGCCGGCAGTAGATTTCACCCGCCCCGAGGTGAGAACGGCCTTCCCGGCAGCCCTTGCAGAGGTGCGCGCTCGGCTCGGTCGAACCTATACCCTGCTCATCGGCGGAAGGGAAGTGATGACGGACGATACGCTCGTCTCGGTGAACCCAGCCAGGCCCTCAGAGGTCATCGGTCGTGTGTGCCAGGCCGGGCCGGATGCGATCGATCAGGCCATTGCCGCGGCCAGGGAGGCACTTCCTGCATGGCGCGACACCGCACCGCGCGATCGGGCCAGCTACCTCTTCCGCGCCGCGGACCTCGCCCGGAAGCGCATCTTTACCCTGGCGGCATGGCAGATTCTCGAGGTGGGAAAGCAATGGGATCAGGCCTATGCTGACGTGACGGAGGCAATTGATTTCCTGGAGTACTATGGTCGTGAGATGCTCCGGCTTGCTGGACCCCACCGGCTTGGGCGAGCGCCTGGCGAGGTGAACCATTACTTCTACCAACCTAAGGGGCTGGCTGCGGTGATCGCCCCGTGGAATTTTCCCCTTGCCATAAGCTGCGGAATGTGCGCTGCCGCCATGGTCACGGGCAACTGCGTGCTCTACAAGCCTTCCGGGCTGTCCGCGGTGATCGGCTACAGCCTCGCCGAACTCTTGCGGGATGCCGGGCTGCCGAGGGCGGTGTTCAACTATGTTCCCGGTCGGGGCCGCGTCATCGGCGACTACCTCGTTGACCATCCAGAGATCAGTCTAATCGCCTTCACCGGATCTATGGAGGTGGGCCTCAGCATCGTGGAGCGAGCGGCCAAAGTGCATCCCGGCCAGGCCAATATCAAGAAGGTGATTGCGGAGTTGGGCGGGAAGAACGCTATCATTGTTGATGACGATGCGGACCTGGACGAAGCTGTGGTCCATGTGCTCGCTTCAGCCTTCGGCTACCAGGGGCAGAAGTGTTCGGCGTGCTCCAGGGTGATCGTTGTCGAGACAATCTATGAGAAGTTCGTACGCCGACTGGTGGAAGCGGCCAACTCGATCACCATCGGCCCCGCCGAGGACCCTGCCACTTACCTCGGGCCGGTAATAGATGAAAACGCGCGGAGGAAAGTCCTCGAATACATCGAGATCGGCAGGAAAGAAGGCAGGCTTCTGCTCCACCGGAATGGTCCCGAGGAAGGCTTCTACGCGCCCCTTGCCGTCTTCACCAACATACGGCCCGAGCACCGCCTGGCTCAAGAGGAGATCTTCGGGCCCGTGCTCGCGGTGATGAGAGCGCAGAACTTCGATGAGGCCATGGCCTGGGCCAACTCCACCAGGTACGCCCTCACCGGCAGCGTATTCAGCAGAAGCCCGCGACACCTCGAGCGGGCCCGCCAGGAGTTCCGCGTCGGTAACCTATATCTCAATCGAGGTTGCACCGGCGCCCTCGTGGACAGGCAGCCCTTCGGCGGCTTCAAGATGTCCGGGATCGGATCCAAGGCGGGCGGACCCGACTACCTGCTCCAGTTCATGGACCTGCGTGCGGTGACGGAGAATACCATGAGGCGCGGATTTGCGCCGGTTAGTGAGGAGGAGGACTGGATCTAGGACTCCCTGCCCCCCAGATAGGCGCTTTGCACTTCTGGGTTGCTGAGGAGCGCCGTGGCCGAGCCTTCCAGGACGATGCGGCCCACTTGCATGACGTAGCCGCGGTGGGCGAGTCTCAGGGCGGCTCTGGCGTTCTGTTCCACCAAGAGAATAGTGACCCCAGTGCCGCTGATCTCCTGGAGGGTGCGGAAGATAGTCTTCACGAGAAGCGGCGCCAGGCCGAGACTCGGTTCGTCCAGCAACAGCATCCTCGGCTGATTCATGAGGGCCCGGCCGATAGCGAGCATCTGCTGCTCGCCCCCGCTCAGGGTTCCGGCGAGTTGGTGCCGTCTCTCGTGGAGAATGGGAAAGAGACGGTAGACCCATTCCTGAGTTTTCTTTACCTGTCTCGGGTCGGTGCAGACGAAGGCCCCCATGGTGAGATTTTCCTGGGCCGTAAGGGTATTGAAGATGCGCCGGCCCTCCGGGACCTGAGCAACCCCGCGTTTTACGATCTCGTGGGCTCGGAACTTATGAACTGGGACGTCGTCGAAGTAAACAGCGCCGGCCGAGGGTTTCACAAGGCCGCTGATTGTGAGAAGAGTAGTGGACTTCCCCGCACCGTTCGCTCCGAGAAGGCTGACAATCTCGCCCTGCTTCACCTCCATCGCGATTCCGTGGAGCACCTCGACGGCGCCGTACTTCACGTGGAGATTGTCAACCCGCAGAAGCATCCCTACTCGCCCTCCCCTTCCTCCGTTCCCAGATAGGCCTCGATGACGCGCGGATCTTGCTTGATTTCCTCCGGGGCGCCCTCGGCAATCTTGGCGCCATAGTCGAGGACGACAATGTTCTCGCACAACCGCATGACGAGACTCATGCGGTGTTCGATGAGGAGGATGGTGATCCCCCTGCCCCGGAGCTTCCCGATGAGGACGATGAGATCGATTGTTTCCTGCTCGTTCATGCCGCCGGACGGTTCATCCAGGATGAGAAGCCGCGGCTCGGTGGCCAGGCCCCGGGCAATTTCCAGGAGCCTTTGATTGCCGTAGGAGAGATTCTTGGCGAGTTGCTGGGCCTCATGGCGCAGCCGCACGAAACCCAGTAGCCCCAGCGCCCGTTCCAGCGCCCTCCGTTCCTCCCGAAGTTGGCCAGGGGTCCGAAGCATGGCGCGGAGAGGCCCCGCCTTCATCCGGCAATGACAGCCCGAGAGGACATTCTCAAGCACGGAGAGATTCTGGAACAAGCGAATGGTTTGAAAGGTCCTGGCAACACCCAGGGAGACTATACGATGGGTGGGCAGCCTGACGATCGGAGTCTCTGTGAAGCGGATATCCCCCTTGTCCGGGCGATAGATGCCGGTAATGAGGTTAAAGACGGTAGTCTTTCCCGCCCCGTTCGGGCCAATGAGACCCACGATCGAGCCCTCGGCCAGATCGAAAGAGACGTCATTCACCGCCATGAGCCCGCCGAAGCTCTTGGTGAGACCGGTAACGCTCAGGATGCTCATCGGCGGCCCTCCCCCGAGGGAGGTTCAATACTCGGATAGGTCCGCGGTCTGGGCGGGAGAATGCCCTCAGTACGGAATATCATCATCGCCACCATGGCCGCGCCGAAAACGAGCAGCCGGGCGTTGGCAAACTCCCGAAACACCTCGGGGAGACCTATGATGAGAAAGGCCCCGAGCATGACGCCAGGGATACTGCCGGACCCGCCCAGGATAATCAGGGTAAACATGAGGACCGATTCCCAGAAGCTGAACGACTCTGGCGAGATGATGGTCATCTTCGCGGCGAAGATGTCTCCCGCCATGCCGGCCCAGGCAGCCCCGAGAACAAAACAGGCCAGCTTGTAATGGGCCACGTTGACGCCGCTCCCCTCGGCCGCCACCTCATCCTCCCGAAGGTAGTTGAGGGCCCGACCGAACCTGGAGTTCTCCAGACGGTGGAAGAGGAATATGGTGAGGCTCACGAACCCCCAGATGAGGTAGAAGAACTCGTGAGGGGTCTGGATGGAGATGCCGAAAAGGGAGGGACGGGCGATGCCGAAAATGCCGTTCACACCGCCGGTGATGCCGAACACGTTATTGAGAAGAGCGATGCGAACGATTTCGCCCATACCGATCGTAACAATGCACAGGTAGTCGCCGCGGAGGTGGATGATGGGACGGGCGATGATGCCGGCAAACAGACCGGAGGATAAGGCGCAGATGGGCAGGAGCCAGAGAACCGGTATTTGGAAGCGGGTATTGAGGATGGCGGCGGTATAGGCCCCCACGGCATAGAACGCCGCATGACCGAGATTAAACAGTCCCGCGTGACCCACGATGAGGTTCAAACTGAGCCCCAAAATGGCATAGAGACCCACGTTGTTGAGGACGTCGACCCAGTACGGGTTGAGGAGGAGCGGCGAAAGCAGGAACAGTGCTACCAGCGCTATAAAGATAAGGGACGTGCGTTGCATCACACCTTCTCAGCGACCCGCTCGCCCAGAAGCCCTGTAGGCCGGACGATGAGAATGACGATGAGAACGCAGAAGGCGATGGCATCTTTCCAGGCGATGGAAAGGTAGGCCGCTCCCATAGCTTCAATCACGCCGAGCAGGATGCCTCCCACCATGGCGCCGGGAATGTTACCGATACCTCCCAGAATCGCCGCCGTGAACGCCTTCAGGCCGAAGACCCACCCCATGGTGAAATTGATCTGACCATAGAGGAGCCCTACCATCAAGCCGGCGGCGCCGCCCAGGGCCGGGCCGATGAGGAAGACGATGAGAATTACCCGATCCACATCGATCCCCATCAAGCGCGCCGCTCCCTGATCGATGGCGGCGGCGCGGATGGCGGTGCCCAGCTTGGTCTTCTGAATGAAGAGGTAGAGCGCCATCATCATAACAAGGGCGGCAACAAGGACGAGCACTTTCACCAGCGGAATATAGAGGCCGAAGAGACCCAGCGGCATCTTCGGCAAGACGTTATGGGGGTACACCTGGAAGCGGGCGCCGTAGATGAGCATCACCGCATTCTGTAAAAAGATGGAGGCACCCAGGGCCGATACGACTGCAGACAGCCGGGGAGACTGCCTGAGAGGACGGTAGGCCACTCGCTCCAGGAGAGCCCCGATCAGACCCACCAGTCCCATGACCATGACGACGAGGCAGAGTATCCCCGCCAGAACCCCGAGGCGCCCGGTGAGGGTCAGCGACGTGAGCAGGGTTAATCCGAGATAGGAGCCGATGGTGAAGAGGTCACCGTGGGCGAAGTTGATGAGCTTCAATACACCATAAACCATGGTGTAGCCGAGGGCGATGAGGGCATAGATGGAACCCACCGCCAGCCCATTGGTGAGCTGCTGCAGGAATGTTTCCATGAGACCTTTGTGGCGAGAAATCGACCCGCGGCCGACCAGGCCGCGGGTCGATGCAAGACCTACTACGGCTGGAGGATGAATTCACCCTGGGCGTTAACCTTGTAGACCTTGTAGACCTCGCCCACCCGGTCGCCCTTGTCGTTAAACGAGATCTTCCCGGTGAGGCCGGGGAAGTCCTTCAGCTTGGTGTGAAGGTACTCGGCTAGCTTGTCCGCCTCGGTAGACTGGGTTGCCTGAATCGCAGCTACAAGTACCCGGAAGCCGTCACCGGCCAGCACTGAATAGATGGAGGCCGGGGGCTTCCCGTACTTCTTGGTGAAGGCATCGAGGAACGCCTTGGCTTCCGGTGAAGGCAGGTCCTTGGGAAGCGGTGGACTCACGAAGGCAAAGCCATCGGCCGCTTCTGGTCCGGCGATCTTCACCAGATCCGGGTTGTTGGTGGCGTCGCCGCCAATGAAGGGCACCGTCCAGTTCATTTCCTTCTTCTGCTTGAGGAGAAGCCCACCCTCGGGATAGTAGCCGGTGAAAAAGACCGCATCGGGATTGGCAGCCTTCATCTTGGTCAGAATGGCGGTGTAGTCTTTTTCGCCGGGGGTCAGGGCATCAAAGAAGACGATCTCCGCGCCCCCCTTCTCCAGGAGCCCCTTGGTCTCATCGGCAAGGCCCTTGGCGTAGGTGGTATTGTCGTGAAGGATGGCTACTTTCTTGTAGCCCATACTCTGAATATACTGAGAAGCTACCTTTGCTTGCTCGTCGTCCCGAGGACAAGTTCTGAAGAAGTACTTGAGACCCTTCTCCGTGAGACGGATGGCGGTCGAACCATTGGCAATCTGGACGATCTTTGCTTCATTGTAAATGTTCTGGCTGGCTTCGGTAATGGAAGAGCCATATGTGCCGATCACGGCCATCACCTTTTGCGTGACCAGCTTCTGAGCGGCGAGCGCTGAGGTCTTGGGATCGCCGCCGTCATCCTCACTCACAACCTCAACCTTGCGGCCAAGGACTCCGCCCTTGCCGTTTGCCTCCTCGGCCAGGAGATCAAGGACCTGTTTCATCTCTTGGCCCTCACTCGCCCACGGGCCGGTCATGGGACCCATGAGTCCGATCTTGATAGGTCCGGTCTCCTTCTTGGCACAGCCCCATGCAACCAAGCCCATCACCAGGAATGCCAGGGTTACTCGCGACATCTTGTTCATGGCTACCTCCTTTTTATTTGTTTAAAGCTGGAGAATTTCAGAACTAATTCCTGAGGACGGCGGCAAAAACGTAGTCGCACCATACCAGATCATGCCTGTCATGTCAATTACGGCCGCAGCAGCTTACCCCGGGCTGCGGCAACCTTGAGGGAATCAATATCTCCGGCATCCGCTCCGCGATGCACACCCTTTTTCTTGGAGCAGCTCTGTCAGCGCGCCGAGAGTGCGTGCAGAACGTGCATGATCTGCTCGAGGTGAGGCCCTTCATGTCTGCGGACAAGATCCAGCTCTTCCGGAGAAAAGGCGTAAGTCTCGAGGACCTCCCTGAGCACCTGCGTCCATTCCTCCCGCGTAAATGTGGAGAGGACCTCATGGAGTGCCGACGGTGAAGGCATACCCATCTTTCCTGACATGGCGTCGAAAAAACCATGAACGACATGGCTCAAGAGCGCCTCTTCGGCCCACACCAGTTCACCCACGCCGTCGAGTCGGTCGAGGCGCATCTGCAACGTCAGGTGAAGGAAGAAGATGATGAGCGCTAGCATCTTCCCGGCCCTTCTTCGTGTCCTGTAGTCGACCACGGGAACGTAGTCGCGCACGGTGATTAGCCGGAGTTCAATCTCCCCATCCTTTTCCCGGACAACAAAGTCCCCCGCGGCATGGTGCCAGGGATAGATTTGGCGGAAGCTATTCCAGTCGTAGTAGTCGGCCAGTATTCTTGCCGCCTGTCGATAGAGTGACGAAGTCTGGCCGTCGGTGAGGTACCGATAGCCGTTGGTGGAGTCCCAAAGGAGGAGCATCACCTTCCCGTCCCCTTCACGGCGATGGAGGTGAAACTCGTGATAGTCGTTGAGCCACTCGCCGACAACCATGTAGAGCCACGACGGCGCCACATGGTTGCGGAGCCGGCCGCGCTCCTCGATCCCCTGCCAATGCCGCACTCTCCCCTGGCCGTAGACCCGAGGAAGGTGTGGAAACGGCAAGCTCCGCGCTAGCTGACGAAGCAAGCGGTATTCCCGCTTCAGAGTTGATTTCGCCAGGTCACTGGCAGCCAGGTTCACTACCAAGGAGACCGCCCTTCCCGAGAGATGCACATCCACCCGCGCGACGTGGTAGAAGGCCCCGTGCTTCTCAGTCCTGATGTCAATGCCTTCCACTGCGTCCGGGCTCACAGCCCGGCCAAGTTGGGCCTTCATTGCCGCATGGAGCCTGCTGCCGGAGTTTGTCAGGAGAAAGCGACGAACCGAGTCGAGGTAGGGTCCATAGGTCAGCGTCGGCTCCTGCTCCGAACCTCGGGGAAGCGCTCTGGTGCGAGAGTCGGCGTCGATCCAGATATCTCCTCTCGGCGTGGTCGCGAGCGTTCGTACTGGAATGAGGCGAGCTGCTTTCATGGTCTGTCGGGCAACGCGCGGTCAGATCGGCACGAGGAGAGGGTTTCCATTCCGAGCAGGCCGCACACTTTCACTCACCTGCCCCCTCTTCTCGCCGTTGCGGCTCCTTCTTATTCATGGTAAGGGACAGACGGTTCTACTGTGCGAGGGCGCGATGATCCTCTCCTTTCACCCGTGCATCCATGGCGACGAGAACGTCATCGTTGCAGGCCGGGCACCAACGCTGGAAGAGGGAGTTCTCATCCGGCGCGCCGACGCGATAATCCTGCCGCAGGGCGTAAGGCAGGATCTTTATGACATGTGTCGAAGTCACTGCCCCCGTGTATTTCCCAACTACGATCTCCGCTTCGCCTATCCGGGCAAGATAGGTGATATCCGGATCTTTAACGCCTTCAGGATTTCGCACCCAAAGACCTTGGTTTTCTCCGATGTCGCAGCCTACCGCCGGCGCTACCCTCCCGAAACGAGCGCCTCTCCCTTCGCCCCACCGTTTGTCGTCAAAGGGAATACGGGCGGCGAGGGTGATCTGGTATTCAAGATCCACGACTCCCATGAGCTGGCACAGGTCCTTGCCATGCTGGCGGCCATGGAAAGTTCCGGGTTCGAGGGCTTTCTCGTCCAGGAGTGGATCGATCATGGCGGCCGGGACCTTCGCGTGGTGGTGCTCCATGATGAGAGGTTGAGCTACTGGCGCGTGCAGCACGATCCGGGGGAATTCCTGACCAACCTTGGCTCCGGAGCAATCGTGGACGACCGGTCCGATCCCCATCTCAGGCATCAGGCGGAAGGGTTAGTGAACCGTTTCTGCCAGGAGAGCGGGATCAATCTGGCCGGAATCGACGTGATGTTTGATCGCCGCGACCATACCCAGGAGCCGCTCATGGGGGAGATCAACTACTGGTTCGGTCGCCGTATCTTCGGCTCCTCGCGAGAGTATTACCTCCGACTCCTGGCGGCGATCCGCAACTGGCTCCGAGAATTCGATGCCCGATGGCCCGCGAGGGCGAGGCTTGCTGACGATTAGGGCATGCTCCAAAGGGGCAGATTCACATCGTACCTCCGGTTCGAGCAGGAAAGAGGCGTACCAGTTGGTGCTACGTGGCTTGCAGGCCTTCGTCCGGGCCAATCCTCCCTTGTGCTCCCGGCAGTGATTTGCGAGAATACCGTACAGCCGAACCCGCCAATCGAGGTGACGACATGATTCTCCAAATCAATCCTCAAAACCCCCAGAAGCGGCTCATTCGCCGGGCGGTGGAGGCCCTCCGGAACGGTGGCATCATCGCCTACCCCACCGACACCTTCTACGGTATCGGCTGCGACATTTTCAACAAGAACGCCATCGAGCGCATATACCAGATGAAGCGCAGGCCCAAGAAACAACCCTTCAGTTTCATCTGTTCCGATCTCAAACACATCAGTGAATTCGCCCAAGTAACCAACTACGCTTACAAGACCATGAATCGTCTCTTGCCCGGCCCATACACCTTCATTCTGGAAGGATCGAGACTGGTTCCAAAAATCATGCTGAACAAGCGGCGCACAGTGGGAATCAGGGTCCCGAATCACGCGATCTGTCTGGCAATCGTTGAGGAGCTCGGCAACCCCGTCATCAGCACGAGTTCCACCGGGCCTGACGGGAACATCCTGGAAACACCCTTTGAGATTGAGGAGCGATTGGGTCACGCCCTGGATGTCATTATCGACGGCGGCCCAATCGTTTCAAGGCCATCGAGTGTGGTCTCTCTCATCAGCGACGTGCCCGAGGTCATTCGTGAGGGTCAGGGAGACGTAAGTTTCTTTTGGTGAGAGAGCTGGCTTGTTCTGGTGCTGTCGCCGCCAGGGCTACCGAGCGGTCAAGGTGGCTAGATCCTGGGAGATGCCGCCATCCCTGGTCAGAGACTGGAGGAGCAAGAGCCCAACGGACTCCTTGAGGTGCTCTGCCAAGGTTTCTGCGCTTCGATCGATCAGGTAGTCAAGAAGGGAGATCTTCCTCTTCTCGGGGTATACGAGTTTCGGCTCACCAGTGATGCCCGCCATCTTCGCCGCCGCCTCGATGGCATCATTGAGGCCGCCGAGTTCATCCACTAGCCCGAGCTCCCTGGCCTGCTCACCAGTGAAGATACGGCCGTCGGCGATCCCGCGCACCTTCTCCTCTGGCATTCGCCGGCCGCGCGCCACATCCCGAATAAATTGCTCATGGACGCTGTCCAGGAGCTTCTGCAGGTACTCCCTTTCCTCGGGGGTCATGGTCCGGCCAGGATTGCCTACATCCTTAAAGGCCCCGCTTTTCACCACCTCCATCCGGAAGCCGATCTTCTTGAACAACTCCTCCAGGTTGGTGAACTGGGCAATCACGCCGATGCTTCCCGTGATCGTCCCGGGATTGGCATAGATCTTCTGGCCGCCCGAGGCGATGTAGTAACCGCCCGAGGCCGCCACTGAACCCATGGAAGCCACGACCGGCTTTTTTTCGGCGGCCCGTTGGATTTCCCGGTACAATTCCTGCGAGGGGCTCACGCCCCCGCCAGGAGATTCAATCCGAAACACCACGGCTTTCACCGAGTCGTCTCTGGTAAACTTCACCAATTGCTCGATGACGGGCTGCACGTCGATAATCATGCCCCTCACCTCGAGCAGTGCCACCTTGTCACCAAAGACGGGACCCGAAAGCCCGCCCTTTCGGTGAGCTAGCCAGGCAATGCTGCTGAGGAGAGCAGCGAAGAGGAGAACAAGTACGATCACCGTGACCAAGGCTGAACGTTTGCGCACCTTGGAAACTCTCCCTCCGGACGGAGCTAGTCCTTATCGTCTTCCTGGACGAGTTTACCCGCCCGCCCCTCCAGCTCTTCTTTCAACAGTTGGCCGAGATTTGACGTGGCCGCCCTGGGGCCGCTTATGTATTCCTGAAAATTGTTTCGTTCTTCTTGCTCTTCCAGACGTCTGATGGAGAGGCCGATCTTGCGCTCGCTCTTAACGATATTCACGACCTTGGCCGTTACCTGGTCGCCTTCCTTGAACATCCCGATGGGCGTCTTGATCTTCTGTTTGCTGATCTCGGAAACATGAACCAGGCCCTCGATCCCCTCCTCGATCTCGATGAAAAGGCCGAAGTCCGTCACGTTGGTCACTGTGCCGACCACCGTGCTTGCCACCGGATACCGTCTGGGGATCTCATCCCAGGGGTCGGCGCTGAGTTGCTTCACGCCCAGGGAAAAACGCTCGTTTTCCTTATCGATATTGAGGACGACGGCCTGAATTTCCTGTCCCTTCTTGTAAAGCTCCGAGGGGTGTTTGATGCGTTTGGTCCAGGAGAGGTCGGAGATGTGAACCAACCCGTCGATGCCTTCATCAATGCCGATGAAGAGACCAAAATCGGTTATGTTCTTGATCTTGCCTTGGATCGTCGTCCCCACCGGGTACTTCTCTCCGATGATGTCCCAGGGGTTGGGTTCAACCTGTTTCATGCCGAGGCTGATCCGGCGGTTGTCCTTGTTGAGGTTGAGCACCACCGCCCCGACGAGACTGCCCACGGATACAACCTTGGAGGGATGTCTGATCTTGGCGGTCCAGGACATCTCGGACACGTGGATCAGTCCTTCGATGCCCGGCTCGAGCTCCACGAACGCCCCGTAATCGGTGAGACTCACCACCTTGCCCTTGACGCGAGTGCCCACCGGGTAGCGTTGGTCTACGGTGGTCCAGGGATCTGGAGTAAGTTGTTTCAGACCGAGGGAGACCCTCTCCCTGCCGGGATCAAAGCTCAGCACCATTACCTTGATGCGATCGCCGATTGAGCACATCTCGGAGGGATGGCCGATCCGGCCCCAACTCATGTCGGTAATATGGAGGAGTCCGTCAATTCCACCGAGATCGACGAAGACGCCGTACTCGGTAATGTTCTTGACGATACCGTCGAGGACCTTTCCTTCCGCCAGGTTCTCAAGCGTCTTGGTCTTGAGGACCTCCCGCTCCTTTTCCAGAAGCACGCGACGGGAAAGCACAACGTTCCGTCGCTTCTTGTTGTACTTCAGGATCTTGAACTTGAAGGTCTTGCCAATAAGGCTGTCCAGGTTTCGAACCGGACGGAGGTCGACCTGAGAGCCGGGGAGAAAGGCCTGAATACCGACGTCAACGGAGAGCCCGCCTTTCACCTTGGAGACGATCCGGCCCTCGATGACGCCGTCCTCGTTGTAGACTTTGCTGATCTCGTCCCAGACCTTGATCTTGGCTGCCTTCTCCTTGGAGAGTGCGATCGTGCCGTCCTCATCTTCCCGGTACTCCAGGAGCACGTCCACCGGGTCGCCGACTTTAGCCGTGACCTTGCCTTCCTCATCTATGAACTCATGGACGGGAATCTGGCCCTCGGACTTGTACCCGATGTCCACCATGACGTACTCGTCGGTGACCTGGATAATAGTGCCGCGGACCACCTCCCCTTCCCTGATGCTCTTCAGGCTCTCCTCGTAGAGTTCCTGAAAGGAAGGCTCTTGCGATTCCATGTTCTGAGCGTCTTCCTGGCTTGTCTGAGGAGCCGTTTCCTCTCCCTGCTTCTGCCCATCTTCGGCCGAGCCGGCCATCTCTGCGATCTCACCCTGGCGTTGGTGTTCTTTGGTTTCCATGAAACAATTACCCCCCTTGCCCTTGTGTCAGCGTGCTTTTTCCTTCCCTTGACCTTAATGTTCCGCAGCCGAGCACCAACCGAGCGGATTTCGGCGTCGAATCTTCTTTCTATAACAGAAAGAACTTTTCATTACAAACGAATTCGTGGACCACACGAAGGGCTTCTCCTCCGTAGTTCATGCTCCCCCAACGGAGCGCTCTTCGATGGTCCGCGCCATGAGCGCCACCACCTGTTGCACATCGAGTCCAGTCGAGTCGATGAAGATCGCGTCGGCTGCCGGCTTGAGAGGCGCAAGTTCCCGACCCTGGTCATTCCGGTCTCGTGTGACCAGTTGCTCATACACTTGCGGCAAGGTGAGCCTCTTCTCGCCCTTGGCGAGGAGTTCGCGGTACCGCCGCCGTCCCCTCACCTCAGGCCGTGCATCCAAGAAAAACTTCACGTCCGCTTGGGGAAAGACCACGGTTCCCATGTCCCGCCCCTCGGCGACTATACCTCCGTCTGCCCCTAGCTGCCGCTGAATCTCACCCAAGCGTCGGCGCACGACAGCCTTTGCCGACACCGCTGAAGCGAGCGCGCCGATGTCCGCTTGCCGTATCTCCTCGGTCAAATCCCTACCGTTGACGATGAGGCGCATCTTGTTGTTCTCACACTTCATGCACACTTCCAGCCCTCGACAGATATCGACGAGGAGAGCGTCGTCGACGGGGTTCTCCGGAGAGGACTCCCTGGCAAGGACGGCGACAGCCCGATACATGGCTCCTGTGTCCATGTAGAGGTACCCGAGCCTTTCGGCCAGGAGCTTGCTCACGGTGCTCTTGCCCGCCCCAGCCGGGCCGTCGATGGTGACTACCAACTTCCTAAGCGCGCTCACGGCTCACGGAATCCCAGTTCCGCCCTCACTTCTGTCAAGGCCTTGATCAACCGCTGGTTTTCCTCGGGCCGACCCACGGTGACTCGAATATGGGTGTTCAACCCATAAGCATTCATGGCCCGAACAATGACCCCTCGCCATAAGAGTGCCTCATAGACTTTCCGCGCGTCAGTCCCCACGTCAACGAGGAAGAAGTTTGTCTGGGTGGGGAAGGCGGGGACACCCATAAGGGCGAGTTCCTTGAAAAGGAAGTCGAGGCCCTCCCGAACGGTATCCAGTGTCCTCCGAACAAATGGCTCATCTTCCAGAGCGGCAAGAGCCGCCACCTGAGCCAGGGCGTTGACATTGAAGGGCTGCCGGACGCGGTTCAGAAACTCGGCCACAGGCGAGGGCATGACGCCATAGCCGATGCGAAGCCCTGCAAGGCCGTAGGCCTTGGAGAAGGTCCGAAGAACGACGACCGGCGGGTCCCCCCCCTCCTGGTATTCCAACCCGGTGAAGGTGCGCGCAGGGTCGGCGAATTCCATGTAGGCCTCATCGAGAACAATGATTACGTCCTTGGGAAGGCGGTCCCGGAATCGTTCAAAATCGCGCCGACTGATCACCGTGCCCGTCGGGTTGTTAGGGTTATTGAGGAAGACCAACCGAGTTCTCCCGGTCACGGCTGCGGCCATCGCGTCCAGATCGTGGACAAAGGCCTTGAGGGGCACGCGGACCCCCATGCCGCCTACTGCTTGCACCATGAGCCGGTAGACCAGGAAGGTGGGCTCGGCCATCACCACCTCCGCCCCCGTCTGGACGAAGGTGCGGATGGCGAGATCGATGATCTCATTGGAGCCGTTGCCCAGTACGATGGAAGCTTCCGGCACTCCCAGCCGCCGGCTCAACCGTTGCCGCAGGTAGAAGCCGCTCCCGTCGGGATAGCGGTGCAGCTTCTGGAGGTGGGCCCGAATGGCATCCAAGGCCCGCGGCGAAGGGCCAAGAGGATTCTCATTGGAGGCGAGCTTGATGGAATCGGTGATACCGTATTCTCGTTCAAGCTCCTCCACGGGTTTTCCCGGAGGATAGGGTTCAAGGGTGGCGATATTTTCCGGTACCCGAAGTGCCATGGGATTGCCCGCTGAGTTTTTAGCCGCCTCTATGCTCACAACCGTGGTGTCTATCGGCAAGATCTCGAGGTGATTTCGACACGACAGGCCAGATAAGGGAGGAAGTCACTGGCGTTATGCCAAGGGAAAATGCTTGAGTTCAGGTGGAGAACTCCTTCGTGCCCGTTTTCATGTCAAACCATGTCCGTCGTTTCCGCCTTCCATGAACCGAGATCAGAAACGCCTTCACTCTGTTGCTCCTCTCCTTGTTCCCGCTTCCCTTTGCCCAACACCCTTGATAGCATAAAATGTTTTATAACCTAACGGTGAGACGAACGCAACTGATAAGTTCTTTGGGGTTCGCTCCCAACGGGTGTCGAGACGATGGCGATGGCTGAAGCAGACTTGCAGGCACGGTCTGACGATTCATTCTGCAGGAGCAACCCCGACCTGTCGGGGTTGCGACCCAGTCAGTACCTGGCCGCAACAGATGATGATCCCGGGACCTAAATGTACTGATCCGCCATCTCCCGGAGTGTTCGCCGCACCTCTCCTGGTGTCTCTCTCTCCCACTGACGGATGATCTCCTGGATCTTCCGGCGCAGCGCCGGGTTGTCCAGATCATCCAGAGTCCTGAACGCTCCGGCCCACCGTCCCACTTTGAAGATAAGGCGGTTCGCATCACTCAGGGCGAGATATCGACCTACCACCCCCAACATGCGCTCCTTGTCCTCCGGCAGGGTTCCCGCGATCTCCTCAAGCAGGTTCATGATGTGATCGGAGGTGAGGGTGGAGGCGATCCCGTCAAGGGCGTCGATAAAGAGGCCGATCTCGTGCACCACCTCGTCGTCCTCCAAGGCCTCGAACTCGCCATTCATCAGCTTGTCGTAGAGGGGAGTAGAGCGCGGAACCCGGAGTGAACGGAGTCTGATAAAATCGGGGTTGATTCTGTTCAGCACGTCGGCGGTGGCAAGGGCATGCTCCCGCCACCACCGCTTTCCGCCAAGGCCTGGCATCACATACTCGGAGAGGCTGATTCCCGCCTCCCGAACGAGGCAGCCCGCCTTGATGTGATCCGCGGCGGTGACCCCCTTTTGCATGAAGCGCAACACGGGACCGTAGCCGCTCTCCAAGCCGATGTGAATGCGGTCCAGCCCAGCCTGCCGTAGTGCACCCAACTCTTGAAGGGAGCGACGGGCAAGGGTTCGAGATCGGGCATAGGTGGTAATCCGCTGAATCTCGGGGATGCGGTGGCGCAAATAGTGGAGTATTTCGACCAGATCTTCCGTCTCCAAGATGAGGCTGTTTGCATCCTGCAGAAAGACGCTTCCTTGGCCGAAGTAGAGCCAGTGGGCCGTCTGACGGTGCATCACCGTGAAGTCCTTTTCGGAGAGGAGATGGGAGAGGAGCGGCCCCATGACCTTTCCGCCATACCCCCATCGCCAGGAAAGGCCCCGAATCTCGTCGATCACGTTCCCGACTACATCGATCTCACTCTTGATTTCTTTTGCCGAACGCCGAGAGAAGTCCTGACCCTTGTAAACCGGACAGAAGAGGCACCGGTTCCACGGGCAATTTCTGGTCAGGCGAAACAGTAGGCTTCGGGCCTCACTGGGCGGCCGGATGGGACCTTGCTCGATCATAGGCTCCCTCCCGTCCTCTTAGCTGAGCGCCGAGCCTCAAAAAGCTGCGCTTCGTTGAATGACCTGAACTGTACCATACCCCCACCGCATTTTAACGTTTCCGGGCAGCCCAGGGAGATTGACTCCCTGTCTTCATTCGTTCATAGGTAACGCTCTCCCGGCGTTGCTCAGCCCGTTTCCGGGGAACAGTCGCAACAAACAAACTGGTCTTCTTGAGGGGCCCGTTCGGAGAGACCACATAGACCTAAAGACCCTACTGACGACCTTCGGCCTTATCTTTCTAGCCGAACTCGGCGACAAGACACGGTTCGCCGCGCTTTCCCTTTCTGCTGAGAGCGAATCCCGCCTGTCGGTATTTCTCGGCGCTTCCCCCGCCTTGGCAAGCAGTGCTCTCATTGCCGTCCGCTTAGGCGCAGTCCTCGCCGGCTGTTTCCCGCCTCACGTGATCAAGACGGTGGGAGGTCTGCTCTTCGTTGCGATGGGTGCAGTCATGCTCATCTCCCGTTAAGGAAAAGCGGAGGTCCCCGCTTTTTTTCACTCTGTGCACCACTACGACAGGACAGGTTTCGACCTCCGGGAGAAACAGGCTTTACCGCAATAGAAAAGGCCCAGTTCCTCACCGGTTGAGGATGCGGTGACGATCGCAGCTCTATCACCTATAAAGTGATGAGATCAGAACCTTCGGTAGGTGAAGGTGATTTTCGGCCCGCCAGGGGGCGGGAGGAGAAAAACATTGATGCCGACCGTCAGGATGCTGTAGACGAGGGCCCCTCCCAGGGAGCTCCAGAACCCACCCACGTGGAACCCGGGCACGAGCACCGAGGTAAGCTTGAAAAGCAACGCATTGATCACCAGCGTGAAGAGGCCCAAGGTGAGGACCGTCAGAGGCAAGGTCAGGACGAGGAGCACCGGTCTGATGAAGGTGTTACTGAGCCCCAGGATGATCACGGCGAACATGGCGGAAAAGAAGCCTTCAATCCAGATACTTTCGAAAAGAGCGGCAGTGAGGCCTAAAGCGACCGCGCTGAGGAGTACCCTTAGGACAAAACGCTGGCCCCTGGAAAGGAACGGGGCTCTAGTCGGTTGTTCCATAGTGGTTGACACCCCTTCTCGGGTCATCGCTTTCCATGAGGAGGGTTACCCAGCCTCTCTCGATGATCGGAGGAATTCTCAGCCTACTTCGGGGAGGAAGAAGTTGCAAAACCTTGTCGAGCTGTTCCTGGAGGAAACCGCTGACGATTGCCAGACGATAGCCGAGCACCTTGGGGTCGGCGAGAAAAGTGCGGAGGAACTCCTGGTGGATGTTCAGGCAGAGGAGGTCGGCTGCGGGCAGGTCGTCACCGGCATCCCCAAGGCGCACCCTGACCCTGCCGTCTACGCCGTTTCGCCGGCAGTTGGCCGAGGCGGTGGAAACCGCCAGGGGGTTCAGGTCGACCGCGTCCACCTCGGCCGCGCCCAGCTTGGCGGCGGCGATGGCGAGTATTCCGCTCCCCGTGCCGAGATCCAGGACCTGCGCGGGCCTCTCCTGGGAGTAAACCAGGGACAAAGCTTGCAGACAACCGCGGGTGGTTGGGTGGAGGCCCGAGCCGAAGATCACACCCGGATCGATCCAGAGAGGAATATCGCCTGCCCCGAGGTCGACCTGGAGGGATCGGGTGGTGATCCTGAAAGGACCGATCTGAAAAGGCTCCTCGTCGGCGAGGTCCTGCCAGTCGCCATACCGCAACCGATAGCGGTCGGTCAGGTGAAACTCGGGATGTACGTGGAGAAAGGCGGCCAGAGTCATTTCCGCTGGATGGAGAAAAAAGAGGTAGGTGTAATAGCCTTCGGGCCAGATCCCGAGGAGACCGTCGAGGTCGACTATAGGCAGAGGTACACCGCCCTTGAGTTCGTAGACGTACAGTAATTGGTCGGCATCCGGCATAAGTGCGAATATGGAGTCTTGGGGTGATGAGGGGATGGTCGGGCCCTGCCCCCGCGGCAGAACACCAGAACTCGGAGCGCGGTTTGACAAGACTGGTTCCCCTCGACTAGAGTAAGGAAAACTCCACGGAGGTTGAGGATGCCGATCTATGAATTCCGCTGTCTTACCTGCAGCCATATCTTCGAGCTTCTTTCGCTCGCGCAAGATGACACCGGGGAACTCAAATGCCCTCTATGTCAGGCCACTGGGCCGGAGCGGGTCTTGAGCCGGGTGAGCCACGTGATGGCTAGCGGCTCGGGCTCCGCGGCAAAATCGTCCGTCACCACCAAGTCCTGCTCAGGAGGCAGTTGCACCACCATTGACATTCCAGGGCCCAGCCGTTGAAAGACCTCCGTGACCTTCTGGCCCCCAGAAACAGGGGCCAATCATCCGGCTCTGCCCTCACGGAGATCACTCCGCAGAGACGCTCTGAAGGAATTCCCTGATGATCTTCTGCAGGTAGGGGTTAGTCTCGGTGAACTTGACGCCCAGGCGCGCCTTCTGACCGCCCATCTCCCGCAGCCAAACGATCTGCCCTGGCACCCTCACCATGGGTTTCCCTGGCAGGTTAAACTGGAAGGTGAGCCGGGCACCCAAGGTGTGGGACGACTTGCTGAAAGTCGTCGTGAGCAGGTCGAGGCCCATGCCAGTGCCGGCCAAATCTAGGAGGAGGCCTGTGGAGGGTTCCACGGTACCGCTTCCCTTAAGCCCCGCCTGCGGCTCGGAATAGTAAGTGACCTTGAGGCGAAGCCGCTGGATGTCGCCGCTACGTTTGCTTTGCCGGCGCTCCAGGTTGGGATCCTTCATCTGTTTCGCCGCCAGGTGTGCGGCCAGACTCGTGGTCTTGGTGAATCGCTCCGAAAGATCGCGGAGCATTTTTTGAAAGGTGGGCGAAAGGCGTCCGTACTCGGCGGTGAGCTTCTCCTGGTCGAGGATACCGATCTTGACCTTGCCCTTCGCCAGAACGGATGCAGACCGTCTTCCCCGCTTTTGGGCCAGGAAGGAGACCTCGCCGAAAACATCTCCCTCCTCGAGCAGGGCGACTGTCACCCGTCCCCGTTCCGTCTCCTTAACGACCTGCACTTGACCTTCGAGGACCACGGCCACAGCCCGGTCGGTCTGCCCGCCTTCCAAAATGATCAGCTCGCCATCTTCGTACTCGGTGGTTCGGCTCAAGTTCATGGCGGGTAATCACCCTCTTCTCTCTGGAGACACAGCGCGGGAACTCCGCTGCGCGCCGAGAAATAGGACGTCTTTTCTGTCGTCAGCGTGCGCCGGCAGCAAATACATTTATTACCTCACCTCGTCCAGAAAAATCAACGAGGAAAAGCCCGTAGCGCCGCCGTGAAAGGAAGGCCAGACAGCCCCACCACGGCTCTGAGGGAAAGGAGGCTAAACGATCTTCTGGTTGCAACGTTTGCAGTAGGTGATACCCGGTGCGTTCACGAAGCCGCAACTCTGGCACGCCCTTCCCCCAGTCTCGCCGCCCGAGACAAGCCTCGTTCCACACATGGAGCAGAACTGGGCATCGGGTTCGACCGCCGCCTTGCACTTAGGGCACTCCCGAACCCCGAGCTTCGACCCACACTGCCTGCAGAATGTCGCGCCGGTATTATTGAGTGTACCGCAGACCGAGCACTTCATCAGATAACCCCTCAGGGAAGACTTTTTCGTCTTTGCCTGTGTGTCACTGAGGTTGCGTGTTCCTCACCTCACCCAGAACGACAGAACACGCGCCAACCGAACCGATCCACCTGCGCCAAGGCTCGACTTGCGCCTCCAAGGCATTATACCGGACGCATATCCCTTCCGTCACTCCTTTTTCGCTGGAAGGCCCCGGGCAGAGCCATGCTCCTCAAGCCTCTCGAGAGCCGGACAGGACCGGGTTCTCGCTCGCTCCGGCTCAACCTGGATGGGGACCGCACACGGATCAAGGGGGTCGGTTTCGTACACGAGCACTTCACTCCCATCCAGATACCCGTCGCCGTCGGTGTCGGGGTCGCTCCAGGAGGTGCCGTAAAGCATGAATTCGGCGTAGTTGCTCAGTCCGTCTCCGTCCGGATCCCACTCTTTCAACCGCGCCACGAGTACGGCGAGGATCTCCTCGAGGCGAGTCAGGTGTCTCTCGGCCGACGACCAACGCCCGCCGGCAAGCATCGTCTCGGTCTCGGCACTCAGACGGTTTGCCGACTCCATCTGCTCCGGGTCCAGCTCACTAGCTCCCATCCTGCGGCATTGCTCGAGGCGAAACCGCGCCAGGCGGTAAGAGTCCCCGAGGGCCTGTTGGCGCTGAGGCAGCGTGCACGTAGTCCCTGCAAAAATCACCCAAACGCAGATCGCCGTCAGGACCAGGGCACCGCGTCCCCCCAAGGCACCTCCCCCGCCGGTATCCGTGGCGTACACCTCCGACCCGCAGCGTGAAGCCTTGGCGGAACTAGCGATGCGCAGAACAGAGCCCCGTCTCATTCCACTTGATACCCGAGCTGGAAAGCCTTCAGGTTAACGTCCAGGTACGGCCCTTTGGTCCGCAAGCGAATCGCTTGCTCTGTGATCTCCTTGCCGAGGGGGAGATCCGCGTGGCGGATGAGAGTCCCGAGGAGGACCGTATTGATCGCCAGTTCCATGCCCGCCTCGTTGGCGAGGGCTCTTGCATCGAAGGCGATGAGCCGCGCGACTCGCCGGGCGACGATTCCCATCATTTCCGTGATATCCGGGTAACGGGCTCGGCCGCTCGCCACGGTGAAGGGAACAATGGGGCTCGTGCTGGAGATAACCAGGCTCCGCCCAGAACACTTGCGTAACGCTCTCAAGGTCTCCAGGGGTTCGAACCCCATGAGGATGTCCGCCTCGCCATCGGCAATGGTGGGGCTCCGGACGGAACCCAAGAGAACCGCGGACTCGACCACGCCGCCACGCTGAGCCATGCCGTGGATTTCGCTTACCACCACCGGGAGGCCGGCAAGGAGTGCCGCCTCACCCAGAATTCGCGTGGCTAGGAGTGTGCCCTGCCCGCCCACGCCGGTAAAGAAAATCCGCCATCCTCGTCTGCGTTCTTCCACGTGTGACCAACTCCTTGAATCCGGCATGATCGGGCGAAGCAGTTCACTTTTTGTTCAGAACGTTCGTTCTCAGTTGTCACTTCTGCCCGCTCTTACAATGCTGCCAACGGTCAGACTACATAGAGTTCAAGCCGCCAACCGGCACTCGGCTGCGGCCTCTTCACTCTCATCGACGGCCGACGAACTACGGACCAATAAAGCTCACTCCCTCTTCTTTTTGGCCTTCACCGCATCGCATATCTGGCTGCACACGGTACAGCCGCTGCAAAGCACCTCATCGATCATGATCGATGCTCCGGATTCAGCGTTTTCACGGTAGGTAAAGGCCGGACAGCCCAGATCGCTGAGACACCTCCCGCACAGATCGCAGGCCTCGCACACCTGGAACACGACCCTTTGTAGTTTCCCGGTGAGACGCCGTTCGAAGAGCGGGCAGGGCGCCTTGGAGATGATCACCCTCACCCCCTGGTGGTCGCCGTCGGTGATCACCTCCCTCAAGCGCGCGATGGTCTTTTTCACCTGAAGCGGCTGCACTGTCACCACCCGCTCCACGCCGCAGCCCCGTACCACGGCCTCCAGGCTCACCCGGGGGGCCTGGCGCCCTTCGGGCGTGAGTTCCACTCCTGGATGAGGCTGGTGTCCGGTCATGGCGGTAGTCCCGTTGTCGAGGATCACCAGCGTGAAATTGTGCCGGTTCTGCACGGCGTTGATGAGCCCGGTAATACCGGAATGGAAGAAGGTGGAATCACCGATGAAGGCCACCACCGGTTTATCCTGCACCTTGGAGAACCCACCGGCACTGGAAACGCTCGATCCCATGCAGAGGAGGAAATCCGCCGCCTGGAGCGGCGGCAGGAGTCCCAGGGTGTAGCAGCCGATATCTGTTGGGAACACGGCGCTATCGCCAATAGCTTGTTTCACCGCGTAATAGGTTGCCCGGTGCGGACAGCCAGCACAGAGATTGGGCGGCCGTGGCGGAAGGTCCGGCCCGGGTTCCATCCGAATCGGCTCATAGGGGAGGCGAAAGAACCGCGCCATGTTGGACCTCACCTGTGCCGGGTCAAGCTCGAAGGCACGAGAAAGGAACCCCTTGCCGCCGATCTCCACAGAACGGTGTCGCTCCTGGGCCACGACCTTCAGCCTCTCCTCCAGGAAAGGTTCGAGTTCCTCCACCACAAAAACCCGATCCATCCCCTCAAGGAAAGCCGCCGCCAGCTCATCAGGAAAAGGATGGCTCATACCCAACTTGAGGACCTGGACCCGATCAGCGATCCGGAGGTCCTCGACGGCATCCAGCACGTAGTTGGCACTCACACCGCTCGTCACGATGCCCCAGCTACCGGCCCCGCTTCGGGTATTGAACGGGGAGGCATTCGCCTCCGCCTGCAACTTCTCGATTTTCTTCAGGAGCTCCAGGTGGAGTTTCCGTCCCACCATGGGCACGAGCACCAGATTGAACGGATCCTTTCGGAAGTCGCCGTGCGATCGCCTGGGCTTCAGGGGTCCAAGCTCCAACACCCCGCGGCTGTGGTTGACCCGGGTCGTTGTCCGCAACAATACCGGGAGCTGATAGGTTTCAGAGAGCTCGAAGGCAAACCGCGTCATCTGGAGCGCTTCCCGCGCGTCCGCGGGCTCCAGCATGGGGAGCCCGGACAGCCTCGCATAGTACCGGTTGTCCTGCTCGTTCTGGCTGGAGTGAAGGGATGGATCATCGGCGTTCACGACCACCATTCCGGCCTTCACGCCGACGTACGCAAGACTGACGAGGGCATCCGCGGCAACGTTGAGCCCTACGTGTTTCATGCTGCAGATGGCGCGCACGCCGGAAATTGCCGCCGCCGCCGCGGTCTCGAGCGCCACCTTTTCGTTGACGGAATACTCGAAGTAAAGGTCCGTCTCCTGGGCGATCCGGAAGAAGGTGTCACCGATCTCGGAAGCGGGGGTGCCTGGATAGGTCGTCGCGAAGGCAACCCCGGCCTCGAGGGCCCCCCGAACGATGGCTTCGTTGCCGAGGACCAGTCGCTTGCTGCCTGTTTCAGCGGTCAGGAGTTCGTGCATGGAGATCCTTTCAACGCAAGCCGCTACGGCGCATGTCAGGAGAAGCGTCGGCGGCGGTCTATCACCCCCGGAGTGGTTTCATCCTCGTGGCGGATGGTCCCGGGCTCTACCAGGAGGATGCCGGCCCTGATCCCGATCCCGTCCGCTACTTCTTTTCGTAAGGTATCCACCACGGCGCGTTGCTCCCGCATTTTATCAAAGAAGAGATCTTCGGACACCTCAACGAGGACGGTGAGCCGGTCGAGATTCCTCTCCCGCTCCACCAGGAGCTGATAGGCGGGCCGCTGCCCCTCGATCTCCTCGAGGATATCGCCCACCCGGCTCGGAATGATGTTCACTCCTTTGATGATGAGGACCTCGTCGCTCCGCCCGAGTACTCGGCTCATGCGCGCGAGTGTCCGGCCGCAGGCGCAGGGACTGTGGTCGAGGGAGCAGATGTCCCCGGTCCGGTACCGGAGGAGGGGGAATGCCTCTTTGGTGATCGTGGTGATCACCAGCTCTCCTTGTTGACGGGGTTCCAGCCGCTCCCCGGTCCCGGGATCGATCACCTCGCCAATGAAGTGGTCCTCATTCAGATGCATGCCAGCCTGGTGCAAACACTCGCCGGAGACTCCCGGACCCATTATCTCGCTCAGTCCGTAGTTGTCGGTGGCCTTGATATAGAGACGCTCCTCGATCTCCCTCCGCATGACCTCGGTCCAGGGTTCGCCGGCGACGAGGGCGAACTTGAGGCTAAGGGTTCGCGGATTGATGCTCATTTTATCCATCCGGTCGGCGATGACCAGGGCATAGGATGGAGTCGCCACCAGCACCGTGGTACGGTAGTCCTGCATGATCTTCACCTGGCGGTCGGTTCTCCCAACAGAAGTGGGAAGGACCGAGGCGCCGATCCGCTCGGCGCCGTAGTGGATGCCGAGCCCGCCGGTCAGGAGCCCGTAGTTCAAAGTTACCTGGACCACATCGTCGGCGGTCACTCCTCCCGCGGTGAGAACCCGAGCAACGAGCTGGCTCCAGGACCGGAGATCCTGACGGGTGTAGCCCGCAACGATCGGCTTGGCGGTGGCGCCGGATGAGGAGTGGACTCGCACAACCTCGCGAAGCGGCACGGCGAAGAGATCGTAGGGATAGGCGTCGCTGAGATCTTGACTCCGCGTGAAGGGGAGCTTCGCCAGCTCGCTCAGGTCATTGAGATCTCCGGGCTCGAAGCCGATGGCGTTGAGTTGCTTCCGGTAGAAGGCCACATTTTTATAAACCCGGTTGAGGGTGCTCTGCAGTCGCTCGAACTGGACCTGGGCCAGCTCGTCCCTCGACATGCACTCGTACTGCGGCTCCCAGATACGCATGGCTTGAAACTCCCTTGGCATGTCCGTTGTCAGTCGCCAGTCGTCCGTCGTCAGATACAAAGTTGCGTGCGTTGACCCGGACGCGACACATCCCGTGCGAGTGTCTCCTTGACTTTCATCAGCATGCAACGGACCACCGACCACGGACCACTCGCGCTATTCTTCCCACACCTCCCGGTAGCCCTTGCCCAGGTAAGCCCGTCTCACCTCGTTGTGCTCGAGAAGCGTCTGAGATGTACCCTCGACGACGATTCGCCCCGTTTCCAGAACATAGCCGCGATCGGCGACATGGAGAGCTGCCCGGGCATTCTGCTCGATGAGGAGAATTGTTGTACCTTCCTCGCGAAGCCTCATGATGATCCTGAAGATCTCCCTGACCAGCATGGGTGAAAGGCCCAAGGAGGGCTCGTCGAGAATGAGCAGCTCAGGACGGGCCATGAGCGCCCGAGCGATGGCCACCAACTGCTGTTCACCGCCGCTCAGAGTGCCCGCCATCTGATGCCACCGTTCTGACAGGATGGGGAACTTTCGGCGAAACACGGCAAGATCCTCCCGCACCTGCTCCCGGTCATGTCGGACGAAGGCGCCCATCTCCAGATTGTCTCGCACGCTGAGGGTGGCGAAAAGCTTGCGCCCTTCTGGCACGTGAGAGATCCCGGCGTGGACGATCTCTTCCGCCTCCATTCGGGTAATCTCCCGGCCTTTGTAGTCTACGGCGCCGCGACTTGCAGGGGTGAGCCCGGAAATGGTTCTAAGAAGGGTCGTCTTCCCCGCTCCGTTGGCACCGATGAGGGTGACGATTTCGCCGCGGTTCACGTGGAGAGACACGCCTTTAAGGGCATGGATCTTTCCGTAGTAGGTGTGAACGCTCTTGAGTCTCAGCATGGGTCACCATACTGGGCATGGAACGTAATCGGCCTTCCCCATGGGACGAAACGTTCTGCTCTGCGCTATCCCCGTCCCGCTGGGCTGTTCAGGTAATCGGCCTCCTCGCCCAGGTACGCCTCGATCACCGCGGGGTGCTTCTTGATCTCTCGCGGTTTGCCTTCGGCGATCTTCTGCCCAAAGCTGATGACGGTAATCTCGTCTGAGTTCTCCA
>Ga0187776_10000200_pt1 | contig 29137 bp, 29 predicted proteins | sample 0216_BV02_MP12_2_FD_132426 | JGI IMG/M metagenome (GOLD analysis project Ga0187776, IMG submission 132426) | Tropical peat soil microbial communities from peatlands in Department of Meta, Colombia - 0216_BV02_MP12_20_MG | ecosystem: Environmental > Terrestrial > Soil > Wetlands > Peat | place...
CTTCGCGGACTGGGGCCCGAACATCTCCAAGGTCGACGCGCCTCTGAAGATATTGCGCAAGGCGATCCCGATGCCGACCCTCAACACGACGGCGACCGCGTGGGAGGTCAACCTGAAGACCTCGGTCGAGCTGTATACGATCTGGGAGGAGACGGGCGTGCTGAAGCAGCTTGAGACCGTCGACGAGAACCTGTTCGACGTCATCACGGACATCATGGACGAGAAGCGCGAGGACTGGAAGGACTTCCTCGCCGACCAGGAAGACCAGAAGGACGAGTAAGGAGAAGGAGAAGCATATGGACATGAAGACGCAGGACAAGGAACGCTTCACCGGCCACGGCGCGGAATGGCGCGACGCGAAGCTCTCGAGCGAAGACGCGCGCATGGCCACCGCGTGGGTCGAGCTGAAGGTCGACAAGCGCTCGATGCTCACCACGAAGGAGCGCGTCGAGGACGTGCGCGACGTCATGTGGCAGCTCGAGAAGGAAGGCGAGATCGTCGTGCACCGCGTCTCCGACGAGCACCAGCCGGTGACGGTGAAGACGCTCTACGGCTGGGACAAGAAGATCCCGACCACGCGCCTGTGGCACCACAAGTCCTGCGGCCAGTGCGGCAACATTCCGGGCTACCCGGCGTCCCTGCTGTGGCTGATGAATAGGCTGAACGTCGAGTACCTCGACGAGACCGACCAGACCTCGTGCACCGCGTGGAACTACCACGGCTCCGGGATCGGCAACCTCGAGAGCCTCGCCGCGGTGTTCCTGCGCAATTTCCACCAGGCCTACGTTGCCGCGCGCGCGCAGGGGCTGCCGGACGCCTATTTCTATCCGCTCGTCCATTGCGGCACTTCGTTCGGCAACTACAAGGAGGTGCGGGGGTACCTCCTGCACTCGGCGAAGCTGCGCGAGAGCGTGAAGAGGATCCTTGGCAAGCTCGGTCGGCTGGTCGACGGCAAGCTCCTCATCCCCGAGGAGGTCGTGCACTACTCGGAATGGCTGCACGTGATGCGCGACCGCATCGCGGCGATGCGCGAGATCGACTGCAGCGGCGTCCGCGCGACCATCCACCCCGCGTGCCACGTCTACAAGATGGTTCCCGAGGACGCGATCTACGACGACACCATCAACGGCGGCAACCGGCTCGCGGTTTCCACGGGCATCATGCAGGCGCTGGGCGCCCAGGTGATCGACTACTCGACCTGGTACGACTGCTGCGGCTTCGGCTTCCGGCACATCATCTCCGAGCGCGAGTTCACGCGTTCGTTCGCGATCGACCGCAAGATCCGCGTCGCGGTCGAAGAAGCGCGCGCCGACGTGATGATCGGGCACGACACCGGCTGCATCACCACGCTCGACAAGAACCAGTGGATCAGCAAGGCGGGCGGAAGGGCGGTCGAGCTCGCCGTGCTGGCCGATTGCCAGTTCGCGGCGCTCGTGTGCGGCGCGCATCCCTACAAGATCGTGCAGTCGCACTGGCACGCCTCGCCCACCGAGACGCTCATGGAGAAGCTCGGCATCGACTGGCAGGCGAAGAAGGCCGAGTTCGTCGCGTATCTCGACGAGGTGAAGGCGGGCAGGCAGGAGAACCTCTACGACCCGCGCAAGATGATCACGTCGGGGCCGGGATTCATTCCGATCGCGAAGGCGCAATGAGCCATCCGGTGCTCATCGTCGGAGGCGGGCCCGCCGGGCTCGCCGCCGCGCATTCGCTCGCCGCTCTCGGCGCGCGCTCGGTCCTCGTCGAGAAGGAAGCCGGCCTCGGCGGGGCGCCGATCCTCTCGGGCTACGCGAAGCTCGTGCCCTCGGGCGAATGGGCGAGGGACGCGATCGGCGGCATGGTGAGGCGCGTGGAGGGCGAGTCGCTCGTGACCGTGCACCGCGGCTGCACGGTGGCCGAGTTCTCCGGAGAGCCAGGCGCTTTCCGCGCGACGCTCTCGAACGGCACGAAGCTTTCGGCGGGCGCCGCGGTGCTGTGCACCGGGTTCACGCACTTCGACTCGGTGAACAAGCCCGAGTGGGGCTTCGGCACCTTCCCGGACGTCGTGACCACGACGCAGGTCGAGCAGATGATCTCCTCGGGCAAGGGGGTGCGCTGCCCGTCGGACGGCCGCAAGCCGCAGCGCGTGGCGATCCTCCTCTGCGTGGGCTCGCGCGACCGCCAGATCGGCCGCGAGTGGTGCTCGAAGATCTGCTGCACGGTGTCGTGCAATATCGCGATGGAGATCCGCGAGGAGCTCCCCGACTGCCACGTGTACATCTATTACATGGACATCCGCACCTTCGGCCTGTACGAGACGAAGTACTACTGGACGAGCCAGGAGGAGTTCAAGGTCAAGTACATCAAGGCGCGCATCGCCGAGGTCACCTCGGACGGCAAGAAGCTGATCGTCAAGGGCGAGGACACGCTGGTGAAGCGCCCGATAACCATTCCCTTCGACATGGTGGTGCACGCGATCGGCATGGACCCGAACGTGGACAACAAGTCGATCGCGAGGATCTTCGGGGTGGCCCTCCAGGAGCAGGGCTTCATCGGCAAGGCGAGCGCCTACGCGTCGCTCGGCGAGACCTCGCGCGCGGGCGTGCTGGTCGCCGGCGCCGCCACCGGGCCCGAGACCATCGACGATTCGATCGCGCAGGGCAAGGCGGCGGCTGCCGCTGCGCTCGCCGTGGCGACTCGCGCCGGCGCGAGCGCGGTCACCGCCTGAGGGATACATGGCGATGCCGCCGCTGCCTGCGTCACGCGAGCGTCCGACGCTCGAGCTGAGCGGGCCGAAGCTCGCTCTCGCGTTCGAGACGCTCGTCGCGGGAGCCGACGAGCATGGCGGGGTCGAGCGCTACGTCGAGGCCGTCCAGCTCCGCGCTAGGCTGTTCCGCGATTCGCTCGGCGGCGACATCGAGCTCGGCAGCGTCAGGACCTTGTGCGCGCACATGGCCACCGTGCGCCGCCGCGTCGGCCCCTATCTCGAGCCTTCGCGCTTCGACCTGGTGCGCGAGGCCATAGCAGGGCTGCTCGAAGGCCGCGACGACACCTCGAGCACCGACGGCCGCGTCGCCGAATTCTGCAGCGCCTTCCCGGACGACCGCGCTCACCGCTGGGCGCGTGATCTCGCCGCGGAGATCCTGCACAATGTCGACCCGGAGCGCTATCCGCTGATGACGCGCTGGGTGTGGGACGCGCGCGCCAACACCGGGGTCCTGCGCGAGATCTGGCACGGGCGCGAGGTCGACGGCATCGCGATCGACGTGCCTGACGGCTACGAGACCTTCATTGCGCTGCGGGAGGAACTGTCGCAGTTCCTGACCGCAAACGGCGTGTTCCGCGACGTCCTCGACTACGTCGACGTGCTCACCGCGCAGATCTACGCCAACTACATCCGCGAGCAGGGCGGATCCTATCTGCGCGCCGATTTCGCGACGCCCGAGGATCCCATGCTGCACACGCGCAGGATGCTCGGGCTCGACGGAGCCGGGGCCGACGGTCGCACGCGCCTCAAGGCGACCGACGGGCAGGCGTTCCTCGCCGAGGACCTGAAGCTTCCCGCTCAGTGAGCGCCCATGCCGATCCACGAGCAATCGCTGATCCGCCCCGAGAACCTCAAGACGCACGACAAGCTCGTGATCGACGGCGTCGACGTCTCGGGCCACTGGAGCACGTTCATCTCGCCTCGCGTCGTGACCGACTACAACGAGCGGTTGCAGGACGAGATCGCCGCGCTCCCCGGAGGAGAGCACGTCCACCGCTGCTGGCAGTGCGGCTCGTGCACCAACTCGTGCACCGTCAACGCGGTCAATCCCGATTTCAATCTGCGCTACTGGATCTATCTCATCCGCATGGGCATGGAGTCGGAGCTGCTGCGCGACAAGGAGATCATCTGGCAGTGCGTCTCCTGCAACAAGTGCACCTACGCCTGCCCGCGCGACGTCTTTCCCGAGGGCGTAATGAAGGCGACAGCGCACTGGCTGGAGCTGAAGGGGCACACTCCCAAGTCGAAATCGATGATCTTCGACGAGGAGTTCTCGGAGCAGGTGTTCGCGACCGGGAAGATCGAGGAAGGCAGGATCATCCGCGGATTCTTCGCGAAGACCGGGCAGGCGCTGATGCAGCCCTGGCTGGTCGAAATGGCGAGGCGGGTCGCGCGCCGCATCCCGGCAAAGCTCGCGATGCTGATGGGGCTCGCCGCGGTCCTCCGGCCGCGCACCCGCGGCTGGGGCAAGGCGCGCGCCGCCATCGCAGAGTACGTGCACGAGCAGGAAGCCAGCCGGCGAAAGGCATTGTCGCTTGAATAGACCAGCCAAATACCAGCGCGTCGCGTACTACCCGGGCTGCGCGCTCGAGGGCACGGGGCACGCCTACAACAGCTCGACCAAGGCGGTCGGCAAGGCGCTCGGCCTGGAGCTCGACGAAGTCAGGAACTGGAACTGCTGCGGGGCGATGGAGGTCAAGAACATCGATCCCAAGCTGCAGACCTATCTCTCGTCGCGCGTGATGTCGATCGCGGCGAACGAGATGGGCGCCGGCGTCGTGATGGCGCCGTGCAACGGCTGCTACCACAATCTCAAGAAGGCCGAGCACGACCTCGCGCACGACGCGTCCTCGCGCGAAGTCGTCGACCGCATATCGCAGAAGGCGGGCCACGCGACTTACCGGGCGGGCCAGGTCGAGACCATCCACGCGCTCGACTGGATCAAGCAAGGTATCGGCGAGGCGGGGTTGAAGGAGAGGGTGAAGAACTCCCTCAAAGGGCTCAAGATCGCCAACTACTACGGCTGCATGTATACCCGGCCGCGACACATCTTCCCCGAGAAGGACCGCGGGCCTGGAACCGAGTCGACCTCGCAGCCGCACTTCATGGACGACCTGCTCGAGGCTGCCGGGGCCGAGAACGTCGACTTCCCGCTCAAGACCGCGTGCTGCGGCGGCGCGCACACGCTCTCCGACAGCGACACCTCGACCAAGCTCGTTCTCAACATCCTGCGCGCGGCGGAGGCCGCGGGGGCCGACGTGATCGCCACCGAATGCCCGACCTGCCACTCGGGCCTGGAGATGCACCAGGTGCGCGCCGAGAAGGTGCTCGGGCAGAAGACGTCGGTGAGGATGCTCTACTTCACCCAGCTGCTCGGCATCGCGCTCGACGTGCCGCCGCGCAAGCTCGGCGTGCACGAGAACGTCTCCGACGGAATCGCGCTGCTGCGCGAGAAGGAGCTCGCGTGAAAACGCTCGAAGCGATAGAGAGGGAGCTCGAAGCGCGCGCCCCCGACCTGCTCGCGCTCGCCGAAAGCGTGCTCGAGAACTGGATCGCCGCGCGCGGCGAGACACCGACGCTCGAGCGGCAGGAAGGATTTCGCCTGCTGGCGCTGCACCGCCAGGGCGCGCGCGGCGTGCCGAGCTTCAACGCCTGCCGCGAGACCTGCCGCGAGATCGCGTATCACTTCAACCTGGTGGAGCTCGAGCGCGGCTCGGCCGCCGCCGAGCGCAGCCGCGGTATGATGGTATTCCTCGTCAAGCATCTGCTTCTTTTCGTGAGCGGGAAGATGCAGGTCGAGGGACTGGGAGATTTCTGCTGCGCATCCCGTCCGCTCCGCAAAGAGTCCCCGCAACCTTCCTAGAGCGTCCCGACCATGCCCACCGTACGCGGATGCACCCTGCCCGACGAGCTGCTCTACGACGTCGACAACCATATCTGGTTCAAGGAGGTGGGCGACGGCACGGTGAGGATAGGGATGACGACCGTCGCCACGGCGATGGCCGGCCAGCTCGTGGCCTTTACGCCGAAGAAGGTCGGGCGCAAGGTGGAGTCGGGCAAGTCCTGCGCGACCGTGGAATCGGGCAAGTGGGTCGGGCCGGCCAAGTCGGCGGCGGGCGGCGAGGTCGCCGCGGTAAACGACGCCCTCATGGCGAAGCCGTCGCTCGCGAACGAGGACCCCTACGCGGCATGGCTGGTGGTCCTTAAGCCCGACGACTGGGCGGCCGCCAAGGCGACGCTCACCCCCGGATCGCAGGTCGCGGCCAAATACGAGGCAAAAATGGCCGCCGACGGCTTCTCCGGCTGCGCCTGCGAGCCCAAATAGGAGCCGGCATGGCGTCCAAGATCAGCATCGTCGTGGTGTCCGGGGAGCGCGAGCGCCTGCAGATGGCGGCGATGATCGCCTCGGTCGGCGCGGTGAGCGGCGACGAGGTCAGCGTGTTCCTGTCGATGAACGCCCTGCAGCACTTCCGCAAGGACGCAAAGGACGCCGCTCCGCCCGAAGGCCCGTTCGGCAAGCTCCTCGAGCAGAAGAAGGCGCCGCCTTTCAAGCAGCTCTTTCAGAACGCGGTCGAGCTCGGCGACGCGAAGATCCGGCCGTGCTCGATGGCGGTGGACGTGCTCGGCGTGAAGCAAGGCGATCTCGAGCCCTGGGTGGGCGAGCCGATGGGACTCACCAAGTTCCTGTCGGACGCGCACGGCGGCCAGGTCTGGTCGTTCTGAGGGGGAAAGCGGACATGAGCGAAAGAACCATCATCGACGCGCGCGGCAGCTTCTGCCCCGGACCGTTGATGGAACTGATCGCGCGGCTCAAGTTCGCGCAGGTCGGCGAGGAGTTCGAGGTGCTGTCGACCGACAAGGGCTCCGCAAGCGACATTCCCGAGTGGCTGAACAAGGTCGGCCATCAGCTCATCGACACGCGCGAGGAAGGCGGCGTGTGGCACATCGCGCTGAAGAAGATGAAGTAGCGCAGGCACAGGATTGAAACCACAGGAGGCGGCCATGAAGATTCTCATCGTAGGCGGAGGAATGGGGGGAACGATTCTCGCGAACAACCTCGCGCGGAGGCTCGCGCCCGAGCTGCGCGCGGGCAAGGTTCAGCTCGCCATGCTGTCGGCCTCGGACAAGCACATGTACCAGCCGGGGTTGCTCTACCTCGCGCTCGGGCGCATGACGCCCGACGAGCTGTATCGCGACCAGGCGAGCCTGCTCGAGCCGGGCATCGACTTCCAGGTCGACCCGGTGGAGACCTTCGAGCTCGACCAGAACCGCGTGAAGACGAAGAGCGGCAAGACGCACGGCTACGACATCCTTGTCGTCGCGACCGGCTCGCGTCCGGTGCCGGAGATGATCCCGGGGCTCGCCGAGAACGCCGAGACGTTCTATACCGAGGCGACCGCCTTGAAGATGTTCAAGCGCCTGCAGGCCTTCCAGGGCGGTCGAGTGGTGATCGCGGTGGGCGTGCCGCACAAGTGCCCGATGGCGCCGCTCGAGATCATCTTCATGCTGCACGACTACTTCAAGGACCGCGGTATCCGCGACAAGGTGCAGCTGCACTACACCTATCCGGTTGGCCGCGTGCACACCCTCGAGAACGTCGCCAAGTGGGCGGCGCCCGAGATGGACCGCCTCGGCATCACCTACGAGACGCTCTTCAACATGAAACAGGTCGACGGCGCGAACAAGGTGGTGAAGAGCGAGGAGGGCAGCGAGGCGAAGTACGATCTCCTCATCACCATCCCGGCGCACAAGGGAATGGAGGTCATCGAAACGAACAAGCTCGGCGCCGGCGGCTTCATCCCGACGAACAAGACGCAGCTCACCATGGAAGGGCGCAAGAACGTCTATGTGATCGGCGACACCACCAACATCCCGATCAGCAAGGCGGGCTCCACCGTGCACTACCAGGCCGAGACGCTCGGTGAGAACATCGCGGCGATCGTCAAGCTCGGCGCGCCGGTGCGCGAGCACGACGGCAAGGTGTTCTGCTTCATCGAGGTCGGCAAGGACCGCGCGACCTATGCGCAGTTCAACTACACCACGCCGCCGGATCCCAAGCCGCCGACGAAGGCCGTGCACTGGTTCAAGATGGCCTACAACAAGCTGTACTGGACCACCGCCCGCGGGCTGCTCTAGGAGGAGGACGCCATGGACGAAACGCAAGCGCTCGAGCTCGAACGCTTTGTCGCCGCGGCGCGCGACTCGCTCACCGACGAGATGGTGAGCCGCCTCGGTGCCACGGCGGCGGAAGGGCTGGACCTGCTGGACAAGGTGAATCGCTCCGGCGTCAGTGGCGCGCTGCCGGCGATCTCGCAGCTCGTCGCCAACGGCGACCTCGATCGTCTGGTCGCGCTCGCGCGCACCTACGGCGCGGCGCAGGACGCGATGACCGATGAGATGGTGGCGCGCCTCGCCGAGACAGTCGCCGAGTCGCTGTCCCTCATCGACCGGATGAACCGCGCGGGCCTCGACCGGCTAGTCGGCTCCATCGAGCGGCTCGCCGAGGTGCTCGAGCACACCGTGGGCGCGCTCGAGGCCGCCGACCTCGAGATGAAGGCGCAGCCTGCCGCCGGCGGCGGCTTCGGCGGTCTGTGGGCGCTGATGCGCTCGCCGGAGAACCAGGAGACGCTGCGCTTCCTGCTCGCCTTCGGGCGCGGAATGCGCGGCGCGAAGGCGTCCCGCTAGGGGAGCGCTAGGCCGCGGGCCGCGCCGCGGACGCCAGCGAGGCCTTCCCGCCGGGGGCGCGGCAGAAGAGCTCGTAGAGCGTCTCCATCACCGACGCGGCCTCCTCGCTCGCCAGCGAGTAGAAGACGGTCTGGCCGACCCGCCGCGCCACCACGAGGTGCTTCAGCCGCAGCACCGTGAGGTGCTGCGACAGCCCGGACTGGCTCTGTCCGACCGCCTCGGCCAGCTCGCCCACGGACTTCTCGCCCTCGGCGATCTGGCACAGCACCATGAGCCGCGTCGGGTTCGCCATGGCCTTGAGGAGGCTGCACGCGCGGGCCGCGTTCGCCTCGAGCTTCGCCATGCTGGATTTCGAGGATGTCTTTCCTGTTTTCTTCATGATCGCGAAATGAATCTGTCGACAGCCGGCATTCTAAACGATCGGCCCCTGCCTAGCGCGCCCTGGCCTCGAAGCGCCGGCGATACGCCGCGTAATACAGCACGGGAATCACGACGAGCGTGAGCGCGGTCGATACGAAGATGCCGAAGATGAGCGCGATTGCGAGGCCGTTGAATATCGGGTCGTCGAGGATGAACGCGGCCCCGAGCATAGCGGCGAGCGCGGTGAGGGCGATCGGCTTGGCGCGCGCGACCGCCGACTGCACGACCGCCTCGGCGAAGGGCAGACCCTCCTCGACCTTGAGGTTGATGAAGTCGACGAGCAGGATCGAGTTGCGGACGATGATCCCCGCGAGCGCGATCATCCCGATCATCGAAGTCGCGGTGAAGTTGGCGCCGAGCAGAGCGTGCCCCGGCATCACGCCGATCACGGTGAGCGGGATCGGCGCCATGATCACGAGAGGCGTGAGGTAGGAGCGGAACTGCGCGACCACCAGGAGGTAGATGAGGATCAGGCCGACTCCGTAGGCGAGGCCCATGTCGCGGAAGGTCTCGTAGGTGACCTGCCATTCGCCGTCCCACTTGATCGCGAACCCGCGGTACGGGTCGGACGGCTGTCGCACGAAGTATTCGCCGAGCGCGCCGCCCTCACCCTCGGCGGCGAGCGCGACCCGGCTCCGCGCCGCGAACATGCCGTAGAGCGGACTGTCGACGCGGCCCGTCTGGTCGCCGATCACGTATACGACCGGAAGCAGATCCTTGTGGTAGAGCGGCCGGTCCCGGTCGTTGCGCACGGGACGGACCACCTCCGAGAGAGGCACCAGCGTGCCGGCGGGCGTGCGCACCGAGAGCTTGAGAAAGGAGTCGAGCTCTCCCTGCCGCTCGGACGGGAGCGCGAGGCGCACCGGCACCTCGTACTTGGACGCGCCGTCGTGCAGCGGCGTTACGTCCTCGCCGGACAGCCCGACGCGCATGGTCTCGACCACGTCGCGGCGCGTGACCCCGAGCAGCGCCGCCTTGCTCTGGTCCACCTTGAGCACCAGGCGCGGGGCGGCGTCTTCGACGCTGTCGTCGATGCCGACGATGTCCGGAGTCGCGGCGAGGGCGTCGCGCACCCGCTTGGCGACCCGGATCCGCCCGGGCTCGTCCGGCCCGTAGACCTCGGCGACGATCGGAGACAGCACCGGCGGCCCCGGCGGCACCTCGACGATCTTGACGCGCGCGCTCCAGCGGCTCGCGATCTCCTCGAGCTTCGGGCGCACGCTCTGCGCGATCTCGTGGCTCTTGCGCGAGCGCGCCTTCTTGCCGATCAGGTTGACCTGGATGTCGCCGTTTTCCGATGCGGTGCGAAGATAGTACTGGCGCACCAGGCCGTTGAAGCTGATCGGCGAGGCGAGGCCCGCGTAGGCCTGGTAGTCGGTCACCTCCGGGACGCGGGCGAGATACGCGCCCATTTCATGAAGCGCTCCGGCGGTCGCCTCGACGGGCGTTCCCGCCGGCATGTCGACCACGACCTGGAACTCCGACTTGTTGTCGAACGGCAGCATCTTCAGCACGACCAGCTCCACCGCGGCGAGCGACACCGACGTGGCGATCAGCGCGGCGATCGCGTAGAGGAGCCGGCGGCGGTTGCGGCCGGCGTGGGGCGCGTCGACGAACGGGCCCAGCGTTCTCCGGAAGAAGCGGTCCAGCCGCCCGGCGCGGCGCTCCTCGGCGTGCGCCTTGCGGCGGAGGAGCAGGAGGGCGAGCCAGGGTGTGACCGTGAACGCGATTGCGAGCGAGATGATCATTCCCATGCTCGCGTTGATCGGGATCGGGCTCATGTACGGCCCCATGAGGCCGGTGACGAAGGCCATCGGCAGCAGCGCGGCGATGACGGTCAGGGTCGCGAGGATGGTCGGCCCGCCGACCTCGTCGACCGCGTCCGGAACCACGCCGGTGAGCGGCCCGTGATCGAGCGACATGCGCCGGTGGATGTTCTCGACCACGACGATGGCATCGTCGACGAGGATGCCGATCGAAAAGATCAGCGCGAAGAGCGATACGCGGTTGAGCGTGAACCCCCACGCCCAGGAGGCGAACAGGGTGGTCGCGAGCGTGAGAAGGACCGCGGCGCCGACGATCAGCGCCTCGCGCCGCCCCAGCGTCGCGAGCACCAGCACGACGACGGACAGGGTCGCGAAAACGAGCTTGTGGATGAGCTGCTGCGCCTTCTCGTCGGCGCTCGCCCCGTAGTTGCGCGTCACGGTCACGCGGACCTCGTCCGGGATCACCGTCCCGCGCAGCTCTCCAAGACGCGAGAGGACGCGCTCGGCGACGTCGACGGCGTTCTCCCCCGGCTTCTTCGTGATCTGCAGCGTGACCGCGGGCTGCTCCGCGCCGGCGGGGGACGCGTTCCTCCCCGCGGCGCCGAAGCCGGTCCACGCGTAGCGCGCCGGCGGCTCGGGCCCGTCGATCACCTCGGCAACGTCCGCGAGGAATACCGGACGGCGCTCGAATGCCCCAACCACGAGCGCCTTCAGGTCAGCCGCCGATTCGAGATAGTTGCCCGTCTCGACCACGATCTCGCGGTTCCCGCTCACCAGCTTGCCGGTGGGCAGCGCGACGTTGGCGAGCTGCAGCGCGTTGCGAACGTCGAGCGCCGAGACCTCGTAGGCGTTGAGCCGGTCCGCGTCGAGCAGCACGCGCACGGCGCGGCCCGGCCCGCCGAGGGTCTGGACCTCGCGCGTGCCGGGAACCCGCTTGAGGTCGGCCTCGACCGCGTGAGCCACGCGCTCCAGCTCGAACGCGCCCCGCCCTCTATCCTCGCTCCACAGCGTGAGCGTGACCACGGGAACGTCGTCGATACCCTTGGGCTTGATCACTGGCTCGAGCGCGCCCAGATCGGGCGACAGCCAGTCGCGGTTGGAGTTGATGGTGTCGTAGAGGCGCACCAGGGCCTCGATGCGCGGCACGCCCACCTTGAACTGCACCGTGAGCACCGCCATGCCGGGCCGCGACACCGAGAAAACGTGCTCGATGCCGCTCATCTGCGCGAGGACCTGCTCGGCGGGCGTCGCCACGAGCGCCTCGACGTCGCGGGCCGACGCGCCGGGAAAAGGCACGAACACGTTCGCCATGGTGACGTTGATCTGCGGTTCCTCCTCGCGCGGCGTGACCGCGACCGCGAACAGCCCGAGCAGGAAGGCGACGAGCGCCAACAGGGGGGTGAGCTGCGAGTCCTGGAAGAACCGCGCGATGCGGCCCGAAATCCCCATGCGCCGGCCTCTTCAGTCGGCCGCGCGCGGACGGTCCTCCGCGGCGGCCTTCAGCGGCTCCAGCGCCACGCGGTCGCCCGCCCGAAGCCCCGCGAGCACCTCGACCGAGGTTTCGTCGGAGGCGGCGCCAAGCCGGATCTGCCGGAGCTGAGGGAACCCGTCCGCGCCGAGCACGTAGGCGGCGACGACCTCGCTCCGCCGGACCACGGCTGCGCGCGGCACGAGCAGCCGCGGCTCGCGCCCGACGATGAAATGCGCGAGCGCGTAGATGCCCGGATAGACACCACGCACGTCGGACGGGAGCTCGAGCCGCACCTGCGTGGTGTGCGTGCGCGGGTCGGCGGAGGGCACGATCGTCACCCGCTTCGCGTCGATCCACTTGCCGACCGAGGGGATCTCGACCCGGGCCTTGCCGCTCGCCTGTATCGCTCCGATCTGAGCCTGCGGCACGGTGGCCGTGACGCGCAGCGTGGCCGGATCGAAGCCGGTCATGAGCGGCTTGCCCGGAGTCGCCATCTCGCCCAGCTCGACGTGGCGCGCCGACACCACGCCGCTGTAGGGCGCGACGACGGTGGCGAAGCCGCGCTCGGTCGCCGCGAGGCTCGCGCCCGCGAGGAGCGCCGTCATGCGCTCCTGCGCCGCCTTGTAGTCGGATTCGGCCTTGTCGAGCGCGGCTTCGGAGAGGAACTTCTGCGCGACCAGCTGCTTGGAGCGCTCGTACTGCACCCGGGCGTTGCGCAGCTCGGCCTCCGCCTGGCGCACCTGCGCTTCGCTCGCCTCCTGGGCCTGCGCCGCGGCGCGCTCGTCGATGCGCACGATGACGTCGCCCTTCTTCACGAAGTCGCCGACGTCGAAGCGCAGGTCGACGATGCGCCCGGCGACCTGCGCGGCGACCGTCGATTGCCGCACCGCCTCGATCACCGCCTCGGCCGAGTAGGTAAGGGCGACCTCGCGCATCTCGACCGTGGCGGTCCTGATCTCGGGGGCGCGCGGAGACTCCTTCGTCGCTTCGCCCTTGCCGCAGGCAGCGAGCACGAGTGCAGCGACGAGGATGGCGCATCGCCTCACGCGTGACTCCTGGAGTCGTCTCGCGCAGCCCACCGCAGGAGTGTGCGCGCGTCAAGCGCTCCGGAGACCCTGTCGACCTCGCGCCCTTTCTCGAAGAAGACCAGCGTAGGAATGGAGCGGATTCCGAAGCGCTCGGCGAAGCGCGGCGCCTCCTCCGTGTTCAGCTTCGCGAAGCGCACCTCGGTGCGCAGCTGCGAGGCTGCCTGCTCGAATGCGGGGGCCATCGCGCGGCAAGGCCCGCACCAGGGCGCCCAGAAATCGACCAGCACCGGCAGATCGTTGCGCGCGATGAAGGCGTCGAACGTTGCCTCGCCTAGCGCGACCGGAACTCCGTCGAGGAGCGGCGCCTTGCACTTGCCGCACCTGGGGTCCTCCCCGAGCCGCTCGGCCGGGACGCGGTTCGAGGTGAGGCAGCGGGGGCAGGCGACGTGGAGCGGCGCGGTCACGCTCACTTCACCCCGAGGCGGCGCAAGATCGCGAAGCGAGCACGAAGCCGTTCTGTGTTCATGACATCCTCAATACGGAGCAACCCCATCATGGCCGCCATCCGCGGGCCGCCCTTGATCTAACTCAAGACCCCGAGCGGTTGACATGGATCAAAACGGCCCGGCGCAGGGAGAGAAGAATGAGGACCGTTCTTCGACTTTTCAATGAGCGAGGTCAGGATCATGAAATCAAACTTGGTCAGAGCGGGATTGGTCGCGCTCGGGCTCGCCGGCGCGATGTCGGCGGCGCTCGCGCAGGGGCCGGGGTACGGACCGGGATACGGCTACGGTCCCGGAATGATGGGCGGGTACGGCCCGGGAATGATGGGCGGCTATGGTCCGGGGTACGGGCGCGGCTACGGACCCGGCGGCGGGCTCGCCGCGCTCAACCTGAGCAGCGAGCAGCGCGACAAAATCGCCGCGATTCAGGAGGAAAACCGCAAGGCGAACTGGAACACCATGGGGCAGATGCGCGCAGAGCAGTTCAAGCTGCGCCAGATGTACAACGCGGACAAGGTCGACCCGGCCGCGGTCGCCGATCAGCAGAAGAAAGTCGACGACCTGCGGCGGCAGATGCTCAAGTCCCGCCTCGAGGCGCACAACCAGGTCGCCGCGATCCTTACGCCGGAGCAGCGCAAGCAGTTCCGGCAGTACGGGCCGTGGTGGCTGCGCGAGGAGGACGACTAGTCGGCGCGAGTCCTATTGCGGGCGCTTCGAGTCGTCGAACTTCGGGTCGAGCGCCTTGACCGAGTCGGTCAGGAGCTGTACCGCGTACTTCGTGTTGTGAATCCCGCGGCTGCCGTCCTCCTTGACGAACTTCCAGTTGAACAGTGCGCCGACGACCTCGACCGGGTACTGGGTCTTGTTGCGGATGAAGTCGCCCTTGGCGTCGTAGAGCGGGTCCTTCATCGTCTGCAAGAGGCCCGTGCCCTGCTTGTTGATGATGCGGTCGAGCAGGCCCTGAACCTCCTCCTGGACGGTCTCGACCTTGCCGTCGCCGTCCCAGTCGGCCGCGGCCAGGCGGTTGAACAGGTGCTTGCCCGGGACCTGGTTCATCTCGGAATGGCAGCCCGCGGAGAGGCACCCGGCGTTGTTGAGCTTCGGCAGCTCGTGCACCTCCGCGCCGATGCGGAAGCTGTGGCCGGCGATCGTCGGCATGAACGCGTAGCGCTGCTGCGGCATCGTCATGTGGCAGGTGACGCAGGTCGCTCCGGGCAGCATCGCATGCGCCGACTTGGAGTAGCTCTTCCCGGGAAACTCGTAGGCGTTCACGCCGAGCAGCATGTCCGCGTGCGGCCCGTGGTGCGCGCCCCAGAAATCGAACGGGATGGAGCGGGGCTTCACCTCGTCCTTGGGGAGGAACAGCGCGTGATGGCAGTTGACGCAGAGGTTGCCCTTGCCGCGGTCGAACACCGTGCCGTCGGCGAGCTTGACCGCGCTCGTCTTGCGCAGCGAGAAGTCGCCGGTGTCGTGCGGAGCGTGGCAGGTAAAGCAGCCGATCTCCGACGGATACTTGATGACCTCCTTGGGATCGACCGCGCCCTTCTTGACGTATTCGATGAAGCCCTCGTTCGTATGGCAGCGCTGGCACCCCTCGCTGTTCGCGTAGGAGGCATGGCCGATGGTGCGGTGCCCCGAGGTGAGGTACTGGCTGCGCACGCCCCGGACGGGGTACTTGGGCTCGGAGCCGTGGCAGTCGACGCAGGCCTTGGGAAAGGCGAACGCCGGGTGCGACGCCTTCGATTTCGATTGAGCGGCGGCGCCCAGGGGAACGAGAGCTGCCGGAACAAGCAGGATCAGAGAAAGCCAGCGCGCGACGATCATGAGTTCTCCCCGGGACGGACGATCACCGCTTCAAATATGATAAACGCATGCTTCGCGCTTTGATCTGGATCAAACCCCGGCCACGCGCGCCCCAGCAGCATGGCGCGGTGGAAGCGACGCGAGCGTGGACCCGCGCAGAGGTGTGGCGCCGGAAGCTTCTCTACCCCGGCCACACCCTGCCGACTGCCGCGGCGCCGGTGCTTGTCGCCTGCGGGCTCGCCGCGCACGACCGGGCGTTCGCGGCCGCGCCGGCGCTGCTCGCGCTTCTCGCCGGCTGGCTGATTCAGCTCGGCGGCGTCCTCACCGACAACTACGAGAACCTGATCTCCCAGCCCGAGGACCGCGAGCATCCCGAGCTGGTCGAGGCCCTCCGCACGGGCGCGCTCACGCTGGGCCAGCTCCGGGCCGCGATCGCCGCATGCTACGCGGCAGCGCTCCTCGCCGGAGCGGTGCTGCTCGCCCTCGCCGGGCCGCTCGTCGTGTGGGTGGGCCTCGCGAGCATCGCGGCGAGCTGGCTCTACTCGGCGGGCCCGTGCCCGATCGGCAAGCTGGGCCTCGCCGATCCGCTGTTCTTCGCCTTCTTCGGAATCGTATCGGTGACCGGCACGTACTACGTCCAGGCCCAGGCGCTGCCCTTCTCGGCCTTCGCTCTCGGCCTTCCCGTGGGCGCGCTCACCACCAACATCCTCATCATCGACGACATCCGCGACCGCGGCTTCGATGCGACGAAGGGCAAGTGGACGGTGGCGGTGCGCTTCGGGAAGGAATGGAGCCGGATGGAATTTCTGGCGCTACTCGCGTTCTCGTATCTCGCGCCGCTGTGGTTCTGGCTGGGCCTGGGCTTTAGCGCCTGGGTGCTGCTTCCCTGGATGACGCTGCCCCTTGCGGTCGGCGCGGCACTCGCGGTGCTCACACTCGATCGCTACGAGGATCTTCTGCCTGTTACCCCGCGTGCCGGGCGCCTCCTGCTCGCATACTGCGTGTTGCTCGCGGCTGGCGTCGCGGTTTCCTGATGTCCGATCTCTTCGCCCCGGTCAAGGTCGGCCCGCTGAAGCTCGCGAACCGCATCGTCATGGCGCCGATGAGCCGCAACCGCGCCGACGCCGCCGAAGCCGCGCACGCGCTCACCGCGAGCTACTACGCGCAGCGCTCGGGCGCGGGCCTCATCGTCACCGAAGCGTCTCCGGTATCGCCGCAGGGCAGGGCGGGTTCCGGCGCGCCGGGAATCTGGAACGGCGCGCAGGTCGCGGGCTGGCGGCTGACGACGGAAGCGGTGCACGCGAAGGGCGGCAGGATCTTTCTGCAGCTGTGGCACGCGGGCAAGATCCCGCTCGCTCTGGAGGAGATTCCCGCGGCCGTTTCGCAGTTCGCGGCAGCCGCGGGCAACGCGAAGGACGCCGGCTTCGACGGGATCGAGGTGCACGCGGCGAACGGCTACCTCATCGACCGGTTCCTGCGCGACGGCTCGAACCGGCGCCGCGACGCCTACGGCGGGACGCTGGAGAACCGCGCGCGCTTCCTCCTCGAGGTCCTCGACGTCGTCGGGGCTTCGTGGGAGCGCGGCCGGATCGGCGTGCGGCTTTCGCCGGCGAATCCCTACAACGACATGCGCGATTCGGATCCGCAGCGCGCCTTCGGCGAGCTCGCAGAGAGGCTCGCCGGACGCGGGCTCGCGTTCCTCCACGTCGACGAGGGCGGCGAGGGCTTCGACTGGAAGGCGTTTCGCCGCCGCTACGCCGGGACCTATATCGCGAACGGCGGCTACGACCGCGAGCGCGCCGCCGCGGCGATCGCGAGCGGCCACGCGGACCTGGTGTCCTTCGGCGTGCTCTACCTCGCCAACCCCGATCTTCCCGAGCGCCTGCGGCTGCGCGCCCCGCTCAACCGCCCGGACCGCGCGACCTTCTACGGCGGGGACGAGCGCGGTTACACCGACTACCCGGCGCTCGCGGAGCGATGATGCGAGCGATGCGCCTGCACGCGCCGCGCCGCGCGCTCGAGCTCGACGAGGTCGCCGCGCCCGAGCCCGGCGAAGGCGAGGTGCTGCTCGAGGTGCGCGCCTGCGGGGTGTGCCGCACCGACCTGCACATCGCCGACGGGGAGCTCGAGGGGGGCCGGCTGCCGATCGTGCCCGGGCACGAGATCGTCGGCATCGTCACCGCGCGCGGCGAGGGGGCGGAGCGCTTCGCGGCGGGCGCTCGCGTGGGCGTTCCCTGGCTCGGCTGGAGCTGCGGAGAATGCGATCACTGCCGCGCCGGACGCGAGAACCTCTGCGACCGCGCGCGCTTCACGGGATTCGACCGCGACGGCGGCTACGCGGAATACGCGATCGCGGACGAGCGCTTCTGCTTCGCGCTGCCGTCCGGGTACGGCGACGCCGAGGCGGCGCCGCTGCTGTGCGCCGGGCTGATCGGCTACCGCGCGCTGGCGATGGCGGGGGGCGCGCGCCGCGTCGGCATCTACGGATTCGGCGCGGCGGCGCACATCGTGGCGCAGGTCGCGGCCTGGCAGGGCCGCGAGCTGTACGCGTTCACGCGCCCCGGCGACGCCGACGCCCAGGCCTTCGCGCGCAAGCTGGGCTGCCGCTGGGCCGGCGGCTCCGACGGGCCCGCGCCCGAGGAGCTCGACGCGGCGCTGCTCTTCGCTCCGGTCGGCGCGCTCGTGCCGCTCGCGCTCGCGGCGACGCGCAAGGGAGGCAGCGTGGTCTGCGCCGGCATCCACATGAGCGACGTTCCCTCGTTTCCCTACTCGCTGCTCTGGGGCGAGCGCAGCGTGCGCTCGGTCGCCAACCTCACGCGACGCGACGGCGAGGAGTTCCTGCGCATTGCGCCGCTGGCGCGCGTGCGCACCGAGGTGCGCCGCTACGCGCTACCGGAGGCGAACGCGGCGCTCGCCGACCTGCGCCGGGGCGCCCTGAACGGCGCGGCGGTGCTCGTTCCCTAGAGCGCCTTTGACCTGCGTCAACCTCGGGGCGGGCGCCGGGGCTATGCTGGCGACAGCTTTGAACGAAGGAGATTTCCATGTATGCGAATATCCTCGTACCGACCGACGGCTCGCGCCTTTCCGACAAGGCGGTGAGGCACGCGGTGATGCTCGCCCAGGCCGGGGGCGGAAAGCTGCTGCTGTTCCACGTGGTGGCGCCTTATCAGATGCCCGTCTACGCGGAGGGCATGACGATACCGAGCCTTCCCCGCGAAGCGATGCTCAAGAGCTCGGCGCGCAAGGCCGGGCGCATCCTCGCCCTGGCGGAGAAGCGGGCGAAGGCGGCGAAGGTCCCGGTGAGCCGGGCGTGGGCGATCAGCGGTTCCCCGCGGTACGCCATCGCCGAGATCGCGACCAAGCGCCGCTGCGACCTGATCGTCATGGGCTCGCACGGCCGCAGCGGACTCTCGCGCGTGTTCCTCGGAAGCGAGACCATGGGATTGCTGCCCCGGGTGAAGATTCCGGTGCTGGTCGTGCGCTAGGCCGCCGCCGGTGTCCGCCGCCGCGCCCGTCGTCGCGAAGGCCGCGCCCGAAGGATCGGAGGCGCGGCGCTGGGGTTTCCTCGCCGCGCTTGCCGCCCTGATCGTCGTCTGCGTCCTGCCGACGCCCACGGGACTGCCCCTCGCGGGGCAGTACATGCTGGGAATGCTGCTGTTCTCGGTGATCCTGTGGATGACCGAAGCGGTCGACTATGCCGTCAGCGCGGTGGTGATCGCCGCGCTCATGGCGTTCCTGCTGGGGCTCGCGCCCAGCGTCGCCAAGCCCGACCAGGCGCTCGGAACCGCGGCCGCGCTGGGGCTCGCGCTCGGCGGCTTCGCCAACACGGCGCTCGCCCTCGTGGCGGCCGCGACCTTCCTCTCTGCGGCGATGACCGTGACGGGCCTAGACCGGCGCATCGCGCTGTTCGTGCTCTCCAAGGTCGGCGCCAGGACGCACCGCGTGGTGATCGGGGCCATCCTCGTCGGCGTGGTGCTCGCGTTCCTCGTGCCTTCGACCACTGCGCGCGTCGCCTGCATCGTTCCGATCATGATGGGGATCATCCTCGCCTTCGGCGTCGACAGGCAGTCGCGCTTCGCGGGCCTGCTCATCATCACGACGGCCCAGGCCGCTTCGATCTGGAACGTCGGCATCAAGACCGCGGCGGCGCAGAACATGGTGGCGATAGGCTTCATCGAGAAGACCCTCAAAGGAACGATCACCTATCCGGAATGGCTCGTCGCGGCGGCCCCGTGGGCGATCCTGATGTCGATCGTGCTGTACTTCGTCATGGTGAGGATGATGCCGCCCGAGACCGACGAGGTCGCCGGAGGCGAAGAGGCGATCCGCAGGTCGCTCGCCGAGCTGGGGCCGATGAGCGCGGCCGAATGGAGGCTGCTCGCGGTCTCGCTCGCGCTCCTCTTCCTGTGGGCCACCGAGGGCATCCTGCACCGCTTCGACACCTCGACCACGACGGTCGCGGCGATCGGGATCCTGTTCCTGCCGTGGATCGGCGTCATGGGGTGGAAGGAGGCGCAGCCGAGGATTCCCTGGGGCACGCTCGTCCTGTTCGGCATCGGAATATCGCTCGGCACGGCGCTGCTGCAAACCAAGGCCGCCGGATGGCTCGCGGACATCATCGTCAGAAGCCTGGGACTCGCCGACGCGTCGGCGTTCGCGATCATCGCGCTGATGTCGCTGTTCCTCATCGTCGTGCACCTCGGCTTCGCGAGCGCGACCGCGCTCGCCTCGGCGATGATCCCGATCATGATCGGCGTTCTGCAGGCGATCAGGACGCCCGGCCTGAACCTCATCGGCATGACCATGATCCTGCAGTTCGTGGTGAGCTTCGGGTTCATCCTCCCGGTCAACGCGCCGCAGAACATGGTCGCTTACGGCACGGGGACTTTCCTCGTGAAGGACTTCGTGAAGACGGGGCTCGTGCTCACCGCCGTCGGCTACGCGCTGGTGCTGCTGCTCGGCGCGACCTACTGGAGCTGGATGGGGTATCTGGTCAGGTAGCGATTGCTTCGCGCGCGTCAGCGTGCGCGTATCCGAGCGCCTCGGCGACTTCCTTCCGCGTCACCTTTCCCCGCCAGATGTTGAGCCCGTCGCGCAGGCCGGCGTTCGCGCGCAGCGCCTCCGTGACGCCGCGCTGCGCCATCTCCAGCACGAACGGCAGCGTGGCGCGGTTGAGCGCGTAGGTGGACGTGCGCGGCACCGCGCCGGGCATGTTGGCGACGCAATAGTGGATCACCCCGTCGACCGTGAACACGGGATCGGCGTGGGTCGTCGGCCGGGAGGTCTCGATGCATCCTCCCTGGTCGATGGAGACGTCGACGATCACCGAACCCTTCTTCATCGTGCCGATCATCGCGCGCGATACGAGCTTGGGCGCCAGGCCTCCGGTCACCATCGCGGTCCCGATCACGGCGTCGGCCTCACGCACTTCCCGCGCGATGTCCTCGGGCGTCGACAGCTGTGCGCGCAGCCGCGGCCCCAGCTCGGCCTGGAGAACCTGCAGCGGTCCCGCCGAGCGGCTGAGCGCCACGACGTCGGCGCCCATCGCCGCCGCGATGCGCGCCGCATTCGAGCCGACCACGCCGGCGCCCAGCACGACGACGCGGGCGGCGGCGATGCCCGAGGCCCCTGAGATCAGCACGCCGCGGCCGCCGCTCGGCCTCTCGAGATAGTGTGCCGCCACCTGGATCGCCATGCGCCCGGCCACTTCCGACATGGGAGCGAGCAGGGGCAGCTCGCCCGTCGGAGAGGTCACGGTCTCGTAGGCGATCGCGACCGCGCGGCTCGCGAGGAGCTCGCGCACCTGCTCCGGATCCGGGGCGAGATGGAGATAGGTGAACAGCGCCTGCCCGGGGCGCAGCCGTGCCCGCTCGGCCGCCTGCGGCTCCTTGACCTTGACGATCAGCTCGGCGGCGGCGAAGACCTCGTCGGGCGTCGCGACGATGGCCGCGCCCGCCGCGCGGTAGTCGGCGTCGCCCGCCCCTATGCCTTCGCCCGCGTTCGTCTCCACCAGCACGCGATGCCCGCGCGCCGACAGCTCGCGGACGCTCTCCGGGGTCAGGCCGACCCGGTACTCGTGGACCTTGATCTCCTTGGGCACGCCGATCAGCATGGGCACAGCCTAACGAGGATCGGCAGGCGGCGGGTTGACCCACGTCAATGGCCCCGGCCTGCGATGATCCATCCTTTCACGCATGGGCAAGCCAGGCGGCGAGGTTGCGGGGGTTCACAACGCCGACATCGCGCGCGCCTTCGAGGAGATCGCGGACCGCCTCGAGATCGACGACGCGAATCCTTTCCGGGTCAGGGCTTATCGCAACGCCGCCCGCGTCGTCGGGGAGCTGCAGTTCGATATCGCGGCGCGAATCCGCGGCGGCGAGGCGCTGCCCAGGCTGCCGGGGATAGGTCCGGACCTCGGGGGCAAGCTGCACGAGCTCGCGACGACCGGACGCTGCGCGATGCTCGAGCGCCTGCGCAGGAAGATGCCGCCGGCCATCACCGAGCTGCTGCGCGTTCCGGGGCTGGGACCCAAGCGGGTCCGGGCCTTGTACAGGGAGCTCGACGTGCAGACTCTGGAGCAGCTGCAGCGCGCCGCGCGCGACGGGAGGATCCGGAGCCTTCACGGATTCGGCGAGAAGTCCGAAGCGAGCCTGCTCGAATCGGTCCAGGCGCGCCTGTCCAAGGCGCGGCGCTTCAAGCTCGCCGTCGCGGCACAGTACGCCGAAGCCCTCGCCGCCCATCTGCGCAGCTCCGCCGGCGTCGGCGAGGTCGTCGTGGCCGGGAGCCTGCGCCGCATGCGCGAAACCGTCGGAGACATCGACATCCTGGCCACAGCGGACCCCTCGAGCGACGTGATGGCGCGCTTCGTCGGATACGGCGAGGTGAAGGAAGTGCTCTCGCAGGGAGACACGCGCTCGAGCGTCCTGCTCGACTCGGGCATTCAGGCCGATCTGCGCGTCGTGCCGCGCGAGAGCTACGGCGCCGCGCTGCACTACCTCACCGGCTCGAAGGCGCACAACATCGCGGTTAGACAGCTGGCCCAGGCGCGCGGCCTGAAGGTGAACGAGTACGGGGTATTTCGCGGCAAGAAGCGCGTCGCGGGCGCAACCGAGGAGTCGGTGTACGCGGCGGTGGGACTGCCCTACATCGAGCCGGAGCTGCGCGAGGAGCATGGAGAGATCGAGGCGGCGCGCGCCGGCCGCCTGCCCGCGCTGATCGAGCTCCGCGACCTCCGCGGCGATCTGCACGCGCACACGAAATGGAGCGATGGCCGCAATTCGATCCGCGAGATGGCGCTGGCCGCCCGCGAGCAGGGACTTTCCTATCTGGCGATCACCGACCACTCGCGCCGCTCGGGACGGGGGCTCGACCCCGAGCGCCTGCGCCGGCAGTGGAGCGAGATCGACGAGACGGTCGTGCCCGGCCTGACGCTGCTCAAGGGCTCGGAGGTCGACATCCTCGAGGACGGTACGCTCGACCTTCCGGACACCGCGCTGCGCGAGCTGGAGATCGTGATCGTCGCGGTGCACGGCCGGTTCAACCTCTCCCGGGAGCGCCAGACGGAGCGCATCCTGCGGGCGCTCGAGGATCCGCTCGTCACCATGCTCGCGCATCCGCTTGGCAGGCTGATCGACTCGCGCGAGCCCTACGACGTCGACATGCTGAAGATCGTGCGCAAGGCCGCCGCGAAAGGGAAGTTCCTCGAGCTGAACGCCCACCCGGAGCGGCTCGATCTCCTCGACGTGCACTGCCGTATGGCGAAGGACGAAGGCGTGCTGGTGAGCATCAATTCCGACGCGCACAGCGTGCTCGAGTTCGGCAACCTGAAATACGGCATCGGCCAGGCCCGCAGGGGATGGCTGGAAAAGCGCGACGTGCTGAATACGCGATCGCTCGCGCAGCTGCGCTCGATCGCCCGTTCCTGAGCATGGATAAGGGCTACTCGTATTTCGAGCACGACGCCGATGTCGGCGTCGTCGGACGAGGCGAGACGCCCGAACGGGCGTTCGAGGCGGCCGCGCGCGGGGTCTTCGCGCTGATGGCGGCGCCTGATTCCCTGGGCGAGACGCGCGAGGCTTCGGTGTCGTTCGACGAGGCGGATGTCGAGCTCGCGCTCGTGGAATGGCTGAACGCGCTGCTCGGCGCCGCGCGCGAACAGGGCGTGGTGTTCAGGCGCTTCTCGCTGGCGCGCGACGGGGCGCGCTGGACCGGCCGCGCCTGGGGCGAGCCCTGGCGCGACGACATGGAGCGCGGCACCGAGGTCAAGGGCGCGACGCTCACCATGCTGTCGGTGCGGCGCCTGGACCCGGGCTGGGAAGCGCGCTGCATCGTCGACGTATAGGCTATCGCGATGAACCTCGAGCGGCTGGAGCGGACGGGGCCGTGGTCCTGGCGAGTGAAGCCCGGGGGCGGGGCCGCTGAAGCCGTCCTCTACGGCGACGACGAGCTGCTGCGCTCCATGGACGACAAGGTTCTCGAGCAGATCGGCAACGTCGCCCGCCTGCCGGGACTGGTCGGCCCGGCCCTCGCCATGCCGGACGCACACTGGGGCTACGGCTTTCCCATCGGGGGCGTCGCCGCCTTCGACCCGGAGCGCGGCGGCGTTATCTCGGCGGGCGGGGTCGGTTTCGACATCTCCTGCGGGATACGCTGCCTGCGCACGAATCTCACGGCGGAGCGGATCGCGCCCCGGGTCTCGCAGCTCGCCGACAGCCTGTATCGCAACATACCGGCCGGCGTCGGCGTCGAGGGCGACCTGCGGCTCTCGAGCGGTGAGCTGGATGCGGTCCTGCTGGGGGGCGCGCGCTGGGCGGTGAGCAACGGCTTCGGCGAGGACTCCGAGCTTGAATACATCGAGGAGCGCGGCTGCGTCGCCGGCGCGAAGCCGAAGAACGTCTCGCAGCTCGCGAAGAACCGCCAGCGCGGCGAGATGGGGACCCTCGGCTCGGGCAACCACTATCTCGAGGTGCAGGTCGTGGACCGCGTTTTCGACCAGAAGGCCGCCGAGGCGTACGGCCTGGCGGCGGGCGGGATCGTCGTCTCGATCCATTGCGGCTCGCGCGGTCTCGGCCACCAGATCGGCACCGACTTTCTGGTGAGTCTCGCGAAGGGCGCGTCACGTCTGGGTGTGGACCTGCCCGACCGGGAGCTCGCCTGCGCGCCGGTGCTGTCGCCCGAGGGCGAGCAGTACATTGGAGCGATGAACGCGGCGATCAACTGCGCGCTCGCGAACCGCCAGATCCTCGCGCATCTCACGCGGCGGACGCTCGCCCACTTCTTCCCCGACGCGCGCGTCGAGACGCTGTTCGACGTCTCGCACAATACCTGCAAGCCCGAGCGCCACGCCGTCGGCCGCGCGAGCCGCCTGCTGTGGGTGCACCGCAAGGGCGCCACGCGCGCGCTGGGGCCGGGACATCCCGACGTTCCGGCGCGCTACCGGCACGTCGGACAGCCCGTGATCATCGGCGGCAGCATGGGCACGGGATCGTACGCGCTCGCCGGCGTCGCCTCGAGCGAGGCGCGAGCCTGGAGCTCGGCGAGCCACGGCGCGGGCCGCGCGATGAGCCGGCACCAGGCGCTCAAGCAGTGGCAGGGCCGCCAGGTGGTCGACGCGCTGAGCGAGCGCGGCATCCTCATCCGCACGCGCTCGATGCGGGGGGTCGCGGAGGAGGCGCCCGGGGCGTACAAGGACGTGGACCGGGTCGCCGAGGCGACCGAGGGCGCGGGCCTGGCGCGGCGCGTGGCCTTTCTGCGGCCGCTCGTGTGCATCAAGGGCTGACCGGATCGGGCTTGTTCCGTCCGTTCAAGGCCCCATTTAGGATTGGCTTGTTTGCGTCGTCCAGAAGAGGATTCCAGATGACCTATCGCGATCCGCGGTGGATATGGGCCGAGGCCCTCGAGCTGTTCCGGGAAGCGGGACAGATCCAGCGCCGCTTCTTCCAGCTCGGAGCCTCCGAGGCACCGGCCTGGGAGCCCGCGGTCGATCTGTACGAGACGGCGGAAGGGCTCACGCTGGAAGTCGCGCTTCCCGGCGTCACGCCGGACAGCATGGAGATCGTGCTCGACTCGGGCACCGTCGTCGTCCGCGGCGAGCGCGGTTTTCCCGTGGAGCAGCAGCGCGCCGTCATCTACCGGCTCGAGCTTCCCTACGGCCGCTTCGAGCGCCGCATACCGCTGCCCGCCGGGCAGTACCAGCTGGCGGACCGGCGGCTGGAGAACGGCTGCCTGACGCTCGAGCTGCGCAGGCTGGCATGACTATGAGCCTCGAATTCGACAGCACGAGTCGCAAGCCGGCCGACGAGAAGGCGGATCCCGCCGCATCGTCGGCGGATGTGACGCGCGCGCTTCCGGCGGACGCCCTCATCGTCCTGCCGGTGCGCCGCATGGTGCTCTTCCCCGGCATGATCCTGCCGATCGCGCTGGGGCGCGAGGGCTCGATCGCCGCCGCGCAGGCCGCGGCCAGGACGAAGCGTCCGATCGGCGTCATCCTCCAGCGCAACGCCGAGGCCGAGAAGCCGCGCGCGGAGGACCTGTGCCTCGTCGGAACGGTCGCAACCATCCTGCGCTACGTCACCACGCCCGACGGCACTCACCACGTCATCTGCCAGGGAATGCAGCGCTTCCGCACGGTCGAATACCTCGACGGCTACCCCTTCATGGCGGCGCGCGTGGCCCGCATCGAGGAGCCCGAGATCGCAGGCAACGAGATCGAGGCGCGCTTCGTGCAACTGAAGGAGCGCGCGCTCGAGGTCCTCGAGCTGCTGCCGCAGGCCCCGCCCGAGCTGGTGGCCGGGGTCCAGACGATCCCGTCGGCGGGAGCGCTCGCCGACCTCGTCGCCGGCATCATGGACATCGACGCGCCGGACAAGCAGCTCGTGCTGGAAACCGTGGACCTGCAGAAGCGGCTCGACCGGGTGCTCGAATTGCTCGGCCACCGTCGCGAGGTGCTCAGGCTCTCGCGCGAGATCGACGAGCGCACCAAGGCGAGCCTCGACGAGACGCAGCGCAAGTACCTGCTGCGCGAGCAGATGAAGTCGATCCAGAAGGAGCTGGGCGAGGGCGAGGAGGGCCAGGCCGAGATCGAGGAGCTGAGGAAGTCGATCGCCGAGGCCGCCATGCCCGAGGACGTCGAGAAGCAGGCGATGAAGGAGCTGAAGCGCCTGGAGCGCATGCCCGACGCCTCGGGTGAGTACTCGATGCTGCGCACCTACCTCGACTGGCTGATCGAGCTTCCATGGAAGAGCCCCGCGCCCGATGCGATCGACGTGGCCGAGGCGCGGCGCATACTCGACGAGGACCACTACGGCCTCGACCAGGTGAAGAAGCGCATCGTCGAGTTCCTCGCGGTGCGCAAGCTCAACCCGGAAGGCCACGGGCCGATACTCTGCTTCGTCGGGCCTCCCGGAGTCGGCAAGACCTCGCTCGGCCAGAGCGTGGCGAAGGCGCTCGGGCGCAAGTTCGCGCGCGTGTCGCTGGGCGGCGTGCACGACGAGGCCGAGATCCGCGGACACCGGCGCACCTATATCGGCGCGCTGCCCGGCAACATCATCCAGGCGCTGAAAAAGGCGGGCACGCGCGGCTGCGTGCTCATGCTCGACGAGATCGACAAGCTGGGCGCGGGCATCCAGGGCGACCCGTCGTCCGCGCTGCTCGAGGTGCTCGACCCGGCGCAGAACAACAGCTTCCGCGACAACTATCTCGGCGTGCCCTACGACCTGTCGAGCGTGCTCTTCATCACCACGGCGAACGTTCTCGACACCATTCCCGGCCCCCTGCGCGACCGCATGGAGATCATCCAGCTCCCGGGCTACACGCAGGAGGAGAAGCGCGAGATCGCGCGCCGCTACCTCGTTGTACGCCAGATGAAGGAGAACGGGCTGAAGCCGGGGCAGTTCGAGATCGGCGACGCCGCCCTCGCCGCCATCATCCGCGACTACACCCGCGAGGCGGGCGTGCGGTCCCTGGAGCGCCAGATCGGCGCCGTGTGCCGGCGCGCCGCGGTCAGGATCGCCGAGGGCGCGGCGCAGACGGTGAGCGTCGACGAAGCGGACCTCGCGGACATCCTCGGGCCGGCGAAGTTCGAGAATGAGGTGGCGCTGCGCACCGCGGTGCCGGGCGTCGCCACCGGCCTCGCGTGGACGCCGGTCGGCGGCGACATCCTGTTCATCGAGGCGAGCCGCACGCCCGGCTCCGGCAAGCTGATCCTCACCGGGCAGCTGGGCGACGTCATGAAGGAATCGGTGCAGGCCGCCCTGACGCTCGTCAAGTCGCGCGCCTCCTCGCTCGGCATCGAGGGGACGGCGTTCGAGAAGGCGGACGTGCACGTGCACGTGCCGGCGGGCGCCATCCCCAAGGACGGGCCGAGCGCGGGCGTGGCGATGTTCACCGCCCTGGCGTCGCTCTTTTCCGGGCGCGCGGTGAGCTCCGACACGGCCATGACCGGCGAGATCAGCCTGCGCGGCCTGGTGCTCCCGGTCGGGGGCATCAAGGAGAAGGTGCTCGCCGCGATGCGCGCGGGCATCCGCCGCGTGCTGCTCCCCGAGCGCAACCGCAAGGACATGGAAGAGGTGCCGGCCGAGGCCAAGCAGAAGATCGAATTCGTGTTCCTGCGCGACGTCGACGAGGCGGTGCAGACCGTCCTCGAGCCGCGCAAGCGGGCGAAGCGGGCCGGGCGTTGATCCATGTCAAATCCTTCGCGACCGGACGCGCGAAACTGAAGGCCGGAAGCGAGGGAAAACATGGACTACAAGACCATCCTGGTTCACATGGACGCGGGCCCGCGCCGCGCCGAGCGTCTCGAGCTGGCGCTGGCGCTTGCCGACCGCTGTGACGCGCATCTCGTCGGCCTGTTCGCGCTGAGCGCACCGATGCTGCCTTCCTACGTTCGCGCCGAGACCTCGGCCATGCTGGAAGCGGCGCAGGACCTGCGCCGGACCGAGGCGGCAGGCGAGGCCGCCGAGCTGTTCCGCGCGGCGGCGGCGAGATACGGCAACGTGAAGACGGAGTGGCGCGCCTCGAAGACCGACGCGCTGCGCGCGGTGCAGCTGAACGCGCGCTACTCGGATCTGGTGGTGGTCGGCCAGCACGAGCGCGACGACGAGGGCGCCTCGGGGATCGCCCCGGAGTTCATCGACGAGCTGGTGCTGTCGTGCGGCCGGCCGGTGCTCCTCGTGCCCTACGCGGGGCACTTTCGCGACGCGGGCAAGAGCGCGCTCGTCGCCTGGAACGCGTCGGCCGAGTCGGCGCGCGCCGTCGCCGACGCGCTGCCGCTGCTCGAGCGCGCCCAGCGCGTCGAGGTCATCGTGTTCGACGGCGGGCCGCGCGGCGACCACGGCCAGGAGCCGGGCGCGGACGCCGCGCTCTACCTGGCGCGCCACGGCGTGAAGGCGACCGTCTCCCGGTACGGGATTCCCCACGTCGACGTCGGATCGCAGATCCTCACGCGCGCCGCGGACATGTCCGTCGACCTCATCGTGATGGGCGCCTACGGGCACTCGCGGCTGCGCGAGCTCGTCCTCGGCGGGGCGACGCGCACGATACTCGAGTCGATGACGGTCCCGGTGCTCATGTCGCGCTGAGCCCCCAGTCGCAGCGTCCTTGATCCTCGTCAAGGCGGCGCTGCGTGAGCGTGGGAGCATGTCACGAGGAGCAATTATGGCCAGCCGCCGCCGCTTGACCGGCGAAAGCGTCCTGCTCGAGGCGCTGCGCGATGGCATCGC